>OGYC01000338.1_pt1 | contig 52731 bp, 44 predicted proteins | sample 1576461 | NCBI WGS metagenome assembly OGYC01 (sample SAMEA3541569, study PRJEB24748) | human gut metagenome | biome: human gut; feature: human-associated habitat; material: faeces | place: China | collected 2012 | reverse complement strand
CGATTGAACCGCCGTGTACCGATCGGTACGCACGGTGGTGTGAGAGGTCGGCTCTACTATTTATTTAGGGGAGACTCCTACTCGATTGCCCGAAAATTTTCTTCATTTTCGCCTTTCAGAAACTGAAATTCAGGCAGTCCGCAAATGCTTGCATTGCCCCGACTTTCAAGTAGACAGCAAAAAGAAAAGTCCTGAATCCCTTGGAATTACTGGGGTTCAGGATTTCAGTTTCTGGTTTTGAATTCGCGAACTTTTCTGCTATGATGAGGGCACGAAACAACGACAGGAGGTTTGCGGAATGAGCATTGCATGGAACTATCTGGACAAGCGGAGCGCGGCAATGGCGGCGCTGAAAGATTATTGCAGCATGAAGGCGATTCTGGCGACAACGGCGGAGGAGATTGCGAATGTGCGGCAGGACATGGTTCGCATTGGCGGGATGCGCTTCGAGGAGTCGGCGCATGGTGCGCGAAATCCGCAGGCAGGCGAAAACCAGATCCTGCATGGAATTGCGGAAATTGATGTGCTGGAAGAGCGGAAGCGGCAGGCGGAAGAGTTCATGGCGTGGTTTCAGCCGGCGTGGGATGCGCTGGGGGAGGACGAAAAAACGGTGCTGACGATGTTCTATCTATCAGAAAATGGGAAAACAGACGCGATAGAGGAAATCAGCGAGCGGTTTTGCGTGGAGCGGAGCTCCGCCTACAAGAAGAAGGATCGCGCGCTGGCGCACTTGGCGCTGCTGCTGTATGGGAGGTGAAAGGGGAGGAGAAGTTGATAGATGATATTGACAGGACAATCACATTATGTTACAAAAAACATGGAAAACTTAACTGCAAATATATCTAATGCTGATTTTTGCAGCAATAAATGAACTTCAGAATAATCTGAAGCTGAAAGGAGTGGAATTGTGAAAGCAAATGGCAATAGGGTGGTGACAAGAGGCAATTCTGACGCAACAGAGCAGATTAGGAAAACGCGAATTCCCCCAAATACATCACACCTGTTTGCTCAAATGCTGGTCAAAAGGCTAACACTTTCCATATGTACATAATGACTGTGATTGCAAGACCAGCAGCTCAATTGCTTTCTTTGAACAGTCAAAATGTATGTGCGAAAAAGATAAATCCATAGAGCTGTCTGACGGTCAGGATTAGTTCTCAAAAGAGAACTATTTCTGACCGCTTTTTTTGTAACAAAGAGCCGTATGCAGAATCCCTTCGGAGCCGGCATCCCCGAAGGAATTGCCTGATGAAGGATACGGCGCATATCAGCATCAGCCGAGGCAATGGCTGCTGCCAACCAAATGAATGGAGAAATTCATGATGGTAGGCGGCACTGTTCAGTATACCCTTCTTTTGCGATTTTCTCCATTCGAGACAAAGGAATGGAGGAAAAATTGCAATGTCACAAGGACGTTACGTTTGGATTGCAGGGAAGAAAGTATATCTGAATCCGGAGCTGCAGAAGGAATGGGACAAACTCATCAACAAGGAACGTTATAGAGCTCGTCAGGAAAAAATCTGCGGACAGGCGGATTACCGTCGCTGCAGCGGGGATTGCTTCGTGTGTCCATGGCGAAGGAAGGAATTGTTGTTTCGTATGAAACGGAACACTTTGCAGAAGGGTTCGGCAATGACAATGCAGCGCGCGGCTATGGCGTTGTGAATTGCGAATCGACGCTGGAGGAAAAGTACATCGCGGAGGAACGATACAACACACTGTGTGCCCGAATCTATCGGTATGCAGATTCTGCGTATCCGGATGGTGCGAAAATTATTGCGTGCTACCTCAATGGTAAAACGCTGGAAAGCACTGCGAAAGAACTGCATCTTACGGTCAGGGCAGTGCATTATCGCCTGCATCAAATGCTGAAGTATATAAGAGAACATCGGAGTACATTCTGCGATTTTTGATGTGGCATTATTTCCGGTTTCGACGCATCATCTGCTTGCGCGTAGCGCTGCATTTCACTTCTGTTCGTCAGCGTGAAAAATTTTTTTGCAGAAATTCTTGAAATCGCGTAAATAAACCGATTTTTTTTACCAGTTATGGTGAGAGGGATAAAAGTCTCTTTCAAAAAGAAGGGGGAATCAGCATGTCCGGCATTAACTTTTATTAGGAAATAACATCCAGTATGACTGGAATCATGAGGAGCAGCGCTTTCTGCCTCTGCCCGTGCTGCGGCAACATGATGAAAACAGGAGAAGGCTGATGCAGCTTTGGGTTGGCTGCAATGGGTGAGCAAATGTTGGTTCGTCGGGAACAGTCAGCGCGTTTTCACTAACAGGAGGTGACTTGTGTGGCAGAAGCAGCCGAAAAGAATAGGCAGCCTATCTGCATTTCTCAAAATAGTCTTGTGTGGCAGGATGATAGTGTTTTCAAACTGTATTACTACTGCATGAATTGTGCCTGCCGCCAGAAAGCTGAAATCTGCGGGAAACAGCTTATGCCGGGACAACTGCTCTTCTCATACAGAAAGACAGCGCTTGAACTGGGCTGGTCTCGTGATAAGCTGACGAGGAAGATGGCTGCACTGGTTCAAATGGGCTATGTTCAGATACAAACAGCGCGGGACGGTTCTATCGTTACCGTATCGAACTGGCTTGAAAATCAGACCGCTGGCGGTATGAAAATAAGGCTACCCTGTCCTGAAAATCAGTACGCAGACGGTACTGAAATAAGCACACCGTGTGCTGAAAACAAGTCCATATGCGGTACGAAAGAAAGAGCAGAAAACGGTGCAAATGCGCATTTTTCAGCATTTGCACATCGCAGGCGGCTTGAAAATCAGCACACCCAGCAGCAATATAATAATAGTAATACGATAGATACACTATCTCATTATCCGGATGAGTTTGAAAAGCTGTGGTTTGCTTATCCGGCTAATCGCAGAAATGACTGGGATGAGGCCTTTCGCATATATCAACAGGCACTGCGGCATGGTGCGACGCTTGAAATAATCATGACAGCGCTTGAAGCAGCAAAAAGTTCTATCGCATGGACGAAAGATGGCGGGCAGTATATCCCCGGCATTAGCAAATGGCTTCAGCGCGAGCCGTGGAGAGAGGCGAATCTACAAAAAGCGCAAAAGGAGAATCAAGAACAGTGGAACTCGCAGTAAAGTGGCTGTCCTTGCTGCATGAACCGGATGCAATCATTGAAATCAGGAGTATAGACCCTAAGCCTACTGTCAGCGGTTATTTTCGTGCGGACAGTCCGCGCATTGCTGCTGAATTGGCAAAGTATCCGAATCGAACGTTTTACCAGTCGCTGAACCCCGTCAAAAGTGCCTGCTATGCGCGTGCTCAGCATGAACGTCTGGTAGAACGTCCGAAGGAAACAACGTCTGACAATGACATCATAGGATTTCAATGGATTTTGATTGATGCAGACCCAGTCCGCCCCAGCGGTGTCAGTGCATCGGCAGAAGAAAAGGAAGCAGCACACGCTGTTGCTGGAAAGACAATGAAGAGGCTGATGGCAACGGGATTTAGCGAGCCAATTGTTGCAGACAGCGGCAATGGCTATCATCTGCTTTTTAAGGTGCATATCAGCACGGATGACCGGCAAGTGGTTGCGGATTTTCTCTCTGTGCTGGACATGTGGTTCAGCACAGACGAGGCAAAAATTGATACGGCGGTGTATAACCCATCAAGAATTACCAAGCTGTATGGAACAATTGCAGCGAAAGGAGCCCATACGCCGGAACGTCCGCACCGACAGAGCTGCATCATCCGCTATCCGGAGCAGATTCGGGAAACACCCATTGCGCTGGTCAAGAATATTGCAGCGGAACTGCATCAAGCGGCGATACCGACAGAAGCTCGGCGTTCCGGCAAAGAAAGCACTTGGGACATTGAGCATTTTCTTTCCGCACATGGCGTGGAGGTGGAGAAAAAAGTAGCCATCAGCAGCGGTACAAAGTACCAATTAGCACACTGCCCGTTTAACGATTCGCATCAGCACGGAGATGCCGCCGTGTTTGCGTACCATCAAGGCGGTTTCGGATTCCACTGCTTCCATAACAGCTGCGCCGGATACCATTGGCATGAGTTCCGGCAGAAGGTAGACCCGGCAGCTTACAGCAGCAGCCCTTATGCAGTAACGCCTGCTGTGCCGACAGCAAAAGTCAGCACGGCGGAAAATTCTCCACTGCTTGGCAAGGCGAAGGCACGGATGCTGGACTTTGCAGAGATTCCGAACGTAGACCGCAGCAAAATTGTGGTAATTCGGTCACGGCTCAGTTCGCTTGACGCAAAGATAGGGGGATTCAATGCAGGCGAAATGTCCATTTGGAGCGGGGGCAATGCTTCGGGCAAGTCAACGCTCGTCAGTCAGATTGGTTTGGCTGCTGTATCGCAGGGATATAAAGTCGCGCTGTTTTCAGGAGAAATGACGGCATCACGGATACGAGAATGGATACTGCTTCAAGCAGCAGGCCCAGACTATGTAATGCCTGATCCACTGAATCCCAATCATTTCTGCCTGAAGCCCGGCATTGAGGCGAAGCTGGATGCTATGCTGACAGGCAAGTTTGCCATCTACGACAATGACTTCGGCACTGATTGGGAAATCGTTATCAGCACAATTTACGATTGGGTTCAGCAGAACGGTGCTTCGGTGGCGATTGTCGATAATCTGATGGCACTGGATATTCAGCTTGGCAATGTGGACAAATATGAGATGCAATCCCGAATTGCCAAGCGGCTCTCCACAATGGCAAAGACGCTGAAAATTCACGTTCATTTTATCTGTCATCCGCGGAAAACAGAAGCATTTCTGCGCAAAGGCGACATCAGCGGAACAGCCGACCTTACAAATGCAGCCGACAATGTGTTTATGGTTCATCGGGTCAATGCTGATTTTATGATGCGCTATCGCTCGGTATATCCCAAACTTGAGATTCAGCCGGATGTGGGAAATGTGGTGGAAATCATGAAAAACCGTGACCTTGGCGTTGTGGATGAGATGATAAAACTCTATTTTGACCGCCGAAGCAGAACTATGTCGGATGTGAAGGGACTTCCGCCGCAGCACGCATGGTCTGAAAAGATTGAGCAGATGCTGATGGAAGGTTTCACGCGGGTCAATCAAGGCGAACTTCCTATGGAATGGCGGTGAGAACATGCATGGCAAAGTGAACGATGATGAATGGGAGATTTTCCGCGATGCGTTCCGCCTGTATGCAGCGCATTGTGATCCGCCGGAGAATCAGGCACAAGATGCCGAAGAATGGTGGCTTTCAATGGTAAAGGACACCAGTGAAAAAGCTTCAAAATGGAATAATCATCCCTTGATGATGCTGCTGTTTCGAGCTGTTACTGAGTATGTTGAGCAAAAAGCAGCAGAAAAAACGCAAAGAACAATGCGAAAATAAATAAAGGAATATCTGGCGGAGGTGCTGGGATGAATCAGAGAAAAAACTGCTCCCATTATGTTTATGGAGAAAAGGAACCGTGGAAAGCGTTTGCGAGTGCAGTGATTGTTCAGGCGGTCAAGGATTTCCGCAGCTGCGGTCGGATGCAGTACGAACTTCGGCAAAAGTTCCGCAGCGAGACAAAGCTGACAGCAGAAGAACGAGACTATCTCACATACCGCATCATGCAGTACAAGCAGAGGCTTGATGAACTGCGAATCTTTTTTCAGTCCGGTCGTTTTGTATTGCTTACTGACATAGATGGTATCCAGCTGCTGAAAAGATTGGAGCGTGAAATTGCATGAGGAAAGCAGTTGCATTTTTGAAAAGGGCAGAAGCAGTTGAACAGAGAATAGATGCCCTTCTCTCGCAGATAGAACTCTACAAAAGCCTTACGCAGCGAGTTACGGCATCTTGGGGAAGCGAATTTACCGCCCATGCGCGCAACGTGGGTGCGAATGAGAATGCGATTATTCGTCTCACGGAAGCACGCAGAGAGTTGGAAAAATTGACACAGGAGTATCGGGATGCCGTTGAAGAAATCACAGCTGTCGTAAACAGCATGGATAATCAGGCGCACCGGATCATCCTCTTGAACTATTATCTTTCTCATATGAATTTTGAGAAAATTGCTGAAAGAATCGGATTAAGCCGGTCGCGTGTGTATCATTTGCACACTCAGGCGCTTGATGAACTGGAAATGCTGCTAAGTGCAAGCACCTGAATAGGGGACAACACGGGCGGCAATCGCGCAAGATAGCAGCAAATAGCATGAAATAGCATCACGCAGCACAAAACAGGACAAATTAGCAGCGAACAAGACAAATTAGCACGCTTTAGCAACGAAACCTGTGCTATAATAGTAGTGTCGAAAGAGACGAAGGCATTGACGGAGCAATCTGTCGATGCCTTTCTATTTTCCAGAACAGGAGGTGTGAAATATTGACAGGCTGAACCCACCATCAAACAGCAGTGGAGGGCAGGGAAGTTCTGCTGCCACGGATGAACGAGTGCAGGAAGGAGGAAGTGGATGAATCCCACGGTTCTTGCAACTGTAAATCAGAAAGGAGGGGTAGCGAAAACGACCAGCTGCATCAACATAGGGGCAGCGATGGCACGGGAAGGAAAAAAGGTGCTGCTGGTGGACACTGACCCGCAGGCCAGCATGACCATCAGCCTCGGCAATCAGCAGCCGGATCAGCTTGTGCCCACAATCGCAGACCTGATGACCAAGGTCATGAACGACATCCCGATTGCGCCGGGCGAAGGCATACTGCATCATCCGGAGGGAATTGACCTGCTGCCCGCTAACATCGCGCTGGCAGGAACGGAGGTGTCGCTGGTGAATGCAATGAGCCGCGAAACCATCTTGAAGCAGGTGCTTGCCCGCAATCGGCAGGACTACGACTGCATCATCATCGACTGTATGCCGTCGCTGGGGATGCTGACCATCAATGCGCTGGCGGCGGCAGACCGCGTAATCATCCCGGTGCAGGCGCATTACCTGTCTGCCAAAGGGCTGGAACAGCTGCTGCAAACCATTGCAAAGGTACGCAGGCAAATGAATCCCAAGCTGAAAATCGACGGTATCCTCATGACGATGGTGGATGGGCGCACGAACAACGCCAAGGAAATCACGACGCTGATTCGGGAGACTTACGGCGGCAAAATCAAGGTGTTCGAGATGGCGATTCCGCATTCCGTCCGCGTGGCAGAAGCGAGCTTGACCGGGAAGAGTATTTTCGAGTACGACCCCGGCGGCAAGGTGACGCAGGCGTATCGTGCGCTCACGAAGGAGGTGCTTCAGCTTGAAAAGCAGCGGCAGAAAGCCAAGTCTGACCTCCTACGATGACATTTTCTCCACGGAAGCCTCACGCCAGCAGGAGCAGATTCAGCGCCTTGCGCTAAGCGAACTTCACCCCTTTAAAGATCATCCATTCCGCGTACTGGACGATGACCGGATGATGGAAACGGTGGAGAGCGTGAAGGAATATGGGGTGCTGGTGCCGATTATCGCCCGACCGATGGCGGACGGCGGATATGAAATTGTGTCCGGGCATCGGCGGAAGCGCGCCTGTGAGCTGGCGGGGATGAACGAGATTCCCGCCATTGTCCGTGATTTGGACGATGACGAAGCTGTCATCATCATGGTGGACAGCAATTTGCAGCGCGAGAACATTCTGCCCAGCGAGCGTGCAAAGGCGTATCAAATGAAAATGGAAGCGATTAAGCGTCAAGGCGAACGAGTAGATTTAACTTCTCGCCAAGTTGGCGAGAAGTTGTCAGTCACTAAAGTAGCAAAAGACGCAGGTGAAAGTGAGCGCCAAATCCATCGCATTTTGCGCTTGAACAACCTTGAACCGCCGCTCATTGATAAGGTGGATGCTGGCAAACTCGCCTTTACCCCCGCCGTGGAACTTTCGTACTTGAAGCCGGAAGAACAGCAGTGGCTGGATACCGCCTTGGAAAACACGCAGCAGACACCGTCCCTCTCGCAAGCCCAGCGCATGAAGCGCGAAAGCAAACAGGGCACGCTGTCGGAACAGGGCATCATGGAAATCATGACGGAGAACAAGCAGACGATTCCTGTCAAGGGGTCTGTCGTGCTGCCGCAGGAAAAGCTGACCAAGTATTTTCCACGTTCCTACACGACGGAGCAGATGGAAAAGGTAATTTTCAAGCTGCTGGATTACTGGATGCGGAAGCGGCAAATGTCGCAGGAGCGATAAAGACGCATGAAACGAAAACTGGATATTCTGCTGATGGTCATGTTTCTGTTCGGAAGCATGATTTTTCTTTGCCCAATTTTCGGGCAGATAAAGGAGGTCGAAGAAGATGACCGTGTATACACGCGCATGTCCGCAGAGGTTAAGCCCCCTCAACAGGCTTCGGGACTGGTGGAGGATGCGCCATCCCCCGCGGCAGCCGCCGTGCAGACTGTGCTGCCTCTGCTGCTGGAAGTGCCGCAGGCAGAGAAAACCGCTGTGCCCGCTGCCGCGCCGTCCCCCGTACGCCCGGCTGCTTCCGACACTGCCGCGCCAGCACAGGCAGAGCGGACAGCAAATCCCCGCAGTGTCGATGTAGAAGCCTGCGTTGCGCAGAATCCGGATTTTGCCGCATGGCTCACCATTCCGGGTACGCCGGTGGATTATCCGGTTGTGCGGTCGAACAGGACGGACTACTACCTGACGCACCTGTTCAGCGGCGAAAGCAGCAAGCTGGGCTGCCTGTTCTCGCTGCCATCGGCGGATTATCAGACACCGAGCAGGAATATTGCCATCTACGGGCATCACCTGAGTCATAGCGACGCAATGTTCAGCAGCCTTGTGCAATACAAGGATTCGAGCTACTGCGCTGCGCACAGCACCATTCAGCTGGACACGATTTACGGCGAACGCACCTATCGGATTTTCGCCGTCGTCAATATGCAGGTTGGTGACTGGGATGCAGCGGCGGCTGATTTTGCCAGCGGACAGGCGTTTCAAGCGTATGTAGACCGCGCACGAGCCAAGGCACTGTACGATTCAGGCGCGGCAGTCGGTGCGGATGACCACATTCTGACCCTGATAACCTGCGACCGCAGTGCGGGCGGTGCAAGCGGCCGTCTGATTGTGCTGGCAGTTCAAGAATAGGAGGAGCAAATGAAATTGAAATCCAAATTGAAACGATTTGCATCATTGGTGCTGTCTGCGGCGCTGGTGCTGACCTGCATTCCGCTCTGTGCGGCAGCAGAAGAAGCAGCCACGCCCTCGGACATCACAGGAACGGAAGTCATTGTGCTTCCGGCAGAAGAACCGGCGCTTCCACCCGTGGAGGAAGCGCCTGACGAATCCGCATCCGATGTGCCGGATGAGCCGCCCCATGACGAAATGCTCCCCAATTCGGAGGAAGAAAGTTCGTCGGACAACCGTCATCCTTTGCAGGCGGCGATTGAAGAACATGGGTATGTCTACGTCCGGACGGTGCGGGCAGTCAGCGTGTACGCCAGCGCAGAATCGCAGGAGCGCATTGTTTATGCCGCGGCTGATGATGCGTCCATTCTGCTGGCGACGGCGTTTTTCAGCGGTCATCAAGCCGTGCAGGTCTGGTTTCTGGATGCGGAGCAGCAGACCATCTGCGGCTTTGTACCGGCAGCGTCGCTGGATACCCGCTATTTGACGGATGCGGATGTGTCGGGCATCGCCGACGTGCCATCCTGCGACGGAATGACTGCCGTCGGTCAAAAGCGATTGTTCGTGGTCAATGGCAGCCGCCCGGAAGAAGCATCCGATGAAGAAGAAACGCCCGCGGATGCACCTTCGCAGGACGCGCCGCACCAAGAATCGAATCTGCCCGAAGCGGATGAAAGCGGCGCTTCGGAGCAGCCGGATGGCGCAGAATCGCCGGATGCTTCGGAGCAGCCGGATGGCGCAGAATCGCCGGATGCTTCGGTACATCCAGAAATCAGCAGCGCGGAAGAAATCGACGAAACGGTGCCGCCTGTAAGTCCCGGCGATTTCATCCGCGTCAGTACGGACACGCGCGTCTTTTCTGCGGTGGATGATGATGCGTCCGAAGCGTATTTTTCCAGCGAGTATCAGGGCAATTTCGTCAAAGCAGCAGCGCTGCAGGTGGTGTCCATTGCGGAAGATGCTTCGGGCGCAGTGTGGTATCAGGTGCGCTTCCTGTACGGCGATTCTTTCCCCAGCGGCAAGATGAAGTGGACGGCTGACGAAACGGTGTGGGTGATGGCAGCAGAAACCGGCGAAACGGATGCGGATGCCTGCACGGTGACGGATTTCGCGTATCCCAAAGAAATGCTGCGTCTGCTCCGGGAAATGCAAACGTATACCGCAGAAACGGATGGATTCAGCCTGAAGAACATTCACGGCAAAATCGGCAGTTTTCAGGCGGGACAGTCGGGACTGCAAGGAAGTTCCGGCAGGGACGCGGCATATCCCCAGCTGGCGAAATCGGCATCGCACGGCACGATTTATGCGACACCGCACTATCTGGAGAGCTACCTCGTCTACTGCCTTGAACATACGCTTTCCGGCCCCGGCGAAGGGTCGGGCGCGAACAAAACAGAAACCGGCCCGTATGCGCTGCTGGATATGGAGACGTTCGTGAACACCGCAGAAGGCGGCGGCGTGAACGGGGTGCGCTTCAAGGCGCAGACCATGCACGCCATCGGCTGGGTGCTTCGGCACACCTACCCGTTTATGGTGCTGGATCGCAGTGATGCAAACAACGAAGTGTGGAGCCGTGTCGCGGGTCAGTTTGCTATTCGCGAGGTGATTAAGCAGCTGGAAGGCGCGCAGTACGTCCGCAGTTATTGGGACATGGATAATTTCTACGCCTTCTCCGGCGGCGCACCGGAAGTGTACTTGACCTATGCCCGCTGGCTGGCGAAAAACGCGATTGCGCACGCGAAAATCACCGGGAAAATCACGGTCAGCGCATCCAAGCGTCAGACGGCGGCTATATCGGTACGGTTACGCTGACGACGGATGCGGATTTGATTCGGATTTCCAAGGCAGCGGGCAGCATCACGGGGAACAGCGGCGGTTCGGATGAAGCGTACTACTATGTCAAGAGCGGCGATACCATCCGGATTTTGTCGGACAAAAGCAGCTTCTCCGTTTACATGGAATCAATCGCGTCCAGCGCGGAAGAAGCAGGCTTTCTGGTCGGAATCCCCAGCGCCTCCATCCAGAAAGTGCTTGTCCCGATAGAGGGAACGCCATACCCGCTGCAATCCGCTGTTGTCACGTTTGAACTGCTGTATGGCACGGTGTTTGTGACCAAGCAGTCCATGGACGGCATTTTGCTGCAAGGCGCGGTGTTTGAGCTGCTGGATGAATCCGGCGCGGTGCTGGCAGAAGCAGTGACGGATGCGCAGGGGCGTGCCGTTTTTTCCGGGATTGCACCGGGACGCTATCAGGTTCGCGAGAAAACCGCACCGCAGGGGTATCGGCTGTCGGTTGTCTCGGCGCAGGAAATCATGGTGACGGCGGGGGCAGACACGGCGTGCATGTTCATCAACGAGCGCATGATGGGTATCATCCGGGTCATCAAGACGGACAGCATGACGGGAAAACCGCTGCCCGGTGTCACGTTCACGGTGACGAGATTGACCGCGCCTGCATCGGACGATGCTTCCAACATTGGCAAGGTTGTCGCAACGATTACGACGAATGCGGATGGCATCGCACAGACCGAAGCGCTTCCGTGGGGAGAATATCGGATTGCGGAAACCAATGCGCTTGACGGTTATGTGGATACGGACTTTGTGACCATCGTTCAAATCAAACAACAGGAGGAAGAAAAATGAAGCGGATGAAGCAATGGATGCATTGGGTGCTTGCGCTGGTGCTGCTGATGATGAGCCTGTCTGTTCCGACAGCGGCGGCAGAAACCATTACGGTGAATGTGACCAACACGCCCGTGCGTGGCAGCGTGGCGCTGGAAAAGACCGGCTTGCAGCTGGTGCGCTTTACGGACGAGCAGGACGAATGGGGCAATACCGTTATGAAGCCTGTTTATCAGCAGAGGTATTTGACGAGCGCTGTGTTTGAACTCCGCGCCGCAGCGGATATTGTCGGCAAGGAAGGAACGGTTTTCTACAAGCAGGGGGAACTGGTGGAAACATTGACCACCAGTGCAGACGGCGCAGTGAACTCGAAGCTGCTGCCGCTGGGCAGCTACTGCTTGCAGGAAGTTTCCGCTCCGGACGGCTATTTGCTGGATAATGCCCCGTATCCCTTCACGCTGACGGCGGCAGGCAGGCAGACGCCTGTCGTGGAAGTGAAAGTGTCCGCTGTCAACACCTATCTGCCGATTCGGGTGACGCTGCACAAACAGCAGGAAGCGATTCGGGTGGATGAAACGGCGGACGGCATGATTCTCTCGTCCATCGAGACAGTTCCCGGCGAGGGCTGTGTGTTCGGCTTGTTCAATGCAGGGGTGATTTCCTACGGCGACAGCCAGAAGCTGCCTGCCCATACGCTGATGGCGACTGGCATCACGGATGCCAAGGGCAAGTTGACCTTTTCCGGCATGTATCCGCATGGTGCGTATTATATCAAGGAACTGTCCGCGCCGGATGGCTGGCTGCTGAATACCGAGCAGTACCCGGTGCTGCTGACACCCGAAAACATGGATGCAGCGGAAGAAGCAATCGCAATCACGCTGGATGCGCCTATCCTGAATCGCCTGATTTACACGCCGGTGACGATTACCAAGCAGGATATTACCGGCAAGGAACCGCTGCCCGGTGCGCTGATTGAAGTGTACGATGCGCAGGGCAGCACCATTTACCGCGCGTATACGGATGAAAACGGCCAGCTGCCGGACATTCCGCTTGTTCCCGGATCGTATACGTTCAAGGAAATCTATGCGCCGGAGGGCTATGCGCTGAATGTGGCGGTAAAAACCTTCACGGTAACAAGCGAAGGAAAAATCATCGGGGAAACCGAAATCCGGGATGAAATCAACAAGATTCAGCTGAAAAAGGTCAAGGAGAACGGCGAGCCGCTGCCCGGCGCTGTGTTCGGCATTTACGATGCCAGCAACACGCTCGTGCAGCAGCAGACTTCCGATGCCAGCGGTCATCTGACCTTCTCGAAACTGGGGTACGGCACTTATACCATCCGGGAAATTCAAGCGCCTTACGGCTATCATCCGTCCACCGGCGAATGGCAGGTGACGATTGACGGCACCTACCAGAACCCCGTTCAGATTCTGACGATGGTGGTCAATGAGGATGCGCCCGGCTGGATTCGGGTCATCAAAACGGACGCGCTGGACGGTCATCCCATTGCGGGCGTTCGCTTCGACATCTACGCCTTGAATGAGGACGGCAGCACGGGCGACTTGGTGTCCACCATGCTGACGAACGACGACGGCGTGGCAATGTCCGAAAGTCTGCTGGTCGGCGACTACATGGTCAAGGAGCATGAAGCGCCCGTCGGCTATGTGAACAGCCTGTGGAGCGAAAAAGTGACCGTCGTCATGGACGAAACCGTGGAGCGCAGCGTGACGAATATCCCCATGCAGGGGCAGGTTCGCATTGTCAAGACGGATGCGGAAACGGGCGGCGGTCTGGCTGGCGCAGTCTTTACGGTCATCCGCGTGAGCGGCTTGCCTTCGCATGGCAAGGAAGGCTGCGGCGAGGTTGTGGCGGTCATTACCACGGATGCGGAAGGGGTGGCAGTCACGCCTGTGCTGACGTGGGGCATCTACGAAATCCGCGAAACCACCGTGCCGGACGGGTATCTGGACAGCGGCTGTGTCGTTACCGTTTCGATTCCCGGCAATGCGGACTGAAAAGACAATCTTCAACAGGGGCATCAGGCAGATGGTGCCCCTGCTGTATTTCAGAAAACGGGAGGCATCCATGAACACAAAACGAAACATCCTGCCCATGCTGCTGGCGGCATTGCTGCTCTTCTGTCTGCCGATGGCATCGCTGGCGGAGGACGTACCCATTCAGAACGTCAGCATCCGCAATACGCCTATCAAGGGGCAGATTCTGCTGGAAAAGACCGGGCAGATGCAGACGACGGGTGAACGGGGCTATTTGAAAGGCGCAGTATTTGAGATTCGGGCGGCGGAGGACATTATCGGGCAAGACGGCACACAGTGGTATTCATGCGGCGAGCTGGTCGCCACGATGACCACCAGCGGCGAAGGCGTGGAGAAAAGTCCGCTGCTGCCGCTGGGCAAATACACGGTCAAGGAAGTCAGCGCTCCGTCCGGGTATGTGCTGGATTTGACGACGTACACCGTAGAAATTCAGGCGTCGGATCAGGAAACGCCGATTGTTTCCGCTACGGTTTCTTCAATCAACCATCCCGCCGAAATTCTGCTTCAAAAGACCGAGGCGGATGGAAAGGCACTGTCAGGGGCGCAGTTCGTGCTGCTGGATGCGGATGGATGCGAAACGGCATCGGCTGTTTCGGATGCAGACGGGCTGGTGCGCTTCCGCTTCGTTCCGCAGGGGCAGTACACCATTTGTGAAATGTCCGCGCCGGATGGGTATCTGCTGAACCGCAGCGCAATTTCGGTAACAGTAACGCCGAACTGGACGAATGCGGAAGAACCGATAGCGACGGTGGTGAATCAGCAGAAGAAAATCCAGTTTATCAAGGTGGATACAGCCGGAACGCCGATGGCAGGCATTCTCTTTAAGCTCATCAACGCGGAAACGGGCGCTGTGGCAGAAACGGCTGTCAGCGACGAAAACGGTGCGTTTGCCTTTACAGCATTTGATTATGGCGTGTGGACTGTCCATGAAGCGGCTGCCCCCAGCGGTTACAGCCGCATGGCGGACTATCGCTTCCAAGTGGATGACAGCTGGTCGGGAACAGCGCCGGTGCTGCTGGTAAACATTCCTGATTCTTATGCGTTCATCAAAGTCGATGCTGATGGCAAACCGCTGCAAGGCGTGAAATTTGCCCTGCGGGATGCGGACGGCAATCTCCTGCAAACGCTGGAATCCGATGAGAACGGCATTGTCCGCGCCGAGCACTTGCAGCCCGGCACTTATTATTTGCAGGAAACAGAAACGCTGAAAGGATACACCCTGAGCGGCGATGTCCGGAAGCTGGTCATTGACGAGCACTACAAGATTCCCGAAGAAATGCCGCAGTGGGTCAACTACACGACGATTCAGACCGGCGTGCAGCTGGCGGCATCGGGGGTGATGCTTATCGGCATTGCCCTGATGCTGATAAGCGGCACCATGCTGCTGATGCGCAGACGGCGAAAGGCGTAAGCGAATGGTGTATCATCAAAAGCTGTTTCTGCGCCGCTTGGAAGTCCCGCCTTGGGCGGCGCGCTGCACTTTTTCATGACGGAGGCTTCCAATGCAGGAAGAAATCGAAAACAAAACGCTCTCCCTCATCATCAATACCAGCAAATTCACTGAAAGGACATTGGCGACGGCGTTCGCGAAAGCGCTGAAACTCGGCTGGAATAAAGCCAAGGAGCATTATCAAGCGAAACCGCAGGGCAGGCAGAGCGTGAAGCAGCTCATCGGGCAGAATCAGGGCGTTGAGCAGACTGCACTGGCTGACCGGCAGGAGGTGAAGGCGTTTGAACGATACGCCCGCCAATATGGGGTGGATTATGCCATCCATAAGGGTACTTCCGACAGCGGAAAAACGCGCTATCTGGTGTTCTTCAAAGCTCGCGACCGTGCAGCCATTGATCAGGCAATGCGCGCGTATGCAATGGATTTTCTGGCGAAGCGGAAGGCGCAGCGGAATGTTCAGCCGCAGCTGGATACGGCATCCCCCAGCAAACAGAAGGAGCGCAGCAGGCAGAAAGGGCGGGAAAGATGAACACTGCCGCATGGGAAAAACGTCTGCTGCTGCATCTGCCCTACGGGGTTATTGGACTTGCCGCGGCGAAGCTGAGTGAAGCATGGCGGCTGTCAGCCGGGACGGATTTTTCCGCGAAATTCCTGCACCTGCGGGATGGCGTGGCAATGGCGTTCCGAAACGGACTGTCCGGCTTTGTGCCCCTTGACCTGCTGATTGGGTTTCTGTGCGGATGCGCACTGTGCCTGCTGGTACATGCAAAACGCAGGAATGCCAAGAAGTATCGGCACGGCGAAGAATACGGCGCTGCCCGCTGGGGAAAGCCAAGCGACATTGCGCCGTTCATGGACCCTGACCCGTGGAACAACATCATCCTGACCCAGACGGAGCGTCTGACCATGAGCAGCCGCCCGGCGAATCCCAAAAACGCGCGGAATAAGAACGTGCTTGTCATCGGCGGTTCCGGCAGCGGCAAAACACGCTTTTTCATCAAGCCGAACATCATGCAGTGTACCAAAACGAAGGGGTGCTCTCTTGTGATTACTGACCCCAAGGGGACGCTGATTACGGAGTGCGGAAAGATGCTTGCTGCTGCCGGATATGACGTGCGGGTTTTCAATGTTATCAGTTTCCCAAAGTCCATGCACTACAACCCGTTTGCGTATATCCGAAGCGAAAAAGACATTTTGAAGCTGGTGACGGCGCTCATAGCAAACACAAAGGGAGAGGGCAAAGGCGGCGACGACTTCTGGATTAAGGCGGAAACGCTGCTCTATATGGCGCTGATTGGCTACATCCACTACGAACTTCCGCCCGCGGCGCAGAATTTTACGACGCTGATTGACATGCTGAACAGCATGGAAGTTCGCGAGGAGGACGAGGAATACCGAAATCCTGTTGACCTGATGTTTGAAAAGCTGAAAGCGGAAAAGCCGGAACACTTTGCGGTGCGGCAGTATGCGAAATACCGGATGGCTGCCGGCAAGACCGCCAAGTCGATTCTGGTGAGCTGCGGCGCACGGCTTGCGGTGTTCGATATTCAGGAACTGCGGGAAATTACGGCTTATGACGAACTTCACCTTGATACGCTGGGAGATAAGCGGACTGCACTCTTCCTCATCATGTCCGACACGGATGCCAGTTTCAATTTTCTGATTAGTCTGGCGTATTCGCAGATGTTCAACTTGCTTTGCGAAAAAGCGGATGATGTGTATGGCGGCAGACTGCCTGTCCATGTGCGCTGCCTGCTGGATGAGTTCGCCAACATTGGGCAAATCCCGAACTTTGAGCGCTTGATTGCGACCATCCGAAGCCGAGAAATTTCGGCGTGCATTGTGCTTCAGGCGCAGTCTCAGCTCAAAGCGATTTACAAGGACAGTGCTGATACAATTGTCGGCAACTGCGATACGCTGCTCTTTCTGGGCGGCAAGGAAAAGACGACGCTGAAAGAAATGGAGGAACTGCTTGGGAAAGAAACAATCGACACATTCAACACCGGTGAAAGCCGCGGGCGCGAGGTATCGCACTCTCTGAACTACCAGAAGCTCGGAAAATCGCTGATGACGATGGACGAATTAGCCGTTATGGATGGCGGCAAGTGCATCCTCCAATTGCGCGGTGTGCGCCCGTTTTTATCCGAAAAATACGACATTACCAAACACCCGAACTACAAATATCTGTCTGATTTTCAACCAAAGAACGCTTTCCATATCGAAAAATACTTGTCGCATCAGCTGAAACTGCGGCTGGAAGAAGAATTTGCCGCTGTCGAAGTCGAGGTCAGCGGCACGTCCGAGGAAGAGGAAGCGCTTCTGGATGAATGGGCAGAGGAGCTTCAACAGCAGGCTGCCGAATCCGGCGGCCTTTTCTAATCCCAATATATGAATATGGAGGTATATTTCTATGGCATTTTTCTCGTCTGCAGTGACGGTACTGCAAACGCTTGTGATTGCCCTTGGCGCGGGTCTGGGCATCTGGGGTGTCATCAACCTGCTGGAAGGGTATGGCAACGATAACCCCGGCGCAAAGTCCCAAGGCATCAAGCAGCTGATGGCAGGCGGCGGGGTGGCGCTGATTGGCACCACCCTTGTTCCGCTGCTGTCCGGTCTGTTCGGATGATCAAAGCACCATCTTTCACCCGCTTCCGGAGGATAACGGAAGCGGGTTCCGCAGGAGGGATGTCCTTTGAATTTCATCTGGGATAAAATCACGGAATGGCTAAAAGGGCTGCTGGTCAGCGGCATCATCAGCAACCTGTCTGGTCTGTTTGATGCCATCAACACCCGCGTGGGCGAGGCGGCGGCGGTCGTCGGCACAACGCCGCAGGCATGGCACGGCGGCATCTTCCAGATGATTCGCAGCCTGTCGGAAAACGTCGTTGTACCGATTGCAGGCATTATTCTGACCTTCATCATGTGCTTAGAACTGATTCAGATGCTTATTGACCGAAACAGCCTGCATGACTTTGACACCTTCCTTTTCTTCAAGTGGATTTTCAAGACCTTCGCCGCAGTGCTGATTGTCACCAACACATGGAATATCGTGATGGCGGTTTTCGATGTTGCGCAGAACGTCGTCAGTCAGGCATCGGGCATCATCATCGGCGATACCGCGCTGGATGCTGCCGCGCTGCTTGGAGACATGGAGCAGGCGCTGATGGCAATGGAAATCGGCCCGCTGTTCGGGCTGTGGTTTCAGTCCTCGCTGATGGGCATCTTGGCGTGGGTGCTGAGCATCTGCATCTTCATCGTCATATACGGGCGCATGATTGAGATTTATATGGTCACATCCATTGCGCCGATTCCGATGGCGACGATGGTAAATCGGGAATGGGGGCAGATGGGCAGCAACTATCTGCGGTCGCTCTTTGCGCTGGGCTTTCAGGCCTTCCTCATCATGGTCTGCGTCGCGATTTATGCGGTACTCGTGCAGGGTATCAGCGTCGACAGCGACATCGGCACCGCCTTGTGGACGTGCATCGGCTACACGGTGCTGCTGTGCTTCACGCTCTTCAAAACCAGCAGCGTCGCGAAGTCCGTGTTCAATGCCCGCTGACCGCTCATCCCAAAACAGTAGCAGAGGTTTCTGGGAACAGCTTATCCACATGGCATCCACAAGCAATCCACAAGAAATCCACAGACACTGCAAAGACTGTGGAAAACAGCGGCGCAGGAAGCAAAACCTATGCGCCGCAGGAAGGAGCAATAGGCAATGGCATATGTCTCGATTCCCAAGGACTTGTCGCGCGTCAAGTCCAAGTTTCTTTTCAACCTGACGAAGCGTCAGGTTGTCTGTTTCGGGCTGGGGGCGCTGACGGGCGTTCCCGCCTTCTTTCTGGCGAAGGATGCGCTGGGTGTCAGCCCTTCGGTGCTGCTCATGATGCTGCTTATGCTGCCGTTCTTTTTGCTGGCGATGTTTGAACGGCATGGGCAGCCGCTGGAAGTGCTGATTCGGCATTTCATTCAGGCGCGATTCGTGCGTCCGCGCATCCGTGTCTGGCAGAACGACAATTTCTACAAAACGATTGACCGGAGTATCCGCAATCAGCAGGAGGTGCAGAAGATTCTTCGTGGCAAACAAAGAAAAAATCAAGCTGACAAGGGCTGAGAAACGGCAGCTGCAGGCACTCATGCGCAGCCGTCAGCAGCGGAAGAAACCGCCGCATTCCGTACAGGAGACGATTCCGTATGAACGCATGTGGCCGGATGGCATCTGCCGCGTCAGCCCAAGTTACTACACTAAGACTGTGCAGTTCTGGGACATCAACTATCAGCTGGCGCAGAACGAAGATAAAAGCGCCATCTTCGAGGGCTGGTGCGACTTCCTGAACGCCTTTGACAGCAGCGTGCATTTGCAGCTCTCGTTTCTGAACCTGACAGCGAATGCGGATGCCGTTGAGCAGCGCATTCTGCTTCCCGACAAGGCGGACGGCTTCGACGCAATCCGCCGCGAATACACGGAAATGCTGCAAAACCAGCTTGCCAAGGGCAGCAACGGGCTGAGCAAACGAAAGTACCTGACTTTCGGCGTGGAATCGGAAAACTACCGGACGGCAAAGCCGCGTCTGGAGCGCATGGAGACAGATTTGCTCAATCACTTCAAGCGCCTTGGGGCGGCAGCCGCTCCATTGGACGGCAGAGAACGCTTGAAGCTGATGTACGACATGTTTCATCTGGATGCGCAGACACCGTTCCTGTTCGACTGGAAATGGCTTGCGCCCACCGGACTGCGCACGAAGGACTTTATCGTTCCCTCTTCCTTCAAATTCGGGGAGCGGCAGCGCTTCGATATGGGCAGCAAAGTGAGCGCGGTCAGCTTCTTCTCCATCCTCGCGTCGGAACTCAATGACCGCTGTCTGGCGGAGTTTCTCGCAATGGATTCCTCCCTTGTGGTGAGCTTTCACTTGCAGGCGATTGACCAGACCGCAGCCATCAAGGACATTAAGCATAAGCTCACGGCGCTGGATCAAATGAAGATTGATGAGCAGAAAAAAGCCGTCCGCGCCGGATATGACATGGAAATTCTGCCGTCTGATTTGGCTGCTTACGGCGGCGAAGCAAAAAAGCTGCTGGAAGAATTGCAGAACCGCAACGAGCGCTTCTTCTTGGCGACACTGCTGGTGATGAACACGGCGGACAACCACCATCAGCTGGATTTGAACGTGAAGCAGGCGCAGAGCATTGCCTTGCAGCACAACTGTCAGCTGATTCCGCTGGACTACCAGCAGGAGGATGGCATGGTGTCCTGCCTGCCGCTGGGCGAGAACCAAATCCAGATTCAGCGCGGACTTACCACTTCGGCGGCGGCGGTCTTTATGCCGTTCACGACGCAGGAACTGTGTCAAAACGGTGCAGAAGCGCTGTACTACGGCTTAAATGCACTGTCCAACAACATGATTATGGTGGATCGGAAGCAGCTGAAAAATCCCAACGGGCTGATTCTGGGTACACCCGGTTCAGGCAAATCCTTCTCCGCCAAGCGCGAAATGAGCAATGTCATGCTGGTCACGGACGATGATGTCATCATCTGCGACCCCGAAGGTGAATATGCACCGCTTGTTGCGCAGTTCGGCGGTCAGGTCATTCAAATTTCGCCGACCAGCAGCAATTACATCAATCCGATGGAAATCAACCTGAATTACAGCGACGATGACAACCCGCTGTCGCTGAAATCGGATTTCATTCTGTCCTTGTGCGAGCTGATTGTCGGCGGGCGGGACGGTTTGCAGCCCATTGAGAAAACGGTGATTGATCGTGCTGTCCACATTGTGTATCAGCCGTACCTGAATGACCCGCAGCCGGAAAACGTGCCGATTCTGGAAGATTTGTACAACGCGCTTCGTCAGCAGACGGAGAAGGAAGCGCAGACGCTGGCAACGGCGCTTGAAATCTATGTGACGGGCTCGCTGAATGTGTTCAACCACCGCACGAATGTGGATGTAAACAGCCGCATGGTCTGCTATGACATCAAGGAGCTGGGCAAGCAGCTGAAAAAACTCGGTATGCTGATTGTGCAGGATCAGGTCTGGGGGCGCGTGACGGCAAACCGCAGTGAAGGCAAGTCCACCCGGTATTACATGGATGAGTTTCATCTGCTGCTTCGCGAGGAGCAGACCGCTGCTTATTCTGTTGAAATCTGGAAGCGATTCCGCAAGTGGGGCGGCATCCCGACGGGCATTACGCAGAACGTCAAGGATCTGCTGGCCAGTCAGGAAGTCGAGAACATTCTGGAAAACTCCGACTTCATCTGCATGTTGAATCAGGCATCCGGCGACCGGGAGATTCTGGCGAAGAAGTTAGGCATTTCGCCGTATCAGCTTTCCTACGTCACGCAGAGCGGCGAGGGCGAAGGGCTGCTGTTTTACGGCAATGTGATTCTTCCATTTCAGGATCATTTCCCGAAGAACACCATGCTGTACAAGGTGATGACCACCAAACTGTCGGACAAGGCAGTGCAGAATGAACATTAAATACAGGAGGTGCATTCCATGACATATGGTTTGATGCTGGGCAGCTGCATTTTCTGCACCGTACTGACGCTGGCGGTGTACGCACTGCTGCGCGCGGCAGCGGAAGCAGACCGCGGGAGCGAGGAAGCGTATCAGCGGATGCAGCATAAGGAAGGGCGGCGCTGATGGAAAAGAGGCGCAATCGCGGCGCATCCCGCTTGCAGTTCAGCAAGGAGGAACAGATGCAGGCAGTACGCGCCGGTCAGCCTGAAAGCAGCCATTCGCCGCTGCTTCACCAAGGTATTCATGCAGCCCATGTCCAGCTCCATCATCAGGCGGCAGAAGCCAATGAAGATGAGAACAGCGCTGTGCAAGCCGCGCTGACAGCAGACGACATGCAGGAAGAAGCGTTCCGGGCGGCGGCGCACGCGGGGAAAGCCCCCAAGCGGCACAATGCCCGCTGGCAGCAGAAACGCGCCATCCGGCAGGAATATGCAGCCGCAAAATCTTCCCGCAGTCCAGCCAATCACATTGCTCCCGCGCCGAAGGTAGCAGCAAATGCAGTTCCCAAAGCCGAAAACATCAAGAAACGGCTGCGACAGACGTTCGCCCGCCATCCGACGGCTTGGGCGGTGCTTGCGCTGGCGGCGCTGCTCCTTGCGGTGATGAGCAGCCTGCAATCCTGTACGCCGCTGGCGCAGTCGGTGCTGGAATCCATCGTGATTGGCACTTATCCGGCGGAGGAAGCGGACGTAAAAGCGGCGGAAAGCGCGTATGCCAGCATGGAAAGGCAGCTCAAAGAGGAAATGAGCAATTACGCCCGCCATCATCCGGAATATGATGAAGTGCAGGTGGATGCAGACGAAATTTGGCATGATCCCTATGTGCTGATTGCCATCATCTCCGCCTGCTTCGATGGGCAGGATTGGACGCTGGAAACCGCTATGCCGGTGCTGGACAAATACTTCAAGCTCCAGTACATCGTGACAGAATCCGTAACGAAAGAAACACGATACCGCATGGAGACCGAGCAGCGCTACAACCCGGAAATAGAACGCATGGAGACGGTGACGGTTCGCGTGCCGTATGCTTATACAGTCTGTCATGTGCGGCTGGAGAACAAAAATCTGTCGCACCTGCCCGTTGTCAGCATGAGCCATCACACGATGGGCATGTACGCGCTGTACATGGCGACGCACGGCAACATGGAGGGTATTTTCCACGGCAATCCTTACGCTGTCCCGCTCAAAGACCCCATGCTGTACGACATTCCCGACGAGACGCTCGCAAGCAGTCCGACTTTCGCCGCACTCATGGCGGAGGCGGAAAAATACATCGGCTATCCGTATGTCTGGGGCGGTGCATCGCCCGAAACCAGTTTTGACTGTTCGGGTTTTGTCAGCTATGTATTCACCAATTCCGGCGTATACAATACGGGCAGGCTGGGCGCAAAGGGACTGCGGAGCTTGTGCCGGAACGTTCCGGCAGCACAGGCAGAACCGGGCGACGTGGTGTTTTTTGAAGGCACGATGGGCGACGGCGTGGATGGCATTACGCACTGCGGCATTTATGTCGGCAATGGTATGATGATTCACAGCGGAAGTCCCATTGGCTACGCGAATTTGAACGATGCCTACTGGAAAAGTCACTTTCATTCGTTTGGGCGGATGCCCGGTCTGTAATTTTCGGGGAGTCCAGCGCATGGACTCCCTTTTTCCTACCCAATTTTGATCCACATTTGAAAGGAGAACAATATGCAGAGAAACATGAACCGTTCGATTCCCGCAGGGGAAGCAATGGATATTGCCAAGCAGGTGCTGATTGCGATGCTGATGCTGATGCTGCTGTCCGTGCTGATTCCGGCGCGGGCGGAAGAAGCGGTATCCCCGATGATTGTCAGTGAGACGGCGAACAGCACCGAATATCCTGCGCTGGAAGCGGATATTCCCGTCATCACCTCGGAGGGCAAAAGCAATGTGAAAATCGCCGGGGTCAAGTCGAAAAACAAGCTGGTACGCTACACCATCCCGGAAACGCTGCTCCGGGCGGACGAAAACTTTCTGGCGCTGATGGTGGAAGCGGAAAAGTACATCGGCTATCCGTATGTATACGGCGGCAGCAAGCCGTCCACCGGGTTTGACTGCTCCGGCTTCGTGTGCTGGGTATTCCGCCAGTCGGGGGTCTATGATACCGGGCGGCTGGGTGCAAAAGGGCTGTATTCGCTCTGCACGGATGTCAGCCGAGACGAGGCGCGCCCCGGCGATTTGGTATTCTTCACGAAAACGATGGGCGCAGACGTGAAGGGCATCACCCATGTGGGCATTTATGTCGGCAATGACATGATGCTTCACGCGGGCGACCCGGTTGGTTTTGCGGATTTGCAGAGCGACAAATGGGCGAAGAAAATCTATGCCTTTGGCAGACTGCCCGTTCAGCAGGGAGCGCAGCCGGATGAGTGAACCCAAGAAACGCTACCCTGCAGACCGCATCAAGCTCCATGCATTGCTGGAACGGAAAGAAAACGAGCTGTGCCGATTAACCGAAGAGGTCAATCAGCTGCGTGCGCGCGTGAAAGAAGCAGACCGCACCGCCATCAATGCCACCTGTGAGCTGTATGCGCTGACGCCGGAAATGCTCTCGGCGTTCCTCCGCACGAAATTCGGCACGCAGGACAATGCCCCTGAAATCCCCGCTGCACCCCAATTGCTCGAAGGAGAAAATGAATGAAGCGAAAATTGAAACAATGGACAGCTGTCCTCTGCCTGCTGATGCTGCTGGCGGCGAGCCTGCATCTTGCGCGGGCGGAAAGCGCGCTGACGCAGGAAGAATGCGCTCCGTACCGCATTGTGCTGACAGCCCCCGGCGGCTGGAACCGCAGCAACAGCGCCGTCATCACGGTGAATGTGAAGGACGAGCAGAATCTCGGCTGGTACCAAATGGCGTACCGGATGAACGACGGCGACTGGACGGACTGTGAGCAGCTGTTTGACAAGGGCAAGGCGGAAATCGCGGTGCATGAGAACGGTACGTTTACCTTTCGCATCACCGACCCGCACGGACACACGTTTGAAGAAAGCACCCGCGTCGCTGTCATTGACCGAAGCGCACCGACCGTGAAAGCAAGCATCAGCGGGACGACCTTGCAGGTAGAAGTGCAGGATGACTTATCCGGCGTGGCAGGTGTGCAGGTCAACAGCATGCTTTTCACCGAGCAGGCAGGGAGCATCATCCGGATTGCGCTGGATGATACGCTGGCGCGGTACGACACGCTGTCCATCCGCGCTTTCGACTATGCCGGAAACTTCTCCGAGCCTGTGCTGCTCAATAATCCCTGCTACGAAGATAATTCGCGGGTGACGGCTGCAGCGACCAATTCGCCGAAACCGACGAAACACCCCAATTCTACGGCGGAAATCACCGTCCAGCCGACGGCAACGAAGCGTCCGAACGGTCTGGGCGGCTCGCTGATTTATGTCAACGAAGAAACTGCACCGACAGCAGCGCCGACACAAGCGCCGTCCCCGACACCAGTCATCCAGTACGTTCCTATCGGGCCGGGAATGCCCTACAAGGCGGACGGCAATGCCCATACGCTGGATGTGCTGTACAGCGCTGCAACCAACAAGCAGTTTATCACCCTGCAAAGCAAGAATGGCAGCACCTTCTACCTCGTTATCGACTACGACAAGCCCATTGACGAAGCGGCGGAAATGTACGAGACATACTTCCTCAATCTGGTGGATGAGCGGGATTTGCTGGCGCTGCTGTCCGACGAAGAGAAGGAAGAACTGCCGACCCCGTCGCCCGAAATCATCTATGTAACGCCTGTTCCCACGACCGTACCGATGCCAACTGCCGTGCCAGCTGTGCCGGAAAAGGCGGGCAGCTCCGACCGAATGACGGCAGTGCTTGCGCTGGGCGCTATCCTGCTGCTGGGCGGCGCGGGTGCTTTTGTGCTGGTGAAGTACCGCCAAACCAGCGCACGGCATCGGGCAGACAACGATTTTATGCTGGATGACGACGACGAAAGTGCCGAATAAGGAGGAGCCGCATGGAATTGTATATCGCAGAAAAGCCCAGCGTGGGGCGCACCATTGCCAGCGTCATCGGCGCAAACGAGCGAAGAGACGGCTATTGGGAGGGAAACGGCAGGCTGGTCAGCTGGTGCATTGGGCATCTGGTGGCGCTGGCGATGCCGGAAGCGTACCGCAGCGATTATCAGCGCTGGCGTTACAGCGATTTGCCCATTCTGCCCGACAAGTGGCAGTACAGCGTCGTCGCAGAGACGAAAAAGCAGTTTGAGCTTCTCCGCCGCCTGATGCATGACAGCCGCGTGACGAGCCTTGTCTGCGCGACCGATGCAGGACGCGAAGGCGAGCTGATTTTCCGGCTGGTCTATGCAATGGCAGACTGCCGGAAGGAGGTGCGCCGCCTATGGATTTCCTCAACAGAAGAAAGTGTGATTCGCCAAGCCATTTGCCATATGAAGCCGATGCACGACTATGACAATCTGTATCGGGCGGCGCTGTGCCGCGCACAGGCGGATTGGCTGATTGGCATCAACGCCACGCGCCTGTATTCGCTGCTGTATGGGCGGCCGCTTCCGACGGGGCGCGTCATGAGCCCGGCGCTGGCGATGCTGGTGCAGCGGGAAGCGGCGATTGCTGACTTTCAATCCACCCCGTTCTTTGCCGTAAAGCTCGAAACTGACCCGCTTGCCGCAAAGTCGGAACGCATGGATGACCTGACCGAAGCCCGTACCCTGCTGGAATGCTGCAACCAAGCGCCGTATGCAGTGGTGCAGAAGATTGCACGCAGGCAGCGCAGCGAGCATCCGCCGCTGCTGTATGATTTGACCACGCTTCAGCAGGATGCCAACCGGCTGTTTGGCTTCACTGCCCAGCAGACGCTGGATTACGCCCAGAGTCTGTACGAGAAGCAGCTGCTAACCTACCCGCGCACGGACAGCCGGTATCTGACGCAGGACATGCAGGAGAAACTGCCGGAACTGGCTGCCCGCGTGTGCCGTGCGCTGCCTTTCGCATCCGCCTTGGAACTGCACCTGCATCCCGAACGGGTTGTGGATGACAGCAAAGTCAGCGACCACCCCGCTATCATTCCGACCGCCGCAATGCCCGCTCAGGCGCAGCGCATCAATGCCCTGACGACGGGCGAACGCGACTTGCTCCACCTCGTCTGCACCCGGCTGCTGTGCGCGCTGGAAGAACCTTTCGCGTATGAAGAAACAGCCGTCACGCTGGTGTGCGGCGCGCATGAATTTGGGGCAAAAGGCAAGAGGATTACCCGGATGGGATGGAAGCGCATTTGGTACACCTTCCGCGGAAGCCTTGGCGGACGGATGAATGAGGAGGAGAAGATGCAGGAAAACGTCATCTCGGCTGACCTTGCAGAAGGCATGAAACTGCCGGTTTTCCGCGCATCCATTGAGGAAGGCAAGACCACCCCGCCGCCGCATCATACCGAAGGCACGCTGCTGCACGCAATGGAAACCGCCGGTGCAGCGGACATCCCCGAAAATGCGGAGCGGAAAGGCATCGGCACACCCGCCACCCGTGCTGCCATTTTGGAGAAACTGATTGAAACGAAGCTGATTGAGCGCATCGGGGAAAAGCGGAAGAAGGTGCTTGTGCCGACGACCAAGGGGAAAGCCCTTGCCGCGGTTCTGCCGGAAAGTCTGCGTTCGCCCCTGCTGACATCTGCATGGGAGCAGCGCTTGCAGCAAATTGAACAGGGCGTAGAGAAGCCCGAAGATTTCATGCGGGATATTCAGGGTTTCGTCAAAGAGCTGACGGTGAATCCGCAGCGAGTTGAACATGCGGAGACGCTGTTCCCACCGCTCCGGGAGAAAATCGGCAGCTGCCCCAAATGCGGCGCGGCAGTCACGGAGCATCCCCAAGGGTATCTGTGCGAAAACCGTATCTGCGGATTTGCACTCTGGAAAAAGGGCGGTATCCTTGCCCATGCGGAAACGCCCCTGACCGCCGCCGAAGCAAAGACGCTGCTGACAAAGGGGGCTGTCCGCAAAACCGGTTTGCACTCCATCCGGACTAACGCCCGCTATGATGCCGTGCTGCATCTTGATTTCGGCAAGGATGGCAGGGCAATCCTGCGCCCGCGTTTTGACTGATGAAAGGATGATGAAAATGAAGAAACTCATGGCGCTCCTGCTTGCGCTGCTGACCTGTTTTGCTGCTGCCTTGGCGGATACTGCCAGCGCACCGGACATTCCGCAGGGAACGCTGAATGCCGAGGTAACGCCGTTTACGCCGGGGCAGACCTATGCGGTGTATTCCGCGCCGGACAGCAGAAGCATCCGCGGTGCGAAAGGACGCGCGCGGGTCAGCACCAACGGCTGGATTCAGGTGTTCGGCGCGGAAGGCGACTGGCTGCTGGTGCAGTATGCCATCACCCCGGAGCACTGCCGCATCGGGTATATTGACAGGAACGCACTGCCCCAAGATGCTGCTGCTCCCGCGCTGGCGCTGGAAGCCGTACCCGCCATCGTCAGCTATGATGTTTCCGTAACGGATGACCCGCTGATGAGCCAGACGCCGCTGACCCGCCTGACGGAAAACACCAGCGTGACGGCGCTTGCGAGCATGGGCGACTGGACGTACATCGAAGCGGGTACGGGCAAGAGCCGCTTCCGCGGGTTCGTCCCCACCGAGTGTCTGCTGGGAACAGTTACCGACACCCGCGAGGCGAACCGCGCCATCCTCGGCAGCTGGAAACTGTATGCGGGCAGCTCCGTGGATGCGGAACAGATGACCTTCCTTGCGGATGGCAGCATGACGGGCTGCGCGGTACTGGCAGACGGGACGCGCGCTGATTTCTGCGGCGCATGGGAGATTCAGGAATACGATACCCGCCGCGAACGCTACTGGAACGATTCGGAGTTTGAATTGACGCTTTCGCGCGGCAGCACTGCGGAACAGTATGGGCTGCGGATTTGCCGCCAGATGACGGCGGATGGCGGATATAAGTACGCACTGATTCTCTCCGACGGCACAAAGGAAAGCAGCATGGTACTGGAATAACGGAGGTGCGATTTCTCCCAAACGACAGCCGCCCTCCCGATTTTTCCGGAAGGGCGGCTGGGGTCAGTTCCATTCAGGCTGCGTCAAAAAGTCGCGGATGTTTCGGTGCTTGATGCCGTCGCGGCTCATGTCAAGCTCGTCCATCGACACCACATATTTGGGGAAGTTGTCCGGCACGGAAGCGTAAACGCCAAATTCCCGCTGAATCGTCTCGTCGGAAGCCAGCAGATAGCATACCTGCACATAGAGTTTTTCGTGCTGCTTCTGCCCGACAAAATCAATCTCCCGGCTGCCGATTTTGCCGACAGTGACGGTGTAGCCGCGGCGCAGCAGCTCCATGTAGACGATGTTTTCAAGAATGAGGTTGATGTCCTTCATGTTCCCGCCGAACACCGCTTCCCGCAAGCCGTGGTCTGCCATATAGTATTTCTCGTTCGTCGCGAGAATCTGTTTGCCCTGCAAATCCTCCCGATTGACCTGATAAAACAGGTACGCTTCGGCGCAGTACTTGATGTAATTCAGCACCGTTTCGGGCGCAACCGTGCGGTGTTCGCTTTTCAGAAACTTCGCAATGGATGTGGATGCGAACGTTGTGCCGATATTGCCGATGACATACGCCACAATGCGGGCGAGCAAATCCACATCGCGGATTTTGTTGCGCCTGACCACATCGTTGAGGACGACCGAATTGTAGATGTCATGCAGATACTGCCTGCATGGTTCGGGCGCATAGCGGAGATTGGCAAGGTAGGGCATCCCGCCCAGCGTCAGGTACTGCTGAAAAGCTGCCGCGTCTGATGCACCGGGTTCAACCGTTCGGTAGAGTTCGAGAAATTCGGCAAAAGAGAAGGGGTAAATGGTAAATTCCACATAACGCCCGCCCAGCACGGTCGCCAGTTCGCCGGACAGCAGCTTGGCGTTGGAGCCGGTGATGTAAATGTCGCAGTCCAGCTCAATGCGGAAGGAGTTGACGGCTTTTTCCCACTGCGCAACTTCCTGAATCTCATCAAAAAACAGATAGACTTTGCCCGTGATGGCAGCGGCCCGTTTCAGCACCTCTTCGTGCAGCGCCTGTGCCGTGCAGAGGTGCGCATTGCTCATGACCTCGAAGTTAAACGAAATCATCTGCACATCCTGAATGCCCGACGCTTTTAGCTCATCCTTAATGAGATTCAGCATGACGGACTTTCCGCAGCGCCGGATGCCAGTCATCACCTTCACCAAATCTGTCCCGATAAACGGGCGGATACGCTTCATATACATTTCCCGCTGAATCATGCGGCACAGCCTCCCTTCGATGATACACATAGTATGGCACATCTGCGAAGAAAAATCAAGCAGAAACAAAAGACTTTTTCAGCTATAACTGAAAAACTTCATCTTTGAGGCAGAAAAGTCACTTACAGATTATCCACCTGTTCATTTCCTGTGCCGAAGCACTCATCCCACCAAAACAAAAAGAACGAAATGGAGCGATAAAAACAATGATGTACCTAAATCAGCTGATGCGTTCCCAGCGCCTGACCAAGGCGGAACTTTCCCGGCAGAGCGGCATTCCGGAAACTACCCTGCGCGATTTGCTCAGCGGCAGCGTGCGGCTGGAGAACTGCAAGGCGGGCACGATTCTCCGCCTTGCGCGCGCCTTCCATGTTTCCGTTGAGGAACTCCTGATGCACGGCGGCGAACACCCTGCGGATTATCCGGAGCATCGTGCGCAGTCCGTGCCAGAGGACGAGCAGACAGCGTTCTGCGCGCTGCTTCATGCCCTCTCGCAGCTGCTGCCCGATTCCTGATGACCGCGCAGATGGTGGACTGCATCGGACTGCTTGCACAGCAGGAATGCCCGCGCTGCCGGCAGGGATTCTGCACGGAAACGGACGAGCGCTGCCGCCTGATAGAGCAGGACGAACGCAGCTTCCAAGCCGGAAGCCTCGACTGCGCCTATTTTGCTGACTGCGTAATGCCCGCCGACTGGACGCTGACCGACCTTGCCGCCTACGCGCTGTGGTATGCGAGCGGCGCAGACTGACGCAGAGGAGAAAAACATGCAGACAAAAGTACAAGCCTATGTGCAGCTGGCGGACGAAACAGCGCTGAAAATCACAGGCAATTACCTTGACTGGTTGTCGTTCCTGACCACGGCATCAAGGCTCTATAAATATCCCTATCACGACCAGCTGATGATTTATGCGCAGCGCCCGGATGCAAGCGCCTGTGCCGCGTATGAGCTCTGGAACGGCACCATGCACCGCTACATCCGGCGCGGCGCAAAGGGCATTGCCCTGCTGAACCCTACCGCCAATGGGATGCGCATCCGATATGTCTTTGATGTGTCGGACACGGGAACGCGGGCAGATTCGCGGAATGTAGACGTGTGGCAGCTGACGGAAGCGGCAGAACCGGCTGTCCGCAAGATGCTGGCAGAAGAATTTTCTGCGGATGCGTCGATGCGCCTTGTCCAGCAGATTGAACAGCTTGCCGAGCGTCAGGCGCTTGCCTACTGGAACGAACACCGCCGCGACATCCTCGACAGTGTTGACGATTCGGCATTATCGGAGTACGATGATTTTGCGGCGGGGGCATCCTTCCGAAAAGCAGCGGCGGCAAGCATCTCGGCTGTCATCCAGACCCGATGCGGACTGGAGCCGGAGCTGCTGCGGGAGGATTTTCAAGAGGTCATGGACTGGAACACGCCCGCAGCCGCGGCGGAACTGGGCAAGGCAGTCAGCACGATTGCCGAGCAGGTGCTCCGCCAGATAGAAAGAACCGTCCGAAATGCGGAAAGGAGCATGGAACATGAGCGAACTGAAGTACACACAGCACGGGGATTGCCTGCTGCCGGAAATGGACCTGACCGAAGAGGAACAGCAGCCGCTGGGCAAGTACGGGATGATGCGCCAGCAGTATCTGGCGAGCGAGCGTCCGGGGCTGTATACGCGGCTGCTCCTGAGCGGGCGGCTGATGACGCACCTGCACGAAATCGAGCAGAGCGCGCAGAATCGGCTGAACAGCCTGATGCACATCCTGCCGAAGCAGAGCGGCGTGACCGAGGACATGAAGGCGGAGAACCCGATGCGCTGGGCGGCGCAGATGAACAGCCTGAAACATCAGGCGGAGGAAATGATTCTTTCGGAGCTGATTTACAGCTAAGCGGTTATACGCCGCAGCTGGAGCAGATGAGTTTTTTCCTGCCGACAGAAAACGAGCAGATTCAGCTGGTGGACAATTTTGAGGCGGAGAGTGCGCAAGCACCCTTCGCTTTTTCTGTACCGCAGGAAGTGGTGGATGAGTTTCTGCGCAGCGGCAGCAATACGACAGACCATCGGATGAAGGTCACGGCGGACTTTGCCAAGCAGCTTTCGGCTGAAACCATTGCCCAGCGCCTTCCGCGGATTTATCACGGCGGATTCGGCATGATGTACATGGGCAAACCGTACAGCGCGTGGTATGACGAAAGCGGCATTCGGATTGCCAGCGGGAAAAGCGCCCGCGATGTACCGAATGCGCAGCGGATTGCATGGGCGGATGCCGCACGGCGCATCGGGGAGCTGCTGGAATCCGGCGAATTTCTGGGGATGATGGAGCTGGCACAAACCCCGGTGCATGAGCGTTCAATGGCAGCACAGGGGCTTTGGTACATGTACCACGATATGGCGGAGGAAGGCAAAGGCTATTTTCCCTCCATGAAGAGTATTCGCGGAAGCAGCTTCCCCGAAGAAACAGCGCGGCTGACGGAGCAGCTTGCCAACCCGGAATTTCTGTCAAGGCTGACAGCAGAAGCAGCGCAGTTTGCGGAAGATGCGCGGGAAAATCGGAACCTACTGCGATTTCCCTTCCACAACCCGGAGGCTGTCCTGAACACGCTCAAAGAGCTGGCGTTTCCGCGGCGCGGCTATGACTCCCTGCTTGCCGAAGTCCCCAAGCCGGACGGCTTCATCACGGAGGATGAAATCGACGATACCCTCAGCAGCGGCAGCAATATGTCGGGCGGCAAACGGCGCATTTACCAGTATTTCACCGAAACGCCTGCACGCTCGATGACCGAAAAAGCAAATTTCCTCAAAGACGAGTATGGCATAGGCGGGCGTTCTCCTGCGGTATCCGGTGCGGATGGCAGCAATGAAGCGCATGACAGCAAGGGCATTGTGCTGCAAAAAAACGGCTGCGCGCCTGTCAAAATGCAGTGGACGAAGGTGGCGGCGCGCATTGACACGCTGATTTGCCGGGGGCAGTATCTGACGAAGGATGCAATGGCCGATTTTGGCAGGCAGGAAGCTGCCGAAGATGCCCTCCCAAAGGAAGTAGCGCCGGATGTGGACGATGAAAATCGGGCGGAGCAAGGCAAAGAAGCAGACGAATCTGTTTCCGCCGAGGAAAGCGCCGCACCTGCTGATGCCGCTGAAAATCCAGCTTCCTCCGAAACCGCTGCCTATGCGGTCGGCGATACGGTCTATCTGGACGACACGCTCTTTGTGATCGAGGCAAAAAGTGCGTTCGGCGTTCAGCTGCGCGACCCGTCCCAGCGCTATCCTATTTTCCGAGCGGAAAGTCTGCCACGCTTTGAGCGGCTGCTGGCAGCGGACGAACGGAATGCACATTTCCTGCCAGCAGCAGAAACCGCGCTGCGGAATATCGTGCTTGATTTGTCCGCCAGCGCATCCGAACAGCGCGAACCAGCGCCTGAACAGCCAGCAGCAGAAAACTTCCGCATTACGGATGAGCATTTGGGGGAAGGCAGCGCAAAGGCGAAATTCAGTGCGAACATCGAAGCCATTTCCGTGCTGAAGATGGTCGAAAGCGAGCATCGTTCGGCATTACCGCAGGAACAGGAAGTGCTGTCCCGCTATGTGGGCTGGGGCGGCTTGCCGCAAGCCTTTGACGAGCGCAGCGAGGCGTGGCACAGCGAATACAGCGCACTGAAATCCCTGCTGACACAGGAAGAATACGAAACTGCCCGTGCATCCACCCTGAACGCGCATTACACCAGCCCGCTTGTCATCCGTGCCATTTATGCGGCGGTGGAACAGCTGGGCTTCCGGTCGGGCAATGTGCTGGAACCCAGCTGCGGCGTGGGCAATTTCTTCGGGATGCTGCCGGACAGCATGAAGGAAAGCCGCCTGTACGGGGTGGAGCTGGACAGCATCACGGGACGCATTGCCCAGCAGCTGTATCCCAAGGCGCACATCACCATTGCAGGCTTTGAAACGACTGACCGCAGAGATTTCTTTGACCTTGCCATCGGCAATGTGCCGTTCGGGGCGTATCAGGTGCAGGACAAAGCCTTTGCCCGCCACAATTTCCTGATTCACGATTACTTTTTTGCGAAAACGCTGGAACAGGTGCGTCCCGGCGGCGTGATTGCCTACATCACTTCCAAGGGGACGATGGACAAGCAGAATCCGGCAGTGCGCCGGTACATTGCAGAGCGCGCCGAACTGTTAGGCGCGATTCGGCTGCCGAACACAGCGTTCAAGGCGAATGCCGGTACGGAAGTCACGTCGGACATCCTCTTTTTGCAGAAACGCGAGCGCCCGCTGGCGGTCGAACCCGATTGGGTGCATCTGGGACAGACGGCAAACGGCATTCCGGTCAACAGCTATTTCGCGGCGCATCCTGAAATGATGCTGGGGACAATGGTGCGCGAACCCGGTCTTTACGGCAATGAGAATGAAACCGCGTGCATCCCGCTGGAAGGGGCAGTGCTTTCCGAGCAGCTGACCGAGGCGGTGCAGCATATCCGCGGCGAATATCAGGCAGCAGAACTGCCGAATCAGTTGGAAGGCGAAGCAGCGGCAGATACGATTCCAGCTGACCCCAATATGAAAAATTACGCCTTCACAATGGTGGATGGCGAGGTATATTACCGCACCAACTCTGTTATGGTCAGGCAGAAATTGCCCTTGCCCGCGCTGGAGCGCATCCGCGGCATGGTTGACCTCCGGCAGCAGGTGAACGACCTCATTCAGGCGCAGCTGGACAATGCGGATGATGCTGCCCTTGCGCCGATACAGGCACGGCTGAATCAGCAGTACGATGCGTTTACGGCAAAGTACGGGCTCATCAACGCCCGCAGCAATGCCAACGCGTTTTCGAGCGATTCTTCCTATTATCTGCTCTGCTCGCTGGAAGTCCTCAATGAGCAGGGCGGATTGGCACGCAAGGCGGATATGTTCACCAAGCGGACAATTCGCCAGCAGACGGTCATTACGCACGTCGATACAGCGGCGGAAGCGCTGGCGGTCTCCATCGGGGAACGCGCCAGGGTTGACCTTGGCTATATGGCTCAACTGACTGGGAGAAGTGAGGAGAACATCGTTCAGGAGCTGACCAGCGTCATCTTCCGTATTCCCGGTACAACGCAGTATGTGACGGCGGACGAATATCTGTCCGGCAATGTGCGGCAAAAGCTGCGGGAAGCTAAAACTGCGGCAGAGATGGACGCCGCCTTTCAGCCTAATGTGACGGCACTGGAATCGGCACAGCCCAAGGATTTGGAGGCATCCGACATTGATGTCCGGCTTGGCGCGACGTGGATTGCGCCGGAGTACATTCAAGACTTCATGTACGAGTTGCTCAACACCCCGTATTACCAGCGCCGTGCCATCGAGGTACACTTTTCGCCCCATACCGCCGAGTGGCGCATCAACGGCAAGAATGTCGTTTCCCGCTCCAATGTTGCTGCGTATACCACCTACGGCACGGATAGGGCCAATGCCTACAAGATTCTGGAGGACACGCTGAACCTGCGGGATGTTCGCATCTACGACACCGTGCAGGATGCGGACGGCAAAGAACAGCGCGTCCTCAACCAGAAGGAAACGACGCTGGCGCAGCAGAAGCAGCAGGCCATCAAGGCGGCGTTCCGCGAGTGGATTTGGAAAGAACCGAACCGGCGCGAAACGCTGGTGGCGCAGTATAACGAGCTGTTCAACGCCACCCGTCCCCGTGAGTACGACGGGCAACACATCACCTTCGGCGGCATGACTCCGGATATTCAGCTTCGCGAGCATCAACGGAACGCCGTTGCACACATCCTGTACGGCGGCAATACGCTGCTGGCACACGAAGTGGGGGCAGGGAAAAGTGTGACACGTTCGCAACTGAAAAGGTTGCGCACAAGTCAATAGAATTGGGAACCAGAAAGGAGTCCCTGAAAAGACTTGGAGAACTAATATTCCGATAGGTGGAATGATGGGGTAACGCCCTGAAACGCCTACCTTATAAACTGCGATATGCGGCAGTCCTCTGTAACAAGGAATGCGGTATAACGCTCGCGAAAGTCGGCGGAAATGCACCCAAACGGATTATGCCGCGGAAAGCGTCCCAGCGGTGGGATGTGTGCATGATACGCCGGAGGTCTACAAACTGCCTATGGTCAGAATGTCATGATGACTGACGAAATCCCGAATGTACGGGTCTAAAAGGCGCAGGAGCAGAAATGTTCCTTTCCGATTACGGAAGTATGTGAGGATGAGTAAGAATTTTTACTATGAAAGTCCTTGCGATGCGACAGGCATCGCCCAGCATACAGGCTCAGAGGGACACCTAAGGGCAGATATGTACAGATAGGAATATTGGAACGTGGAAAAACTGGAACACGGAGCTGGTTACGGGCGATGAGGTGTTGGATTGGAAGTCGCATTGCGTATAACAATTCTTTATCCAGTTGAGAGAGATGGCACAGTACCGAGAAAGCCGTGGAAACACGGTGACGGGATAGCCATTAGTCGTCAGCAAACAATCAATTGAGAACTATACAGACACAAAGGTTCGAGTATGACTAAGAAAAGCGAAATCCTCTCATAAGGAGGAAAGTACCTGACTTTGGCAAACAAGAAGAAACACTTAAAGAAACAAAAAATCCGCAACGCTGAATACTACGATATGCAGTTTGTTTTTGACGAACTGTATGCAGCGAGTGTCAAGGGGCAACGGTTTCGCCATCTGATGGAACTGATAAAGCGCCCTGAAAATATCAAGCTGGCATACAGGAACATTCGCAAGAACAGCGGCAGTCGAACGGCGGGTGTGGACAACAAGACAATAAGCGATTTGAACAAGTGGAACGAAACTGCACTGGTTGACCATGTTCAACGAAAGCTGGACTGGTATGTTCCCAATGCTGTCCGCAGAGTGGAGATACCCAAAGACAACGGGAAAACCCGTCTCCTTGGAATCCCGACGATTATGGACAGGCTCATTCAGCAATGTGTTCTGCAAGTATTAGAACCTATCTGTGAAGCAAAATTCTTCAAGCGAAGCAATGGTTTCAGACCAAATCGCAGTGCGGAAAATGCTATTGCCCAAGCAGAAAGAATGATACAGGGCGTAGGCTGCCATTACGTCATTGACATAGATATTAAATCATTCTTTGACAATGTGGACCACGGAAAACTGCTGAAACAGATGTGGACACTTGGAATCCGGGATAAAAAGCTGCTGTCTATTATTTCTGCTATGATGAAGGCGGAAGTGGCAGGAATCGGCTTCCCGGAGAAGGGTACGCCGCAGGGCGGCATCATTTCTCCGCTGCTGTCAAACATCGTTCTGAACGAATTGGACTGGTGGATTGTCAGCCAGTGGGAAGAAATGCCCACCCGAAGGAACTATGTACACAGAATCTATGCGAATGGAACGCCTGACAAAAGCAATACTATCCGTACCCTGCGCAATTACACCAGACTGAAAGAGTGTTATCTTGTCCGCTATGCAGATGACTTCAAAATCTTCTGTAAAAAGCGTACAGATGCGGTCAAGCTGTTTGCAGCTGCAAAGCAATGGCTTAGAGAGCGTCTTGGGCTGGAAATCAGCCCGGAGAAATCAAAAATCGTAAATTTGAAGCGCCATTGCTCCGAGTTTCTGGGCTTTAAGCTGAAAGTCCGAACGAAGGGAAAGAAGCCTGACGGACAGCCGCGGTATGTGGTAGAAGCGCATATCAAGGACAAAGCATTGCTGAAAATCCGGGAGAAAAGCAAAGAAATCATAGGACAGCTGCGGCAGACCTATGATAAAAGGATGGAATATCGTCTGATACAGAAATACAACTCCTATGTCATGGGCGTTCACAACTATTACTGCATTGCAACCCATGTGAACATGGACTTCCATAAAATCGCTTTCGATGTCAAAAAGAGCCTTTACAACAGATTGAAGCACAGGCTGCAAAAGAGCGGTCAAATCACGAACAGGTATATCAAGGAGAAATATGGCACGAGCCGGGAAGTGCGCTACCTGAATGGTCACGCAATCGTCCCGATTGCCTATGTTCAGCATAGAGTTCCTATGGACAAGAAAAGTCGGGTAAATAAGTACACGCCAGAGGGTCGCGTTGAGATTCATAAGAATCTTGCCAGTATCAATATGGCAGTCCTCTATCACCTGATGAATCGTCCGTGCGGTAAGCAGAGTGTGGAATATAATGATAACCGCATTGCACTCTATGTTGCTCAGAAGGGAAGATGTGCTGTATCTGGAGTGGAACTGGATGCAAGTCAAGTGGATTGTCACCACAAAAAGCCGTTGGTGCTGGGTGGCGATGACAGTTACTCAAACTTGATTATTGTTTCCGATGCAGTTCATATCCTCATTCATTCCAGCAATGAGCGTACCATCCGAAAATACCTGAAAGTGCTGAACCTTGACCCAAAGCAGCTGGCAAAGCTCAACAAGCTTCGTGTAATGGCAGAAATGCCGGAACTCGTTTTCTAAAGGGCAAATCTGTTTGATGTATAGATTGTCACAAAATTGCTGACGATGGAAAGCCGTGTGATGGGAAACTGTCACGCACGGTTTGGAGCGGGGGAAAATCTGGAGGAAGGGATGTACAATTTACGTTTGTATACTCTGACCTAAGGATTACCTATCGCTATCGTTTGAAATGGTGGCAGCAGCGATGGAATCCAAGCGGCTTGGGCTTTGCCAGAAGCCGCTTTTTGTCGTCCCAAATCATCTGACTGAGCAGTGGGCATCCGAGTTCATCCGCCTCTATCCCTCTGCCAGCATTCTGGTTGCTACGAAAAAGGACTTTGAGCGCGCCAATCGGCAGAAATTCTGCGCGCGCATTGCGACGGGCGATTATGACGCGGTGATTATCGGACACAGCCAGTTTGAGCGGATTCCCGTCTCGCAAGAGCGGCAGCAGCGCTTTCTCCGGGAGCAGCTGGATGACATTACGCATGGTATCGAAGAACTCAAGTACCAGCGCGGCGAACAGTTTTCCATCAAGCAGCTGGAACGCACCCGCAAACAGCTGGAAAATCGGCTCTCCAAACTGGAAGCCGAGGAACGGAAGGATGATGTCGTCACCTTCGAGCAACTGGGGGTGGACAGACTCTATGTGGACGAGGCACATTCATTCAAAAATTTATTTTTGTATACAAAAATGCGGAACGTCGCAGGGCTTTCGCAGACAGAATCGCAGAAATCATCGGATATGTTCCTGAAATGCCGATATATGGACGAAATCACCGGCGGTAAGGGCATTGTGTTTGCAACGGGTACGCCCGTCAGCAACAGTATGACGGAGCTGTACACTATGCAGCGCTATCTGCAGTACGGCACATTGCAGCAGAAAAGCATGTCGCATTTTGATGCGTGGGCTTCCACCTTCGGGGAAACCACGACCGCGATTGAACTCGCTCCGGAAGGAACGGGCTATCGGGCGCGGACGCGCTTTGCAAAGTTCTTCAACCTCCCGGAGCTGATGAACCTTTTCAAGGAAGTTGCGGACATCAAGACGGCTGATCAGCTGAATCTGCCCCGATCGACCGCGCACTACGAAACGGTGGTGGTGAAGCCGTCTGCCTATCAGCAGGAAATGGTGCAGGCGCTTTCGGAGCGGGTGGCAGCGGTTCACAGCGGCGCGGTTGAGCCGAGCGTGGACAACATGCTGCGCATCACCTCCGACGGGCGGAAGTTAGGGCTTGACCAGCGGCTGATGAATCCGCTTCTTCCGGATGATCCGGGCAGCAAGGTCAACGCCTGCGTCCAAAACATTGTCCGCATCTGGCGCGAAGGGGCGGCGGAAAAGCTGACACAGCTGGTTTTCTGCGACCTGTCCACCCCGCGCGGCAAGGCGGCTTCGGAGAAGGAAACAGCGGATGCAGACACGCTTCTGGCGGATGAAACGGGCAGCGAGAACTTCAACGTGTATGATGACATTCGTGCTAAACTGATTGCGCAGGGCATCCCGAAGAAGCAGATTGCCTTTATCCACGAAGCGAACACGGAAGTGCGGAAGAAGGAGCTTTTCGCGAAGGTACGCAGCGGGCAGGTGCGCGTCCTGATGGGCAGCACGGCGAAAATGGGCGCGGGAACAAACGTTCGTGCGACTCGTTTGTAACTGAAAAGGTTACGCTCAAGTCAAAATTCTGCAAGATTGAAAGGAGCTTGGAAATTGATTTGAAGAACTGATATTCCAACAGGTGGAATGAGGGGGCAACGCCCTGAAACGCCTGCCTTGATACTGCGGTGTGCGGCAAGATTTGTAGAAATTGAGCCGTGCAAAGCCCGCTGAAGTCGGCGGAAATCTGCCCCAACAGGCAGTCATGTGCTGTGGAAAGTGTCCCAGAGGTGGGATATGCAGATGATACGCCGGAGGTCTATAAAATCCCTATGGTGAGGATGTCATCCATGACCGACGAAGTCCGAGTGTTAGGGTCTATAGCGTGATATGGCAGAAATGTCATTGTCGTAAATGTACGGCGTGCGTGAGGTTGAGTAAAAATGGACGTTATGAAAAACCTTGGAGTGTTACAGGCACTTCCAAGCGCACAGGCTCATAGGACAGCCTAAGGGGATTATGCACAGATAGGAATATCGGAACGAGGAAAGGTCGGAACGCTGAGTGTCTGCACACGATGAAGCGGTGGTTACAAAAAATCGAGCAGTGAAACAAGTAACCTTTATCCTGACTGAGAGCGGCGGCAAGACTGATGAAGCCCCTGTAACAGGGGCGGAAGAATAGCCGCCAGTCATTTGCAAAACAAATATTCTAAAAAGCAATATATCAAAGGTTCGAGTAAGACTAAAAAAGGCGAAAGCCGACTTTGACAGGACGAAAACTGCTCAAACGCCAAAAGCTGAGGAACAACGAATACTATGATATGCAGTCAGTATTCGACGAACTGTATGAAAATAGTCTTGCGAAATGTGAATTTAAGAATCTTATCAGCATCATCACGGCTGAAGAAAATATCAGGTTAGCTTATAGAAATCTAAAAAAGAATGCTGGAAGCAGAACGCCCGGTACGGATGGGAAAACCATCGCAGACCTTGCAAAAATGAGTGAGCCGGAACTGATTGGTTTTGTACAGCAAAAATTCAACTGGTATCAGCCCCAGTCTGTCAGACGAAAAGAGATTCCCAAGGGTAATGGCAAAACCAGACCGCTTGGGATTCCCACCATCATGGACAGATTGATACAGCAATGTGTCCTGCAAGTGATGGAGCCAATTTGTGAAGCAAAATTTTGTGAAACAAGCAATGGCTTCCGTCCCAACAGGGGCGTTGAAAATGCGCTGGCGCAGGCGGAAAAACATATGCAGAAAAGCAACCTTCATATTGTAATTGACATTGATATCAAGGGCTTCTTTGACAATGTAAATCATGGAAAGCTGCTGCGCCAAATCTGGACAATGGGAATCCATGACAAGAAGCTGCTGAGCATCATATCCGCTATGCTGAAAGCAGAGGTCGCTGGTATCGGTTTTCCTGAAAAAGGGACACCGCAGGGTGGAATCCTTTCTCCGCTGTTATCCAACATTGTTCTGAATGAACTGGACTGGTGGATTACCAGTCAATGGGTTGGAATGCCTACAAGACATGAATACAGCGGAAAAATTCATGAAAACGGCACCAAAGACCAATCGAAAAAGTATAGGGAGCTCAGAAAAACCAATCTGAAAGAGTGCTATATCGTTAGATATGCTGATGATTTCAAAATCTTTTGCAGAAAGCACAGCGATGCGGTGAAGCTGTTTGAAGCGACAAGAGCATGGCTGAAAGAGCGTCTGGGGCTGGACATTAGCCCGGAAAAGTCCAAGATTGTGAATCTGAAACATGCGTATTCCGATTTTCTGGGATTCAGAATCAAGGTTCATAAAGGCAAGAGAAATCAATATGTGGTCATATCACATATTGCACCCAAAGCATTGGACGGGATAAAGGATACTGCGAAAAAGAAAGTCAAGGCAATCCAGCACTCATCCGGTGAAATAGAAGAATTCAAGGTTGTAAGTGACTACAACAGTTTTGTCATGGGTATTCACAATTACTACCGCATGGCAACTGCTGCGTCCCCGGATATACAGCAATTAGCATTTGAAATTAAGATTTCTATAAAAAACAGGCTGCAAGAGCGAGTAAAGCGACGAAGCAATCAAACAATTCCTGAATATGCCAAACGGTATGCAAGAAGCAGGGAAATACGATTTATCGACAAGAACATCCTGCTTCCGATTGGTTATATTCAGCATCATCCGCCAATTCACAAAAAGAAATCGGTGAATAAATACACCGCTGCTGGACGAGCGGAAATACACAAGAATCTGGAGTGTGTAGACATGTCAATCCTGCACAGTCTCATGAAAAAACCCATTACGAGCGCCACAGTGGAGTATAACGATAACCGTATATCCCTCTATGTGGCGCAGCAAGGAAAATGTGCCATTACGAAAAAGCAGCTGTCCCTTGAAGAAATCCATTGCCACCACAAAAAGCCTAAGTCGCTGGGCGGTGGGGACAATTACGCAAACCTGATTATTCTGCATGAACGGATTCACAGACTGATTCACGCAACGCAAAAAGGTACTATTTCTGCAATCATGCAGACCGTACAGCTAAACAAACAGCAGCTTGATAAGCTGAATAAGCTCAGAAAGTTAGCTGGAATCGAGGCAATTACGTTAGAGCAGCAAGACACCTGCTGCTGATTAGAATAACAATTTGTAAATGATGGAAAGCCGTGTGAGTGGAAACGCTCATGCACGGTTTGGAGTGGGGGAAAATCCGGAGGTGAGTTCGCCAAAGGATTACCTATCACTATAGGATCGTCTGATCGCTCTTCATGATCTGGACTGCCCCTGGCGGCCTGGTGATCTGGAGCAGCGTTCGGGACGCATTGTCCGGCAGGGCAATCAGAATCCTGATGTACAGATTTACCGCTATGTTACCGAGGGCACCTTTGACGCCTATCTCTGGCAGACGGTGGAGAACAAGCAGAAATTCATCTCCCAGATCATGACCAGCAAAAGTCCGGTACGCTCCTGTGAGGATATTGACGAGGCCGCCCTGTCCTATGCGGAGATCAAGGCGCTCTGCGCCGGTGATCCTGCCATCAAGGAAAAGATGGTGCGCCCGTAAGGGTGTATATCAAAATCCGCCTTTAGCAAGCGGTAGGTAAAGATATCAAGAAAGGAAGGTGAAAGAAGTAAACCTATCATCCCACAACTTATCCGGATGGGGAAACCCAATGGGGAGTGTAGCATGTTGTTATCCGGAAGGATGGGTGTGCAGCGGTATATACAGCATCCAAAGAACCGATGGACATGGGGATGAAAATTTGCGTATGAGGATGAAAGCTGGATTGCCTGATACGATAGCCGGAGCTTGGGGACATCTTGCCCTCCGTAGGAAAGATGCTGAAACCTACGGTGCTTCGATAGCCGTTCTTCCATTTTGGATGGCTATGTGATATCCGAAGCAAAGTAACTTCAAGACAGAAGTAAACGGCAAAAGTCGCATCCGACAACGCAAAACGCTATATTGATATACGCTACCGGGGATGACCTAAACCCCGTAAGGGGCATGGTTACACAGCTCCCATAGTAGTCCGAGGACTCTGAATTAACAGAGATGGCCGTAAAAACGGAAGCGGGAAAACCGCCTACATGGCAAAGGGGAGCAGTTTACCTTTTTAATACAAACAGAAAGGATGGTGCGTGAGGCACTATGAGAAATCCGATTGATGTATTGAATAGTCTAAGCGATAAAGCAAAAGACCCAACGTACAGATATGAGAGATTGTATCGAAATCTGTATAACCCGGAGTTCTATCTTCTGGCCTACAAGAATGTATACGCTAATGATGGAAGTATGACACCGGGAATGGATGGCAACACCATTGACGGCATGAGCAGCAGAAGGATTGAAGGGATCATTGCATCCCTGAAAGACAAAAGCTATCAGCCGCACCCTGCACGTCGGGAATACATCCCGAAGAAGAACAGTGATAAAAAACGGCCACTGGGAATCCCATCGGCCAATGATAAACTGGTGCAGGAAGTTGTCCGAATGATACTGGAAAGCATCTATGAACCTACCTTTTCAGAAAACTCACATGGCTTTCGTCCTCGTAGAAGTTGCCATACGGCTCTGCTGCATCTGCAGCGCACTTTCACTGGGACGAAATGGTTTGTGGAAGGCGACATCAAAGCCTGTTTCGATTGTTTTGACCATCATGTGCTGATCGATATCTTACGCCGACGCATCAAGGATGAAGCCTTCATCGCTCTGATGTGGAAGTTCCTGAAAGCTGGATATATGGAGCAGTGGAAATTCCATATGACCTATTCAGGCACACCGCAGGGCTCAGGTATCAGTCCAATCCTTGCGAATATCTATTTGAACGAGCTGTACAAGCATATTGAGGAGTACAAAAAGCAATTCGACAGGGGAAGTTCCTCACACAGAAAAGCAAACCCCGAATATGAGCGTATGAACGGTTTGGCCAAAAGAACGAAACGTAAATATGCAAGGATTTGGGACACGCTCAATGAACAGGAACAGAGAGAATGTGCCCGCCACATCCGTTCGTTGAAAGCAAGTGCTCGGCAACTACCGCATTGCGAAGTATTCGATGAGGGATATAAAAGTCTGCAATACATCCGATATGCTGATGACTTTATCATCGGAATGATTGGGAATAAAGCAGACGCCGAAGCTCTCAAAGCCGATCTTGCCATATTTTTGAAAGAGAAATTAGGTTTAACTCTCTCAGCAGAAAAGACGAAAATCACCCACACATCAGAATGTGCCCGTTTTCTTGGCTATGATATCAAGGTGTCTCGGTCTCAGGAAACAAAAAAGCTGAAAAACGGAACAAAGTCCCGTGTGTACTCAGCGGTGGTAAAACTCTATACGCCATTTGATAAAACGATGGCGAAGCTGCTGGAAGTAGGAGCAATCCGTATCAAGAAGGATACCAATGGTAAAGAACGTTGGAAGGCCATCCACAGGAAGAAACTCATTAACCGTTCGGACATTGAGATTCTAAGCAAGTACAACAGCGAGGTAAGAGGCTTGGCTAATTACTACTCGCTGGCGTGCAATCCCATAAGAATGGCTCATTTCTCAAGCCTGATGAAGTATAGCATGCTCAAAACCTTTGCTGCGAAATATCGTACAAAGACCTCGAAGATCAAAGCTCGATATCTGAAAAAGGGCATTTTCACAGTCCCTTATATGACGAAAGCTGGGCCGAAAGAGTGTGTGTACTACAACGAAGGATTCGAGAGACGAAAAGAGCCGCTATTTGGACAGGTTGACATGCAAGCAACCTACAAAAAATATGCAAAGCCCAGCAGCCTGATTTGCAAGTTACGCGCAAAAACATGCGAACTATGCGGAACAACCTGCGATGATATCGAGATTCACCAGGTTAAGCGGTTGAAAGACCTCACAGGAAATGCTGAATGGGAACAGGTAATGCGGTCACGTCACCGCAAAACACTTGCTGTTTGTCCGAACTGCCATGAGATGATTCACCGGTCTAATAAATCGCAAGATGATGGTAAACGGCGAGCCGTGTGCGCCGAGAGGTGCCTGCACGGTTCTGGAGGGAGTCAGTAATGCTGGCTTACCTCATGACCTGGACGTGGATGTGGCCCGTCTTCGCCTGATGAAGGCGGATCACCAGAGCCAGCAGTACCGGCTGGAAGACCGGCTGCTGAAGCACTTCCCGCAGGAGATTGAACGGAATCAGGGTTTCCTTCGCGGGCTGGAGCAGGATCATGCAACGGTTGAAGCGCATCCGCTGCCGGAGCAGGATTTCGTGGGCATGACCATTGATGGTGCAGGGTACACGGAGGCCAAGGCCGCCGGTGAGGAAATCCTCACGCAGTGCAAGCATGTGCACGATGAGAAGGACAAGCCCATCGGCACATACCGCGGTTTCGACATGTCCCTGATGTACAACCCCTTCACGAATCAGTACATGCTGACCCTGAAGGGGGCCATGTCCCACCAGGTGGAGCTGGGCACTGATCCCCGCGGCATCATTACCCGCATCGACAACGCGCTGGCCGGCATCCCGAAACGGATCGAAGGCGTGCAGAACAGGCTGACCGATCTGAATCAGCAGATGGCGACTGCCCGCAGTGAATTGGGTAAGCCCTTCCCGCAGGAGGATGAGCTGCGTACCAAGAGTGCCCGGCTGGCGGAGCTGGATGCGAAGCTGAACATGGATCGGCCTGCGCCTGAGAAAACGAAGAAGCAGGAGGCCGAGCGATGAATCTGTTTGAAGCCGTGAAGGACAGTGTCACAACCAGACAGGCGGCAGAAAGCTACGGCCTGCAGGTGAAGCATGGCGGCATGTGCAGGTGCCCCTTCCACAACGATAAAACGCCCAGCATGAAGGTGGATAAGCGCTTCCACTGCTTTGGCTGTCAGGCGGACGGTGATGTGATTGATTTCACCGCCCGCCTGTTTGGCCTTACGCCAAAGGATGCCGCCGAAAAGCTGGCGGGCGACTTTGGCATCGCCTACGAAACGGGAAAGACGTTCCGCTCCAAGCCAAAGCACCGGCAAATCTCGGATGAAGAAATCTTCAGGCATCAGGTGGAATACTGCTATCAGGCGCTGGCGGATTACAGAAATCAGCTTGTGCAATGGCAGCAGCTGTATGAGCCACAAAGTCCCTCTGACGATTTTGATTCCCGGTTCATGGAGGCGCTGATGAATCTGGACTTTGTCGAGTATCAGCTGGACGTTCTCCTGTTTGGAGAGGATTTTGAGAAGGAACAGCTCGTAACCGACTTCCTGAAAAACGAACACAGATATGAGGAGGTATCCGGAATGAAACCGATTGTGAATACGCCGGTATATCATCAGTCTGCCGCCTATGCACGCGAGCATGGCGAGCTGGATCAATTCCGGCAGTCCCACCAGGCGAACATCGCCTGCAAGAAGGATATTGAGGAAGCCATTTTCCAGAACTTTGACGGCTTCCGCCTGAACAAGCACGCCATCTCGGGCGTTTTGGAAAAGTACGGCCCGGAGCGTGTCGGTCAGGTGTTGGCAGCGACCGTTCAGGTGAAAGCCTGGGATGGCCGCTTTTCTTCTGCCAACAAGGACTGGGCCTTCACCTACGATTTTCCTGAAACCCACGACATGCTGGGCATGGATCGGCGTGATGATTATGCCGTGACCTCGCATCCTGCGGTGCTGGACGGATTCATCAACACAGCAAGGAAAGAGATTGCTGCGCTGGAGCATCCGACCTACGACACAGTGGAGCATACGGGCAATGAGAAGCAGTATGCCGTTCTTCTGACTGATGAGCAGGAGGTCAAGATCCTGGAGTGTGATCCGCAGGAGGAGATGTTCAGCATCGCGCGGGCTACCCTGGGCTGTGACTGGATTGAGCTGGTGGAGCCAGAGTCTTTGTCAAAGGACAGCTGTCTCATGCTGATCGATGAGGAGGGAAAGCTCCATGATGATGTGAAGTACATCAACTGCATTGCCAGTGATCTGTATGGATCGGAGCGTCATGGTGATCCCATCGTTGGCGGTGCCATGATCGTCAAAGCTGGCGATGACCGGCTGGAGCTTCTGACGGAAAAGGAAGCCGCAGCGCTTGTTGCCGGTCTGGATCAGAAGCGGGAGCTGGCGATTGACAAAATCTCCCGTGCCTTCGGTCTTCATCCTGCCGGTAAAGATGAAATTGAAAAAGCGCTCTCTGACCGGCGACAGCCTTGCCGGAAGAGCGGGATGGAGCGATAATGATGGCGAAGGAAGAACAGCGGGTTGTGAACCACAACTTCCGGACGACAGAGGCCGAAGATGCACTGATCCGGCAGAAAATGCAGGCCTACGGCATCAAGAATCAATCTGCTTTCTACCGGGCTATTGCCCTGAATGGGTACATGCTGAAGCTGGATCTTCCCGAAATCCGTGAGATGATACGGCTGCTGAAGAACCTGACCAACAACGTCAACCAGATCGCCCGCAGGCTCAATGAACACGGATCCATCTATGAGACGGAGATCGAAGACATTCAGGACAGGCAGAAGGAAATCTGGGAAACCCTGAACGGGATACTTGCCAAGCTTGAAGGCGGAGCAGGATGAGGAGGAATCGAAGATGATGAAGCGCACACTGAGAATTGCCCTGGCACCTTTCATGCTGACGATACGGCTTCTGCTTGGACTGGCAGCGTTTGTCACCTCCATTGCCTCCTCGGTTCTTGGACTTACCGTTGGCCTTTTCGCCCTGCTGGGTGTCGTGGAATTCGCCATTGGCTACTGGCAGAACGGTATCGCCTTTATGGCCCTGGCGCTTCTGGCGAGTCCCATAGGGCTGCCCATGGTTGCGGACTTCCTGCTGAACCGAATGGATCACATCCTCGGTTTTTTTGAAGGGAAGCTGTGCTGAAATTTCTATCTGACGACGGCGGTTTGTGTCACTCACAGATCGCCGTCTTTCTTTGTATCTGGAGGAAAACATGGCAACGACAGCGATCATTCCGCTGCATATCAACAAGGGAAAGACGGCGGGAAAATGCATAAAGGAACGTCTGGACTACATCATGAATCCCGGAAAAACGCAGGGCGGCACACTGGTCTCCTCTCATGCGTGTGCGCCGGAGACGGCAGCCAATGAATTCATGCTTCTGCGGAATGCCTATCTGGCGAACACAGGCCGATCCATTCCGGGCGAGATCATCGGGTATCATGTCCGGCAATCCTTCAAGCCTGGAGAAATTACGCCGGAGCTGGCGAACAAGATTGGTTATGAACTGGCAGCCAGACTGACGAATGGTGAGCACGCTTATGTGGTGGCGACGCATACAGATAGACGCAACATTCACAATCATATCTTTATCTGCTCCTACGCGCTGGATGGGAATTACAAGTACAAGAACGTCATCCGATCCAACGAGGAAGTTTTCCGCATCAGCGATGAGCTTTGCAGAGAATACGGTCTGTCGGTTGTACAAAATCCGCAGAACAAGACCGTTTCCTATGACAAGTGGCAAGGGAATCAGAAGCCAATCGCCAGTCGTGATTTTCTGCGAATGGCAATCGACGCTGCCCTTCGTTTGCAGCCGGATGGCTTTGATGCGCTGATGCAATTGCTGGAAGAAATCGGCTGCAGAATCAAGCGAGGAGCGCACATCAGTATCCTGCCGCCGGATGGAAAGCGCTACATTCGTCTGGACAGCCTTGGCACTGAATACACGGAAGCATCGCTGCGCAGAACACTGGATGGTGAGCACATCCATGTTCCCAGGGCGCCGCGTGCTGACTATACGGACTCCCAGGTGAAGCGGCTGATCGACATCGAAAGCAAGCTCCGTGAGGGCAAAGGACGCGGCTTTGTCGTATGGGCGGAGCGGAACAATATCGACGCAAAGGCCCAATCCGTCATCTATCTGAAGGAAAATCACATCCATTCCTATGCAGAACTGAAGGAGCGGATTCAGACTTTGCGGTCTGCGCGAAACGCGATCAATGCCTCCATCCGGGAGAAACAAAACCGGATGAAGGAGATCAACCGGCAGCGGCAGGCGATCCGTGACTACCGCCGCACGAAGGATGTCTATACGAAATATAGGGAGTCAGGCTGGTCTCCGAAATTCTACAATGCTCATCGTCAGGAGATCGAAGATCATAAAAGTGCACAGGCGGTCTATGCTGCAATGGACGGGAAAATGCCGTCGATGAAGGAGCTCGCTGCAGAATATGACGCACTCCGCGAAACGCTGGAAACAGAGAAATCGGAGCTGGAGGAGCTGAAGCCGCAGCTCACGACCCTGAACCACATAAAGTACAACTTTGATATCATCACCCGTGATCATCTGCCCGAACCGACCAATTTGGACCGCGAGCAGTCCACAGAACGATAACGAATACCCCGCACCTGAGACTCGCATACCGAGCTTTTTCTCGGCCTCAGGCGCGGGGCTTTTTTCTATTTTGGGACTCCTGCCAGACCGGGGTGAGACGCAGGATCACCCCACAACCACAGCGTGAAAACGCTGGCAATCAGGGGCTTGGGGACGGAGTCCGCCAACAAGCTCTGTGCCGTTTGTAAAACGAGTACCTTGCTTGCCGCTAACCGTAGCCATCAATTTTTCCATCATAGATATACAGTCAATTCAGCACATTCGTAGTACATTTCTCATAAAATTTATACAACAAAATAGAAAAAAGTCAACACATTGTGTTTATCTTAAAGTCCATTTATGATACAATGGTTAGCGTGGTTTATTGCGCCTATTGAGAGATGACTTCATGCTCTGCAGGGCGTATGATGGGGTTGTATGTGCGAAGGCGCTACACCTTCGTTACAAAAACATCATTTACGGATGCTGAAAAGAAAGATAACACTGGTAAATCCAAATCCCGGAATACTGCGTTATCATATATGTGGGTACGTCTCCTGGAACATGGAGATGAAGCTATATGGAGGTATGATTGATGGGACTCTTTGATAAACTGCTTGGCCGTGGAAATAGCGCGAACAACGATAGCAAAGATATCAGTGTGCTACACGAAGAAAAAGCGCTGGCAGACATGTCGGATATTGAGAAGGCAATTGCGGAAAGAGGAAACTTTGATCTCAGCAAACTGAAGAAAATACCACTGACAAATGTGGCGGCGATCGGTGGTGTTTTTGCGCAGGCTGTTCCCATGATTCAGACAGCAGTCAATGGAGGAAATCTGGCGAACGGAAGCATCGCAAGAATTGTATTTCCGGATGGTGTAACTGGGAGCCTTGCGACACTGAACAGCACCGGCGAATTTATCGGAGGCATTATGAAAAGCGGCGGAGGTTTTGCACAAGCAAGGCTAAAGCCTGTTGGCATGGATCCAGCTACCATCACGGTCATGGCAATGGCCGGGATGATCGTAGAGATCAACCAAAAACTAGATGACATTCAGAAAACGCAGCAGGAGATTTTGTCCTTCCTACAGGAAAAAGAACGTGCTGACAGCCAGGCCAGCCTGAACATGCTGGAGGACATCCTGAAACGTTATCCATACAACTGGAATAACGACAATTTCAGACGCAACTTTCATGCGAAGGCGCTGGATATCAAGCATGATGCCGATGCTAAACTGATCCTGTATCAGAAGCAAATTGCAGAAAAGATCAAGGGATTGCCAGCGGCTTATCTGGATGCAGCTGTACAAGACGCTATGAAGCAGCTACAAAAGCTCTTTCATGATTACAGTATGGCCTTGTATCTGTTCTCATTCGCCTCTTATCTGGAAGTGATGCTGGATGGCCGTTTTGTGGCAGAAGATTTGAAAATTGTTGCTGACAAGGTGCATGATTATCAGGAAAATTACGACCGGCAGTTTGAGCAGTGCCGTGATTATGTGAAGAAATTTTCCGGCGGTTCTGTGGAGATGATGGTGGCTGGCGGAATTGCAAATGCTGCAAAAGGACTGGGCAAACTTATTGGTTCCGCACCGATCCTGAAAGATGGCCCTGTGGATGAATGGCTGCAGAACTGCGGTGAACAAATCGAAAAGGCCAATGAGGAGAAGGTCGCAAAGCTCGCAGAAAGCTTTGCTGCTGAGCAGAAAACAGGCAGCGAAATTTTTGAAAGCAGCATCCGAAATGTGGATGAGCTGAGCAATCAGGTCAAGGGCATGCTGTTTGATGAAGAGTATCTTTATCTTGTAGCGTAACTGAACAAGAGAGGAGAAAAGTGACACAGTGAAACGGTTGATCAGCTTTAAACCAGTCGATCGAGAACCTTCAGACCTTGATTACAGCTGAGATGTTGAAGCAAATGTACCAATACAAGGATCATAACGCCTTTGCTCGTCAGCTGATAGAAATGGCCATTGATCCAGTGGTTGCGGAGCGTGAATATGTTGAGCTTCCCTCTGAAGATGAATACTCAGATTATCTTACGGAGATTCTTGAAGTTATTTATGAAGATGTAAGCGGTGACGATGCCAACGAGTAAAAACGAGGAGGTTTCATTCATGGATGCGGTCAGCACATTACTAAAATGCTTGAAAAGCAAAAGGTTCATCAACGATATTGAAAAGGCAAAAGCAGAAGTCTCCACTGAAAGAATTAAATTAAGAACTTGTCTTCATAAGATGGATGTGTTATAATAGTAGAATGAAAGAAGCAAGAGCCGAGCACAAGCCGTACCCGACGGACTTGACAGACGCGCAGTGGTCAGAAATAGAGCCACTATATTCGGGAATGCGGAATCGGAAGTGGAGCAAGCGCGAACTGACAAATGCCGTGCTGTATATCGTAAAGACCGGCTGTCAATGGCGGCAGCTTCCGCACGATTTCCCGCCGTATCAAACGGTTTATAGTTTTTTCAGCCGTGGAGCAAAGTCGGGATTATGGGAGGAGATCCTCGCTCACTTGGTTGAAAAGACTCGTAAAGATGCGGGGAAAAGTGCCGAACCGCACTATGCGTTAATTGATTCGCAAAGCGTAAAAACGGTAGCAGACAATGAAAAGCGCGGCATCGATGGCGGAAAAAAGCAAAAGGGCGCAAACGTCATGCCGTCATAGACACAATGGGCAACTTACTGGGCATCGTGGTTCATGCTGCAAACATTCACGACACGAAATCAGGCATTCTTGCAGCGCAGAAGGCTTGCAAAAAGTATCCGTCAATTCAAGCCTTTTGCGCCGATGCAGGTTATCGCGGCACGTGTATTGACGAAGTTAAGGTAACACTGCACAACTCGGCGGCGCGTCTGGCGATGTCTTTTCCGCCATCTGCGGCATGCAAATTTCTCG
>OGYC01000330.1_pt1 | contig 53290 bp, 37 predicted proteins | sample 1576461 | NCBI WGS metagenome assembly OGYC01 (sample SAMEA3541569, study PRJEB24748) | human gut metagenome | biome: human gut; feature: human-associated habitat; material: faeces | place: China | collected 2012 | reverse complement strand
CTGTTCGGCAAGCGTTTCCAATACTTCAGATTGGGGGGTGATAGGGTAACCGAAGTAACCGTCCACGCCGATACGGATGGCGGCATGGGCTATGGCCTCGTTACCTTTCATAAGAACAACTTCTTCTGCCATAATTTTTCGATTTTGCTTGTTGGGCATTTTTATTCTTCACTTTTCGCTCTGTACACGGTCAGACAACCGTCCGGGCACACAATGGCGCACGAAGAGCATCCGTTACAGGTATCTTCCACTACCTGCTGTACGTAATTATATCCTTTTTGATTTACTTTCGGGGTGAGTGACAACACATGCAGGGGGCATGCTACCACACATAAGTTGCATCCCTTGCAGCGTTCGGTATTTACGATAACCACACCTTTCATCTTAGCCATAGTATATATCTCTTATTGATTAAACATATCTTTATTATAAAAGTTAAGTATATCCATCACCATCTTCCGGGCATCGGCTGCCGGACTTTCCGGGTCCAGGGCAATCGCTTCCTGGTAATTGTTGAGCGCTCCCTGCCAGTCACCTTTTTTCCGGTAGGCATTTCCCAAAAGATAATATGCTTCCGCTGTAGGCGAGGAAGCCGTTTGCAACCAATCATTCAGGCGAGATATAGCGGTGTCTACATGTCCTTCATTTATCAGTTGTCTGATGTGATTCAGTTGTTCATTCATGGTCTTTTATGTCATATTGTAACCTTACAAAGATAGTCTTTAATTTGGTACGAGAGTCATTTTTACGGAATAAATAGTAAAAAATACCGATTTTTTTTGTTGGTGCAATTGTACAATTTACTGATTATTAAAGTGTTTTATGATGGTCTGTTTTGTTTCAACTGAAAAAGATGTATATACAACTAAATGATGTTTTTGAAAAGGGGGATTGTGTGTGAATGATAATTTAATGCTTATCAAAAATTTATTGAAATGCAGGAATCTATTTGATTATGTTATTATTTCTTATAACTTTGTAGCAATTTATTCATGAAACAAACAACTAAATAATTAACTTATCAGATAGAATTATGAACAAGATTCTTCAGAAGGAACATTTTTCCGAAAAGGTCTTCAAACTGGTGATTGAGGCTCCTTTGATTGCAAAGTCGCGTAAGGCGGGACATTTTGTCATTGTCCGTGTAGGCGAGAAGGGGGAACGCATGCCTTTGACTATTGCAGCAGCCGATCCGGTAAAGGGAACCATTACTTTGGTGGTGCAGGAGGTAGGACTTTCGTCTACTCGTTTGTGCGAATTGAATGTGGGTGATTACATTACAGACGTGGTAGGTCCGCTGGGAAAGGCTACTCATATTGAAAACTTCGGGACAGTGGTTTGTGCCGGAGGTGGTGTAGGTGTGGCTCCGATGTTGCCCATCGTGCAGGCATTGAAGGCTGCGGGAAACCGGGTTATTACCGTACTGGCCGGACGTACCAAGGAACTGATTATTCTTGAAAAGGAAATGCGTGAGAGCTCGGACGAAGTGATTATCATGACAGACGACGGTTCTTACGGACAGAAAGGTTTGGTTACGGAAGGAGTAGAAGCAGTCATCAAGCGTGAAAAGGTGGACAAGTGTTTTGCCATTGGTCCGGCCATCATGATGAAGTTTGTCTGCCTGCTGACGAAGAAATACGATATTCCGACCGATGTATCACTGAACACCATCATGGTGGATGGAACGGGTATGTGTGGTGCCTGCCGTATCACCGTGGGCGGAAAGACGAAGTTCGTATGTGTGGATGGTCCGGAATTCGACGGTCATCAGGTGGACTTCGACGAGATGCTGAAACGTATGGGTGCTTTCAAGGATATTGAGCGTGAAGAAATTCATAAACTGGATACTAAACCTGCAACTTGTGAAGCTGAACAGGCTGCTTCCGGACGAAACGCTGAATGGCGTGAAGCGCTGCGCAAGAGCATGAAACCGAAAGAACGTACGGCTATTCCGCGTGTGAAGATGAACGAACTGGATCCGGAATACCGTTCACACAGTCGCAAGGAAGAAGTGAACCTGGGACTGAGTGAGGAGCAGGCGCTGACAGAAGCCAAGCGTTGTCTGGATTGTGCCAATCCTTCTTGTATGGAAGGCTGTCCGGTGGGCATTGACATTCCGGGCTTTGTCAAGAACATCGAACGAGGAGAATTCCTGGAAGCTGCGCGTACGCTGAAAAAGACCAGTGCGCTTCCGGCTGTGTGCGGACGTGTCTGTCCGCAGGAAAAGCAGTGCGAATCGAAATGTATTCACCTGAAGATGGGTCACGAAGCGGTGGCTATCGGTTACCTGGAACGTTTTGCGGCTGACTATGAACGTGAAAGCGGACAGATTTCAGTACCTGAAATTGCAGCTAAGAACGGTATCAAGATTGCAGTGGTGGGTTCAGGACCTGCCGGATTGTCGTTTGCAGGCGATATGGCCAAGATGGGTTACGACGTAACCGTGTTCGAGGCGCTGCATGAAATTGGTGGTGTATTGAAATACGGTATTCCGGAATTCCGTCTGCCGAACAAGATTGTGGATGTGGAAATCGAAAACCTGTCTAAGATGGGTGTGACTTTCGTGAAGGACTGCATCGTAGGTAAGACTATCAGTGTGGAAGACCTCGAAAGCGAAGGCTTCAAGGGAATCTTTGTTGCTTCGGGTGCCGGACTGCCTAACTTCATGAACATTCCGGGCGAGAACTCCATCAACATCATGTCTTCGAATGAGTACCTGACACGTGTGAACCTGATGGATGCAGCCAGCGAAGATGCCGATACTCCGGTGACGTTCGGTAAGCGAGTAGCTGTAATCGGTGGTGGAAATACGGCAATGGACTCTGTACGTACAGCACGCCGTCTGGGAGCAGAGAAAGCGATGATTATCTACCGCCGTTCGGAAGCAGAAATGCCGGCTCGTCTGGAAGAAGTGAAACATGCCAAGGAAGAAGGTGTGGAATTCCTGACACTGCACAATCCGATAGAATACATTGCCGATGAGAAGGGTCGTGTAAAGCAGGTGGTATTGCAGAAAATGGAACTGGGTGAACCTGATGCTTCCGGTCGTCGTAGTCCAGTTGCCATTCCGGGAGCTACAGTAACTCTCGACATTGACATGGCTATTGTCAGTGTAGGTGTATCGCCTAACCCGATTGTACCGAATTCTATTCCGGGATTGGAATTAGGACGCAAGGGAACTATTGCTGTCAACAATGACATGCAGTCGTCCATCCCGACCATCTATGCCGGTGGTGACATCGTGCGTGGAGGAGCCACTGTAATCTTGGCGATGGGTGACGGACGCCGTGCGGCTGCTGCCATGGATCGCCAGCTTCGTCAGGCATAAAAGCAAGCTTGAAAATCAGGTATAGAAACGCTTTGGTGTGTTAACATCAAAGCGTTTTTTATGTTTTCCTTCTCTTTTAAAACGCCCTTACGTTTAATCCCAAACGCACTTGTGTTTAAGGTCGAACGTCCTTGCGTTTTACTTCAAATGCACTTACGTTTTAGATCAAACGCACTTGCGTTTTTGGAGCAATGACTTTTTGCTACTGAGGTTTGCCTGTTATTGCAGAATAGGAAAGATTTAATCAATATATATCCAAATTTTCATTAGCCGCCATTCTGTTTTTTATCCGTTGTTATCACTTGATTTTCAATATTTTTTCTATTTTTGTGGATAAGCACATATCAAACCGGATATGGATTCATATTATTTTGAGTATTCAGACCAATCTAATTCTGGATATGGTTTATGTGGCAAAGTAATTTTACCTCAAGATGAGATTGTCTTTTCGGCAAAATATAAATGTATGGATGATATTACTTCAATAACTGTGTCATATAATGAAAATATATATATCTATCATACTAAATATAATATTCAGTATGGCTTATTGCTTTTGCATAAGTCAGGTTAATACATACAGGCCTATTACACACATGGATATTTCAATAGGAGTTCTTTTGCGGTTGAGTATAATAGTCATGTTCTTAACATTATTAATTGGGATGCTAATGGCACAATTCACCAAAAGGAAATATTTAACAATAATTCCCTTAATCATACCTATTCTATTATGGGGCTCTTATATAAAGCTATTTCCTTATCGGTCATTTATTTATATGGGAATATCTATCCTGATTTATCTTATATACATATCTATTTTATGGCATTACAACCATAAAGCAAGAAAGTAAAAATATGACTGCAAAATTGAGGCGACATAAAGAATTATAATAACAGTCGTTATAATGGCTCTTGTATTGTCTGGATGGCTGTATCGGGAACTTCATCCAATAATTATCTTTTATATCTCACAAGAAAACAAATATTAGGGAAAGGTATCAGGAATAAACAGCAACATTGCAAATCTATACATTAATAGCCATATTATAAAATACAGACTGCCGTATATATGGAAGTGGCAGAAAGATGATGAAGTGGCTGTTTTCATAAACAATTATGGGGCTGTCATCTACAAAGAGAGTTTGGATTTTTGGAAACTGGACATATATTTGGATGAAAATAATTTCTATCTAAACCATAAGAAAACGGAATACGGTTATGGATTACGACATTTTTACAATCAAGAACAGATAAATAGGTTCATAAACAGGCCAGTAATATGAGAAAGAAACATCTGTTAATGACAATCATAATCACGGTGCTCTGTACGACATTCGGTTGCAGCACGCATAAAGCGATGTACCAGGCACGGCTGGACGAAGCGAAAGGGTATGCCTTGGCTGCTTGTATAGCCTGCATGAACAAGTCTATCGACAGCCTCTCCGTTATAAACAAGGATTATTCGACCGGGTATTTCGTGCAGCTCAGCCATTTGTCGCTTGATGAAATCATCGAAATCAAGCAATATGTTGATAAAGAATGTATGAAATATTGGGGCGTACCGCAAGAGTCAGACGGGAATATGATAGGATATTCCGTCTGGAAGTTCTATACCTCTAAGGAATTGGATAACTTTATACAAGAAGCACTAAAGTAACAATATTAAATAACATTGTGCATGAATACTAAGATTTTAGCATTAGGACTGTTATCACTTGCTTTTGGAACGTCGGGATGCAGGAATACGGGCAAGCACACATCACCACAGTTGCAAAGCATCGGGCTTGCCGTTCCGAAAGCCGCACGTATCACCATTGACAAGCTGCCCGAAATACTGAAAAATGTGCAAGCCGGACGTACTGAGTTCGATTTTACGGGTATCTGCGGAAACGGTACGGACTGCATCTACTTCATGCAGGAAAACGGAAAATTCTATATTGACTTTGAAGCCATGAGCAAGGAACAGCTTCCTTATCTGGATTCACTGAAACAGTTTGCGAAGGAACACGGCTATCCGATAGTCGAAACGACCTATAATAATACTCCGCTCGATTACGACCATCTGCAATACGCTCCTGTTCTTAGCCTGAAAGTTAATACGAACATAGATAGTATCGTGAAGGTCGGTAAACAGATTGAGTATGCCATTTTCAGGAATAACGATCGGACCGTTTACGAAATAGTGCCTTGATATGTATAATGTATCGGGAAAAATAGACAAATGGCTGGGGAAATACCCGGAATACGCCTACCTGATATTTATCGGGATATTCCTGCTCTTGCTTTTGGGAATCATACTCAACTGGAAGTGGGCTTGGGAACCTCGTACTTCTGTCGGGTGGGAACTGGCAGATACACTCGGAGAAAGGACATACCGTTTTGGGAAAGGCGTATTTGTGGTAATTATTATTCTCATTCTGGCTTTTATCTATTTCATGACTTATTAAAAAGACAGCAATCACATGAGGGGGCAATTATTTAAAAAACGGAAATACTACTTCTTTGACTATCTATTCTGGTTGGGAGAAATGGCACAGTGGCATTACAAGGGCGAGCCAAGACGACCCGACGGGGAATCCATGCTTATGCTTTGTATCATGACATTTATCTATGCCCCGATATTCTTTACTGCCGGGCATTTCATTTACTCCCTTTACGGCTCCACGGCATTCGGGTGGTTTACAGTCGCCATGATAGTTGGGTCCCTCGTAGTCCTCCACTATATCGGGCGAGGGTGGATATACCCGTTTTCACGAAGGAAAGAGGTCATGCAGCACTATGAAGGACGTAGGTTCAGCCCCTTTAGATGTTACTTTTTCCTGTTCTCTCTCGGCTTTCTGCTTATTGCTGAAATGTACCTGCTGCCAAGCGCACTGAGGCGGATAGGCGAGAACAAGGCTGAGGTAGAGAATACACAGGTTGAAGTCCCGCAAAGGTGGAGGGATTATCTTTCGCTGCATCTCAAGGTAGGAGCCCGTCAGGAAGTACCTCATGAAGCCTTACAACACCTGATAAATCAAGACGGACGCACGTCCCGCTACGGATTACCTGTTTATATCATGCAGGTACGGGCAACAAAGGGGGATATGGGCGGAGAGTTCCGTGTAGGGTTGTTGAATCATGCCACGATTGATGAAATTCAGGACGGTAGCCGAACATTTGTAGAATGTACATGGGTTAAGGAATATACGACGGACAGCATAAGAATACTGCTGACCGGATGGTATGAGGTGAGAAATGCCAGACTTTGTCCGGTCGATTCTTTGGAATGGACGGAAGATATGGAGTTTTAAGACGGATAAAGACATGATAAAAGACAAAGTAATTTCATCCACATATACCGACTGTTGCAAAGGAAGATGCGCAATCCTGCCTTAGTCGGATTCGCAGGTGTATTGTCCCCAAAAATAGTATGATTGCTGTCTTCACTTAACTTGTGCGTAAAGAATGGTACAACCATACTGGGCGACGATCTTACGGATTTTTTTTATCGGTTACGGTGAGTTCGTCTTCTCTTTAATGAAAATTGCTATTGCTGTAAACTGCAAAGCCATTTTCAAACCGAACAGACTCTTGAAGAAGTCATTCGCGAGCTTTATTTTCATCCGTTAAGATGCAAGGTCTTGGTCGGTATTTATCATGGAACGTCCGAAACAAACAGGTCGGCAAGAAAGTGGATATCATTTTTCTTTCTTGCCGACCTGTGTATATAGGGTGGTTACTGACGCAGCTGAGTGCGTGTGATTTCACCTGTATACATGGTGTATGACTTGTTGCTATCTGCTTTAATGTTAAGTGATTTCAAGTCTTCAGCCGTCATCTTCTGGTTCATTGACTTCTTACATTCAATAACTGCTGTTGGTTGGGAAGCACCTTGTGCATAGAATGAAATCTTATATTCGCTGCACTGTTCCATCAGGGCACTAAGGGCGATGCGGTCTTGTGCAATCAGCAGGTAAGCTACGTTCTTGTTGAACAATTTACCAAAACCTCCCCAGTTTTCGGCCTTGATTTCTATTTCTTCATCGTTGGCAGTCAAGGTAATGCGTCCGTTCTGCAGCTGGCTGTTCCAGTTGTCCGAGAATTGTGCAACAGGCACTTCTTTCAGCTCGCCGGTCAGGGTTATGGCTGGAGTCAGAGGAATTGCCGGAACTACAGCCGGAGCCGTTTCGTTAGCCAGCACCTTTTGACCCAATGCATCGGTAGCCGACTGGAAGAGTTGGTCCTTCAGGTCGATGGTTTCACGACGGAACTTTCCGCAGATAGGAGCCAGTTTGGTTTTCTTCTTATTCAGTGCCATGTCATCTGTAATCCATTCTTCGGCTGTATATTTTTCTCCACCATCGCGGTTCTCGTCATACCAGTAGCGGATACGGGTCATGGTCATGCGGCATACTCCATCGGCCACATTGATAAGATACTGGTAGTAGATGCGGGTACGGTCCAGTGAGAGGGCAGAAGAAGAGAATACGATGTATTCTTCGGCAGAGGCGGCAATGTCGCCCTCTTCTTCGTTGGTGTAGACTACGCGGCTCTGCAGTTTTCCGTCAGATTTGAAACGGTTGTTGGCCCAGTCCAGCATTTGTTTGTAGAGTTGCTCTTTCGAGAGTGAAGGAGCCTTGATTTCATGATTGAAGGTTACCTTTCCATCCTCCATTGTAATAGCTCCAGCCAGATATTTCGGGTTAGAGTTGTCTTTTTTATCCTTGGCCATTCCGAACAGCGGCAGGCAAGCCAATAAGATGAACAATAGTTTTTTCATGATTCGTATCAAAGTTTTTTATAGTATGAAACATTATTTCTTAAAGATAGCATGTGTAAAGATAGGTATTTTTTTTAACTGCGGTGTAGGAATAGGATTTCTTATTATTTTTTTGTGAAACAATTATACATTTCAGTAAAAACAACAAAGCCCATTTCCCTTTTCAGGAAAACAGGCTTTGTACGTATTTCTATCAAATAGAACCTCTCCGAAGCAGGAGCGGGGGATTATCGAACGGGAATTTTGTCGATGCGTGCCTGATGGCGTCCGCCTTCAAAATCGGTAGTGAAGAATTCCGTCATGATCTTGTCGGCCATTGCTTCATCAATGAAACGTCCCGGCATTACCAGTACGTTGGCATTGTTGTGCTGACGGGCCAGATGAGCGATTTCCGGAATCCAGCAAAGTGCGGCACGGATACCCTGGTGTTTGTTCAGGGTGATACCGATTCCTTCACCGCTTCCGCAGATGGCAATTCCCGGATAGCATTCTCCGTTTTCTACTGCCAAAGCCAGCGGGTGAGCAAAGTCGGGATAGTCGCAACTGTCGGTTGTGTAAGTTCCGAAATCCTTGTATTCCCATCCTTTGGCTTCCAGCCATTTTTTCACGTATTGTTTCAATTCAAATCCGGCATGGTCGGATGCAAGTCCTATTGTTTTCATCAGAGCATTTCTTTTACTTGGTTATATACATTTTCAGCAGTGAAGCCCAGTTTTTCATCCAGCACTTTGTAAGGAGCAGAGAAACCGAATGATTCCAATCCCCAGATCTTACCGTTGGCACCTACCAGACCCAACAAGTTGACTGGCAGACCAGCTGTCAGACCAAATACTTTGGCTCCAGCCGGAAGAATGCTTTCCTGATATTCCTTGCTCTGGCTGCGGAACAAACCTTCTGACGGAACTGATACGATGCGAGTCTTCACACCGTCTTTGTGAAGCAGTTCGGCTCCGGCTACCAATGTAGAAACCTCAGAACCAGAAGCTACCATGATAACATCCGGATTTTCGTCAGAACCAGCTACGATGTAAGCTCCCTTGGCAGCCTGTGAGTAGTCTGTACCTGCCGGCAACATGTTGATGTTCTGGCGAGACAGAATCAGAGCCGACGGAGTATCGGTATTTTCCATAGCCAGTTTCCAGCAGACAGTAGTTTCTTCTGCATCAGCCGGACGAAGTACCAGCATAGAGTTCTTTCCGTGGTGGTTTTTCAGTTTTTCCATCAAGCGGATTTGTGCTTCCTGTTCTACCGGTTCGTGAGTAGGACCGTCTTCACCTACACGGAATGCATCGTGAGTCCAGATGAACTTCACTGGCAACTGCATGAGGGCAGCCATACGTACAGCCGGTTTCATGTAGTCTGAGAATACGAAGAATGTACCGCAGGCAGCGATTACACCACCGTGCAGTGCCATACCGATACAGCAGCAAGCCATAGTCAGCTCAGCTACTCCAGCCTGGAAGAAGGCACCGCTGAAGTCACCGTTAACAAATGCATGAGTCTTTTTCAAGAAACCGTCAGTCTTGTCAGAGTTAGACAAGTCGGCAGAAGCACAGATCATGTTAGGAACCTGCTGTGCCAATGCGCCCAATACAGTAGCAGATGCGTTACGAGTTGCATCGTTTGCTTTCTGCTGGATACCTGCCCAGTCTACTTTCGGAGCTACTCCGCTGAACCATTCTTTCAGCTGAGCTGCTTTTTCCGGATTGGCTGCAGCCCATGCAGCTTCTTCTTCATAACGTGCAGCTACGATAGCCTTCAGTTCTTCTTCACGTTTTGCGTAAATTTCTTTTACGTCGTCGAAGATAACGAACGGATTTTCAGGATCAGCACCCAAGTTGATCATAGTGTTCTTGTAAGCGTCGCCACCCAGAGGAGCGCCGTGAGTCTTACAGTTGTGTTCGTATGAAGAGTTATCGTCCTTGCGGGCACCCTTACCCATGATACATTTACCGATAATCAGTGTCGGACGTTTGCTTTCAGCTTTTGCAGCATCCAGAGCGGTACGGATTTGTTCGCAGTCGTTACCGTTGATTTCTATTACGTTCCATCCCCATGCGCGGTATTTCATAGCTGTATCTTCAGAGATAACATCCTTTGTTTCTGTAGAAAGCTGGATGTCATTTGAGTCATAGAACATAATCAGGTTGTCCAGACCCAGGTGTCCGGCAATACGGCCTGCACCCTGAGAAATTTCTTCCTGAATACCACCGTCAGAGATATAAGCGTAGATAGTTTCTTTATTGAAAGTAGGGTTACCTGTACGAGCTGCAAGGAATTTAGCAGCGATGGCAGCACCTACAGCGAATACGTGTCCCTGTCCCAGCGGGCCAGAAGTGTTTTCAATGCCGCGCATTACGTCTACTTCAGGATGTCCCGGAGTAGGAGAGCCCCACTGGCGTAATTGTTTTAATTCGTCTAATGTGAATTTACCGATAAGAGCCAACTGTGAGTACAACATCGGTGACATGTGGCCCGGATCCAGGAAGAAACGGTCACGACCTTCCCATTTCGGATTCTGAGGGTCATACTGCAGATACTCTGCATACAAGACATTGATGAAATCGGCTCCACCCATTGCACCTCCGGGGTGTCCAGACTTTGCTTTTTCAACCATTGAAGCAGCCAAAATACGAATATTATCAGCAGCGTGGTTCATTACTTGTTTGCTGTTCATATAACTAAATTTTGATTTGTATGCTACATAAAATGCGAGTGGCATACGTCACCCGCTTTTTGAAATTATGAGCAAAGGTATGACATTTATATGTAAATTACAAAGTGGAAATAACTTATTTATTTCACATTTTTTTACTTCTTGTATTTTACTGCAGCCTCTTCTACCGGCAGACAAGCCTTATAATTTTCAATATATGCATTGAATCCGGCAACGTCTTCTGCAGTAGGAGATACTTCTACGCCCGCATTTCCGGCAAACACTTTTTCGTCGAGGAAGTCAGCCAGTGACTGCTTCTTGTCATTGTTTACCAGATAAGAACCTAACAGGGCAATACCCCATGCACCACCTTCTCCTGCGGTTTCCATGACAGAAATCGGAGAATTGATGGCCGCAGCAAGAACTCTCTGACCTACACCTTTAGTACGGAACAAACCTCCATGACCTGTGATGCGGTCTACTTTAATCTTTTCTTCGTTGAAGAGAATGTCATTTCCAATCTTCAGTACGCCTACCGATGCATACAAGTGTGCACGCATAAAGTTGGCCAGGTTGAATTTATCGCCTGCTGTACGTACGAACAACGGGCGTCCTTCTGTCAAACCGGTTACAGGTTCGCCTGAGAAGTAGTTGTACGAAATCAGTCCGCCGCAGTCTGCATCACCTGTCAGTGCGTGGTTATACAGTTTGCCGAAGATTTCGTCCATATCTACCGGCATACCCATCAGTTCCTGGTATTCCTTGAACAGGTTTACCCATGCATTCAGGTCGGAAGTACAGTTGTTGCAGTGTACCATGGCTACCAGGCTTCCGTCAGGAGTAGTCACCATGTCAATCATTTCGTAAGGCTTTGACAGGTCTTTTTCCAGTACAATCATAGAGAAAGAAGAAGTACCAGCCGATACATTACCTGTGCGCTGTTTTACAGCATTGGTAGCCACCATACCTGTTCCGGCATCACCTTCCGGTGGACAAACAGGTACACCTGCCTTCAGATGGCCTGATACGTCGAGTATCTTGGCACCTTCTTCGGTCAGGCAACCGGCATTTTCTCCTGCCAGCAATACTTTCGGCAGAATGTCTGTCAGTTTCCAACTGTATCCGTAAGGAGCTACTAACTTGTCGAACTTCTCAATCATTTCGGCAGAGTAGTTCTTTGTTTCAGGGTCGATAGGAAGCATACCTGAAGCATCACCGATACCCAGCACCTTTTCTCCGGTAATCTGCCAGTGCACGTAACCTGCCAGTGTGGTGAAGAAAGTGATGTCTTTCACGTGTTCTTCCTTGTTCAGGATGGCCTGATAGAGATGAGAGATACTCCATCTCAACGGAATGTTGTAGACAAAGAGTTCAGACAGCTCGGCAGCAGCTTTGCCTGTGTTGGTATTTCTCCATGTACGGAATGGTACGAGGATTTCTTCTTTATTGTTGAAAGCCATGTAACCGTGCATCATGGCACTGATACCGATGGCTGCCAGGTTTTCTATTTCGATGCCGTACTGGCTTTTTACGTTCGCGCGAAGATTAGCGTAGCAGTCCTGTACTCCAGCCCAGATAGCTTCAATGCTATAGGTCCAGAGACCATCTACCAGCTGGTTTTCCCAGGTGTGACTTCCCTGAGCAATAGGTTTATTTTCCTGGTCAATCAGGACAGCTTTGATTCGGGTAGAACCGAACTCAATACCCAAAATGGCTTTACCTGCCTCAATGGTTGACTTTGCATCTTTCATATTAAAATCGATTAGTTAAAGTGAAAAATAAGGCAATATTAAAAAATAAAAGTGCTGCCAGAAAGAAATCTTCTGTCCAGCACTTTTAAGATATACTTGATTAAGTATTAGCAAAGAGCTTTGTTCAGCATGTAGTATACTTCGTTCATGCGAAGTTCTTTCTTGAAGCTGTCGATAGTAGTATCTTTGTTGATATGTACCATTTCGATACCAGCGATTTCAGCATAGTCCTCCCAGTATTCTGCAGTCAGGTCGTATGAGAAGCAAGAGTGGTGAGTACCACCAGCCAAAATCCATGCACCTGCACCGATTTCGAAGTTAGGCATCGGTTTCCAAAGTGCAGAAGCAACCGGCAATTTCGGCAGTGGTTTCGGTTCGATACATTCTACGTCGTTTACAATCAGACGGAAGCGGTTGCCCATGTCTACTACAGTAGCAGTGCATCCTGTACCTACCTTAGAAGTGAAGACAAGACGTGCAGTCTGGCTCTTACGTATACCGATGCCGAGGAAGTGTACTTCCAGACGAGGTTTCTTGGCAGCAATCATCGGACAAACTTCCAGCATGTGAGCCTGAAGGATAGAGCTGTTTTCACCGTCGAAGTTCAGTGTGTAGTCTTCCAGGAAAGAACATCCGTTAGGCAATCCCTGGTTCATTACCCATACAGTACGATACAAAGCAGCTGATTTCCAGTCACCTTCTGCACCGAAACCATATCCTTCTGCCATCAGGCGCTGTGAAGCCAATCCCGGAATCTGGTCGAAGTAGCTTCCGTCAGTCTGACCCAGGTCATCGAAGTTAGTTGTGAAACCTTTAGCACCTTTAGCTTTCAGGATAGCACGCAGAGCCAATTCAGCTTTTGCGGCATTCCATACTTTCTGGTATGCTTCAGAAGCTTTGTCTTCCAATGCTGCATCGTGATCGTATTCATTGAAGTAAGTTTTTACAAGAGCTTCTACCTCTTCGTCTTTTACTTCTTTGTGATAGCTCATCAGTTCGCTTACCGGACAGTAGTCTACGTGGTAGCCCATGCGCTGTTCAGCTTCTACTTTATCACCGTCTGTAACAGCTACGTTGTTCATCTGGTCGCCGAAACGCAGAATCAGCATATCCTGAGAGTCTGCCCATGCAGCACATACGCGCATCCATACAGCAATCTTAGACAATGTGTTTTCATCTTTCCAATAGCCAACTACTACTTTGCGGCGTACGCGCATACGAGCGCAGATGTGACCAAATTCACGGTCGCCGTGAGCGGACTGGTTCAGGTTCATGAAGTCCATGTCCATGGTATCCCAAGGAATTTCCTTGTTGAACTGAGTGTGCAGGTGGAGCAACGGTTTCTTCAACTGCTGCAAGCCGTGAATCCACATTTTAGCAGGAGAAAAAGTGTGCATCCAAGTGATGACACCGATACATTTTTCTTCGTTGTTAGCTGCCTTGAACACTGCTTCTACTTCTTTAGAAGAGTTGGCAGTTCCTTTATATACTACTTTCACAGGCAATTTGCCGCTGGCATTCAAACCTGCTACCATTTCGTTACTGTGTGCGTCTACTGCGATAACTGCATCGCCTCCGTAAAGGAGCTGAGCTCCGGTTACGAACCATACTTCATATTGATCAAATGCGTTCATAGTGATTTTATGTTTTTAATTGGTTGGATATTTGTTTTTATGTTATTTTTTCTGTCCGTAATAAGCGTTCGGACCGTGCTTGCGGCTGAAGTGTTTTTCTACCAGCAGCGGGTTCATGGTCAGGTTCGGATTGACAGCGTAAGCAATGCTGGCCATTTTGGCAACCTGCTCCATGACTACGGCATTGTGAACAGCATCGTGTGCATCCTTACCCCATGAGAAAGGACCGTGGTTCTTTACGAGTACCCCCGGAGTATGTACCGGATTCATACCTTCAAAGCGTTTCACAATTACGTTTCCTGTTTCCATTTCGTAGGCGCCCTTCACTTCTTCTTCCGTCATGTCGGCAGTGCAGGGGATAGCTTCGTGGAAATAGTCGGCGTGAGTAGTTCCAATGTTCGGAATATCGCAGCCAGCCTGTGCCCATGCGGTAGCGTAGGTAGAATGTGTATGTACCACACCGCCGATTTCAGGGAAGGCTTTGTACAGTACAAGGTGAGTCGGTGTGTCGCTTGAAGGACGCAAGTTTCCTTCTACCACGTTTCCTTCCAGGTCGACTACTACCATGTCTTCGGCTTTCATTTCATCGTAAGACACTCCACTGGGTTTGATAACCACCAGTCCGCTTTCACGGTCGATGGCCGATACGTTTCCCCACGTGAAAATAACCAGTCCGTGTTTCACCAAATCCAGGTTGGCATGGAACACTTTTTCTTTCAGTGCTTCTAACATATTCTTAAAGTTTGAATTTCGGATCTTTCTGATAAGCCTTGTCATTGAATTTGTAAAGAGAGGCTCCTCTTCGTGATCCTGTTTTATCAATTTTATCTGTTTTCTCTATAAATCCCATTTCTGCAATACGCTTGCGGAAATTTCGCTTGTCCATCGGTTCACCGTAAATTGCTTCGTAGAGACTCTGGAGCTGTGTCAGCGTGAACAACTCTGGTAAGAGGTTGAACCCGATAGGTGCTCTTGAGGCTTTTTGTTTCATGATGGCACGAGCCTTCTCGACCATTTCATTGTGGTCAAAAATCAGGTCGGGTAGGTTATTAATGTTTACCCAGTATGCGTTGTGCTGCTGTACCAGCTCACGGTCATATTCATTGATGTTGATTAAGGCATAATAAGCCAGTGAGATAACTCGTTCGCCCGGATCTCGGTCTACAGCTCCGAACGCACCAATCTGGTCCATGTATACATTTTCCAGTCCGGTCAGTTCGCTCAATACGCGTTTGGCAGCATCATCGGCACTTTCGTTTTCCTGGATGAAGCCTCCCATCAGCGACCATTGTCCCATTGCAGGCTCGAAATTTCTTTTGAGTAGCAATAGATTCAGTTCGCCTTTGTCGAATCCGAAGATAATACAGTCGATTCCGACATAAAATTTGGGATTATGATTATAATATGTGGTCATGAAGTTCGTGACTTTTGGTTCTTTACAACTTGGTTTCTTAGGTCTCTGTTATTTTTCTACTGTAAACTTGAAGATACAGTGACTGTGGTAAGTCTGTCCCGGAGTCAGGATAACAGAAGGCCATTGTGGTTTGTTAGGACTGTCAGGATAGTGCTGAGTTTCCAGACATACAGATGCACGCTGCGGATACACGATACCTTTCTTACCTTTCACCGTTCCGTCCAGGAAGTTTCCGGTATACACCTGAATACCCGGTTCGTCTGTATATACTTCCAGACTGATACCTGTGGTCGGACTGGTCAGTTTGGCTGCCACCTGATTGATGTCACCTTTGGTTTTCAGTACCCAGTTATGGTCAAATCCGTTACCGAATTTTACTTGTTCATTAGAGAAGTCTGTCACTCCTTCGCTGATGGCTTTCGGTGTGTTGAAGTCAAACGGAGTATTCTTTACCGCCATCATTTCCCCTGTCGTCATGAAGGTGCTGTCTACCGGAGTAATACTGTCGGAAGCTACGTAGAGCAGGTGATCTGTAGCTGGTTTAGACGGGTCGCCATTCAGGTTGAAATAAGAATGGTTGGTCATGTTAATAACTGTGGTCTTGTCAGTAGTAGCATCATATTTGATGTCGATGGCATTGTCAGCTGTCAGTGAGTAAGTCACATTGGCAGTCACATTTCCCGGGAAGTTATTGTCTCCGTCGGGCGATTTCATGGTCAGCACGATGGTGCTGTCATTAGCTTGGTTTGCTTCGTATACCTGATACTGCCATCCGGTAGGACCGCCGTGCAGACAGTGTCCGAAGTTATTGGTCGGAAGCTGGATTTCCTGTCTGTCGATAGTGATTTTCCCTTTATTGATTCGGTTGGCATAACGGCCGATAGAAGCTCCGAAGTCACTTGGAATATTCTGATAATCTGCAATGCTGTCAAAACCTAAAACTACATCCGTCATCTTTCCGTTTTTATCGGGAACCATGACCGATACGATTCGTCCGCCGAAATTGGTTACACAAACTTCCATACCCTGGCTATTTTTTAAAGTATAAAGTTTGATAGGTTTGGCATTCTCAGCTGAAACCTCAAAATTAGCAGGGTTCAAGCCTGATAAAGTCAGCTCCGGTTGCTGGGCTTGCTTGGAAGCACAACCGCTCAATACTGCAAGAATGATACTTGCCCCTAAGAAAGATTTATTCATGCTTTTCATGTGAAATTATTGATGTTGTTATCTATGGTGTAAAAGTAACACTTAAAACGATTGCTTGTTCTTTTTTTCAGATGTTTTTCAACATAGAATGTGTGTTTTTCAGTAGTTTCTATAAAAAAGGAAGAGGACATGCGGCTTTTGATTTGCATGTCCTCTTTTTATGAGTTGGTTTCTATGGATTACCAGAAGTATGCGTAGAATAAAGCGCAGAGAACTACAACGCCCAATGTGGCAATTACATCCCACATATTCCAGCTTTCGCGAATTGCTTTCTTGTAATCACCGGTGAAAGTGATGGCTGCAATTTGTTCAGATGTCGGTTTGGCAGTAAACATGGATACTACGTACATCATGATAACGATGAATACCAGCAACCATACTTCAAAGATAAGCCAGTTAGTCTGCCAGAACCAAGAAGTGTATTCCCAGAACGCTCCGTCCATTACCGCTTTACCAGAGTCGGTAAGCACGTTGGTCAACAGACGCAGCATACCAATAAGGAAGCCTCCGATAAGTCCCCATTCTCCAGCTTTCGGTGTGATGCGCTTAGAGAAGATACCCAGGGTAAATACGGCTACCATGGCAGGAGCAATCAGAGACTGAATATCTTGAAGATAAGAATACAGGTTACCCATGTTCATCATGATAGGCATCCAAGCCAATCCCAACAGTACGACAACGACTGTAGCTACACGGCCTACCATTACGTAGTGGCTTTCGCTCATGCCTTTCTTCATAGGTTTGTAGAAGTCTTCTGTAAACAATGTCGCACAGCTGTTAAAGAATGCAGCCAAAGAAGCCACCAGGGCGCAGATGAAACCGATGGTTACGATACCTTTCACACCTGCAGGCAGGATGTTCTTAACCATCATGGCAAAAGCACCATCTGTGTCATGTGTGTTGGTGATGTCCATTACGATGTTGCTGCCGGTTTTCTGTGAGAGTGCGAATGCCACCATACCCGGAATCAGGAACATGAAAACAGGCAACAGTTTGAAGTAACCGGCTGCGATTGTACCGCGGCGTGCGCGTGCCATAACTTTGCGGTTGTCTTCTCCTTTAGTCTGTCCGAGCACACGCTGTACGATGTGCTGGTCAGTACACCAGTACCAGAAACCGATGATAGATGCTCCGAGGAATACCACATAGCCCGGGAATTGCGGATACATAGGGTCTGCAGGGTCAGTATGGAACATGTGAGTTGTACCGAAGCCATCGTGTGCAGCATTACAAACAGCCATCATCTGTGACCATCCTTCTGAGATGCTGCCATCACCCAGCATATTCAAGCCTAAGAACAAAACTAAGAATGAACCAATGATAAGAATAGGAGTCTGGATAGCAGAAAGTGTCATTACACCTTTCATACCGCCGAAGACAGTGAAGATAGCTGTGATGAAGATAAGGCCGAGTGCTCCCCACCAGAATGGAAGACCGAGCAGGTATTCAAAGAAGATACCGCCGGTAAATGCAGTTACAGATACCTTTGTCAATACGTATGCAATCAGTGTAATAATAGACAGCCATGAACCGGTACGTTGAGTGTAACGGAATTTCAGGAAGTCAGGCATAGTGATAATCTTGCCCATTTTGTTGTTTAATAACTGATAGAAAGGAACGAACAACCATCCTAAAATAAGAATCATCCATCCTTGCATTTCCCAGTGTGCCATTCCCACACCGTCTTTTGCACCTGTACCTGCCAATCCTACAAGGTGTTCAGAACCGATGTTTGCTGCGAAGATAGCAGCACCGATAATGTACCAAGGTTCCCCTTTTCCGAAAAGGTAGTCCTGACTGTCGGCACCTTTCATCTTTTCCTGATCTTTCTTTATTGCACGGTAAACAGCCCACACAATAGCAATGACTCCGACGGTGAGGACCAGCCAGTCGAGCCAAATAAATTCAGTTGAATTCCAATTCATAATAGTATTATTTTAATTATTTGTGTATTGATTTTGCGGTTATCAAAAACGTGTTTTATGCTGTTCGTTTTTCAAAGTGTATTAGTAACACTAATTCAAGTGCAATATTACGGATAAGTGTAAAAATACACTAATAAAAGCCCATGTTTTAGAGCATGTTTCGTCCTTTTTTTTCGTTCTCCTTCGTTTTTAACATTTCTGCAAACGATGAAAGGAAAAAACTTCTGTCGACTTTTGAGTATTTTTACGTGTTCGTTCGTATTAGTTATTGTGAAAATAAAAAACTAGAAGATATGAAAAGAGTGATTCTGTGGCTGTGCCTGTCTGTGGTTATAGGGGCGGTACAAGCACAAACCGGGCGGTTGGACTTGAAACTTCCGCAAGGACATCCCCGCTATCTGACCACACAGGAGGGGAAGAAAGAAACTCAGGAGCTGATTAAAAAGGCTCCTTGGGCAAAAGATGTGTATGAGCGGCTTCGGCAGCGGACAGATAAATACGTAGACCGGGGAACGGACTGGCTGTCCTCTCGTTTGCTGATGTACTGGAACACACATGCCACCGATGTATATATAAAAGGTGAGTACTACGACCATGCCGGAGGTGAGAAGGCACCGGCTCCAACAGTGGTATTTACCGGAGCACGCAGCCATGCCACCAATTACAAACGTCCTCGACTGGAGGACTTGGAGCCTTATCAGGAAGATGCCAGAGGAATGTATCTGGCCAACAGTACCCTGGAAGGTAATCCTTACGAATGGGTGAGCATCAGCAAAACCGGAAGAATGATTGAAAGCATCAACAATGAAATCGTAGGCATAGCCCGCGATGCGGCATTCCTCTGGTGGCTGACCGGTGAACAGAAATATGCTACGGCAGCAGCTTCCGTTTTCGATGTGTACATGACGGGGTTGTACTACCGTAATGTGCCTGTCGACTTGAACTACGGTCACCAGCAGACATTGGTAGGGATGACTTCCTTTGAGGTGATTCATGAAGATGTCATTAATTCGTTGGTGCCGCTTTATGATTTCCTTTATACGTACCTGCAGAAAGAAAAGTCGGAAAAGATGACCATCTATGCCGATGCTTTCAAGAAATGTGCCGATAACATCATTGCCAACGGAGTGCCTCACAACAACTGGAACCTGCTGCAGGCGCATTTTATTATGAATATTGCCCTGATTCTGGAAGATGATGCGAAGTATGCCGACGGCAAAGGGCACCAGTACTATATCGATTATTTGGTGAACCAGTCATCCATTCGTCAGTGGTCATTGAAAAAACTGGCCGATTACGGATTCGATGCAGCAACGGGTATCTGGGCAGAATGTCCCGGCTACAGCAGTGTGGTGGTAGGTGATTATGCCAGCTTTGTCAGCCTGTTCGATGAGAATCTGGGTATGGACCTGACCAAGGAGATTCCGGTACTTCCGAAAGCTGTAGAAGCTATGCCGCAATACCTTTTCCCGAACCGTATGGTCTGCGGGTTTGGCGATACGCATCCTTCCACACTGCGGACGGATATTTTCCGTTATATGATTCAGAATGCCCGTACCCATGGAAAGTCTGAAGAAGAACGAAAGTTTACAGCCATGCTGAAACTGTTCGATCCGTCTTCTTCTCTTCCGGTGGCAGAAAGAGGCAAGGCACCGGTAGCCATTACTTCTTTCTTTGCCGGGAAACCGCTCGTGTTGGATGAAAAAGTGAAGGCTGGCCAAATTGACGACTATGTAACTCCGACTTTCTATGCCCCGAATGTGAGCTGGCTGGTACAGCGCAACGGGATGAATCCCCGTCACAGTCTGATGGTGTCACTGAACGGAAGTGAAGGCAATCACATGCACGCCAACGGCATCAGCATGGAACTGTATGGCAAGGGCTACGTGCTCGGTCCGGATGCCGGTATCGGAAAAACTTTGTATCAGGGCCTGGATTACCTGGAGTACTACAGCCAGTTCCCTTCGCATAATACGGTCTGCGTAGACGGAATTTCTTCTTATCCTGTCATGAAGAGCAACCATTCCTTCAAGCTGCGTGCCCTGTATCCTGCGACTGGCGAACGGATTCCTTACCAGCCGATTTCTTATAGTGAAGTCTACTTCCGCGAACCGGAAACTTTTGCCGACCAGACCCGTCTTAACGGAATTGTCAATGTGGGTGATTCTGCAGGTTATTATATCGATATATTCCGTAGCCGGAAAGTAGAAGGCGGCGACAAGATGCATGACTATTTCTATCACAACTTAGGACAGCAGATGACGCTGACAGCGGCCGACGGCAGTGAACTCGAACTTCAGCCTACGCAGGAACTGGCTTTTGCCGGAGCCCATCTGTATGCTTACTCCTATATATATAATAAGAAGCGGGCGGTGACAAGCAAAGACGTGAAAGCCGGATTTACCATCCAGATGCCCGACAAGGACGATATTACGATGAACCTCTGGATGAAAGGGGAGGAAGGACGCGAAATCTTTTCAGCCCTGAGCCCTATGACGGAAGGATTGAGCCGCATCAAGAATATGCCGTATTCCATTAAGGACCAGCCTACGATCACTTTCGTGGCACGCCAGAAAGGAGAAGCCTGGAACCGTCCGTTTGTGGCCGTGTATGAACCTTCTACCCTAAAAGAACCTTCCTGCATTGCGTCGGTCGATTATCCGCAGGTAAAGAGTGAACAGCAGGGCAGTCATGTCGGCATACGCGTGGCACTGACCAATGGAAATGTCGACTGGATTCTGTCGTCGGATGAGAATGCACACCACTGCAAGTTGGAAAAGCTGCAGGCCCGTGCAGGCTATGCGCTGTGCCGTCAGTCGGAAAAGGGAGAAACTCTTCAGGCTTTCCTGGGCAACGGTACACAGCTGGAAGCGGATGGAGTGAGCATCCGGACAGATGCACCTGCTGATGTCTTGCTGCTGAAGCAGGATGGAAAATGGATGTATACGGCTACGGCTCCTTGTAGGGTAGTTGTAGGAAAGAAAAAATATACGCTTTCAGTTTCAAAAGAGTTACGTCTTTTGAAGTAAAATGAAATTTTAAGTTTACTTTTGTAGTAATATATTGATTTATAATTGTATACGCTCTTCCAGTACTTCCTTTGCAGTACTTCAGTACTGCAAAGGAAGTACTGTGGTACTGTCGAGGAAGTATTGTAGTACTTCTTTGACAGTACTTATCAGGGTATGAGGTTTTGTATTGATGTCTGGGAAGACAGTGCGGTTTTTTGTCGGATATTTTTATGAAATATAGGCAGATTCTATGTATTTTTGCTCATGAAACCTATGGCAGTTTTGTAAATGAAGAAATGTTTGATATATATTTATCTCCTTTTGTTAACCAGTCTGTGCTGTTTGCAAGCGGGAGCTGTTTCCTCCGAAATCCGTAGTTTGTCCGTATCCGACGGACTCCCTGATTTGATCATTAATACGATATACAAAGATTCAAAAGGCTATGTCTGGATGGGAACGAATACCTCAGTAGAGCGTTTTGATGGCATACGCCTGGAGCATTACATGGTAGAGGGCAGCAATGAGAACCTGAAGCGGGTGTTTGCACTGGTTGAGATGCCGGGCAATGAACTATGGGTTGGTACGGGCATGGGACTTTTCCGCTTGGCCGATGATGCCGAGAAGCTCGAGCGGCTGGCTCCTGAAATGATTACAAGCGGGGTACATGCATTCTGTAAGTTGGGGGATGTGCTCTATGTAGGAACGGAAAAAGGATTGTATGTATACAAGGGAGGAGTTTTTGAGCATGTGCTGGTAGACAAGAATGTCTTTTCGCGTGCTAATTTTGTTACGGGAATGGTGGAAGGAGAAAACGGCATATTGTGGCTCTCTACGATGGGTGGCTTGAAATCTTTTCGTTTGTCCGACCAGACTATTACTTCTTTTTCAGATAAATTGGCGAAGAACGGGCAGAACCTTTCTTTCTATAACATCACACGTATCGGTTCAAAGATTTTTATGGGTACAATGTCCAGCGGGCTGGTGCTTTTTGATACAGCCAGCAAGCACTTTTCACGCTATCTGGATGTAGGTTGCGGAGTCATCTCTGCTTTGTCGGGCGATGGGAAAGACCTGCTCTATGTAGGAACGGACGGAAACGGTGTGCATTTTATTTCCGTGAGTCGCCAGCGTGTTATCCGTACCTTTCTACACGACCGTGAGGCAGATAGCCAGATTCGTTCCAATTCTGTGTACTCTGTATTGGTCGACCGTGACGGCTTGTTATGGATTGGCTTTTACCAGTTGGGTGTAGACTACACCTTGTTCCAAAGCGACTTGTTTTCCACCTATCAATATGAGAACTTGTTTGATTCCAGAGACATGGCTGTCCGTACCATTGCCTTTCATGGAAGTCAGAAACTGATAGGTTCGCGCGACGGCTTTGTGTTTATCGATGAGGCCGATGGCAGATTCCAGATATTCAAGGCGCCCCGTCTGCGGGCTTCCATCATTGTGTCAAGCTGTTATTTCGACGGGAAATATTATATCGGAACCTATGGAGGAGGTATGTATGTGCTTGATGGCGCCACATTGGAACTGCGGGATTTTGAGATTGCTTCCGAACCCTTCCAGCATGGACATATTTTTGTGCTTCGTCCTGACGACCGGGGAAATCTGTGGATTGGTACTTCTGCCGGATTGTATTGTTACCGGAACGGGAAAATCGTGCGTCACTTCAAGAGCGACAGTTCCAAACTGCCCGAAGGCAACGTTTATGAGATTTATTTTGATTCATCCCATAAAGGATGGATTTGTACGGAAAGCGGTATCTGCATCTGGGACCCTTCGTCCGAAAGCTTGAAGAACGATGTGTTCCCGGAAGGATTTGTGCATAAAGAAAAAATCCGTATGATTTATGAAACTTCCGACCATCAGCTCTATTTCTTGCCAGATAAAGGAGAATTGTTTGTATCCGACCTTACCATGAGTCATTTTAGCCGGCTCACTCCCGGAACGCTGTTGGACGGAAAGTCGTTGATGGCTGTGGTGGAAGATTCGGAAGGCTGGCTGTGGGTGGCGACCAATAAGGGTATGTACCGTTTCGACAAGAAAACCAAGGTCGTACCTTTCAATTTTGCCGATGGTATTCCCAGCCTGATATTCATCAACTGCATTCCGATAAAAGATGAAGACGGAAACTTCTGGTTTGGTAACTCCAGAGGACTGGTGCGCCTGAATGGGAAAGACATGGATATGCTCCCCAGCCGTTATATTATTTCGTTGTCGGATGTGCTGGTCAATGGTAAGAGCATGCAGCATCAGCTTTCGGGAGAAGAAGGCCATTACGCGCTCACACTGGAGAATTCGCAGAAGAGCGTAATCATTCAGTTCTCTGCACTTACGTACAGCGACCCGAACAGCCTGATGTATGAGTATAAGTTAGGAGAGGAGGGAGAGTGGATTTCCTTGATGGGAAAATCGGAAGTATCGCTGTATGATTTGCCTTCGGGAGTCACTTCTTTTGTTATCCGTCAGATTGGGTATCCCGATTCGGCCATGACCTTGGATATTTGCATTCCCGACCGTTCCTGGTATAAGTGGATATATTCTCTTGTGGCATTGTTGTTGGCGGCTGCAGGTGTGTATGTGTTCCGTCGTAGCCTGTTGCGTGTGGTATGGGCGGTTTTACGTAAGCTGAACGGCTTTAACGACGCGGAAATACCGATGGCTGTGGAGGAAGATAAGAAAAAAGAAGAGGCAGAAGAAGTCGTAACACCGGAAATAGAACCAGTGACAGAGGAAGAAACTGTGGCGGAACCTATAGAACCGAAGCCGGAGAAAAAGACTGCTTCCTCTGCTGATGACAAATACAGGACGAACAAGGTCAGCCCGGAAGAGTGCAAGCGGCTTTACCGTCTGCTGGAACAGGAGATGAAGCGTAACAAACCTTATCGCAATCCGAATCTCAAAGTGGCAGATCTTGCTGTGTCGATAGGCACTACCTCCCATTCACTTTCCTATCTCTTCAACCAGTATTTGGAAAAGAATTATTATGACTATATCAACGAATATCGTGTAGAAGAATTCAAGTCGCTTATCCTGAAAGATGAGTATGCAAAATATACTCTGACGGCCATGGCAGAACTTTGTGGTTTCAGTTCGCGTGCCTCGTTCTTCCGCACATTTAAGAAACTGGCAGGAATAACTCCGAACGAATACATCAAACAAGTCTCAGGTGAGCATCGTCCGGTAGATTAACGGACTTTTTAGTGTCAAAATAGGGAAAAACATCCTGTACGTAAGTGTCAAATAATAATTTGAGACTCTCGTGCGGGATGTTTTATTTCGTTGTTAATCAATTGTTTGTGTAGAAACTAGTCTTGCATGATAAGGTGAGATTTATTCCATGTTACATTTGTTTTAGTTTTTTGGGATTGTAGATACATTTGCAGTGTCAAAAAACCAAAACAAGCTAATTTATGAAAGACCTGACGAACACATCCAATGAGCTAGTAGCACAGATTTTTGCGGACTACCATCAGTCGGTCTTCTTTTATATCTATAAGAAAATAGGGAAAAAAGAAGATGCGGAAGATTTGGTTCAGGACGCATATCTTCGCCTTTTGGAATACCGTACTATGCTTCGTCCCGATACCGTAAAATATTTCTTGTTTACGATTGTCCGTAATCTGGTATCCGATTATTTCCGTCATCTTTATAGAAAGCAGGAAGCTTCTGTTTACCTGGAAGAATGTGGTCGGGCCCAGCAGGCTGTGGCTGCAGATACCCGTGCCGTTGTACGCGACTTGCAGAAACAAGAACTGATGAGGGTGAAATGTCTTCCTTGCCAGCGTCGGAAAATCTATGTCATGAATCGTTTTGAGGGGAAAACATCGGCTGATATTGCTACCGAACTGAATCTTTCACAGCGTACGGTAGAGAATCATCTGTTCATCAGCCGCAAGGAAGTGCGCAACTATATGAAACAATGTATATAAAATATGAAAAGTAGTGAGATTGTTAATTTAAGGTTTAATCTTATGAAGAATGATTTTCTGAAGAATTCATCGCAGAGAGTCCTTTTCTCAGCCTTGATGGCATCGGCACTGGCAATTGGAAACCTTGCTCCCATGCATGCGGAGGTGGCTTCTGTTCAGTCGGTGATGCAATCGGTAAGTGTGAAAGGACAGGTGTTGGACGGTGACGGAATTCCTGTTATCGGTGCAAGTATTCTTGAAAAGGGTACTACAAATGGAGTAATTACAGATATTGATGGAAACTATTCGTTGAATGTGTCTTCCAAGAATGCAGTAATTGTGATTTCTTATATCGGTTATAAGACGGTGGAACTGAAAGCTTCCGATCCGGGCTTGGCAAATGTCGTGTTGAAAGAAGATACCGAAGTGCTGGAAGAAGTCGTAGTAGTGGGTTACGGTGCACAGAAGAAAGAAACGCTGACCGGTGCAGTCACTGTAGTAACCGACAAGATGATTCAAGGAAAAGGTTCTCTTTCATCTCCACTGCAAGCCATGCAGGGACAGGTGCCGGGTGTGACCATTACACGTAACTCATCGGCTCCGGGTGATGAAAGCTGGGGTATGAAACTTCGTGGTGCCGTATCGGCCAATGCTGCCGATCCGCTGATTGTCATTGATGGAGTGGCATACGAAGGAACAAATGCTCTTCGTAACATCAACCCTTCTGATATTGAGTCTATCAACTTCCTGAAAGATGCTTCGGCAGCCATCTACGGTTCGCGTGCAGCAGGAGGTGTGGTTTTGATTACGACGAAGCAGGCTAAGGAAGGCAAGACCCGCATTGAATATAGTGCATCGTACACTGCCAAGTTTGTGGGATTGCAGCCGGAACTGATGTCGATGAGTGAGTGGGCGAATGCGGTAATTCAGGCTCGTACGAATGATGGATATACCGATAGTGATACATGGATTCAGTACGCAAAACTGGCATTGCAGAATGAAGGAAAGTATATTGACCTGGAACATAGCACCAATCCTTTTACTTCTGCTTTTACGGATGTAATGGATTTTGTGTACATGGATACCAACTGGACAGATGTGTTGTTTGGTAATGCAGGTTCTACTCAGCATGATTTGTCTATCTCTGGAGGTACCGATAAAAATCTGTATCGTTTATCTGTAGGTTATTTGTATGATGGTAGTAACTTGAAATGGGGAAATAACAATAACCAGCGCTTCAATGTACGTTTAACAAATAAGATACAACTGACAAACTGGTTTAAGTTAGAGTCTGTAATTGCTTATAACCGTCAGGATCAGGTGACTCCTTCTCGCATTGAGCAGGCTTTGACGGGGTCTTATCCGCAGCCGGGACTTCCTGCATCTACGATTGACGGTAAGCCCTATTCTTGGGGAACCTGGTTGTCGCCTATCTGGTATGCAGAATTAGGAGGGGATAACCGCTTGAAAGTGTCTGAGGTAAATATCAGTGAGAAGTTTACTTTTAATCTGGCAAAGGGACTTGATCTGGTTGGTAATGTGGGATATAATACCTCTAATGCAAGTCGTGACATCAAACAGATGGCCATAACTTCTTACAATTATACGGGAACTAAAGTCAATACTGGACCTGCAGTTTCTAAACAAGAGGAATCATCGTATGAAAAAACTTCGTCTCGTCGTGATTTTTATTCTTTTACTGGTTATTTGAATTACGAGAAGGATTTTGAAAGCGGGCACAATCTGAATGTCATGGTAGGTACTCAGTATGAATTAACGGAGTATGACTATTTTGGTGCGAAGGTAAAAGACATTCAGAACTCTTTGGAAACGATTAATGGTGCCGGTACATTAAGTTTGACTGACCAGAAGGGAACCAAGTGGCACGAAGCGATTATGTCGTACTACTCTCGTCTGAATTACAATTATAAATCTAAATACCTGGCCGAAGTAAACTTCCGTTACGATGGTTCTTCCAAGTTTAAGGAAGGTCGCTGGGCACCGTTCTATGGTGTGTCTGCCGGATGGCGTATCTCTGAAGAGAATTTCATGGATGGTACAGACAGTTGGCTGGATGAACTGAAGTTCCGTCTTTCTTATGGTGTGGTAGGTAACCAGAGTGGCATCGACCGTTATGAAGGTTCGCAATATTATGATTTTAAATCACTGAATGGAGCCCTTTTGGGTACTGATAAAGCAACGACTATTGATACAAATGGAAAGATTGCTTCAACTTCACGTGAATGGGAACGCATTCAGAACTATAACGTAGGTCTTGATTTTCGTGTGTTAAACGGCCGGTTTTCGGGAACGATCGAAGGATATTTGAAGCGTAACAACAATATGTTGATTAATGTAACTTATCCGGGGGTATTAGGTGATAATGCTGGTTATTCAAACTCAGGTAAGTTTGAAGCAAAAGGTTTTGAAGCACAAGGCACCTGGTCGGATAAGATAGGAAAGGTGTCATATCATATCGGAGGAACTTTTTCTTACAACACGAACAAACTGATTGATATAGGTGGGGCTACAGTGCTGGCAAGCGGTTTTAAAGACAAACAGCAAGGCTATCCGTTGAACAGTATCTTTGGTCTGCGTTATATTGGAAAGATACAGAATGAGGAGCAACGTCAGAAATACCTGTACCGTTATCTGACAGGTAATACCATCGGGTTGACCAACGATATTCGTGTAGGTGACAATATGTTTGAAGATGTCAATAAAGATGGAAAACTGGATTACAATGATTATGTATATTTAGGTTCAGATGATCCGAAGATTTCTTTCTCTTTCAATGGAGGAATTGAATGGAATAACTTTGATTTGTCGGTCGTATTCCAGGGAGTAGCACAGCGTACTATTTTCCGTACAGGAAGTAATAATGGTAATGAAACGTGGCGTATCCCGATGAAAGCCACCTATCTGAATACTTCTAATCAGTCTGTAGGTAATACATGGACACCAGAAAATCCAAATGCGCATTATCCTACTTATTCAAATAATGAAACAATCAATGCCTACAACTATCAGGCATCTTCCTGGGCGGTAGAGAATGGAACGTATGTTCGTCTGAAGAACGTGACATTGGGATATACTTTCCCTCAGGAAATACTGGCCAAAACGAAGGTTATCAGCTCTGCCCGTTTATATGTAACCGGAGCCGACCTTTGGGAGTTCTCTAAAATCAATGATGGATGGGACCCTGAGGCAAGTAAGAATGTAAGCGGCACTGGACGTTATCCATTCGTACGTACAGTGACTTTTGGATTGAATGTAGCATTTTAATCAGTAAAAATTATGAAACTCTATAAGAAAATATTTTTAATTCTGGCAGTGGGTGCAAGTACTTCTTCTTGTCTTGATTTGGATTCGCAAGATCAGTTGTCAGACGGTAACATGTGGCAGTCTGCTTCCGACTTTGAGTATTTTGCGAATACCTTTTATGGCTGGACACGCGATTTCAAAACTGTCATCAGTGATGCTCCTCATTCAGACTGGCGTTCAGATTTGATGACTTCCAGTTCTATCAATGTTTATAGCCATGGTAACAACTCTATAGAAATATCAGACGCAAATTACACAGATGCTTACAAGCATATTCGTCGTACCAATTTGCTGTTGCAGAAAGCAGAAGGATATTCTGGATCTGAAACCATTGCGCAATATGTGGCTGAAGCCAAATTCTTTCGGGCTTATTGCTATTTCGATTTGCTGCAGCTTTACGGAGATGCGGTAATTACAAAAAGTCCGCTGGATATTGATTCTCCGGAATTGAATGCAAAAAGAAATGATCGTAGCGAGGTTGTCGATTTGATTATTACAGATTTGCAGGAAGCTATTCCAGATCTTCCCGAAACTATAAGTTCTGAAGATGACGGACGATTGACCAAATGGGCTGCCAATGCTTTCCTTTCACGTGTAGCATTATACGAAGGTACCTGGCAGAAATTCCGTAACAATGCCGAACGCGCAAATTCGTTACTGGATATTGCTGCAAAGGCCGCAAAGGCAGTGATAGACAGTAAAAAATATCAACTTTTCAAACCGGCAGCTTTAGGTGAGTTCGCTTATAAATATTTGTTTACATTGGAAAATGTACAGTCAAATCCGGCTAACTTGACAAAAGCTGATAATAAGGAATACATTTTTTATCGTCGTCATGATGAAACATTGTCGCCTATTGGAACAAATGTTACACACGGATGCTTGAAAAATGTGCAATACATCAGCCGGAAGTTTGTAAATATGTATTTGACTCAGAACGGACTTCCTATTGAGCAAGACGCCTATGCAGCAGGAACAAATGAAAAGGGTTTTAAAGGTTATGCCACGATGACCTCAGAATTTGAAAATCGTGATAACCGTATGAAAAACAGTCTGCTACCCAATGGAACAAATTACTGGGACAATGAAGCGCAATCATGCCGTATAGACTGGAAAGGCATGAGTGGTGAAGATGCAAAAAATGCACAGGTATGCGATGTAAAGTCAGGTAGCGGGTACCAAAACCAGAAATGGGCTACAGAACGTCGCGTAGAAGATAACTATGAAGGATATGACTATCCTATTATCCGCTATGCAGAAGTGTTGCTGAATTATGCGGAAGCTGTCTTTGAACGGGATGGACAGATTTCGGATGAGGATTTGGATATTTCACTTAATTTGACTCGTCAGCGTGTAAATCCCGACATGCCTAAGTTGACAAATGATTTTGTACGTCAGCATGGTCTGGATATGCAGACAGAAATTCGTCGGGAACGTACTATCGAATTATATAATGAAGGCTTCCGTATTGATGATTTGAAACGTTGGAAAACAGCAGAGGTAGAAATGCCAAAAGATATATTAGGGGTGAAATATACAGGCACTGAATTTGAAAGTCAATGGGGGGATGTCGCTTCAATGTCGAAAGATGCTGACGGATGCTTGATAATGGAAAGCGGACGTACCTGGGCTACCAAGAATTATCTGTTACCAATACCGGCTGACCAGATACAGTTGAATCCGAATCTGGGACAGAATCCGGGATGGGAATAAATGTAAGATCTTAAACTGAGTATTTTATGAGAAATAATTATAGAACGTTGCTTTATGGTACTGCATTCTGCCTGATTGCAGGATTCTCATCTTGTTCGGATGAAACAGATTTAGGCGGCTCTTTGCAGGAAATACAGACTATATCTTCCATCACGTTAAATCAGACTGTTTATAATGCAGATGTCCAGAACCTTTATATGCTTCCAAACCAGGAGATACAGCTGAGTTGTACAGTTCTTCCTGAAGAGGCAAACGATAAAAGTGTGAAATGGACTTCTCAGAACGAAACTGTTGCTGTGGTTTCTGCAGATGGATATTTGGTCACTAAGAATGTTGGAACTACGGTAGTTCGTGTAACTCCGGGAATAGGATTTGGTCCTTCTGCCACTACACCAAGTTTTACAATTAATGTGGTCAACCATTTTAATTATATTGAGGAAATAACGCTGAAAAATACGGATATATTGGTTACGGAGGGAATTTCAGAGTCTGCTTCATACCAAGTAGAAGTAGATGCTCTTCCTGCTACAGCCACATTTAAGCGTTATAAATGGGAAAGTTTGAATCCGGAAATAGCTACGGTTGATGACTCAGGAGTGGTAACAGGAGTAAAAGCTGGTACTGCAACAATAAAGGTAACAGCTGATGATTTCAGTGCATCTCCAGTCTCAACGACTTTTACGGTGAAGATAAATCCGGTAATACAGATTGAAAATTTTGAATTTACAAATGAAGCGAAAGAATATCTGGGACAGTTGGGGTATGGAGAAGTATATGATTTGAAAAAGTCAGTAGCCTTGACACCTTCGAATGCCACAGTGGAATTGATTAGCTGGAGCAGCGATAACGCCAGTGTAGTTTCCGTAGATGAAGATGGAGTGCTTACAGTTCATTCCATGCTGAGTGGAAGCGCTACGATTACAGCTTCAACGGGCGAATTGACAAAAACAGTGTCAGTAAATGTGGCAGAAGGTCGTATCTGGTATTCTTTTGAGAATGGAATTGGAGACTGGAGCCTTGAGTCTGGAAATAATTCATCAGTTGTCAAGAGTGATGGGGAGAAGACTACCATCAAGATGGGTGGTTCTGATAAATATCGTGGTGATTTTGTATGGGTGCGTAATGGAGTATCTCAAACAAAAATAACCCCATCGGTATACCGTTATCTGGCAATGAAGATAAATGTGGCTTCGCCGTTAAGTGCCGGCTCTAATGCTAACGGATGTATCAAGCTGGAATTATGGGATGATTCGGGTGATAAAGGTACCATTGGTAACAATTATACTGGTGCCGTTAACTCTGCAAACAATTCATTTGAAGTATTGAATGGTGGAAGTTTTCAGACAACTGCTCCTAATGTGATATATTGGGATTTACAGTCGAATTATGATAAACATACTCCGACAGACTGGAACCAGACATTTACATTGAACTGCCTGAAGTTTGTCATTGCAGACTATACAGCAACTGATAGCTATGATATTTACTGGGTTCGTTCTTTCAAGACGGTAGAAGAACTGGAAGCATTTGTCGCATCTGAAGATACTAATAAATAAACAAGGTGATGATTATGAAACAGATTTATACTTACATAGGAGCAGGGCTGGTAGCCCTCTCCTTCACTAACCTTATTGCATGCACCGAGATAGAGCATGGGGTGAATGATATTGATACTTGGGAGGAAGTAAAGGACTATACAGAAGCATTAAATCATCCTTGTATGCTTCATACTCAGGAGGATTTTGACTTTGTGAAAGGTAAACTTCAGGCTGGTCAGCAGCCGTGGGCTAATGCCTATACCCACTTGGAACAAAGTGAATATGCGCGTAATACGTGGGTAGCCACCCCTGTAGAGAAACTGGCACGTTTGGATCAGGCTAACTGGTCAGGTCCGGAACGGTGGGAGGAAAACGGTTTGTCAGAATATTATACCCCAGATGCTTGGACAAATTATACTCATCTGATGAAGGATGCGGCAGCAGCTTATCAATTGGCTCTTCGCTGGAAGTTGTCGGATGATGATACATACGCAAAAGCTGGTATCGATATTTTGAATGCGTGGGCAAACAAGTGTACCGGATATATTGTGAATTCAAAAGGAGAATTTATAGACCCGAATCAGTATTTGATTGCTATCCAGATTTACCAGCTGGCTAATGCAGCTGAGATTCTTCGTGATTATGAGGGATGGAGCGAGGCTGATTTCACTGCCTATAAAAACTGGATGGTGGATGTTTTCTATCCGCAAGCTACTAATTTTCTGAATCTGCACAATGGTTTTACAGATTGCCCGCTTCATTATTGGTTGAACTGGGATTTGGCAGAAATGACAGCTGTCCTTTCTATTGGTATCCTTACTGACGATAACTTTAAAATCAATGAGGCAATTCAGTATTTTAAGTTTGGTGTAGGAGGTGGAAACATTATCAATGCAGTGCCTTTCATGCACCAGGATCCGGATAGTGGAGAAATGCTGGGACAGTGTATGGAGTCTGGGCGTGACCAGGGCCATGCTACCTTATGCGTCAGTTTGATGGGAGTGTTCTGTCAGATGGCAAAGAATGTAGGTGAGGATCTTTTTATTTTTGATGAAAACCGTGCACTGGCTATGTGTGAATACGTGGCAAAATATAATTATGGAGAGGTGGAAACTGGAAGTAATAATTCCGGGTGGAACATGAGTAACTTTAAGTATGATGTGACTTCTGTACCTTATACAAATTATACGAATTGCACAGGTAACAGCTGGCCAAGTATGTCGTATGAGGAGCATCAGGCAGGTAATGAGACTCGTGGAACTGTACGTCCGGCATGGGAATTGGTTAGACGCCTTGCTTCAGATTACGGACAGACCAGCATTTACTCTGATATGTGGGTAAAGAAAATGCGTGAGAATACCGCACGCGGAAACAGTGACGGTGGTGCCGGCGATTACGGACCTAACAGTGGCGGTTTCGACCAGTTAGGGTTCGGTACGCTGATGTTTGCAAAAGACTAATCTTTAAATATGAGAACTATGAGAATAAGTAATTTGTGGTGGGCTGTGCTTCCTTTTTGCCTCTTTGCTTGCAATAAGGATGAACAGCAGGAAGGAACAGACGGTACTCCGGTATCTTTTGTTACCACGATTTCTCCCTCAAGCCGTTTGACAGTCAATAATTCATGGGCTGGCCTTTCGGATGCAAAGGTGGGGGTGGAAATCAACGGTACTGTGAAAGAGTACGCGGTGAATGAGAAGGGTGAACTGACTTCCGCCGCTCCTTTTTACTGGGAAGACCTTGGACAGACTGTGTCGGTCAATGCCTGGTATCCTTATAATGAGGGGAAAAAGCCGGAGGTGGTAGTGGCTGCCGACCAGAGCGTAGCAGCGAATTATCTGGCCAGTGACCTACTGGAAGTGAACAATGCTTCGGTATCTGCAAGCGAGAATACGCTGACTTTCGTACACCGTACGGCGTGTGTGGAATGTGCCTTGCAGCTTAATCCGACAGAAGAGGGGACAATGAATGCGGCAACCATTACCTTATGCAATTTGTCAGGGGTGTCCGAAGGCAATTCGGTGAAGACGACCGGTGATTATAAAGCGTTGGTGGCTCCTCAGATACTGACTGCCGGAACCGTTTTCATGGAAGTGACCATGAGCGACGGAAGAAGTGACGAATATGTACTTCCGGAGGATGTGGAACTGAAACAAGGATATATCTTCCCGGTATCTGTAGAAGTAACTCCTGATGGGCTGAATGTGGCTTTTGGAACTCCGATAAAGTGGGAAGGCGAGACCGTAGGAACCGATGGGGAAGCTCCGGAAGTGGGTCCTGATACGGATGGCGGCAGTTGGGATAACGGTGGAGATGACTCTACAAATGGTGAAACTTCATCGGTAGGACCAGGTACAAGTACGGATGGTTGGAATGGAACAGATGTTCCAACGGGTGCTGAAATCAATGAGGTAAATCCTGGGAATTCAACTGACGATGGAAATGGAAAGTGGGAAGAAGGAAGTAGTACCACTTCTGTTGAAGCTGGGAAAGATAAACAGGAAGAATAAATAAAAACTTAAATAGAATTACATTATGAAAACAAATTTGTGGAAACTTTCATGCATGGCTTTGGCCATGGCTGCAATCGTGACAGGTTGTAATCAAAATAATGAGTTGGGTACTCCGGCTCCGTCGAGTGAAGAAGATGTATTGAACGTTGTGGCTACGGCAAACGATTTCGTTTCATCAGATGCTACTTCACGTGTATCTGAAGCTGATTATACTACTACATTCGAAGAGGGTGATGCCATTGGTGTATTCGTGGTACGTGATGGGGAAGCTTTGATAAGCAATATGAAGATGACTTTGGGTGCAGATGGGACAACATGGGCAGGAGAGAGCGGTGCCAAACTGTATTACTATAAAGATGCAGATTATATTGCTTATTCTCCTTATACTGACGGGTTGTCTGCAACTTCAGAAACTGAAATTGTAGACTATTTCACTGCAAAACTGGAAGGTACTACCGGACAGTCTACATTGGCAGACTACCAGGCTGCCGATTTGATGACTGCTTCTGTCGCTGCAGCAGAGGTTACTCGTGGCCAGAACATTAATTTCAAATTTGCGCATAAGATGTCTATGATTGAAATCAAGGTGCCTATCCGTGCGTATACCACAACTGGAGGTTATGAATATTCAGCTCCGTTGGGATTGTCTGTGGAGATTGATAATGCAGAATATGCTTTGTGTACATTCGGCAAAGAAACAACTGGTGACGCAGGTAGTGAAGTAACAAAAGGTATTTACCGTTGTATCGTAGCTCCTTCTGATGCTGCATTGAATGTAGAAGGCGAATTCCAGGATGGTTCTGTTCCGGTGTATTTTCCTGCAGCAGGTGGAGCAGCTCTGTCTGTGACTCCAAAAGCTGGAGAATATAAAGGGATTGATGTAAAATATGATTATGGTACTTATTCTGCTAAGCGTGAATTGGAAGTCGGTGACTACTATTATGCGGATGGAAGTATCTATCCGAAGAAATTGGGTAATGCTCCTAAAACAGGTTGTGTAGGCATTATTTTTAGTACTGAGACTAGTGTAACAGATCAAGCAAATAACTGGTCACATGGATATGTAGTATCTCTGTTTGATACAGATGATATCAACACAAAATACTCTTGGTCTATGGTTAATGAGGATATTACAGGTTTAAATTTATATGAAAAAACGGTTGATAGTTTTACATCAGCTTTTGCAGACTATGATGGTTACTCAGCTACTCAGGCTATTTTAGCAGCACCTAGTTATAGTGCAGCTGCTTATGCGGCTGTAAATGCTGCAGTGACTTATGGAAAGGAAATCCCAAGTTCAACAAGTGGATGGTACTTGCCAAGTATTGGTCAAGTAGCTTTGATTATCAATAATCTGGGTGTTGCGAACGGAACTCAGACTAGTAAAATGTTTACTCCTCAAAATGCAATGGAAGGATTAGGTGGTGGTAAATTTGATGAAAAGAGTGGTGCGCCTGAAGCAATGCTGGCTTTGCAGCAGACATTACAAGAAGTAGGTGGAGAATTTTATTATTATCCAATTGCTGAAAGTCAAAGTTATGGATATCGTTGGTGGACTTCTTCTGGAGTACAAGGTGATAATACAAAGGCTTGGTCTATTGATACAAATAGTTATAAATTCCTGTTGTATGATGCGTCAAAATCAGAAACTGGAAATATGCATGTTCGTCCCGTATTCGCTTTCTAACAAATCACTAAGTTAACTTTTAAACTCCTTATAGGCAGTTGCGAAAGGAAATATCCCTATCGCAACTGCTTTTTTTATGTCTTTTATTAGCCCGTTGTTGAGTAAATGTGTGATATGATTCGTATTATTAAATAAACGACAAACTGAAAAGTATGAAAAGGAATATATGGATGATGATTGTTGGGCTGATAGGGTATGTAGGCCCCATGACAGCACAGTCGGTTTATCCCGGACTAAATCCGGAGAAATTTCAAGTGTCCTTGGCTGCTCCCATGGCAGCAGAATGTGTTGAATTGCAGGATGTACGCTTGCTTCCCAGTCGTTTCAAAGAAAATATGGAACGAGACTCAGTATGGATGGTTTCTATTGGCGTGAATCAACTGCTGCATAGTTTCCGTACTACGGCAGGTGTGTTTGCCGGGCGTGAAGGAGGATATATGACGGTGAAGAAATTGGGAGGCTGGGAGTCTCTTGATTGCGAGTTGCGTGGACATATTACGGGACATTTGTTATCGGCTTATTCCTTGATGTATGCGGCTACAGGAAGTGACATTTTTAAGTTGAAGGGAGACAGTCTGGTTAATGGACTGGCAGAAGTGCAGCAAACGTATAAGAACGGTTATTTGAGCGCTTTCCCGGAGGAGTTGATAAACCGGAATCTGCGGGGTACAAGTGTGTGGGCCCCTTGGTATACGTTACACAAGCTGTTCTCAGGTTTGATAGACCAGTATATCTATGCCGATAACCGTCAGGCGCTGGAGGTGGTAAAGCAGATGGGTGACTGGGCCTATACCAAGTTGAAACCTTTGGATGAGACCACCCGAAAGCGGATGATACGCAATGAATTTGGAGGAATCAATGAGTCATTTTATAATTTGTATGCCTTGACCGGAGATGAACGTTATCGCTGGTTAGCCGAGTTCTTTTATCATAATGAGGTGATTGACCCTTTGAAAAAGAAGCGTGACGATCTGGGGACGAAACATACCAATACCTTTATTCCGAAAGTTCTGGCTGAGGCTCGCAATTATGAGCTTTCAGCGAATGAGGACAGTCGGGAGTTAAGTGAATTTTTCTGGCATACGATGGTCGGACATCACACATTTGCACCGGGATGTTGCAGCGATAAGGAGCATTTCTTTGATACGAAGCAGTTCTCCAAACACCTGTCGGGTTATACGGGAGAGACGTGCTGTACGTATAACATGTTGAAGTTGAGTAAGCATTTGTTCTGCTGGAATGCCTCTCCGGAAGTGGCTGATTATTATGAACGTGCCTTATATAATCACATCTTGGGACAGCAGGACTCCGAAACAGGGATGGTAGCCTATTTCTTACCTTTATTGTCGGGAGCACATAAAGTATACAGTACACCGGACAATTCATTTTGGTGTTGCGTAGGAAGCGGTTTTGAAAGCCATGCCAAGTATGCAGAAAGCATTTATTTTCATCACCAGGATAAACTGTTTGTCAATCTTTTCATCCCTTCGGTCTTGAACTGGCGGGAAAAGGGAATTACGCTTCGTCAGGAAACCAGATTTCCGGAGGAAGAAACGACCCGATTGTATATTGGAGCAAAGCAGCCTGCGCGTGCGAAGATTTGTCTGCGTTATCCTTCATGGAGTGGAAAGGTGAAAGTGACGGTAAATGGGAAAAAGGTGAAAGTGACCGGTAAGCCAGGTACATATATCACACTGAACCGGGAATGGCGCCAGGGTGATTGTATAGAAGTGACGTATCCTATGTCTTTTTCTCTGGAAGCGGCTCCAGATGATACCAGTCGTGCTGCATTGTGTTACGGGCCTGTTGTCTTGGCGGGAGAACTGGGTACAGAAGGTATGCAGAAACCGGCTCCTTACTCAGACTCGTCGAAATACAATGACTATTATACATACAACTATCATATACCGGAAGGGCTTCCTGTGAACTTGGTATTGGAGAAGTCAAATTGGGAAAATTCATTTAAACGGGTTGGAAAAGGTCTGACGTTCGAAACCCGGGATGGCAGAAGAATTTCTCCTTTATATGATATTCATCGTCAACGGTATGTGGTGTATTGGAAACTGATGTGGAAGAAATAAATTTATAGAGGTAAGTGAATGAATAGAATCAAGGTGTAACAAGATGAAACGTATTGTATTATTGGCAGGTGTCTTATGTAGTATGGGGATGGGATATGCCCAGAAACTGACACATCCGGATTTGCTTTACACTCCGGAGCGGATTGAGCAGGTAAAGCAACGAATCGGGCAGGATGAACAGATGACTTCTGCCTGGAAAGAGATAAAACAGACCGCAGAGAAAGAGCTGAAAGGGAATAGTCTGAATAAAGCTGATTATCTTTCGCTTGCCTATCTGATGACAGGCGAGAAGGTATATGCCGACAAGTTGAAGGCAATTCTTTTGAAGACCATAGAAGCTGAAACCTGGGGTAGCGCGGAAATGCTTGCCCGTAAACCGGCATGGCGAAGTGATTTGGGACTGGCTCATAAGGCGTATCTGTCGGCTATTGCGTATGATGCCGTGTACAATGACCTGTCGGCTTCGGAGCGAAAGAAGATAGCGAAAGGATTATATCGGCTGGGTGTGGAACCTTTGTTGGGCGACTGGCTGCAGGAACCAGTCCGAATACATTCGTTGAATTCTATGGGGCATAACTGGTGGACGTCGTGCGTGTGCATGGGAGGAATTTTGGCTTTGAGCTTGCAAAATGAACTTCCGGAGGCAAAGGAAGGAGCACAGGCTGTTTACGATTACCTTCCGGAATGGTTTAACTTTGCGGGAGATGTGTTGCAGCAGAAAGCGAAGACTTTTGATGAGGCTGGTGGTATGTATGAAAGCCTGAACTATGCTAATTTTGGTATACAGGAAGCCTTGCAGTTCTATGTGGCGTGGAAAAATGCGCATCCCGGTGCATCTTTGCCTGACATACCACAGCTGAAAAATCTTTCCAGCTTTTTTGCACATGTCTGCTATCCTCGTACGGGGATGTTATACAGCATCAACTTTGGTGACAGTCACAAGAATATCTCGGCAGAAAGCAGTCTGATGTTACTGTATGCGCTGGGAGTGAAAGATAAGAATATGCTGTGGTACATGAAGCAGGTGGAGCAGGGGCAGCACCGTGACGGCTACTTTCTGAATCGTCCGATGGGCTTTTTGTACACACCCGAATTAACCCGTGCGCCGGAGTTGCCGGATTTAAAACTCTCACAGTTATTTGCTGATTTTGGTTGGGCTACCATACGTACATCGTGGAAGAAGGATGCCACGATGCTGGCCGTGAAAAGCGGGCATACATGGAATCATTCGCATGCCGATGCGAACTCGTTTATCTTATTTCATAAGGGAGTCGATATAATTAAAGATGCGGGGAATTGCTGGTATCCGAATCCGAATTATCGTAATTATTTCTTTCAGAGTCAGGCACACAATGTGGTGCTTTTCAACGGGCAGGGGCAGAGCCGTGAACAACAGTATCATGGCTCTACGTTAAGAGGTTATCTGTATCATTTGCTCGACGGAGGAAACATCCGTTATCTGCTGGCAAATGGGACTGGACCTGTATCGGATAATTTTAGCCGTAATTTCCGTCACTTCCTCTGGATGGACAATGTGATTTATATGATTGACGACTTGAAGACCCATCGCAGCGGAGAGTTCGAGTGGCTGTGGCATCCGGGAGGTGAATGGAAAAAGAGCGGGACTGACGTAACGATTACAAAAGATAAGTCCTCGGTGGTGGTACGACCCCTGTATCCTCGTTTGCTGGCTCTCTCAGATTTTGTGCATGATTATCCGGATGATTTGTATTGGGAGGAGATTACGGCACCTACGGAAGACCTGCAAGGAACAGAGAAGTATTACTCTTTCCATTTGCCGGGTGAATTCAAACAAGTAAAAGGACTTACCGCCATTATTTTAAAGGATAGTGTGACGCAGAAAGAATTGCCAGTGATGGAGCGTCGGGAAGGAAAGGACTGGATTGGACTTCGAATAACATATAAGGGAAAAGTTACAGACCTTTATATTAATCAGCTTGCAGACGGACGTCTGATGCACAGTAACTCCTGGATTGAGGCTGACGGGTGGTCAACAGATGCATATATGTTTGCTGTCTCTTATCCGGAAAGTATGGACCCGGCAGAAACGAAAGAGATTTTTATGGGCTACGGTAGTTCGCTTCGTCGAGGACAGACATCTTATTTCTCTTCTTTATCCAAGTTGTTTTATATTCGAAAGGACACAGGAAAGCAGGTGGATATCTGGATGGATGGACAACCGTATATGCATGCGAGATTTCGGGCAAAAGATTGTCCGAGGGTATTGAATGTCAATGAAAAGCATACTCTAGTGAACTGGAAGAGAGACTTTATTGAAATACGGGCTGAGAAATAAAAAGAGGTCGTAGTTTATTTTATTTGAGGTTAGAATAAAATTTCCATGGTAGTTGCGATAGATATTTTTGTATCGTGACTACCTTTTATCTTCTTCATTGAATTTTCTTAATTAAGGCATGTATATGTCGGGAATTTTATTTTATTTTGTTGTCTCTTTGAAAGACGAAATGTAAAAACGTCACAAAATATTCTAGTACATGAAAGGAACTAATTCCCCAGTATATCAATTTGGACTTAAACTGATACTCATTTTCTGTTTGTGGGTTAAAGTGCTGGTCTTGCCAGCCGATACCTTTACCTTCCGGAACATTTCCAGTGTAGACGGTTTACCGGACCTGACAGTCAGTACCATTTATAAAGATTCGAAAGGGTATTTATGGCTGGGTACGGCTACCTCGGTAGAACGGTTTGACGGGGTACGTTTCAAGCATTTTCCGGTGTATGGAAACAATGAAAAGTTGAAGTGGGTGAATGTCATTACCGAAACGGGCGGAAACCAGCTGTGGGTGGGTACTGAAACCGGTCTATGGAGAGTCGGAGTAGAGAAATTAGAACCGGTCTATCGTGACAGCATACAGGGAATTGTACGTGAGATACTTTCGGACGAGAAGGGAAACCTGTATATCGGTAGTGGTGACGGTGTCTGGATAAGGAAGGCAGATGAAAAGTTGGAACGGGTGATACTGGACGAACGCACTCTTTCGCCGGACAATGCCGTGGTGGCTATGTGCCGAGAAAAAAACGGTGCATTGTGGGTGTTTACCAAAAGAGAAATGTATTGGGTTTCTTCCGACAGAAAACAGAAGAAACATTATCCGAATCCTTTAATGAATGACAAGGAACCTTGTACGTATCGGGGAGTTGTATCAATTGGTGATAAATTATACATCGCTACGTTGGGAAAAGGCCTTTTCTGCTTTGATAAACAGTCGGAGACGTTTTCTTCTTTTGTAGACGTGGGCTGCAACTTGATTAACAAACTGTCTACCGATGGGAAGGACTTGTTGTACCTGAGTACAGATGGAGAAGGGGTGGCCTTTGTCTCGGTGAAACAGAAAAAGGTGGTACGTACTTTCCGCAACGATCCTTCGCATGGAGAAAGCCTGCACTCCAATTCCGTGTATTCCTTATTGCTCGATCGTGACGGATGGTTATGGGTAGGTTTCTATCAGCAGGGGCTGGATGTGACGAATTACAATAGCGGGGCATTCTCAGTGTACGATTATCCTCCTTATTTTGATTCCCGCAATCTGTCCATTCGTTCCATTTGCATTTCGGGAAAGGAAAAATTGATAGGTACACGCAGTGGCGGGTATTATGTGGATGAGGCTCGCGGACGCTATCGTTTCTTTGCAAAACCGGAGATAAGGAGTAGCCTGATTTTGTGTTGCGAGAAATTTGGCGATGAATATTATATCGGTACCTACGGAGGAGGATTGTATAAATTCCATCCGGAGACGATGACGCTCAGTGATTTTATTCCTTCCGAGGGAGAAGGTCCATTCTCGAATGATAATATTTCTTGCATGGCAGAAGACTCAGAAAGACATATCTGGTTTTGTACGTCATCAGGTCTGTATTGTTATGACAAGCAAGGAAGGCAGTTGAAGCATTACACAACTGAGAACTCTTCTTTGCCGAGTAATTCGGTATTTTATATACTGTTTGATTCCAGTGGAAAGGCCTGGATTTGCACGAACAATGGGCTGGCTATTTGGGAACCGAGTGATGGAAGAATACGCACGGATGTATTTCCTGAAGGATTTATTCATAAACAACGTATTTCGTCAATTTATGAAGATTCTGAGCAGCAGTTATATTTTGTACCTGATAAAGGGGAACTGTTTGTCTCTGATTTACAAATGACAAGCTTTCGATACTGGTCTCCTTCTTCATTATTGTTTGAAAAGAATCTTTCGTTTGTGGTAGAAGATAAAGACAAATGGCTGTGGATTGGTACGAACGATGGGTTGTATCGTTATGACAAGAAAGAGGTTTTTATACCCTACAGCTTTGCTGATGGAGTGCCTAATCCCATCTTCTTTACTTGTATCCCGGAAATAGATGAGCAGGGGGTAATCTGGTTTGGTAATTCAAAAGGGCTCATTTCTTTGCGGAAAGACTGGCGTATGCGTGAAAACAAGAATACGTACCGTGTAGGTATATCTGGAGTACTACTGGAAGGAGAGGAACAGGACAAAGCGTTGGAGGAGACGTTCCCGGGACAATATAGGGTGGCTCTTTCATGTTGGAGGCGACATCTGACATTGTTGTTTTCTGATTTGACTTATACTGATGTTCCACATACTTTTTATGAGTATCAATGGGATGACAATGGGGAGTGGCAGCGTTTGGAAGGAAAATCTGAATTGGTATTTTATGACTTGCTTCCTGGCAGCTATAAGTTAAAAATACGGCGTATGGGAGAACCGGATTCCGCGTCTGTGTTGACGGTGGATATTTCTATGCCAATGGGGTATCGCTTGTTGTTCGGAGGTATGGCATTGATGCTGTTAGTGCTGGCTGCCATAGGTTATTATTTGGTAAAAATAAGACAACCTGCAACGGCTGCTGAAACGGGAGTAGGAAAGTTGTTGGCCGAAGATGAGGAACTGGAAGAAGAGAAAAAGGAGAAACATATTTCCTTGACTCAGGAAGAGTGTGAGCAATTATTGGTAAAAGTGCGAAGCTGCATGGAAATACAAAAATTGTATATAAATCCAGACTTGAAGATTGGGCAGCTTTCCGATAAGACAGGGGTGTCGGTGTATTTGCTTTCTTATTTGTTTAATCATTATTTGAATAGCAGTTACTATGATTTTGTGAACAGTTATCGGATTGAAGAGTTCAATCGGTTATTGGAAAAAGGAGAGCATACGCAATATACCCTGCAAGCCTTGATAGAGAAATGCGGTTTCAGTTCCAGAACTTCTTTCTTTCGCTATTTCAAGAAAGTAAATGGCATGTCACCGGGAGAGTATATTCGTAAGTTTGATGAAAGAAAATAGCGGCATGTAAATTCACTTGAAATATCTTTTAGTGGTTCCTCCAGTATCAAATAATTATTTGGTACTGGAGGATTTTGTTTTATAAAATATTGTAAACTAATTTGTTGGGTGATTTTCTTGTCCCATGCAAAAGGGTGGCCATTCTCTTGGTTGTATATATTTTTTCTTTGTGAAATACCATCATATATTTGCATCCGTAATCAGTTAACAAAATGTAGATATGGAAAACATGCTTGCACTTTCAAATCAATCAATCTCGGATGCTTATACGCAATATGCACGTTCCATCTTCCTTTATATATATTATAAAGTAGAAGATGAAGAACTGGCGCACGATTTGGTGCAAGACACCTTCTTACGTTTGATTTCCTATCGGGGAAAGATTTGTTTTCACACGGTAAAACATCTGCTTTTCATTATTGCCCGCAATTTGGTAAATGATTATTTACGTCGGTATTATAAGGCTCAGGAAGCAGCTTTTTTTCTGTATGAAAATGCAGATTCTAAGATCTGTGAAACAGAACCTTCACTTTATGCTGAAGAACTGTTGGCATGTGAACAGAAAGCTGTGGCTCAGCTTCCTGCCCAGCGTCGTAAGGTATATGAACTGACACGTTTTGAAGAAAATAGCGCTTCTGACATTGCTGTGATGTTAAATCTTTCACAGCGTACGGTAGAGAATCATTTGCGGATGGGGAGAGAAGAAGTGAGAAAATATATCAGACAGTGTATCTGACAATATATGAATTAGAGAGAAATGATAAAAAGTATAGTTAATTTAAAGTGTGAACAAATGAAGGATGATGTCTTGAGATTTTCGTCGAAAAGAATACTCTTCTCAGCCATGTTTGCTTCTGTACTCTGGGGAGGTTTTTCCCATCCGTTGTATGCGGAGAATGCAGAGGCGTATACCGTGATGCAGGGGGTAAGAGTACAGGGGGTAGTACTTGATGCTACAGGAGAACCGGTAATCGGTGCCAGTATTTTGGAGAAAGGAACTTCCAATGGAGTGATAACAGATTTGGATGGTAAATTTTCGTTGAATGTGGCTTCTTCGAAATCGGTAATTGTGATTTCTTATATCGGTTTTAAAACCAAGGAAGTATCAGCATCTGACAAGAATCTGCAGAAAATCGTTTTGTCGGAAGATACAGAGGTTTTGGATGAAGTGGTGGTAATTGGATATGGAGCCCAGAAAAAAGAAACATTGACCGGTTCAGTGGCTGTAGTGGGCAGTGATATATTTAAAGATAAAGGTACAGTATCGAATCCGCTTCAGGCTATGCAGGGGCAAGTTCCCGGGCTTCGTATCACGCGTTCTTCTGCAGCTCCAGGTGAAGAAGGATGGGGAATTTCTATCCGAGGGGCTATTTCTAAGAATTCCACTGACCCGCTATTGATTATAGATGGAGTTCCAGCTAGTGGGGTGAGTGAAATGGCGCAATTGAATTCTGCTGATATTGAGTCAATCAACTTCCTGAAAGATGCTTCTGCGGCTATTTATGGTTCGAAGGCTGCAGGAGGTGTTATCCTGGTTACTACAAAACGTCCGAATTCAGGTAAGGCAAAAATTGAATACAATGGTTCTTACACCTATAAGAAAGTAGGTATGCAGCCACGCATGATGAGTTATGACGAATGGATGGAGGGAATTATTCAGGCTTGCTATAATGACGGAAAGGGTGATGATTATACGTGGATTCGTTACGCGAAATTAGCCCAAAAGATGAAAGGTAAATACATCGATCTTTCCGATGGCTTAAATCCTGATCCGATACCTGGTTCTTTTGCGGGTGTAGATGACTTTGTGTTTATGGATGATGTAAACTGGACGGATGTTCTTTGGGGAGGAGCCAGCTCTACACAGCATGACTTGAGTATTTCCGGAGGTACGGATAAGGCAACTTATCGTTTGTCTGTAGGTTATTTGTACGATCAGGGAACACTGCAGTGGGGTAATAATAACAACCAGCGATACAATGTCCGCTTGTCGAATAGTTTCAAGGTGACCGATCGCTTTACCATTGAGTCTGTAATGGCTGCCAGCCGTCAGAATCAGGTATCGCCCACTCAGATTGGCTCTACTTTGGGTACATCTATTCCTCAGCCGGGTTTCCCTGTGTCTACGATAGATGGTAAACCGTATGCATGGGGAGGACAATATACTCCGAACTGGAGAGCTGAGTTAGGAGGAGATAACCGGTTGGTTGTTACTGCAATGAACGTGAATGAACAGTTCAAGTATCATATCGCGAAAGGACTTGATTTTAGTGCCACGTTAGGATATAGTACGAATTCCGCCATACGTGATGAACAGTATTTATCTATCCAGTGGTATAATTATAGTGGTGACCCGATATATAGTGAAAATAGTCCTAGTCCGACAAAGGATGACAGTTCTTATACAAAGAGTGCCTCACGAACGGATAATTACACTGCTTCTGCTTTCTTGACGTATAACACAAAGATTGGAGAAAACCATGACCTTACAGCCATGTTGGGATGGCAGTATGACCGTACCGAATATGAATATACGGCAACCAAAGCAAAGAATGTTGATCCGGCCTTAGGTGTGTTGAATGGTACCGGACAGGTATCTATCAATAAAGTTGATAAATGGAAGGAAGCCATTATGTCTTATTTTGGTCGTGTAAACTACAATTATAAGGAAAAATATCTGATTGAGGCTAATGCACGTTACGATGGTTCTTCTAAGTTTCAGCCGGCCAACAGATGGAACTTCTTTTACGGAGTGTCGGGAGGATGGCGAATCACTCAGGAATCTTTTATGGAAGGCGTGAAAGATTATATTGATGAAATCAAACTGAGAGTTTCTTATGGAGAAGTAGGTAATCAAAGTGGTATTAGTAGATATGATGGTATTCAATTATATAATTCTGTATCCAATGGAGGAGCTTATTTGGGCAATGGGTTGACTTCTTATATTTCTGCAGGGAATATTGTAAGTACAGAAAGAACCTGGGAAAGAATCCACAACTATAACGCCGGACTTGATATTACTGCTGTTGGAGGAAGATTGACCGGTAGTATTGAATTCTTCTTGAAGAAAAACAATAATATGCTGGTTGGAAAACTTTATCCGGGTGTGTTAGGTAGTACGGCTCCCGATACAAACAGTGGAAAGTTTGAAAGTAAAGGTTACGACGGTTCGTTGACTTGGCGAGACAGAATCGGAAGTTTCAGCTATCACCTGGGGGGAACGTTGACTTATATGACCAATAAACTGATTGAAGGTGGTGAAGAGGTAAAGGTAGCCGGATTCAATAAAACATTAAATGGGTATCCTTTGAATTCTGTGTTTGGTTACCGGTATGTAGGAAAAATCCAAAATGAGGAACAGTTGAAGAAATATACAGACCGTTATTTGACCAATAATAGTATTAATATGCCTTCGAATATCCGTTTGGGAGATCACATGTATGAAGATGTAAATAAGGATGGCAAGCTGACTCAGGACGACTTAATTTATTTGGGTTCGGATGATCCGAAGTTCTCTTTCTCTTTCAACTTTGGCTTTGAATGGAAAGGCTTTGATTTCTCTACTGTGTTTCAAGGGGTAGGAAAACGAACCATCTTCCGTGAGAATGATGCATGGAAGGTCCCGTATAAAGCTATCTGGTTGAATACCACGAATCAATCTGTAGGAAATGTATGGAGTCCGGAAACGCCTGATAATCATTTCCCCACTTATTCAAACAACACGAACATCAATGATTATAACTACCTGCCTTCTACCTGGTCTGCCGATAATGGTTCTTATCTCCGTTTGAAAGACGTGGTATTAGGATATACATTGCCGAAAGCAGCTTTAGCTAAATTGGGCAATTTTATCAGCAACCTGCGAATCTATGTCTCAGGTAATGACTTGTGGGAGAAATGTTATATCACAGACGGATGGGACCCGGAAACAACAAGAAGCGTAAGCAACAAAGAACGTTATCCGTTTAACCGGACGTTTACAGTCGGAGTTAATGCTTCATTTTAAATTGCGGATTTTAAACAGCTAATTATATGAAACGATTCAAACGAAATATTTTTTTGTTTTCAGCTTGTGCATTGATGTTCACTTCGTGCCTCGACTTGGAACCTGAAGCACAATTGGCGGAAACGAACCTTTGGCAAAGTGCAGAACAGTATAAGCTTTTTGCCAGTCAGTTTTATGGATGGACAAGAGATTTTAAGACATTGGAAGGCGGACCTCATTGTGACAGCCGTTCCGATTTAAGAACAGGGGCTACTTTAGATATTTATAGTAATGGAACATACTCTGTTCCTTCTTCTGATGATAATTACACCAACGATTACAATCGGTTGAGACAGGTAAATCTGTTGTTGAGTAATTCAGAGAATTATCCGATTCCTAACGATATAAAAACGTATGTGGGAGAAGCCAAGTTCTTTAGAGCATATCTGCACTTTGATTTGGTTCAGTTGTATGGTGATGTCATTATAGTAAAAGAACCGATGACAGTAACTTCTCCGGAATTGCAGAAGGCTCGTGACTCACGAAGTGATGTGATTGATTTCATTATAAAGGATTTGCAGGAAGCAATTGAAGTTCTTCCTACGTATAATGAAATTACAGCAGATGATAAAGGGCGTGTTTCTAAGGAAGCGGCACAAGCTTTCTTGTCGCGTGTAGCTTTGTACGAAGGTACCTGGCAAAAATTCCGGAATGAAGGTCAGGTGAATAATGAACGGTCAAGTGCTTTGCTTGACATTGCAGTGAAAGCAGCTGATGAAGTAATCAAAAGCAATATATTTTCTTTATTCAAGCCGGGTGGTGAGTTAGAAAAAACTGCTTATAAGTATTTGTTTATTTTGGAAGATGAAAAATCAAATCCGGCCGGACTGAAAAAAGATGCCAATAAAGAGTACATTTTCTCAAGAAGACATGATGAAGTATTAAGCTCCATCGGGTATAATATTACACAAGGTCGTCTGGGTAATGCGGTATATATCACAAGGAAACTGGCAAACATGTATTTGACTTCAGACGGACTGCCGGTCAATGAAAAGGAATGGGATTATTCTACAATGAACTCCGAATTTAAGAATCGTGATAACCGTATGGCCAATACATTGATGGTGAGCGGGGAGTATTATTGGAGTAATGGTCCGGGAAGATTGAACTGGACAGGTGATGAAGAAGATAAAAAGAATGCATCGTTTAGTCCTTTTTATCCTTCGGACAAGGGAGGAAGCGGTTATTTTACACAGAAGTTCTGCACGGAACGTACTGTAGCGACAGGAAAAGAAGCGTACGATTTCCCCGTTATTCGTTATGCGGAAGTATTGTTGAATTATGCGGAGGCTGTGTTCGAACGTGATGGAAACATCAGTAACGATGACTTGAAAAAGTCGCTTAATCTGGTTCGGAAAAGAGTTAATCCGGACATGCCTGATTTGACAAATGAGTTTGTAGAAAAGAACCACTTGGATATGCGGACCGAAATACGTCGTGAACGCACCGTGGAATTATTTGACGAAGGATTCCGTATGGATGATTTGAAACGCTGGTATACGGCGGAGAAAGAGATGAAGATGGATCTAGTGGGAGTAAAATATACAGGAACAGAGTTTGAGCGCAAATGGCCGACAATGTCCAATAAGACTAATGATGAAGGATGCGTGGTCTTGGAATCTGGTAGAATTTGGGAAGACAAGCATTATCTGTATCCGTTACCTACAGACCAGTTGCAGTTGAATCCGAATTTGAAGCAGAATCCGGGTTGGGAATAAAAACGGTCTATAATATTAAAAGTATTATTATGATAATTAGATATTTGAATAGAAGTTGGTTAGGGGCTTTAGGGCTCTCCTTATGTATGTGTTCTTGCAATGATGAAGAACAATTTGAGCCGTTGGAAAGCCAGAAAATTATATCTGAAATTACATTAAAGGTGTCTGATCCGTTGCCTTTGTTGATTAATACAGATTCTTTGGTCGCCTATGAGGTTTTGCCTGAAGATGCGAATAATAAGAATGTGATATGGACATCTTCAAATGAAGAGATTGCCAGTGTGGATGCAGAGGGACGAATCTATGCCAACAATTTCGGAAAGGCATTTATTACTGTGGCTCCAGAAGCAGGTTTCGCCGGTATAAAAACTGTTGAAGTAGAGGTTATCGATAGAATTATTCCAATCAAGGAGATTCAGATAAAGAATACAGATTTGTCTGTGTATGCTACAGCCAGTCTGCAGTTGGAAACCAGTTATCTTCCTTTGGAGGCTACTTATTCTTCATTGAGCTGGACAAGTCTGACACCGGAAATAGCTTCTGTAACGGATGAAGGGCTTGTAAAAGGCCTGGTACCGGGAAATGCAGTCATCCGGGTTGAGGCCAGAGATGGAGGTGGCTGTTTCAAGGATGTAGCTATAACCGTGAAAGAAGTACAGCCGCTTACTGACATTATTTTTAAAGAAGGACAGGAAGAAGTGGCTATGTATGAAACCTCAAAATTATTGTTTACTCCGGTACCAGCAGATGCCACAACATCTACTATTCAGTGGTCAAGCACGGATAATAATGTGGTAAGCATCAACCAGGAAACAGGTGTGTATTATGTGAAGGGATATGGTTCTACTGTCATTACGGCGAAGAGCGGCGATGTAGAAGCCAATATTACACTGACTGTAGCTCCCGGAAAGATTAATGATACATTCCTATACGGTGCGACAAACTGGAGAGGATTTAGTAAGGACTATGCTTCTGCTGAAATTGTGGACGGTAAATTTGTGGTAACGCCTGGAACTAATCAAAAAGCTTCTATAGAGCGTATTTATGACACCGATTTTCATGCCGGGAACTATCCGATTGTGGCTATCAAGCGTACAGATCCAGCTACTTCTTATTCGATGGTGATGGACATGTGGACAGATAAGAATTATGGAGCATATAAAGGACAGATTCAGAAGATTATAGATCCGGCTGATAACGTGCCTGTCTATTATGTAGATATAAGTGCAGCTCAGTTTGGCAGTATGACTTTACCTAAAGATAAGGCAGAAACGTTGGATGTGTTTGTATATCGAATGAATAATTTAGGACAGACTGAGAATATATCTTATTCTGTGTACTGGATTAAGTCCTTCAAGTCGGTAGATGAACTGAAGAAATATGTGGGTGTAGAATAAAATTAATTAGAAGATGAAAAAGATATTTTTAAGTATGTGTATGTGCAGCTTGTTCCTGGTAGGAACAAGCTGTAGCCCGGAATTTGAAAATGGGGTTTCAGATATTGATTCCTGGGAAGCTGAAGGGTATGAGTTTAAAATTCAGCACCCCTGTCTGGTACATACTGCGGCTGATTTTGACCGTGTAAAAGCAAAGGTACAACAGCAGGCAGAACCATGGTATTCAGGATGGAAGAAATTGTTGGAAAGTCCTTATGCAGATCCTAATCGGGCACATAATCCTCAGAAAGAGATTTATCGCCATTCGGCAGGTGGAAACTACAATGTGGCTGCTTTTGATGCAGGTCAGGCTTATCAGCTGGCTTTGCGTTGGAAGATCAGTGGTGATACACAGTGCGCGAACAAGGCAGTTCAGATCTTGAACGACTGGGCCCGGACTTGTACGGATGGAGTAAATCAGACACAGTATCAGACGGATAGTCATCGTCTGCTGGCTGCCGGTTTTATAGGCTATCAGTTTGCCAATCCGGCAGAAATCATGCGTGACTACGAAGGATGGAAAAAAGAAGATTTTGAGTTCTTCAAAGAATGGATTACTAAGACATTTTATCCCATTTGCTATGAATTCCTTGGTGACCATTTTAACTCTGCTCCAGAAGATGGCTGGATGAGCTGGGACCTTCCGGCTATGCTGACGATTTTGTCTATTGGAGTATTGTGTGATGATGCTGACAAGATAAATTTCGCCCTGCGCTACTTTTATGAAGGAGAAGGTATGGGATGTATTGAAAATTCTGTAGTGGCAATGCATGAAGACCCTGCAGGAAGAGTACAGGGAAAACATTTGGCACAGAGCCAGGAAATGGGACGTGACCAGGGACACGCCACATTGAATGTACCGCTTCACGCTTATTTCTGCCAGACGGCTTATAATATTGGTATCGATTTATTCTCCTATAAAGATAACATTGTGCTTGACTTGTGTGAATACACGGCAAAATACAATGTAAATCCCAATGAGACAGTAGACTTGCCGTATACACCATATTATTCAGGCAAGGAAGGCTGGCATAATGTAGTGGCTTCTGATGGAAGAGGACGTCAGAGACCGGGATGGGAATTGATTTATAATCACTATGTGAAAATTAAGGGTGTAAATGCTTCTTACTCACAGGAGTTTGCTGAAACCATGCGCCCGGAAGGAGGAGGTGAACGAGGTACAGCCGAAGCATGTGATTTGGGATTCGGTACCCTGATGTACACTCGATGATTGATTTCTTAAATTTATAAATAGAGACTATGAATAAAAACGTATTGTATGCAATGCTGTGCTCCTTGCCTTTACTGGCTGCTTGTGAGAAAGATGAGGTGCAGGAGGAGCAAAATGCAATGAATTTTACTGCGGTGATTGTTCCTATGGCCAGTGAGAATGAAGATTCACGAGTCTTGCCTTATGACACATGGGCTGGATTGTCAGACAGAAGGGTTGCAGTAAAGGTCGACGGAGAAATAAAAGCTTACTCTGTTGATGCAGAGGGGAACATGACTTGTGAAGAACCGTTTTTCTGGAACGGACGTGAGACGGTTACTATAGATGCCTGGTATCCGTATAACGGAGGTGAGAGAGTGGAAACGGTACAGGTAAAAGCAAATCAAAATATCGCTTCCAATTATGTGGCAAGTGATTTGGTGGAGGTTGTACAGACAGAAGTGCGGGCAGAGAAGCCTTCGTTAAGCTTTGTGCATCGTACAGCAAAACTCATCTGCCGTCTGACTTCTTTTGAAGATGACTTTAAGACTACACTCACGGTGAGAGGAGTTACCGGTGTAGAAGGCGAAGGTAACTCGGTGGTTATGACAGCGAATTATGAAGCGTTGATGGCTCCGCAGAAAGTTGCTGAAGGAGCTATTTCCTTGAAGTTTGTAGTGGGCGATAAGAGAAGCATTGTTTGTCAGGTACCGCAAGGTTTTGAAATGCAGGCTGGATATTGTTATTACATTAATGTGGAAGTCGGTCAGGACTATGTGGCAAATGCTACGTATGTAGGCTCTTCTGCAGATTGGAACTCAGGAACCGGGGGAGATATTGAAGGAAACAGTCCGTCTGTGAATCCTGGACCAGGATCTGACAATTGGAACGGTGAGGGTACTACCGAAGACATTGAAGGAGTCAGCCCTGAAGTAAAACCTGAAACAGGAACGGATTCTTCATGGAATAGAGAGGATGAAGACGTAACAGGAGAAATGGGAAATTAATAACTAACGAATAAAATAACATTTAATTTTCCTTAATTCCGCAACACTATTATAAAATATTTTTTTTAAGTACCTGAGCAACAA
>OGYC01000317.1_pt1 | contig 55326 bp, 43 predicted proteins | sample 1576461 | NCBI WGS metagenome assembly OGYC01 (sample SAMEA3541569, study PRJEB24748) | human gut metagenome | biome: human gut; feature: human-associated habitat; material: faeces | place: China | collected 2012 | reverse complement strand
GGGATAAACGCTGAAGGCATCTAAGCGTGAAGCCCCCCTCAAGATGAGATATCCCTCCTTCGGGAGTAAGACCCCTTGAAGACTACAAGGTAGATAGGGCAGAGGTGGAAGTGTGGCAACACATGGAGCTGACTGTTACTAATAGGTCGAGGGCTTGATTAAAAAAGCGGTTAAATCTGTATGAAGTTTTGAAAGTACAAATAATTTGATAGAAAGTTAGCAACGTACTTTGTCTACGTTGTTTTCTCATATAGGGGATTGGTCAAATGGTATGATAGGGGTCTCCAAAACCTTTGGTGGGAGTTCGATTCTCTCATCCCCTGTTCTTTAAAAACACCTAAACAGGTGTTTTTTTATTTATAGTAATTTAAATTAAATTTTTATAGAGGAGAATATATATGAGAAAAACAAGTAACAGCGTGCTTTCGCAATATCGGGGTGCGTTAATGGGAATATCCATCATATTGATTATAGTTTTTCATTTTACGGAGGACTGTCATTATTATTCCTATCATTTTAGTGGCTGGATTTCCTTCTTTTGGAGATATATTTCATCATCAAGTGTGGATGCTTTTTTATTCTTTTCTGGTCTGGGGTTATACTATTCCATGAAAAAAAGATCAGATGTTAGAAGCTTTTACATAAGAAGATTAAAAAGAATTCTGATTCCTTATTGCATCGTAGCCGTACCCTCTTATATTTTATTAGATGTCTGTGTGGATAAAACAGGATGGGGAGAAGCCATAAAAGACTTTACATTTATCACATTTTTCAGTGATGGAGACAGGCTTTATTGGTATATTGGCCTGATGTTGTTATGCTATCTGATTTATCCCTATATCTTTCAGATTGTGGATAGCGCACGAGACGCAATAGATGGAGAGATCCGTCTGCTTTCTATTGTAAGTGCTATTACAGTATTAGCACTTGTAATTGCATTATATGAGAAAGATATGTTTGGAAATGTGAATATTGCTTTGCTTCGTCTGCCTGTTTTTATAGCGGGCTGTTTTTATGGCAGATCCAGTTATGAAAAAAGGGAAAGTTATTGGAAATGGTTGATTCTTTTTGCGTTATCCGGCTATTTGCTCACCATGCTTCCAAGTGGATCTCCTATTTTTGCAAGGTATGTGACCGGAATTTTTAATATCTCATGTTGTGCGGGAATTGCCTGGATCTTTTCCAAGTTATCTATGCGCCCGGTTATAAGAATACTAGAATGGTTTGGTGCTCATTCGCTGGAATTGTATCTGGTACATGTTACCATACGAAAATTTATGAAGGGAGCAGCATTTCATACATGCCATCTGCGTTACGAACTGGTGCTGGTATGCAGTTCCATTGTGATTGCATGGATACTTCAGATCCTTGTCCGGTATATAACAGATCATTTGCTTAAGGAAAAGAGGTAAGACATATGACCCTACAGCAGTTACATCAGGTAATTACGATTGCAGAAAGCCGTTCCATGAACGAAGCATCCCGAAAATTGTTTGTCTCACAGCCCAATCTGTCTGCGGTTGTGCGCGAACTGGAAGAAGAAGCAGGAATCACCATTTTTATCCGGTCCAACCGGGGAATCGTGCTTACACCAGAGGGAGAGGAATTTATCGGATATGCCAAGCAGGTCGTGGAGCAGTATCATTTACTGGAATCCCGTTATATTTCGTCTGCATCCAAAAAGAAATTTTCCGTGTCTATGCAGCATTATACCTTTGCGGTCAAGGCATTTGTGGAAGTCGTAAAGGCTGTCGGAATGGAAGAATATGAATTTGCCGTGCATGAGACACAGACGAATCAGGTAATCGAAAATGTGCGTAACATGAAAAGTGAGCTGGGGATTCTTTTCCTGAGCAAATTTAATGAAGCAGTACTCCAGAAACTTTTCAAGGAAAATGATGTGATTTTTGAAGAACTGTTTACCTGTGACACCTATGTATATCTGTGGAAAGGACATCCGCTGGCACAAAGGGATGTAATTTCCATGAAAGAACTGCAGGAATATCCATGTCTTGTGTTCGAACAGGGGAAAAATAATTCCTTTTATTTTGCCGAAGAGATGAAAAGTACCTATGAATATAAGAAGATGATCCATGCGGATGACCGGGCGACCATGCTGAATCTGATGGTTGGGCTGAATGGTTATACGCTCTGTTCCGGGATTATCTGTGAAGAATTAAACGGAAATGATTATGCGGCAGTGCCGCTGGCAGAGAGCGAAAAGATGCGGATTGGCTATATCCGGCACAAGGGGATAAAGGTCAGTCCGATCGGAGAATTATATGTGGATATTCTGAAAAAAAGTGGGAAACCACTTTGATAAAAATAGTTTTCATCAAAAAATGCTTGTTTTGGTGATTGGAAAGGCAATTTTTTGGAGAAATTGCATAAGATAGCAGGTATAAATATAAATACACGAAAAAAAACGGTAAGAATCTGATGGAAACGGTTGCGCGATTACCGTCATTATGCAGGAAAAACCGGAGAAATGCGAAGTTTGCATAACTTTGACAGATGAGAAAAAAAGTGGCATAATCTTTTCTAAACTTGGGGATGATAATAAAAGTATGTTGTTTAAAGGTAGAAAGAGGTGTTGGATTATGTATGAAACTGTTAAAGTAATTCGGTTATCAGATATGGATGAAGTTAAGGATTTTGTACGTGCAGCAGGTGGTTGTGATTTTGATATTGATGTAAAATGCGACAGAACATTCATTGATGCAAAGTCATTGCTTGGTATGATTGGACTTGGCGTAAAAAAGAATCTTCAGGTTTGCTACGGTGGAAAGAATGAAAATTTCGAAAACGTAGTTGCTAAATTTGCAGTGGCATAATACAATTATTATATCGTGACTATGGAACTTTAAGTCCCGCTCCGTATTCCGGAGCGGGGCTTTTTATTGTAAAATAATGGAACAAATAAAAACCCGCTTCATACAACAGGAAAATACCCGCGGGAGAAAGGAGGTGTACATGCAGGAATTACATATCTCTGTGAGAAATCTGGTAGAGTTTATTTTCCGGGCAGGAGATATCGATAATCGTGCCGGAAAGCTGGCGAGTGCAGAGGCCATGATGGAAGGCAGCCGTATCCACCGGAAAATTCAAAAAAGCATGGACACCTCCTACCAGGCGGAAGTACCGCTGAAAATTGAATGGAAAGCCAACGATTACGTACTGGTCGTGGAAGGACGTGCAGACGGAATCGTCTATGGAAAATTTCAGCCGGATCTGCCGGCTGCGACGGAGTCTGTGCTGCAACCGGAGATGGAGTTTGCGGCGGAAATCCCTCCGGAAGAAGAAATCAGCTTCATCGATGAGATCAAGGGTGTATATAGAAACGTTGCGGCAATGGAACAGCCGGTCTACGTGCATAAAGCCCAGGCAATGTGCTATGCGTATATCTATGCGAAACAGAACCGTCTGGAGCGGATCGGCGTGCAGATGACCTACTGCAATCTGGATACGGAAGAAATTCGGTATTTCCGGGAAATTTATACATTTGAGACACTGACCGTGTGGTTTACGCATCTGATCGAAGATTACCGGAAATGGGCAGACTGGCAGATCGCATGGAAAAAACAGCGGCAGGAGAGTATTCATACACTTGAGTTTCCATTTTCCTACCGGCAGGGACAAAAGAAGCTGGTTGCAGATGTTTACCGCACCATTCTGCGGGGGAAGAACCTGTTTATCGAGGCACCGACCGGAGTGGGCAAAACAATTTCCACAATCTTTCCGGCGGTAAAAGCAGTGGGAGAAGGGCTGGCAGACCGGATCTTTTATCTCACGGCAAAGACCATCACAGCAACTGTGGCAAAAGAAACGTTTGCACTGCTGGAAGAACAGGGCTATCGTGCCAAAGTGATCCAGATCACAGCAAAAGAAAAACTCTGCCTGTGTGAAGAGATGGACTGCAACCCGGTAAACTGTCCATATGCAAAGGGGCATTTTGACCGGGTGAACGATGCGGTGTTTGATCTCTTGCAGAAATCCAACCTGTTTACCAGAGAGGAGATTTTAGCGCAGGCGAAAGAATATCAGGTGTGCCCGTTTGAGATGAGTCTGGATGTGGCAACCTGGGCGGACAATATTGTCTGTGATTACAATTACGTATTCGATCCGAATGTATATCTGAAACGCTTTTTTCAGGAGGGGATAAAGGGAGACTATCTGTTCCTGGTGGATGAGGCACATAACCTCGTGGATCGCAGCAGGGAGATGTACAGTGCCGATCTGTACAAAGAAGACGTGCTTGCAGTGAAGCGGATCATGAAAGCGCACAGCCGTACGATCTGCCGTATCCTGGACAAATGCAACAAAGCCATGCTGGAAATGAAACGTGAGTGTGAGCACTACCAGATTCTGGACAGTGTGGGAACGTTGACCTTCCACCTTATGCGGCTGGCCTCCGAGATGGATGAATTTTTGGAAAAACCGCGGGAATTTCCGGAGAAGAAAACGGTGCTGGATTTTTACTTTGCGCTGCGCAATTTCCTGAATATCTATGATCTGGTGGATGACCATTACGTGATCTACAGCCAGATGACGGAGGAAGGCCAGTTCCGGATCCGGCTCTTTTGCGTAGATCCGTCGGTCAATCTGCAGAAATGCATCGATAAAAGCAATTCCACGATCTTTTTCTCCGCAACGCTCCTGCCGATCGGATACTACAAGCGGCTACTTTCCACGGACGAGGATAACTATGCCATTTATGCGCAGAGTACGTTTGCCCAGACACAGAGACTTCTCGCATTTGGCCGGGATGTGAGCACAAAATATACGCGGAGGAACAGAAAAGAATACGAAAAAATCGCGGACTATATCGGTGCAGTCACAGAAGCACAGCAGGGAAATTACATGGTGTTTTTCCCGTCTTACCGGCTGATGCAGGATGTATATGAGGTCTTTGCCGGGAAGGCGGCCGATTCGTGCGAGATTCTGATGCAGCATAGTAATATGAAAGAACACGAAAGAGAAGCGTTTTTGGAAGAATTTGAAAAAGAGCGCCAGGGGACACTCGTTGCGTTCTGTGTGATGGGTGGAATTTTCGGGGAAGGCATTGATCTGAAAAACGACCGGCTGATCGGTGCCATCATCGTGGGAACCGGACTTCCGCAGGTCAGCGATGAACGTGAAATTTTAAAGAATTATTATGATGAGCGGGGATTGTCCGGATTTGACTATGCGTTCCGCTATCCGGGAATGAACAAAGTCCTGCAGGCAGCAGGGCGCGTGATCAGGACCAGCGAGGACCGCGGCGTGATCCTTCTGCTGGATGAACGTTTCCTGCAGCGCGAATACGGAGCGCTTTTTCCGAGAGAATGGGAAAAGAGAAGCGTCTGTGGTCTGCCGCAGCTGCGGGAAGAAGTGAGCCGGTTCTGGTCAGACGTCCGGGAGGAGCTTTAAAAACTCTTCGGTGGAGGCAGAAACCGGAAGGGTAGGGTTTAACGAAGCCACCAGCTGCCGCTGCGGGATCGTTTCCTGCGTGTGGACGAGAAAGAGATCCTCCGGCTTGTGTTTCAGACAAAAATCCGGGATAAAAGCAATTCCAAGACCGATGCGGGCCATGTCAATGAGCAGATCGTTGCTGCTGAGCTCTACCTGAGGCAGCAGTTCCAGCTGATGCTGCAGGAAAATGTGGTGCAGAAACTCACTCGTTGTGCTCTTGCGGTCTAACATCATGAGCGGATAGGTGCCAAGCTCCGAGAAAGGAACGATGCGGTCCGCCAGATCAAAATATGCCGGATTGGCGACGAACACATCCGAGAAAGAGCCAACCGTTTTCTGAATATAGGAAGGATTCAGATGCGGGTTTGGAAAATTTGTGATAATCAGATCTACCCGGCGCTGCTCTAACAGGTCTACACAGCCCATCGAGCTGGCATTGGTGATTTTAATCGGAACATCCGGGAATTTCCGATGGAATTTCTGCAGATACGGCAGCAGAAAATAGCGGCAGATCGTGTCGCTGGCACCGATATGCAGCTGTCCTAAACCAAGAGAGCCGGATTCTAAAAGCTGGCTTTCGCCGCGTGAGATCAGATTCATGGCAGGTTCTACATGTTTCAGAAGCAGAGCACCGGCAGGAGTCAGCTGCACTTTTTTTGTGCTGCGGATAAAAAGCGGCTGTCCCAGCTTGCGTTCCAGTGTTTTGATAGACTGGCTTACCGCTGACTGGGAGATAAAAAGCTTCTTACTTGCATCCGAAAATGAGAGAGAGCTTGCAACATAATAGAAAACCTTGTATAATTCATAATTGATATCCATCGATCATATCCTCAGTAGTATAGTATAGTATAGGATATATTATATACCTTTCACAAAGGAGAGAAAAGGAGATTATCATGAAAAAGGGAATTTTGAAAACCTTATGCGGATTGATGGCGGCACTCATGCTGCTTGTGTTCGCAGGAACACCCGTTACAACTCAGGCAGCAAAACTGCCATATTACATTAAAATCAATCGTCAGCAGAACTGTGTGACCGTATATGCACTTGATTCCAAAGGCAAATATACCAAACCGGTCAAAGCATTTGCCTGCTCGGTCGGTGTCAACAATGCCACCCCGACAGGAACATTTTCGATTCCGGCAAAATATCGCTGGCATACACTTATGGGCGGTGTGTACGGACAGTATTGCAGCCGTATTCACGGTGGTGTGCTGTTCCACTCTGTGTTTTACAGTTCACAGGACCCGAGCAGGCTGGCATACAATTCTTATAACCGTCTGGGACAGACGGCATCCCACGGATGTGTCCGTCTGAATGTGGAAGATGCCAAGTGGATCTATGACAACTGCCCGGTAGGAACCAAAGTAACCATCTATGACAGCAAAGATCCGGGACCGCTGGGCAAACCTACCCCGATCCGTATTGATGTAAACAGTCCGTACCGCGGATGGGATCCGACCGATCCGGATCCGAGAAATCCATGGCTGAAACTCCGTCCGACGATTAAGGGAATCGCGAATAAAACCATCGAGAGAACCAATCGTAAAGTAGACCTCAAAAAGGGAGTGAAAGCTTCTGATTACAGAGGAAAGACACTTAAATTTACCGTTTCCGGAAAAGTCAATGCGGCAAAGACCGGAAAATATAAGATTACATACACCGCAAAAGATGCCAAAGGAAGCAAGACCAAAAAGAGCATCATAATTACCGTAAAAGATACGAAAGCACCATCCATCAGCCTGAAGCGAAAGACACTGACCTACAATGAAGCCGTTTCCAAAGAAAAACTGGTTTCTGCAATTAAGGCAGATGTAGTGGCAAAAGATCTGGGCAAAAAACTTGCGTCAAAATATGTTTTCGTGGATGCCAGAGAAGCACATAAGGCAGTTACCGCTATGGAAAGAGGAACCTATGGAACTTATAGCGTGACCGTATATGCCAAAGATACGGCAGGAAATAAATCCAGAAAGCTGAAAGTAAAGATTAATTTTGTAAATCCAAACCCGGGTACCGATCAGCCGGATCAGCCGGAACCGGACACTCCGGGCGTTGTAACGGACAGTGCAATTACCGTACAGTAATTTCATAAGAACAGGTAATAGATATCGTAAGCGATATTAATTTTACTTAATTGTCAACCCGTGATACAATAACATAAAGATCAATAGAATGCCCCCAAATGCAGGGGGCATTCCGTTTCGCAAAAGAAGGAGGTAAATCCAATGGGCAATGTACGTCGTGTGTACGTAGAAAAGAAACCGGATTTTGCCGTAAAGGCAAAAGAATTAAAACATGAGGTAAAGCATTATCTCGGAATCGCTGCAGATCAGGTGCGTGTTCTGATCCGTTATGATGTGGAAAATGTATCGGATGCCACTTACCAGAAGGCATTGCAGACGGTATTTTCCGAGCCGCCAGTGGATGATATTTATGAGGAGAACTTTGACGCAGAAGGCGGAAACGTATTTTCTGTAGAATTCCTGCCGGGACAGTTCGACCAGAGAGCGGATTCCGCAGAGCAGTGCGTGAAACTTTTAAATGAGGATGAGGAGCCGATCATCCGCAGCGCGACGACCTATGTGATCAAGGGTGACATCACAGAGGATGAGTTAGAGGCGATCAAAAAGTATTGTATCAATCCGGTAGATTCCCGTGAGACCGGTATGGACAAGCCGGATACCCTCGTACAGAATTTCGATGAGCCGGCAGACGTGGCAGTTTTCGACGGATTTATCGACATGGCAGAAGCACAGCTGAAGGAACTGTACAGCTCTTTAAATCTTGCCATGACCTTTAAGGATTTCTTACATATCCAGAATTACTTCAAAAATACCGAGAAGCGGAATCCGTCCGTGACAGAGATCCGCGTGCTTGATACTTACTGGAGTGACCATTGCCGTCATACCACCTTTTCGACAGAACTTAAAAATGTGAAGTTTGATGAAGGATTTTACCAGGCACCAATCAAAAAGACTTACGAAGAATATCTGGATACCCACAAGAAACTGTATGCGGGACGCGATGACAAGTTTGTCTGCCTGATGGATCTGGCACTGCTTGCCATGAAACGTCTGAAAAAAGAAGGAAAACTTGCAGACCAGGAAGAATCTGACGAGATCAATGCATGTTCCATCGTGGTACCGGTGGAAGTAGATGGAAAGACAGAGGAGTGGCTTGTAAACTTTAAGAACGAGACACACAACCATCCGACCGAGATTGAGCCGTTCGGTGGTGCTGCTACCTGTTTAGGTGGAGCCATCCGTGATCCGCTTTCCGGAAGAACTTATGTGTATCAGGCAATGCGTGTGACCGGAGCCGCAGATCCGACCGTATCCGTAAAAGATACGATTGAGGGTAAGCTGCCACAGAAGAAGATCGTGCGCGAGGCAGCCAGAGGTTACAGCTCTTACGGAAACCAGATCGGACTGGCAACCGGATATGTCAAAGAAGTTTACCATCCGGATTATGTAGCAAAACGTATGGAGATCGGTGCTGTCATGGGTGCCGCACCGAGACGTGCCGTACAGCGACTGACCTCTGATCCGGGAGATAAGATTATCCTTCTGGGCGGACGTACCGGACGTGACGGTATCGGTGGAGCAACCGGATCTTCCAAGGCACATAATACAGAGTCCACCTCCGTATGTGGTGCAGAAGTACAGAAAGGTAATGCACCGACCGAACGAAAACTGCAGCGCCTGTTCCGCAGAGAAGAAGTCAGCCATATTATCAAAAAATGTAACGATTTCGGTGCCGGCGGTGTATCGGTAGCCATCGGTGAGCTTGCAGACGGACTGCGCGTGAATCTGGATAAAGTACCGAAGAAATATGCTGGTCTGGATGGAACGGAGATTGCAATCTCCGAGTCTCAGGAGCGTATGGCAGTGGTTGTCGCTCCGCAGGATGTCGAGCAGTTCCTTGCTTATGCAAAAGAAGAAAACCTTGAAGCAACCGAGGTGGCAGTTGTCACCGAGGAGCCGAGACTGATCTTAGAGTGGAGAGGAAAAGACATTGTCAATATTTCCCGTGCATTCCTCGATACCAATGGTGCGCATCAGGAAGCAGATGTCGAAGTCGAGATGCCAAAAGAGGAAGACAACTTCTTTAAAAAGATCGAACTTCCGAAAGTTGCAGATGCATTACAGAAAAACGACAACAAATCAGCGTGGCTTGCCATGCTTGCGGATCTTAATGTATGTTCCCAGAAGGGACTTGTCGAGATGTTTGACGGTTCCATCGGTGCGGGAAGTGTCTACATGCCATACGGCGGCCGCTATCAGCTGACCGAGACACAGAGCATGGTTGCCAAACTTCCGGTTCTGAAAGGAAAATGCGATACCGTAACCATGATGTCCTACGGATTTGATCCGTACTTATCCTCCTGGAGTCCATACCACGGATCGGTATATGCCGTACTGGAATCCCTTTCCCGTATCGTGACCGCCGGTGGTGACTACAGGAAAGTACGCTTCACCTTCCAGGAGTATTTCCGCAGAATGAGTGAAGATCCAAAGAGATGGAGTCAGCCGTTTGCAGCACTGCTCGGTGCATTTGATGCACAGATCGGTTTTGGACTGCCGTCCATCGGTGGAAAAGATTCCATGTCCGGAACCTTTAACGATATTGACGTGCCGCCGACACTCGTTTCTTTCGCAGTCGATGTGGCAAGAGAAAAAGACGTGATCACACCGGAACTGAAAGAAGCAGGAGATAAGCTGGTACTCTTTACGATCGAAAAGAACGCATACGATCTGCCGGTATACGAGCAGGTGATGAAACTGTATGATAAGATTCATGAGCTGATCGGTAAGGGAGCAATCCGTAGTGCCTATGCACTTGACGGAAAAGGTCTGGCAACAGCAGTCAGCAAGATGGCATTCGGTAACAAACTGGGTGTGACAATTGCCGATGATGTCACTGCTGAAACCTTATTTGCACCGGGATTTGGTAATATCGTAGCAGAAGTAAAAGAAGAGTTTCTTCCTATTATAAAAGAAGCATCCGCAGTCGTTGTCGGAGAAGTTAACGATGCACAGAAATTCGTATACAAAGACATGGCTCTTTCCATGGATGAGGCACTTGATGCATGGCAGGGAACACTCGAGCGTGTATTCCCAACCCGCGCAACCGAGGATAAAGAAAAAGTACAGAGTGACGTATACGATACAAAGAACATCTATGTATGCAGAAACAAAGTCGCAAAGCCGACCGTATTCATTCCGGTATTCCCTGGAACAAACTGTGAGTACGACAGTGCGAAAGCGTTTGAGCGTGCAGGTGCCAATACAATTGTAAAAGTATTCAAGAATCTGAGTGCAGCAGACATCCGTGATTCTGTCGATGAATTTGTCAAGGCAATCGATCAGTCACAGATCATCATGTTCCCGGGCGGCTTTTCCGCAGGAGATGAACCGGAAGGATCTGCAAAGTTCTTTGCAACGGCATTCCGGAATGCAAAGATGACCGAGGCAGTAAGCAGGCTTCTTTCCGAGCGTGACGGACTGGCACTGGGTATCTGTAACGGATTCCAGGCACTGATCAAACTGGGACTGGTTCCTTACGGACAGATCCAGGCGCAGAGTGCGGATTCTCCGACACTGACCTACAATACCATCAACCGCCACATCAGCAAGATGGTATACACCAAGGTGGTAACCAATAAATCCCCATGGCTGCAGCAGGCAAAGCTTGGTGCAACATACTGCAATCCGGCATCCCATGGAGAGGGACGTTTCGTAGCTCCGAAGGAATGGCTGGATAAGCTTTTCGCAAATGGACAGGTTGCCACCCAGTATGTCAACGAAGCGGGCGAGCCGACCATGGACGAAGAATGGAATGTCAATGGATCGTACATGGCGATCGAAGGTATCACCAGTCCGGACGGACGTGCACTTGGAAAGATGGCCCACAGTGAGCGCCGTGGTGAGGCCGTTGCCATGAACATCTACGGAGAGCAGGATATGAAGATCTTCGAATCCGGAGTTGCTTACTTTAAATAGAATTGTTTATCTTCACGCGTAGTTTCACTCGAACTACGCGTGAAATAGTTTTAATAATAGAAAAAAGTGAAAAAACTCTTAAATGCTTAAGAAAATATTAAAGAATTTTTTCAATAAAATGTAATTTTGGTGTTGCAAAGATACAATACTTGGTGTATGATTGTCACGTAGAGTAGTTAAAAGAGTACTATAAATAGTACGACAAGTGATGAACTACTATCGAGGCTATGGAAACTGGAACTTGTTCCAGACAGACCTTACAATTACAGATACATATTAGAAATATAAGTCATCGGAACCTCAGCTTGCTGATCTTGATGCTGGACAATCAACGTTGATATCACACTCTACGCCGACGTCTGATGTACGAAAGTTTCTGGTCATTTATGATTTGTGTGTCTGTAGATGAAACTGACGATGGACTTAACAGTAAGACCGAGGAAGGTCAGTGGAGGCAATTAGCGAGAACATTGGATTGGAAAAATCGTCCGCAGCGGTTTGAAAGAGAAGATGAAGGAACTTAAACGTGCAGGGTTAAACGAGTAGAAGAGATGGAAGTTAGTCAAAAAGAAAGAGAGGAAAAAACATGAAATCAAGCAAAAAAGTGTTAGCTTTTGCTCTCGCTGCAGCTATGGTTGTAACAGCAGTTCCTGCTACAAACGCACAGGCAGCTTCTACAGCAAAGCTTAGCGCAAAAAAGGCTACTGTTTATGTTGGTAGCTCAAAAACATTAACTGTTACTACACCTTCTAGCTGGAAGAGTGTTAAGACAACAGTTTCTAGCAGTGCAAAGAGCATCGCAAAGGTATCAAAGACTTCTACAAAGAAGGTAAAGGTTACCGCTGTTAAGGCTGGTAAGGCAAAAGTTACGGTTAAGGTAACTGCAAAGAAGAATGGCAAGAAAGTTTCTAAGACTCTTGCATCTAACATCACTGTAAAGAATTACAAGGTTCGTCTTGAAGATGCAACTGGTGCAACTGTTTCCGGAACAACAATCGCTGTTGTAGGAACACCTGTACAGTTCACAGCAAAGACAGCACCGGCAAAGGCTGCAGTCACATATACTTCTAGTGATTCAGCAATTGCAACTGTAGATGCTACTGGCAAGGTAACACCTGTAAAGACTGGCAAGGTTACAATCACAGCTGCAACAGATAAGGCTTCTACTACTGCTGAAGTTGAAGTTAAGAACTACGCATTAGGCACAGTTTCCCAGACAAAGCTTACAGAACTTACAGCTACTGTTGCTGGAAACACAAAGAACCTTAAGGCAACTGATTTCGCAATCAAGAGTGAAGCAACAAAGGTTGTTTACCCAGTATCCAAGGTATCTGTTGATTCTAAGGATGCTTCCAAGGTTACATTAACACTGTTCAGTGAGTTAAAGGATGCTGCTACATATGATGTAACTCTTGATGGAATTACAAAGACATTCGTAGCTTCTGACGGAAAGGTTGCTTCTATTGCACTTGATAAGGCCACAATTCCATATGCTACAGAAACAGAAGTTAAGTTAGTTTCTAAGGATGCTAACGGCGTTGTTGTAAAAGAGCTTAAGTATGGCGAAACTGATTCCAACTATGATTTTACAATCAATACAAACGGAAACGGATATACTAATGGTTCTAAGTTATACTTAAACAAGGTTGGTGATACAGCTACAGCTGAAATCACATACAAGACAGGTAAGTATGACCAGAATGGTAAGCCAGAAGGAAACATTGGACCAAACAAAGTGACAATTACAGCAACTGCTCAATCAGAAGTTAATAATTTCGCTGTAAGAATTGATGATACCGCAAAGAAGTTTGACAAAGCAAAAGATACAAACAAGATTGCTGTAAATGAGACAAAGGTTGCAATGTTCAAGATTCAGAATGCTGATAACCAGGAAATTTCTGACTACAGCAAGTATACATTTGAATCATCTGACAAGTCTGTATTAATGCTTGCAAGTAATAAAGTTGGAACTAACAATTCTATCGCAATTACAGCATTAAAGAATGGTACAGCTTATATTCTTGTTAAAAAGGATGATAAAGTTGTAGGTTCTGTTGCAATTGATATTGTAGCTGAAAGAGCTGTTGCAACTCTTGATGTAGATAAGTCAGCTGTTACACTTTCAAAGGATTTAACAAACGACACCAAGAAAGTAAATGTTACATTAAAAGATCAGTATGGTGACAAATGGGCTGGTGATTACAATCTGAACGTTGAGTGCCTTTCTACTGATGCTAAAGATGTGACTGTAAATACTGTTAATGCTAATGCTTCAAGCAAATATTTCGCATTTACTGCAAAGACTGGCAAGGATGTAACATTCAATGCTACTGCTGAAAAAGGAAACTATGTTTATAAGATTTCTTATAAAAAGGATAATAAGGAAGTTGCCGCTAGAACAGTAAGTGTATCTGTTAAGAAAGCTGCTGATAATGCTGTTGTTTCTGCGTATCGTCTTGACATCGACAACAAAAATGTAGATATGAAAGTCGACAACGATAACAAGGAAAAAACAATCAATATTCAAATGATTGGTGTTGCTGATGGTGTTGACAAAAAAGTAGAAGATGATGCTACCTTTACTGTAAAGAAGGCTGATGGAACTAAGATTTTTGTTGGAAGTAAGAATGCTGAAACCACAACACATGCAGCTATTAGTGCTAAAACTGGTACATTAGTTGTTAAACCAGTTGTTATCAGTGGTAGTGCGTTGGCTGTTAAACAGCTTGATGCTGGAGAATATACTGTTATCGCAGAGAAAAAGATTACTGAGAGTAATGGTACAGAAAAGACTGTTACTATTTCAACAACATTCACCATTACTGATACTCAGGCTAAAGCTGAGGTAGAAGTAAAGAATAATACAGTAGCAGCTGGTAATGTAGGAGATATGTTAGAGAAGGCTCTCATCGTATCATTTGATGGCAAGACCTACACATCTATTTCAGATATTACAGATAAAGATGGTTCTCTTACTATTGGTGAAGTAAAGGTTAAGAAGAATACAGATGGTAAGGAAGTTTCTGGAACATCTACTTCTGTTTCTGCTGGACAGTACTTCACAGTTACTAAGTTAACTGTAAAGGTTAATGTAGCTACTGGTATTGATACATATGTTACAGTAACTGTACCTGGTACAATTACAGCTAAATAGTTTAGACTGAATTAAATTTATTCATCTAACCTTAGAACCCCAGACGATTTTCGTCTGGGGTTTTTCTATAAAATCCCAATTATAATTTTACTCGTTTACCGGAAATTTCAATATTCGTATTTCTTAAATCCGTCTTTCCACCAGAAATAGAATTTTTCTTAACCGGAAATACGCATGGTATTCTTCCTGGAAGTGCTGGAAATACTGGGTTTATAAACGCAGTTTGGTGCAAAATTATCACTACAAGTAACACGCAAGCAACATACAAGAAGCGATTAAATCTGATTTATGGCTTCGACCAGCGCAGGTACATCCAGATGTGTGTAAATCCGTTCCGTCAGGGACATAGCGCCGGAATGACCGACAATTTTTTTGATGGTAGTCTGATCGACATGTGCTTCGGCGAGCAGGGAAATCGTGGTGTGCCGGCAGCAGTGAGGTGTATGATCGATGTGCAGACGAAACATCAGAGGCTGGAAAACATTATGGTAATACATATAATAGGTAAAATGCTGGCTGTCCAGAGTATGGATGAGATATTCACAATCGGAACAGTCATGAAGCCAGCGCTGGTAAAAGGGGAGTACTTTGTCAGCAATCGGAACTTTTCGAATGCCGTTTTCGGTTTTGCTGTCAATGACATCAAAATATTGTTCGGACAGATGAACATTTTCTTTCTTCAGATCCAAAAGCTCTGAGACACGGACCCCATTGTATATCAGCATGAGGACTGTCTGGCAATAGGGATCGTTTTTGTGTTTCCACAGGAGAGCAATTTCAGAAGTGGAAAAACAGCTTCGTATGTTTTTATTAGGATTCCGGTCTTTGTATTTCGAAATATTTACATAGGCAGAATAATCTTTTGAGACAATTTCGTGTTTCATGGCATAAGAATAGAGCTGGTTAAAAAGAACACGGATTTTTTTCAGGGTAGGATAGTTCTTGCCACAGTGATCAATCACCTGCTGTAAATCATTGAGTCTCAAATTATGAAATTGCATATCAGCAATGTCTTCACAGGTGGCAAAGGCCGCCCGATAACCTTTGATGTTGGAGTGGGAGATGGTAGGAAACTTTTCTTCGGACCACCGGAGATAAATTTCCCGGAAAGTCAATTTCAGTGTTTCGCCATCGATGGGGTAATTGTTGTAGCGTGCCAGAATCTGCAGTGCTTCGGATCGGGTAGGAGCGTAGCCCAGAATCTGATAATGCTGGATTCGTTTTCCAGTGATGTCATTGATGTGCCAGCCTGTAGTGATGCGCGCTGCGTAGGGTCTTCTTCTGTTGCCGGAGAGTTTTACGACTCCGCCGTATCCGTTTGGTAATCTCATTTTTCTTCCTTTCGTGTGTAAAAATTTATATTATCGTGTCAATCATACACATTTATTTGTAAAATTTTTAAGTAACACACAAGTAACAAAAAAGTGTTTTTACCTATTAATAACAAGAAAAATAAAATCCACATGCCGGAATGATTGAAAAAAAATAAAATTTGGGGTATGATTATAGGCAATGAAACATAAGGAGAAAATAATCTTGAATACGAATGGAAACAAAAACACGTTAAAAGCAAATAAGATATTGATTCCCGTTATCTTGTTGATTGGATTTATTCCAATCATTGTGCATTCTTTTGTTTATGACACAAATCTGGCACAGTTTGACTGGTATCCGGAGAGCGCCGCAAAACAGACGGATTTCTTTTTTGCATGGAAGATGATTGCGATCATCCTTGTGGGAGTTGTAATGCTCGCAATTTTACTGATCCGGTATTTGAATAAAAAGGAGTTTGCATTTGAAAATTCCTTTTATTTTCTGATGGTGTATGCATTGTTTGTTGCAATGTCTGCCCTGTTTTCCAGTCACAAATACTGGGTGGCACATGGTACATATGAACTTTTTGAGCCTGTATGGGTTGTATTTGTCTATATGATACTGTGTTATTATGTCTATAATTATGTACAGGAAGAAAAACAGATAGAGGTAATCCTGCGCTGGTCCGGCATTGGAATCGCAATTGTTACTCTGATTGGATTTTTCCAGGTCTTTGGATTGGATTATTTTAAGACATCTCTGGGCAAACATCTGATGACGGACACAAGCTGGTGGAACCAGTTAGATAAGATTTCCTTTAATTTCGCAGATAAGACTGCGTATACGACACTTTACAATCCTAACTTTTTGTCATTTTATTTTGGCATGCTGATACCATTGCTGGTCTGCCTGTTTATTGGGGCGAAAAAGATGTGGCATCGTCTTGTAATCGCAGTCGCAGAAATTTGTTGCATTGTAGCACTGGTTGGTAGCAGAAGTTCTTCCGGATTTATTGCACTGGCAATTGGAGCGGTGATTCTCGCATTGGTTTTGCTCAGCCGGAAGAAAAAATTATTTGCAGCCGGGATTGTTGTAGTTGTCATTGGAGTGATTGCAGCAGGAGTGTTGGCAAATACGACAGGCATCGGTCAAACTCTTAAAAAGACGGTTGTTGGAACCTATCATATGAAAGATCAGTTCTCTTTAAACGATATCAAAACAAACACAGATGATGTGGAACTTGATATCTGGAACAATCCTCTGTATGTGTCCTATGATCTGGGGAGCGACGGTGTAATCACCGTGGTATGCAAAGATGCAGATGGTCAGGAGATTCAGACAACAGAGGTAGATCAGGAAAATCATATTTTGGCCCTCAATGATGAACGGTTTGCAAATGTACAGATTCAGCCGATCATGTTTACCGATAATACAGCAGGAATAAAGATGATCATAGATGGTGTCGAATGGGATTTCTCAAAAAATGATACGGACGGATATGAATATCTCAATCCAGCAGGAAAATTAGTGAAGTTTGAGAATCCGAAGGTTTCAAATGTATTTTTGGATGATGCAATGAGCAATCGAGGACATATCTGGAATAAAACGATTCCGCTTCTTGGAAAGCATGCTTTTATGGGGAGTGGGGCAAATACCTATATGTTTGAAGTGCCACAGGAAGATTATATCAGCCAGAACTATGTTTACGGTGCAAACAGCTATGACGTAAAAGCTCATTGCTGGTATTTGCAGCAGTGGGTGGAAACCGGACTGATCGGTACCCTGGCACTTCTGGTATTTCTGTTCTGGTATCTGGTACAGTCGATACGCATTTACCGCAGAGTGGATCTGCACGAGAGTATCAGCTGGGTTGGATTTGGATTATTTGCGGCAGTGCTGGTGTACATGATTGCAGGTATCGCAAACGATTCTAATGTATGTACCGCTCCGGTATTCTGGGGTATGCTTGGTCTGGGACTTGCAGTGAACCGGATGCTCGTAAAGAAAGAAAATCTCTTTGTTAAAGAAACGGTTTCTGCGGAAAGTGATACTGCCGTAAAACAGAGTATTCCAAAAGTAGCAGAGAGTGCAAAAGCAGATACTGCGCAGACGGTACAGAATACTAAAGGGGCTGGAGTGACAGAATCCTCAGTCAGGAAGAAATCATCGAAAAAACAATCGAGAAAACAGAGAAAGAATCAAAAATAACAGATTGAAATTATGAAAAAAATCATTCAAGATAAACAATTACTGATCAGACGGATTTTTCTGATGTGCTACGACGTGCTTGCAGTGTTTGCTGCAAGCATAGTTGCGTTATTGATTCGGTTTGATCTGAATATCAAAAGCGTACCGTTTCAATATATGGATGAAGTGTGGAGAGCGCTTCCTTTTATGATAATTGTTACACTGATCATTTTCTGGCTGCTCCGGCTGTATTCCAGTCTCTGGAGCTATGCGGGAGCACTGGAAATGATGTATGTGGTTTCAGCATGTATTCTGGATACCGTTGTTGTGACAGTGCTGATATTGCTTCGGAACTGGGGGGATATGTACCCGGTGCCAAGAAGCTTTTACATTCTGTATGGATTGTTTCTGTTTGTATTTGTCATGGGATGCAGATATTCTTACCGCGGTCTGCGTGTGCTTCGCAATATGCGCAGAGCCGGTGTGTACAGACGGAATGTACTTGTGATCGGAGCAGGGGATGCAGGAAACCAGATCATTAAAGAAATCAACAACAGCCGCTATGTGAAAAAGAAGGTTGTTGGTGTGATTGATGATGACCGGAACAAGATCGGCAATTATATTCATGGAGCGAAAGTCGTAGGAGATCGGAGCGATATTCTGGAAAAAGTCGAAGAACTGCATGTGCATGAGATCATCATTGCCATGCCATCGGCCACACAGAAACAGATCAAGGGGATTCTTGATATCTGCAAAGAAACCGGATGCACATTGAAACGTCTGCCCGGCATTTACCAGCTTGTAAACGGCGATGTCAGCGTCAGCAAATTAAAAGATGTAGATGTCAATGATCTTCTTGGGCGGGATCCGGTGACGGTTGATCTGCAGTCCATCATGGATTATGTTTCTGGGAAAATCATAATGGTTACAGGGGGCGGCGGCTCTATCGGAAGCGAATTGTGCCGGCAGATTGCCGCACACAAGCCAAAACAGCTGATTATTGTGGATATTTACGAGAATACGACCTATGATGTGCAAAACGAACTGAAAGTCCGGTTCCCGGATCTGGATCTTGTTGTGCTGATTGCATCCGTGCGGAATACGAATCGTATGAACTGGATTTTTGAACATTACAAGCCGGAGATTATCTATCATGCAGCGGCACATAAGCATGTGCCTCTCATGGAAGAGAGTCCGAACGAGGCAATTAAGAATAACGTGCTTGGCACATGGAAGATTGTGCAGGCGGCAGATCGGTACGGTGTGAAGAAATTTGTGATGATTTCCACGGATAAGGCAGTTAATCCAACCAATATCATGGGTGCCAGCAAGCGCATCTGTGAGATGATCATTCAGACCTATAACCGCAGATCGAAGACAGATTTCGTAGCCGTGCGTTTTGGAAATGTGCTTGGCAGTAACGGAAGTGTGATTCCGCTGTTCAAAAAACAGATTGAGCGTGGAGGTCCGGTCACGGTTACACATCCGGATATCGTGCGGTATTTTATGACAATTCCGGAAGCGGTATCTCTGGTACTGCAGGCGGGCACCTATGCCAAAGGTGGAGAAATTTTTGTTCTGGATATGGGAGAGCCGGTCAAGATTCTGGATCTGGCAAAAAACCTGATTCTTCTTTCCGGTCACAAGCCGGATGAGGATATCCATATCATTTTCACAGGACTTCGCCCGGGAGAAAAACTTTATGAAGAGATGCTGATGGATGAAGAAGGGATGCAGGATACCGCAAACAATCTGATTCATATCGGTAAACCGATTGAGCTGGATGAAGAAAAATTCATGCAGCAGTTGGAAGAATTAAAAGAGTACGTTGTGACAGAACCGGAAGACATCCGGGAGTGTGTCAAGAAAATTGTGCCGACGTATCACCCGGAACTGGCGGGGGAGAATAAATAGGTAATAATAGAACGGCTATCAATGACAGCAATTCCGTGCATGGCACGTGAATTGCTGTTTTGCTTTTTACAGATGAAACGTATTGCGGGGATGTCTGGTAGTGAGGATGGCACGCTGCTTTGACATGGCAACATGCGTATAGATTTCCGTGATATGAATAGAGCTGTGGCCAAGCATTTCCTGTATATAGCGGATATCGACATCCGCTTCTAAAAGGCTGGTGGCAAATGTATGCCGGAACATATGCGGTGTAATATGCTGTTCAATTGCAGCAAGAGAAGCATATTTGTTGATCATCCGCCGTACCGACTGATCGGATAATGCCGTTCCGTTTAGCGTCGCAAAGAAATGCTGGCAGGTTTCCATCTGGGGGAGAAATTCATTGCGGTATTCCGACAGAATCTGTATGACCTCGTGGTTTCCGATCTGAACAATTCGTTCTTTGGAACCTTTTCCGTAGATCAGGACTGATCCATCGTACAAATCGATGTCACAGATACGCAGAGCGCATAATTCGGAAATCCGTATTCCGGTTGCAAATAAAAGTTCTATGACAGCGGCATCCCGCAAAGCGTTTTTTCTCTGATAATCCGTTTTGGCGACGGTGCGCTGCTCATAGATCGTAGATAAGAAAATTTCGATCGTGTGCAATGGAATGGTTTTCGGCAAAATCACAGGTTCGCGGAATTTGATCTGCACCTTGTTGAAAGGATTCCGGGCGATGATTTCTTTATATTCCAGGTAGTGAAAAAGAGCTTTGACCGAGGCAATCTTTCTTTTTACGGTTTTGGGTTTGTACTTCTGGTGCAGACTGCCAATATAATTTTCCAACAGATCCGGTGTAATATCAGAAACATCCCTGCATGAAAAAATGGCATAAAATTGCTGAAGGTCGATGCGATATGCTTTCAGAGTCTTGGAATCCAGGCGTTTTTGGTGACGGCAGTGTTCCAGATAGTTGTTGATGTGTGTCTGTAAATTATTCATGGGTGGTCTCCTTTGTATATGAAGTTTTGTTTAGGAGTATATGGTACATGAAATGGGGAGGATTTTGTTGGATAAGGCAAAATTTGAAAAAAATGTACAATATATAACAATTACATGGATAGAGCAGTGGTGTTTCCTGTATCAGTATGGGTGGGAAAGGATATGGGATAGACTTCGGGGAAATACAGAATGTGGATGTCGAAAGCTGATGTTTTGATGGGAAAACGGTGAGATTAAACAATAAATTGCCGTTTAAATAAGAAAAATGGATTAAAATAAGGGATTTTGTTATAATTTTGGGGAAAATATGATATAATTTATGATAAATAAAAAGAGCATGATAGATAATAAAGAGTTATTCGTAATTATATGAGGTATACATAATGAAAGCACGCTTAAGCAAAAACACACTTATAGGAATTAACATATTTTTTATTTGTATGTATATAACTGGAATAGTTATAGAAAGTGTATGTCAAAATGAGATAGTTATTATTGGTGTTATATGTCAAATTATTAGTTTTATTTACACCGCAATAGGATATATTGTTAATATTTTTATCAAAATAAATGCTTCGGACTACAGTATGCCTACTTATTTTTTTACAGATCGAAAAGCAACTATAAATACAGTTATTGAACACTTATATAACATACTATATTTAAAGTGTAAGGATCAAATTATCCCCATTGTTTGTAGTGAAGAAGAAGGTTCTGGAAAAACAGAACTTTTGTTAAAAATAAGACAATTATTAGATTGCAAGTCAATTGCAAAATCAGAATTAGACCGGGATCACTATCGAATGTACTTGAAAATAAAAAGAAAAATTGGATATGTGTATCTAATTAATTATGGTGAATCTAAGAATGTTTTTAATATAAATGAACTTCCATATGTTATTAGAAAGAAGAATATTGTTTTTATTGATAATTGTCCTATATTATCAACGGATAAGTTTAATGAAAAGACAATTGTGATTTTCTGTCAAAAAGACAACAGTAAATTATCAGATCCTAATAATAAAGAAATTAAACTTAATAAATTCGGTGAAAAAGAAATAAAAGAATACTATAACAGGAAATTCAAAAGAGATTTAAATGAATTAATTTTACAAAGAATTATCAAGTATTCTAATGGAAATATTTCTAAAGTAGTCTCTATTTTGGATACCCAACAATCTTATGAAACATTTTGTAACAATTCAGAAATTATTTATGATATTGAACAATATCTGAGGGAGGGAGATTATCAATCTGCTCAACAAATTATAGAAAGAATGACTTCAAACGAAAAAAATTTAATAGATAAAGACCCTGAAACCTTTTTTAGATTAAAATTTATAAAAGCAGATTTACTGCATTTACAAAATGAATATGAAGAAGCATTAAACCAGTTTGAATTACTAAGATTGAATAATTTAAATGACGATAGTAAGATGCAAGAAATTATTGAAAAAATATCTCATATTCAAAAGCATCTTGGAAATTTTGGACAGGCAATTGCCGAAGCTCAAGTGTTAAACAACGATATAAAAAGTCAAAAATGTCTAAGTTTAAATTTGCTAGAATATTCTGTTACTGAGAATGAACATTATCTTCGTGCAGCGGAAAAAAATATTCATGACATAGAAAAAGTATCAACAAAATATATAACTTCGCAAAAAGATAGTTACGATACATATAAAGCGGTGGTGTGTATATATCACAAAAAATTTAATGTTGCGCACAGATTTATAGATCAAGCCATTTCTATATATGAAAAGCAAGATAGCCGTTTTTTAAATAATTGTTATTATATTAAAGCTGAAATTTTTCGCCATGAACAAAAATATAGTCAGGCGTGTGAATATTATCAACGCTGTTTAAATGCATATAGATTTAATAATGATATAGATGTCTATTCTATGGCATATACAATGTTGGTATATCTTAATACGGTGTACAATGCAAAACACGAATTTGAAATAACTTATTCACTAGACGAACTAAAAAAAATATGTGCTAAACGTAAAATGGATTATAACAAAAAAATACTCATGAAATTAGATCAGTTAAATACTTGTAAAGACAATGAAATAAAACAAACCATAATATGTTATTTTGATAAGTTTGTATTTTTTATACCATAAAAATATCATCTAAAATAAAATAGGGTTTTTTCTTATGTGAAAGATCGGTACATATATTATGTATAGTATCTTCTTTCTCCTCATTGCATGAAAGTAAGTATATTAATTTAGCTATATTATCCAAGTCCGATTCAGAATAATTATACCTGGTAATTTCTTGTACACCGATTCGAATACCAGTATATAACTTTGAAATTCTTTTATTTAATGTAATGTTATATTTTATAGCTCTTTCGTATATTAAATTTGTAGTGTGTTCATCAAAGCAAACAAATAATTGATGTGTTTTAGTAAATAATTCGTTATTTAATTTGACAACATCTATACCATATGATGTAAGCTTATGACCTAATATATTTGCATTTGTAACAATTGTTTTTTGATATTTTACGCCAACTTCAGCCTGCTCAATTAATGCCAAACATAAAGCAGCGATATTGTTGGGCTGAATATTGCGCAAAAGAGTAGGAGAGATTATAAAATCAATTTTTTTAATATAATCGTCATTGTTTGTCATAATAATTCCGCATGTTGGTCCGGGAAGAGTTTTATGAGTTCCACCAATTAATAGAGAATTGTTGAAGTGACATAATGGATTATCTAATAGATTAGCTGCAATCAAACCTAGCGTTTGAGAAGCATCATAGATTAATCCTGTTGAAAATGGTAAATTTATTTTACTAAAATCAGGCTGAGATATAATATCAGATTGACAGAATATAACAAAGCTAATATTCTGTTCAAGAAGGATTTTATTTAATTCCGAATAATTTATTTCAAACTTTTCGAAATCATATGGAATCGGTAAATATCTTATTCCTAAATTGTCTAAAATGTTTGCAAGGGATGGATGTCCCCCACACTCTTTTGTTGTAATTAAAACAGTAGAAGATTTATCTACAATAGCCATAATAAGTATTGCCATGCAATTCATTCCACTTAGGGTACGTGAATCAACATATTTTGCGTGATAGAGATCATTACAAATTTTTTCTGTCAAACTCAATAATTCATAAATGTAGTTACTTCCAATATTATCTTTTTCGATAATTCTATTTTTGTAGCCTTGGATATATTTACCTTCAAAGTCAGATGATAACCCTTGGCGAACAAAATCGGAAATATATGTTTCTGCAGCACATAAAGGCACTTTTTCTTCATTAAACTTTTCAAACTTTTTATATAATTGTTTTAATTCATTGTAAAATTTATTCATGTTTTTATCTCCATATTAAGTATTTTATTTGACGAATAACTCTTTATTATCCTTCAACTTTTTTAGGTAATGGAGACGGATAGTGAATTGTAGCATGAGATTGTTAATGACGTGAAACAAGAGTAGTCATGTCATTTATACGAAAAACAGGAGTGGAAGTAATAATCACAGTCATTGCAATATGCACTAAAATAGAGTATGATATAACATATGTAAATTTATGAAAATAAGGAAAATCAGGAAGGAGCAAGTCAGCCATGAAAGGATACCATTACATCAAAAGAGGAATTGATATCATATTAAGTGGGATGGCGATCGTGATCTTATCACCACTCCTTCTTTTTTTATGTATTGCGATCAAACTGGATACACTTGGACCGATATTATTTAAGCAGAAGCGTGTCGGCATCCACCGGAGTTCCTTCCAGATTTACAAATTCCGTACCATGCGGATTGACACACCGAAGGATGTGCCGACACATATGCTGGAGAATCCGGAGCAGTACATCACAAAGGTGGGAAAATTCCTGCGCAAAACCAGTCTGGATGAACTGCCGCAGATTTTTAATATCTTCAAAGGAGAAATGAGTATCGTAGGACCGCGGCCGGCACTGTGGAATCAGGATGATCTGGTAGCAGAGCGTGAGAAATATGGTGCCAATGATGTGACACCGGGGCTGACCGGGTGGGCGCAGATCAATGGCAGAGATGAACTGGAGATTCCGGACAAAGCAAGACTGGATGGCGAATATGTCAAACATCTGGGACCATGGATGGATCTGAAATGTTTTCTTGGCACAATTGGATCCGTGCTCATGCACGACGGCGTGGTTGAAGGTGGAACCGGCGAACTGAACAAAGCGGAAGAAGATACAGAAGCACACAAAAGCGGACTGGTCGATCCACAGAAACTGAAGAGAGAAATTGTATTAGGCGGAGCAGTGGCAGCAACCGCGCTGGCAGTATTTTGGGCTGTAATTCACCATATTTTACATAAGGGAGAGAACCGGGAAAAGAAAAAAGGAAACATTCCGGGAGTGTTGTTTGGCCTGGCAACAGTGACAGAACTTGCAGTAACCATATATGTAAATAAAAAACGCAAAGTGCAACTGGCATTGGAACCGGAACAAACAGCACAGAGCAGCGCAAAAAAGGAAACCATTGCAAAAGACACAGAAGAACGTGAAAAGGGCAGGAGAAAAAAGAAGATTCTGATCACCGGAAGCGGCAGTTATGTGGGAACTTCTGTGGAGGCATGGCTGAGACAATGGCCGGAGTACTACCAGGTTGACACGCTGGATATGAGAACCCAAACATGGCGGACACACGATTTTTCAGCATATGATGTGGTCTATCATGTGGCGGGAATCGCACATGCAGATGTGGAACAGGTGACGGAAGAAGAAAAGAAGCAGTATTACCGTGTGAATACAGATTTGGCAGTAGAGACAGCCGAAAAAGCCAAAAAGGAAGGCGTGCAGCAGTTTCTCTTTATGTCTTCCATGATTGTATACAGCGGATGTAGAGAAAAGAAAATTACAAAAAATACAATTCCCAAACCATTGAATTTCTATGGAGACAGCAAATGGCAGGCGGATCAGAAAATACAGGCACTGGAAGATGAACGTTTTAAGGTTGTTGTATTGCGCCCGCCGATGATTTACGGAAAGGGATCAAAGGGAAACTATCCACAGCTTGCAAAACTGGCAGGAAAACTTCCGCTATTTCCGATTGTACATAATCAGCGTTCCATGCTTTATATAGAAAATCTGGCACAGTTTGTCAAACGGATGATCGACAACGAAGAGACCGGAGTGTTTTTTCCGCAGAACGAGCAGTATATCAATACTTCGGATCTGGTGCAGATGATCGCTATGGTAAAAGGACACCGGCTTGTGATGGTTCCAGCGACTGGCTGGATCATCCGGCTGATGAAAAAGATTCCGGGAAAAATTGGCACCCTGACGGGCAAAGCGTTTGGTGACAGTGTATACGATATGCAGATGAGTGAATATAAGGAAGAATATCGTGTGTGTGACTGGAAAGAGTCGGTAAGAAGGACGGAAGGATAAGAGCTGGAATGGGAAAATCTTGCATAAATAAAAGAATTAAAGTATGATACTACTGAAAAGATGATAAATAGCTTAATGGTATGCATTCGAAGGTTTAGGAGATAGAAAAGCGTGAGAATAGACAAACTGCAAGTGCACAATTTCAGAGGTTTTTCAGATACAGAAATAGTATTAAACGGAAAAGATGCCATTTTTTATGGAGTAAACGGAATGGGAAAATCGTCAATACTGGATGTCTGCAATCTTCTCTTTTCCAGAATTATGCAGGAAGCAGCACAGGATGAACAGATAACAGCCTCTCTTTTAGGAGAAAAAGATGTAAAAGTTGGAGAAGAAGAAGCAAAAATAACGTTGTTTCTTGAAGACCAGGGAAATAATTTTCACTATTACCGAAAAAGAATTCAGGGGAAAAATCTGCATAATTCCAAAGAACTGAAGAGAGTTTCGGAATATATTCGAAAACAGTATCTGGGAGATTATTTGGAAACAGAAGAAGAGTATGAAAACGATGACACGGAAACACCACAGAAAGAGTTTACTTTGAATAATGAAAATATTCCTGTTTATGTGTTTTATGGAGTTGACCGCTATAATGAAAAAACACGTAAATTGAGAAGGCGTTATACAGGAGCAGCAGGGAAGCTGGATGCGTGGAGAGATTCTGCATTTGGAGGAGTGATCAATTTCCGGTTATTTTTTGAATGGTTCCGGGGAAGACAGGAATATGAAAACAGTATACGAGTGGAAACGCCGAATGCAGAAGATCCACAGTTACATGCAGTAAAAAAAGCCATATTAAACGCATTGGGAGATGGATTTTCGGAAATTCGTGTGAAAGTAACAGAAGAAGATGCGGAACTTATTGTCATCAAAAAAGAATTGGAATTGGCATTTTATCAATTGTCAGAAGGAGAAAAAAGTGTAATCGCACTGGTAGGCGATCTGAGCCGGAGGCTGGCAATTGCAAATCCGAAGAGGGAGAATCCGTTGGAAGGGGATGGCATTGTGCTGATTGATGAAATTGATCTGCATCTGCATCCGAAGTGGCAGGAGAAGATTTTTCCGGCTTTACAGAATACTTTTCCAAATATTCAGTTTATTGTTTCCACACATGCTCCGAAAGTGCTGGAGTCTGTGGATGAAAATATACAGGTAATACGTTTGCATGAAGATGCAGAAACGCATCTGGTTTTGGCAGAACCGATGGAGCCGATGAACGGCTGGGATGTCAATACAATTCTGGAAGATTACATGGATACCGAAGTATATAACAGGAAGACAACGGAACTCTTAGAGCAAATAAATGTGTATCTGAATGAAAAAGCATATGATGAGGCAGAAAAACTTGTAAATAAGCTTGCATGGATGACATCGGAAGAGAATACGAAAGTTGTGCGTGCAAGAATCTTGATTGCAAAAGGGCGATAAAGTTTTTATGATTTATATTCAAAAGACAGGTGAACCAGAAGAAGTAAGCCGGTGGAAGAAAAAATTCAAGAATAAGCATAAAAGAGAAGCAGGGTATGAGGATATCCGGCATGAAAAGGAACTGCAAATATTAAAGAATGCATTGCTTGCAGAACAGAGACATCTTTGCTGCTATTGTTGTTCTTATATTAAAAATACAGAGACTGAAGTACAAAAGAATAGTTTTCATGTGGAACATTTTCGGCCTCAGGCACAAAATCAGGATTTATCTCTGGCCTATAATAATCTTCATGCTTCTTGTAATGGAGACAATCGCAGGCACTGTGGGCATAAAAAAGAAAATAATTTTGATGCAAAGCGGATGATTTCTCCGCTGGAGAAGGATTGTGAAAGTCATTTTCGATATCAGCAGGATGGAACAATACAGCCGGCGGAAAAGACAGATGAGGCAGCTGAGTATACAATTACGAAGTTGAACCTGAATGATAAACGTTTATGTCGTGCCAGAGAAGACGCTTTATGGACGTTTAATGTGTTCCAGTTGAACGGAGAAGAAAAACAGCGGGAATTGAAAAAATTTGAATGTTCGGAAGAACTGCCACCTTATTGGGACGCAATTAAATATTTTTTGACACAGGGAGACTGATATACGTGAAATATGATAGAAATCTGGTCGCTACAATCATTGAAAACGAATTTTGGGATGACTTGTATAATGAAATTGACGATTCTGTTATGAACATGGAAGGTCAGGAATTGGATGAAGCGTTTGAGACATATGTTGACTATGCAGAATTGGATCAAATAGAAAATGTCAAAGTTGTCCGGGTAGAACAGGAAGAGGATGATACATGTACGATTGTGAGGGGCATATTGGAAGCTGATGTTTCTCTTGATGGTTATGTATATTTTGAAGGGGAAAATAATATGGTGAACAGTTCGGAAGTTACATTGGAATTCGAATTTCAATTTGAGCATCAGAATGGGAAAAATCGCCAATTTGTGTCCCGGGTAATTGCATAACTTTTAATTGATAGAAGATATCATGAAGAATAAAAAATGGTAGAATCTGTAGAAACTGTGATAGGACAGATTAATAGAAAGAGTGGAGGTTTAGGGATGCCGTACGTGTCACCTGTTGTTGAAAATGATTTTAAAGACCGGTTGAACAAGTGCGTAGATATTATTAAAAATTCGAGTATCAAATATCAGAGTTTTGGGATTTTTGGAAGCTACGCGAGAAATGATTATAAGGCCAGCAGTGATATCGACTTTTGCATCATAGTTCCGGAAAAACCGGAAAGATGGATGATGGGAGCCTTGCGGGAAGAACTCGAGATGTTGCATGCGGATGTGGTTTTTGTAACACCGCAGTATTTCGAACATGATAATTCAAAGTTTACACAACAGTTAAGAAGAGATTATAAGGAGTTGAAAATATGATAAAGGCAAATTCTTATTATTCTATTGCGTGCAATGAATTCTGGTATTTAAGGGATGCAGTGTCACCGGTATACTGCAATCCGGCTGCAGCTTCGGCACAGCAAATTGCAGAAAAAATGTTGAACTCTGTGGCAGAACTGGTTTGTACTGGAATTGAAAAACTAATGACATCCCATAATTTGCGTGCCTTATACGATGAGATTAAAAGGGTGGATACTTCCTTGCAATTAGAGAGGAAGGATCTGGCATTACTCAAAGACTATTATTATGATGCAAGATATCCGGGGGATAATTTTGTTATTGTGACAGTGGATGAGCTACGTGAGGCATTGGAGATCATGCTTGACGTTGTAGAAGCTGTAAATTGCTGGAGAACGTCTCATGAATTGGAGATATTAATTGCTGATCCGAGAGGGGAGTTTCAATCAGCGATGAGCAGATTGAAATAGAAATTTTGAAATTATGTGAAAACTTATATACGCAGAATATTAATGCATTATTAAAAAATATGGAGCCATAGTTTCGGTAGAAGTGATAAAACCGGTTGGATGATAAGTCTGACCGGTTTTTTACATTGAGTAAGATAAAGGTTCGTGATATAATAAAAATAATATTTATTGGATTTGGGGTTACGGAAGATAGAGGACAAGGGAATGCATATAGTTAAGGAACTTATCGATAATATATTATCAACAAGCCTGAATAGATTTCTTACCGAACAGAAAATTGCAAATGAGCAGAGGCTGTCTTTTTCGGACCAGCGGGTTTTGCTAGAACAACTTTGTCAAAGCGGATTGATTTCTGTTGAGGATCTGAATGTTTTTTTCTTTCAAGAATTATTATATGGTCATCATCGATTGATGCGCGTGTATTCATTAACTGCTTCGACCTGTCTGCGCTTAAAGAGCAGGGATTCGTGGGGCAGACTTATGCGCAAATTCCAGATCCCAGATTGGACGTACAACCAGATCATAGCGACGATTCCACAGAAGGAAGACTCCACGAAGCTTGCAGCGATACAGGAAGAAAGAAGGAATGGAAATTTAATCAGGGTGCATCTGATTTTTGTATTCTGCATGTTAAAAGATTCTGCCGGTCAGATCGAGGCGGAGTGTTCCTATCTTCCGGTAACTATTGACCTGGAACAGCGCTGCATGATTGTTAAAGTATGGAATCAGCATGGGATTATACAGGAGAGCCGTCCGCAGATTCAGCTTGATAAGATCTATAGTATAGTAGAAGAAACATTAGAACTGGAATTGGACAATAATAGAGCGGCTGATCCGCAGAATGTATTGTATGATATGAGCAAAGAATTGTTCAACCAGTTTTTTGAACGGCTTCCAAATATAAAAGAGATTGATGATAAGAGAGAGAGCCTTAGCAGCATTATCGATGCAATGTTACAAAATATTCCGTTGCATCATGTAGAACAAAAAGACGGAAAATTATATATGCCGGATGGAATCATTAATTTAGAGGAAGAACTATATCGCCTGATTCAACAGACCGCATTATATGATTACCGGGAAGATCATGCATTGAATACGCTTCTTCCAAGCGATGAAAAATATATATCAAAAATTCGATTTAGTGACAGAGATAATCTGTCGGCAAACTTAACAGGAGAAAATGGCGTAGATTGTATTTATGATGCCAAGACGTTTATGTGTATTAGGGATTCTTTGGATATCGTGAAAAGAATTATTTCCCTGACTGTCAATTTCCCAAGAGCGCGAGGGGTATTACAAGTGAAATATGAGGCTGATAATTATCAGTTTCTGACGCTGCACATTTTGGAAGGAAAATATTATTCGGAAGAAGAATTCCAGCAGATATGGGGGCTTTATAAAGAGTATGAACGAAAGAGAAGCGGTTCGGCAATGTATGAAAATCCTGCCGCAGTTGACACAAAGGCAATGTAAGCAGTTTACGACGCAGGACCTGAGTGAACGACTGGATCTGGAAATTACATATACCAAAAGTATGCTGCAGGTTCTGTGTGCAAAAAATCTGGTTCGAAAAGAACTGCACTATAGCTGTCCACAATGCCATAGTCAGAATGTCTTCGTATGTGATGGATTTGCTGCTTCGTATCAATGCTATCATTGTCAGGCAATCCTGGAACCGGAACGGGTAGAAAACGAGGGGAGACCGTTTTACAGTGTTTCCAAGGATGACTTTATGCAGTATACAAAAGAAACGTATCCGGATATCTTTTATATGACATGCGAGCCGGAAAAAGAAATTATTCCATTTCGTCCGGTGGTTGTCGAGCAATCGGAAGAAAATGTTGCTCCGGTGACCGGGGATGACAAGGTGGAGACGGTAGAGGGTAAAGCTGAGAAAACGGATAATGACCTTGAGAAGCGTGTGGTTAGCTTGGAAAATGATAAAAAGGGGAAGAATCTGTTTTGGGCGATTGTAAAGATAATTGTATGGGTTACATTTATGCTGCTTGCCTCTTGGTTTGTCTTGTATGAAATGCTTGATATTTTTTTCTTTAAGGATCAACATGCCTTTCTTTATGAGATGTTTATGTTTGCAATGAAGGGAAGTGTGATTGAGACAAATGATTGGGGTGGTATATTTATAACTATCATTGGTGGAATATTGACTTTGGTGGTTGGTGGAACTGATGTATTGGGATGGAAGAAGATACATCAATATTACCATACTATAAAAGAAGAATTAATTAGTTGAGTATTTGGTGAAAGGAAAAGATGAAACGAGTTCTAATGCTGGCGTCTGTTGCCTCTATGATCGACCAATTTAATATGCCGAATATTGCATTGTTGCGGAAACTGGGGTATGAGGTAGATGTGGCCTGCAATTTTATCGAAGGAAATACCTGCTCGGATGAGCGTGTCGCAGAATTGAAGCAAAAACTGCAGGATATGCATGTGCGCTGCTATCAGATTGATTTCGCGCGGAATATCAAGCATATGGGACAGAACATGAAAGCGTTGTGGCAGGTGGAAGGACTGATGAAGCAGAATACCTATGCGTTTTGTCACTGTCACAGCCCGATCGGTGGTGTGGTCGCAAGGATTGCCGGACACCGGACCAGAACAAAAGTGATCTATACGGCACATGGGTTTCATTTCTATCAGGGTGCACCGGTTATGAACTGGCTGGTGTACTATCCGGTGGAGAAGATGCTGAGCAGATGGACGGATGTGTTGATAACGATCAATCATGAGGACTATGCCAGAGCAAAAAAGAAATTTCATGCTGGAAAAACCTATTATCTGCCAGGAATCGGAATCAATCTGGAGCGATTCCATGCGGGAGATGTGGAAACAATCCAACAGAAACGGCGGGAGCTTGGGTTACAGCCGGAAGATGTGTTCTTATTATCTGTGGGAGAACTCAGTGATCGTAAAAACCATGTCGTTGTCATTGAGGCAATGAAACAGCTGGTCCAGAGACATCCACAGCTGAGATATTTTATTTGCGGACAGGGAGAAAAAAAGCAGGAACTGCAGCAGTTGATTCGAAAATATCATTTGGAAGATCATGTGAAGCTGCTGGGTTTTCGGACAGACGTGGCAGAACTCTGTCAGGCAGCAGACGCGTTTGTGTTCCCGTCCAAGCAGGAGGGACTTCCGGTAGCACTGATGGAAGCGATGGCTTGTGGGGTTCCGGTAGTGTGCAGCAGAATTCGGGGAAACACAGATCTGGTAAAAAATGGAGAGAACGGTTATCTGGTAAGCGCAGATCAGCCGGAGGAATATATTCAGGCAATCAAAAAACTCCTGCAGATATGGAAGAATACGGAAGAAGTCCGGCAGATGAGAAAAAATAACCATGCACGGATAAAACAATATAGTTTACAGAAGATTGACAAGATCATGGAGAATATATATCGCTAAATATTGCAAATTATGGGGATTATGGTAGAATAGTAGGGGTATTTTGCGAATTTGAGATAAAATCTGTATAGGAAAATAATTGATTATGAAACAAAAATCTTACTATTTAAAAATATTTCTGATTATAGAATGTGTATTATTGATTTTTCTGGGAATTTTTTATTTCTCGGCAGGAAGATCGTTATATGAAAGAGATTCCGATGGCAATGTTGCGGAATTCAATGCGACAAATGATGTAGGAGAACTTACGCAGGGAGCAACGGTAGAACAGATTTATACGTCCCAAATGGATTTACTGGATTCCGTAGGTGTAATGGTTTCAGATTATGGAAAAAGCATCAATCACGGAGTTGAGATTCAGTGTGAAAATTTGTCTAAGGGACAGATACTTGCAAAAAAAACATTCTCAGCGGATGAATTTGAAGTAAATCAGTATGTTTATTTAAACATTGCAGATGGTGTAAAAGTTGATCGTGGAGATCAGATTAAGATTTCCTGTACATCCGATGGGGAAGCAGGGGATGCTCCGACCGTATTATATAATGTAGAAAACAAACTGGAAAACCCGGATGTCGCGAGAGATGCACAGTTTACTGTGAATGGAAATGTTGTTCCGGGAACAATGTGTATTGCGGTCAATGGGCGGAATTATGTCTGGACAGGTCCAAATTACTGGAAACTGGTATTACTTGCAGTTGTATTAGTGGCTGTCTTGTATGGAATTGAGTGCAGCCGCGACAAAAGGGGGAAGACAACAGTACTGTTTAACATGTTGTTTGTCCTCAAAAAATATAAATTCTTAATTAAGCAGCTTGTGAAGAGAGATTTTAAAGTGCGTTATAAACGTTCGGTACTTGGCGTGTTTTGGAGCTTTCTGAATCCGCTTCTTATGATGATCGTACAGTATGTTGTATTTTCACAGCTGTTTAAATCAGATATTGAAAATTATCCGGTATATCTGTTGAGTGGTACGGTTGTTTTTAACTTCTTTAATGAAGGTGTGGGACAGTCTTTGACATCTATTGTGGGGAATGCGCCGTTGATCACAAAGGTATATTTGCCGAAATATATATATCCGGTAACAAGAGTTTTTTCTTCGGGAATCAACTTACTGATGTCATTGATTCCGCTGATCATTGCAGCGCTTATTACAGGTGAAAAGATCACATGGGCTTTTTTAATGCTTCCATATATTTTGATTTGCGTCATGATTTTTACCATGGGATTCGGTATGATTCTGGCAGCTGCCATGACGTTTTTCCGGGATATGCAATTTTTATGGGGAGTGCTTAGCATGCTCTGGATGTATCTGACACCACTGTTTTATCCGATTTCGATTGTTCCGAAGCAGGTACAGGGACTGGTACTCAATAATCCGATGTACTATTTTGTCAATGCTTTTCGAACCATCATTCTGGAAGGGATTACACCTCGACCGGTTGTGTTCTGTCAGTGTACAGTGGTCGCACTCATTATGCTGGGAATCGGAAGCTTGATCTTTAAGAAAACACAGGATAAATTTATCTTTTATATTTAGGAGGAATTGCAGAAAATGCCGATCGTTTCTGTGAAAAATATATCACTGAAATTCAAAATGGAACAGAACCGTGCAAATTCATTAAAAGAATTTTGTGTACGCTGGCTGAAACGGGATTTGAAGTCAGAGGATTTCTGGGCATTGACAGATGTTTCTTTTGATGTCGAAAAGGGTGATGTCATTGGAATTATCGGACATAACGGAGCCGGAAAAAGTACATTATTAAAAGTGATTTCCGGAATTATGAAACCGACAAAAGGAACGATCGAAGCGTATGGAAACATTGTGCCAATGCTGGAACTGGGATCGGGATTTGATATGGAATTGTCCGGTAGAGAAAATATATATCTGAATGGTGCAATTCTCGGGTATTCAGAAGAATTCCTGAATGAAAAATATGATGAAATCGTTGCATTTTCCGAACTTGGAAATTTTATTGAGGCACCACTCCGGACTTATTCCTCCGGAATGCTTGCAAGACTGGCATTTTCCGTTGCATGTATTGTGGAGCCGGAAATCTTGATTGTTGATGAAATCCTGTCGGTCGGGGATGCTGATTTTCAGGAGAAGAGTCGTGCGAGAATGATGGATCTTATGACAGGCGGAACAACGGTATTTTTTGTATCGCATAGTTTAAAACAAATCCGGGAAATGTGCAACAAGGTTGTCTGGCTGGAGCATGGGAAAATACAGGCGATCGGAAAAACTGAGGAGATATGTAATATGTATGAAGGGGCAAAGCATGAGTGATATAAAAATCCTTGTTGCAACGCATAAAGAATTTTACCGGCCGGAAAATCCACTGATTTTTCAGGTGCAGGTAGGAAGTGCATTGGCAGATCATCATATAGAAGGAATTCTTCATGATGATGAGGGCGAGAACATTTCAAAGAAAAACAGATCCTACTGTGAACTTACGGCACAGTATTGGGCGTGGAAAAATCTGCAGGCAGACTATTATGGCTTTTTTCATTATCGCAGATATATGAGTTTCAAACAATATTTCCCCGTGACAGATGGCAAAATACAACTGAAGCGATGGACACCGTATTTGGAAGGAGATTCTCTGGAGAAAGATCTATCTCCTTATGATTTAGATGAGATGCACATGCGGCATGTGATTGAACAATATGATGTGATCACAGTGCTGAGTGAGCATATGGATGTGACGGCATATGAACAGTTTGGACAGTTTCACCGTATCAGAGATCTGGACCGTGCAATTGCAATATTAAAAGAAATGCATCCGGAACAGGCGGCGGCATGTGACGCATATATGCAATCGAAATATATTTATTTCTGCAATATGTATATTATGAAAAGGGAATACTTTTATGCATATATGAACTGGCTGTTTCCTGTTTTGGAGAAGTTTGAGAGTCAGACAGATTTTTCCGGATATAGTGATAAAGAAAAGCGTGTGACGGGGTATATTGCGGAGCGTTTGTTTGGGGTGTACTATACCTGGTTAAAACAGCAGGGATCGGCAAAGTGTGCGGAGGCTCCATATGTGATTTTTCACCAGAATGTCCGTGAGTTTCAATTTGGCAAAAAAGGACCAAGAATTAAGGTGGATATGAGGAAGGTCAATCAGCTGATACCGGCAGGGACTATGAGAAGACGTATGGTACGCAGACTTCTGAGAAAGGAATTATAGAAATGGAAATTCAATTACAAACAATTCTACAGCCTGATCCGGGAATTTGTGTTGAAGAAGCCCTGTATTTTCATAGAAAGGGAGAAGAGATATGTTTTGATGGATATTTCAATCTTTTTTATATCGAGAAATGGAAGCGGTATACAAGATTGGAAAAATTGCAGTTGTCTATCAAAACTGTGGGATATCAAATGCTTCGACTTTATCATAATCGAGAATGTGTTGATGAAATCAAGCTGGAAGAATCAAAATATGCGTATACCATAGAATTTCCATGGGAGAAATACACAGATGGTGTTTTCTGGTTTTCTCTTGTGCCGGATGAGAAGTGTAAGATGCAGCGGATATCAGGATATTATATGGGTGTGTGTGAGGAGGTTGCACATGTGGCAATCGGGATTGATATCTGTACATATCGCAGAGAAGAATATGTCCTGCGCAACTTAAAGATACTCTGTGAGCGGGTATTGCAAAATGAAGAACTGCAGGTTTCGAAAGCCTTGTGGGGATACATCATTGATAACGGAAAAACATTGGATGCATATGAACCATTGCAGCAGTATTTAAAGGCGTGGCAGGAGAGAATTTCTGTTATACCGAATAAAAATGCCGGTGGAGCAGGTGGATTTACCAGAGGTATGCTGGAAGTTTTGGAAGATAAAGAAGAAAGACAGTTAACGCACGTCGTGCTTATGGATGATGATGCGGTGTTAGAGCCGGATTTGTTTGTACGCATGTATGGTTTTCTGTGTGTGGTGAAGCCGGAATGGAAAGATATCATTCTGGGTGGAACAATGCTTCGGGAGGATAAACCGTATCTGTTATTTGCGTCAGGAGAAACCTGGAGTAAGGGATTGATCAAGAATGCAAATAAAAATCTGGATGTGCGCGAATACGAGAATGCAACACGGGAAAATCTTATTACAACAAAATTGGAAAAAACGCTGTATTCGGGCTGGTGGTGCTGCTGTTATTCGCTAAATGTTATAAGGGAAGACAATTTGCCAATTCCGTTATTTTTGCACCATGATGATATTGAATTTGGATTGCGAAATCAAAAGAATGGAATTGTTTTTTTGAATGGAATCAGTGTATGGCACAGATATTTTGAAGATTTACCACCAGAAAGTAATTTATATTATGATATTCGGAATGATTTGATTGAGATTACACAGCAATATGATCGAAAAACAGCAAAGAAATATTTGTGGAGTTTTTATTGGAAACGTCTGGCGGTAAGAGTTGCAAGAAATAAAAAGGATGAAGCTTATTGGGCAATTCAGGGGGCAAATGATTTTCTGAAGGGACCGGAATGGTTATGGAAACAAGATCCAGAGCAGCTTCATAAGAAAATTAGAAATGTGGGGTATGATTGTATCATTCTGCGATGGTGTGAAAGTGTAAAAATTTGTTGTAGATTATTAATCACCCGAAAAAAAGTGATTACGGATTATCAAACAAATATGAGTAAATATACAACAAGAAAAGCATGGATAAAATATTTGGGATTGTAATGCAGGAGGAATTAGATTTATGGAAAAGAAATTGCAGACTTTGATCTTTCCGGATAATGAAAAAGTTCAAAGACAGTGGGGAATTTATTATCGTGGAAATCGGTGCGTGCAGGGAAAAGATGATGTGAAGTTGTATATTCCCGCATTTGAAGTGATTGATTTTTCTACATTTTTTAACGGGTTTTCTTATAGAAAATGGAAAACATATACGAATTTAGGTGCTTTACATCTTTATATAGAAATGAAAGGAAATTTTGATGTAGAATTGGTTGGATATGATTATCATGGAATTCAGCCGGAACGTCATAGTTATGCAACGTATCATTATGAATTGGATAAGAAAGAAAACGTTTGTATTGCATTTCCGGATGAATGTAAAGAACAGATGGTAGCATTTGAAATTCATCCATATGCAGATTGTGAGTTGTATGGTGGTTATTATACAGGAGAATATTTGGAAAGTGATGTCAGAGAAGTGGAACTGGCACTGGCAACAACCACCTGTTTCAAAGAAGAATATATTATACATAACATGGAATTGCTGAAACATGAAATTCTGGAATCGGATGATGAAATTAGCAGACATTTCTATATTCATGTGGTGGACAACGGAAGAACATTGGAACCGGAAAAATATAACTGTGATCGGTTAACGGTTCATCCAAATAAAAACGTAGGAGGTTCCGGCGGATTTGCCAGAGGAATGATAGAATCCTTGCATCAAGAGCCAAAAGCAACGCATGTGTTGTTGATGGATGATGATGTGATTATTTTACCGGAAAGTTTAAAGAGAACATATACGCTGTTAACACTTTTAAAACCGGAACATCAGGGAAAGTTCATTGCAGGAGCAATGCTTGCAATGGAAGATATGTGTGTGATGCATGAGGATCTGGGAACCGTCCGTGCGGATGGAGAAGTGTGTCCGGTTCATAGAGATCTGAATGTTACGGAGTTGGTAAACTGCTTGAAATTAGAAGAAAAACGCCCGAAAGTCCGAAATGAGTTTGGAGCATGGTGGTATTGCTGTATGCCAAGGGAAGCGATTGAAAAGAATGGTCTTCCGTTGCCAATCTTTATTCGCAGTGATGATCTAGAGTATGGGTTGCGTTGCCATCCGGGATTTATCACGATGAATGGAATCTGTCTGTGGCATATGGGATTTACAAATAAGTTTAATCCGGCTATTGATTTGTATCAGGTATATCGAAATATGCTTGTTATACAAGCAACATCTGGTGTGTGCCAGGGAATTGATTTTATGGCATGGATCAAGCGACTGTATAAACAGATGATGCTGGAGTTCAATTACGGATCTGTGGAATTATTGCTTCGTGCTTTGGAAGATTATATGAAGGGACCGGAGTTCCTTATGGAAGATCGTGGAGAGGCAATATTAAAAGAAAACCGAAAATTGGTTGAGACTTTGGTTCCGATTGAAAAATTTGAAGATGACCGTTTCAAAGACATTGATATTCATATGGATAGAGTATATGAGACAGGGGTAAGAAGTTTCAAAGAAAGATGGATTTACAGAATTACTTATAATGGGCATCGATTTTGGCCGAAAAGTAGATTAAAAGATAAACCGGGAGTGATAGGATATGACTGGTCATATCAGCCGGATAAACAGAATCTTAGAAGAAGTCTTATTGTTGTAAACCCTTTGCAGCAGACGATGGGGGTAAGAACAATTGATCGGGATAGATTTAAAAAGTTGCAAAAACGCTTTAAATATGATCTGAAGGAATATTATCAAAGAAAAGATCAGTTAAATAAAACATATTCGGATGCATATAAGAATTTAACTTCGGAAGAGTTTTGGAAACAATACTTGGAGATGTAAATTATAACTATTGACACCTAAAATGATTTTGCTATAGTTATTATGTGTGTCAATTTAGAAAATATAAAACGGAATGGAGAAAAGAAGATGAATATGACAAAAGAAAAAACATTGTCAGTAGTGATACCGTGCTATAATGAAAAAGATAATATTGTATCACTTGTAAAAAAAGTGTTAGAGTCACCAATAGAGAACAAAGAAATAATTGTTGTAGATGATTGTTCAGAGGATGGTACTAAAGAGGTATTGGAAGAACAGGTTAAACCATTAGTGAGTAAAGTAATTTATCATAAAGAAAATGCTGGAAAAGGAGCTGCTTTAAGAACTGGATTTCAGGCAGCAACGGGGGATGTTGTTATTATTCAAGATGCTGATTTGGAGTATGATCCAATGGAGTATCCAAAGGTTGTTAATCCTATTTTTACTGGAAAAGCTGAAGTTGTATATGGTTCTCGATTTTTAAAACAAAAAAGAAAGGGGTATCTAGCAAATAGAATGGCAAATTGGGCTTTAACAACATTTTCGAATTGTTTTACCCATCAAAAAATTACAGATATGGAGACATGTTATAAAGCATTTAAAAGAGAGGTGATACAATCAGTAGAATTGGTAGAAAATCGTTTTGGATTTGAACCGGAAGTTACCGCCAAAATTTCAAAGAAAAACATAAAAATTTATGAAGTGCCTATATCTTATTATCCGAGAACTAACGAGGAAGGGAAAAAGATAGGTTTGAGAGATGGATTGAGGGCAATTTATGTGATTTGGAGATATCGCTAATGAAAAAGATAATACAGCAGTTTATTTCATATTTTTTTGTTGGTGGGATATCTGCAATTGTGGAATGGATATTTTTTGCCTTATTTGCAAATTTTGTAGAATTAAATTACCTTTTTGCAACGTGTTTGGCATTTGTTTTTTCAACGGCAACAAATTGGTTTTTAGGGAGAAAATGGACATTTAAAGGTAATAAAAAATATATAGAGAAACCAAAACAAGAGGTTCTATTGGTATATTTTGTGAGTGCTATTGGTCTTGTATTTAATGTATTGTTAATGTATTTATTTGTGACAGTTATTGGGTTAAATACTTCATTTCTAAAAACCGTAAGTAAAATTTTAGCAACAGGGATAGTATTTTTTTGGAACTTTTTTGTAAGAAAACTTTTTATTTATAAAGAGGTAAATTAAAAACGAAAGGATAAAATATGAAGATTTCAGTTATAGGGACAGGATATGTAGGGCTTGTCACAGGAACATGTTTGGCAGATTATGGTAATGATGTTTATTGCGTTGACGTTGATGAGAAAAAAATAAAAAAACTTAAAGAAGGAATTATTCCTATTTATGAACCAGAATTAGAGGGAATGGTTCATGAAAACTATGGTTCTGGGCGATTACGTTTTACGACAGATATGAAAGAGGCTTTGGATAATTCTGAAATTTGTTTTATTGCAGTAGGAACGCCAATGGGAGAAGACGGATCTGCAGATTTACAATATGTTTTGTCGGTGGCAAAAAGCATTGGAAAAAATATGGAACACCATATGTATATTATAGATAAATCAACAGTTCCAGTAGGAACAGCTAAAAAAGTTAGACAAACAGTTCAGAAAGAATTAGATGATCGGAATTTGAACTTGAGCTTTGATGTGATTTCAAATCCAGAATTTTTAAAAGAAGGAACAGCGGTCTCAGATTGTTCTAGACCAGATAGGGTAGTAATTGGAACAGATAATGATAATGCCGCTAGGATAATGAAACAGTTATATACTCCTTTGGTAAAAAATACGGAAGCAATGATTTTTATGGATATTGCGAGTGCAGAAATGACAAAATATACGGCAAATGCGATGCTTGCAACAAAAATTTCATTTATGAATGAAATTTCAAATGTATGCGAAAAAGTAGGTGCTGATATAAATAAAGTTAGGCTTGGAATAGGAAGTGATCATCGTATTGGATATCAATTTATTTATGCGGGATGTGGATATGGAGGTAGTTGTTTCCCGAAAGATGTTCAGGCATTAATTAAGACAAGTCATGATTTTGGTTATGAAACCGAAATATTAAAGGCTGTTGAAGCTGTTAATGCAAAACAAAAATTGGTTATTCCTAATAAAGTAATACAGAGATTTGGAGAAAATCTTGAGGGTAAAATATTTGCAGTATGGGGATTAGCTTTTAAACCAAATACAGATGATATGAGAATGTCAGCTGCAATTACAATAATTAATGAACTTACCAAAAGGGGGGCAAAAATTAAAGCATATGATCCTAAGGCTGAAAAAGAAGCAAAAGAATGCTATCTTAAGGATAATCAAAATGTTGAATATTGCGAAAGTAAATATACAACATTGATTGATGCGGAAGCAATGATTATGATTACAGAATGGAAGGAATTTCGCCAACCAGACTTTGGCGAAATTAAGCACAGGTTAAAAAATCCTATTATTTTTGACGGAAGAAATCAATATGATGAAGAACAACTCGAAAATCTGGGGTTTGAATATTATCAAATTGGTGTTGGAGTTAATAAGAAAGGAGAAAAAAATGAGTAGAGTATTAGTAACCGGTGGGGCAGGTTTTTTGGGATCACATCTTTGTGATAGATTGTTAAAAGAAGAAAATGAGGTATTATGTGTAGATAATTTATTTACAGGAAGTAAAAAAAACATTAAGCATTTGTTAGAAAATTCAAACTTTGAATTTATTAGGCATGACATTACAGAACCATTGTATGTTGAGGTTGATCAAATATATAATCTTGCATGTCCAGCAAGTCCACCACATTATCAATACAATCCAATAAAGACAGCCAAAACAAGTGTATATGGTGCGATTAATATGCTTGGACTTGCCAAAAGAGTTCATGCCAGAATTTTGCAGGCGAGCACATCAGAGGTATATGGAGATCCGGAAGTACATCCACAGCCGGAAAGTTATAGAGGAAATGTAAATACAATTGGAATTAGATCATGTTATGATGAAGGTAAGAGGATGGCAGAAACGTTATTCTTTGATTATCATAGACAAAATGATGTTGATATTAGGGTAATACGTATTTTTAATACATATGGTCCTCGAATGAATCCAGAGGATGGACGTGTTGTGTCAAATTTTATTGTTCAAGCATTAAAAAATGAAGACATTACAATTTATGGAGATGGGAAACAGACAAGAAGTTTTTGCTATGTGGATGATTTGATAGAGGGAATGTATCGGATGATGAATTGTGAAGATTTTACGGGACCTGTTAATCTTGGCAATCCGGGTGAGTTTACTATGATAGAACTTGCACAAAAGGTTATCGATTTAACAGGATCATCTTCAAAACTTGTTTATATGCCATTGCCAAGTGATGATCCAACACAGAGAAAACCTGTAATAGATCTTGCAAAAGAAAAGTTGAATTGGAAACCTACGATTGCATTAGAAGAAGGACTTAAGAGAACAATTGAGTATTTTAAAACAGTAATTTGATCTTTTGATAAAATATATTATATTTTAAGTTGAAATTTTAATGTTTTATGAGGATATTTTACAATTTTTGAAAGAAAGTAAATAATTGTAATAGATATCCTCATAATTATTTTACAAAAGAAAAGTGTTTATTATTTAAGGAGTGCTATGAAAGCAATAAATAATGTTAGAAAAGTAAATAAGATAGACTGGTTTATAAATATATTGGCAATATTATTTATATTAGGATCTTTTGTGACGGTAATAAGAATATGGGCATTGAATAGATCTTTTTGGGTTGACGAATCAATGCTTGTATGGTCATTTAACACCAGTAGTTTAAGAGATATTTTGAAAAATGGATTAAAATGGGATCAAAGTGCACCTTGGGGGTATGCCTTTTTAGTAAAAATAGTGATGAAGTTGCTGGGTAATGCAGAAATGACATTACGTTTAACATCAATAATTGCTTTTCTATTAATGCTTTTTATGGTATATAAATTAGCTAAAGAGGTTTTTGATTTTAAATATCCGTTAATTTGTGTAGCATTTATTTCTTGTAATCAGATCTTGATTCAATATACAAATGAATTTAAACCTTATATGTTGGATTGTCTTTGCACATCGCTTGTCATATATTTGTTCTTTTTGCGCGAAAAACGAATGAATGTTAAAGTTTGGATTTTAACAAACATAGTATTAATTTTAACTTCTAATCCAGCATGCTTTGTTTTAGCAGCAATTCTTTTATATGATTTTGGAAATGGAATTTTAAAAAAAGACAAAGAGAAAATAGTATCCTCAATAAAAACAGGACTTTTATTTTTGATTATATTTATTATTTATTATCTGCTTTGGCTGAAAAAAGTTACTAATAATGAATATATGATTCAATATTGGGAGCAAAAAAAAATTCCTTTATTGCTAATCACAAAAGAAAACTGGAAACAATTATTTAGCCTTTTGGGAGAATTATTTAGTGTTTGGGGAATAAATAAAATTTTTGTAATTTTATTTTCAATAGTTACATTAGTAATGGGGATAATCAAAAAAAATAAATATGTTCTTATTCCGTATATTTCAATGTTTATTGCAGCGTTGGCTTCACATTTTGGATTTTTTCCAGTTGCAATTAGGTTATGGCTTTTTATTTATCCAATATTATCTTTAATGGCATTTAAATGCTTATTTGATTGTTTAAAAACAGATATATATATTGGAAAAATTATGTCTATAGTTGTTATGTTTGGATTGATTATTCAAAATACAGGTTTAACGTATTATTCAAATATTGATGTGGCATATTATAAAGGAGAGGAAGCGAATACTTTAATAAAGTATGTACAGGATAACATAAAAAAGAATGAAAAGCTATACATATCATATTGGGGAATTCCAATTTTGAGTTATAAAAATGGTTATAATAATAATGGAATAGGTAGAAAAAATCAAAATAATATAATATATGGGACGAAAAATTTTGATTATGAAAATGATTTTTCGGAAATTGTTAATAGCAATAATTGTTATATTATTTTATATCATGAAGATAGACGAGATACATTACAAGATACATTGCAGAAATACGGTTATCTTGAAACGATAAAAAATGATCATGAGACATATTTGTATTACTTTACAAAAGACAAAAATAATATAAAAACTAGTTTGAATTATAAATTAGATAAAATTACAACTTATAATGGAAAGTGTTATTTGAATATTACTGTACATAATACTGGAGAGGCATATATTAATACGGATTATTCACCCGTGGGTATTAGATCCCGAGATTATCCTGATATTATTATTGATATTCCACAAAATATTAAACCCAAAGAAAGTATAACGTTCACTTGTTCATTCGATTGGAATGATAAAGATAATCTTAATCTTGAGTTTGTTAATACAAAGTATTGGTATGATGAAATTGGTGTTGATGGATTTGAGTTAACAAAAAAAGACGATTATAAAGAAGCTAAAAATAAATTTGAAGAACTAAAACAATATTTAACTAAAAATAATATTATAATTATTGCAGGAAAAGATGATTTTTCAGCGAGTTGGAATGAACAGTTTCAACACATTTTGGAGCAATTAGGATTAAAAAAATCTTTATATAATGTTATTCAATATTCATATGTTGGAATTATAGATGGAGGGGATAGGGTGTATGAAAAACTAGATAATCACACAATTAAATATCAATATAAGAGTAAAGACTGTCAAATAAATGTGGAAAGCAAAGGATTTAATTGTGGAGATAATTCATCAATTAAAATAAATGGAAAAGAATATTCAATAAATCAAAGGGGATTAAATATAGTTGTATATAATAATGAAAAAAAAGAAGTAGTAGATAATTTCGCAATTGATACTAATCTGAATTATTCTCTAAGTATAAAATAATAGTAATAATTACTGGTTTTTATATTTTAACTGATTAAGTAACAGTATTGATTAAGTAAAATATTTGAAAATAGAAATAGAAAAATGTGTTGTTGAAGCATAAGCATGAGAAATGTTTACATGTAATAAAAATTGATGATGAGATAAATTGTAGAGAATTGATTTCTGAATATTGTAAAAGTAGTAAAGAAAAATGCTAAACGAGATGAAAATTTAAAAAAGAGTAATAGAATTGGATTATGTTCGTGCATTAGCTATTTTGCGTGTATTGCTTACACATACTACGGAAAGAGTATATACATTGAATGCAATGACGTTAGCACAAGAATCTATGCATAGCAGAATTTTTTCAGTGTCTTTGTTTACCGTTGGTCGATTGGGTGTTCCCTTTTTTTCTTCCTGACAGGATTTCTGATGTCTGGGGGGATTATGAATATGAAAGAATAATAAAGTTCGAGAAGCGTAATGTATTGGGATTGGTGATTACAACAGAGATATGGATTGTTATTTATAATTGTTTTAATGCATGGTATTATCAGACTCCACTAAATGGAAAGATTATGATAGAAAACATGTTGTTTTTCCGCCCGACAGAAATGTCGCATATGTGGTATATGTCTGTAATCATTGGAATTTATTTGTTTATTCCATTTATCATAAATGGATTGAATCACACAGATGTGAGAAGTTTGTTTATTCCATTATCTGTTGCGTTTTTAGCACTGTTTGTGATTCCGGTTGTGGATGTCTTTTTATTGGCAAATGGAAAATCGGCAATTTCATCATTGCTTGATCTTAGTTTTTTAGGCGGAGTATATGGATTTTGTATCATATTGGGCTGCTTGATTAGAAAAGGTGTTTTTGACAGAATAAAAACAATGGTGTTGATATTGATAGGGGCGGGTTCCTTTTGTTTTACAGTTTTTATGCAGATTTATTCAGATATGCATGGTGTAGATTACAATGTATGGTATAATGCAGCTACGCTGATATTGGCAGATCTTTCCATTTTTCTTTTGATTTCCAGAATGAAATTTACATCCGGAAAGATTGCTACGAATATATCAATATGCGCATTTGGAATTTATCTGGTACATAATCCAGTTAATATGATATTACTTCGATATTTTGAGCCGGCATCCAGAGTGGTTCGGCTTGGAGTTGGGGTGTTGGTTACATTTTTGGTTTCGTGGGGAATTGTGTTTGTTGGGAGCAAGATTAAGGGAGTGTCCAGGATTTTGTTTTTTATTAAGGGTTGATGAGAATGAGAAGGAATGGTAGTGACGCCGGCAGAGATGCCTGCGTGGAGTTTATACAGGATAAAAGATGATTTTTAAAATTAGGGATTATAGAAAATAAATATTGAGAGAATGTGAGTTTACTATTATAATTAAGCATAAAGATAGATACAGGATATACTATTTTGTTAAGTTTTGATAAAGCAATTAGTTTACTATATGCAATACTAAACAGAAATTTAGAAGAAAGGAGAGAGTAGAACATGTCACAAGGGTTATTTGGTGGGGCAACTTCTTATGAGGAACAATCTTTGACGGATATTAAATTAGATGTTCTTAAATGGATTGGTTATACAAAACAAATACAAGATGAAATGAATACACGTCTACAAAAGTCAAAAGAGAGCGGCTTTTGGTCAAAAGTTGGATTTGATTTTCAAATGACAATATATTCCTCAATGAGATTTTATGAAACGATAATTGAGGATCTAAATAGGATTAATACATCAATAGAACAGAATTCAATTTCGGATAGAGACGTAATTCTTTTGAGAAAAATAGGAAAGAACTCGATTAATTATAATATTAACGATTATCCTAAAAGTTATAAAGGTGGAGATAACGAGCGATGGCATGATTATGGAAATCCAGAATTTCGTAACGTAGAGGATATGTATGCTGATGGTCGTGATTTCTTTGTGACTTTGCAAGACGCTGTAAATGCTGCTTCCAGATTGGAGGATTATGTGAATAATCAGAATGTAATTAATAATACAATGAATATTGGAGGAAATGTAGAAAATTCTCAAATTCAGCAAGGAACGATAAAATCTATACAAGCACAGACAACACAAACGGAATTTGATTATGATAAAATATATGAGCTTTTGGTTAAAATACATGAATATTCATTAAATGATTTGTTTCAACAAGAGTTTGGTACAAATACGGACGAAGTACGAAAGAATATCGAAGAGGCTATAGCTTATTCTCAAAATAGGGAGCATTCTTCTAAGATTAAAGAACTTGTGCAAAAAATTAAAGATGTTGCAGCTGGAATTTCTGGTGGGATAATTGCAAATGGGATATATCAATTGATACAGAGTGTTTTTTCTTAGAGAGAATAATTTGAATATGTGGTTTAATAATAAGTGCGAGAAATATTTATAAGTTAGAGGGAGGAAAAGGTTGGAGTGAAACTTCATTTGGAGAATATTGGGTTAATTCAAGATGCTACAATAGAAATGCAGGGAATTACTGTTATTGCAGGAGAAAATGGAACGGGGAAGAGTACGGTTGGAAAGGCTTTGTATTCTATTTTTAATAGTTTTTATGAAGTACAGGAGCAGATTAGAAAAGAACGTTTCCAAAGCATTGAGAACATAATACAAATTATGTATAATTTCTATTCACCCAGACATGAAAAAATCGTGAATATACACGGTTATTCGATAGAACTACTAAAGAACAGGGATAAATATGCTAAATTTCCAGAAAAATTAAAAAAAGACCTTAAAGTTATGTTAGAAATAGATCCGGATAGATCGGGCTTGAAAATTGATCAGTTAAGAATGGACGATTTTGTTGGACATATTGTAGAAAGCCTGAAAATTTCCGATGAGGCGATTCTGAACTCTCTAATTGCCAGAAAGTTGAATATAGAATTTAATAATCAATTATTAAATGTGTTCGCAGAAGATCGAGGAAAGATAGAATTGCATGTACAGAATGAGAATCTGCATATAGAAGTCGAACAAGAGAGAATATGTGCAAACAGGCTGGATTTTGGTCTTCATACAGAGGCAATATATATTGATGATCCTTTTGTATTAGATAATATAGATATCAGATTGAATCGAAGACCATCTAGAAGATTTATGGATCATAGAGACCAATTGATTAGAAAATTACTTTATGAAAATGAGCATACGAGTGTAGTGGATGAAATCGTTGTTGAAAATCGTTTTCAAAAAATCTATGGTAAGTTGCAGAATGTATGTAATGGCAGAATGATTCGACAGAAAAGTGGAGAAGTGGAGTATCAACCGAAAAACACAGAGAAATCAATTAGTGTGAAAAATTTATCTACTGGATTGAAAACATTTGTTATTTTAAAAACTTTGTTGCTGAATGGCACAATTGAAGAAAACGGCATGATTATTTTGGATGAGCCGGAAATTCATTTACATCCGGCTTGGCAATTACAGTTTGCAGAACTTATTGTGTTATTGAGTAAAGAATTTGGAGTAAATGTTTTATTAAATACACATAGTCCATATTTTTTACGTGCAATTCAGGTTTATTCGGCAAAATATGAGATGGCAGATAAATGCAAATATTATATGTCAGAACTCGTCGATGATAAGAAGGCAGGCATTTTTGATGTTTCGGATGATGTAGATAAAATCTTTGAAAAATTGGCACAGCCATTGCAAGTGTTGGAGAATGAGAGGTGCAATATTGATTAAATTTGAAGATCATTTAATATTAAAAAATCACCTTTCTACACTGCATGAAACTTCTGTTGATTTTCATGATAAGAATCATATTCAGTACATGACAAAGTCAGAGAGAACAGCAGTGAATTTTGACGGTGTAAAGGAAGAATATATTAAAAATCTTTCGCTTATCGAAGTGCCAAAATCAAACGATGCCTTGTTTATGTCAAAAGATAATAAGCTGATTTTTGTTGAGTTTAAGAATGGATTTATGGATGGCAAGAAGAAGTTTGATGTTCGCAAGAAAATATATGACAGTGTTATTATTTTGACAGATATATTGAATCTGGGTATCAGCAAATTGCGCAATCAGATGGAATATGTTTTGGTATACAACGAGAACATAAATGAGGATGAAAAAGACATTCTCCAAAAGAAATCTTATGTACAACCTTCAAAGGCATATGATAGTCTTGCCAAGGGGATTTTTGGGATGGCAAAGAAAGAATATGTTTGCTTTGGAGTTGATATTTTTAAGAATTATTGCTTTAAGGATGTGCACACATACACAGAAAAAGAATTTGAAGAGTATTTGGAAAGGAACTAAGGAAAATGTACGACTATTTAATTGTTGGAGCTGGTTTATTTGGATCTATCTTTGCAAGACAGGCAACAGATGCAGGAAAGAAGGTTCTTGTCATTGACAAGCGACCGAATATTGCGGGAAATGTGTATACGGAGGACATAGAGAAAATTCATGTACATAAGTATGGGGCACATATTTTCCATACAAACAACAAAGAAGTATGGGAGTATGTGACAAAGTTTGCGGAGTTTAACCGTTTTACAAATTCGCCAGTGGCAAATTACAAGGGAGAATTGTACTCTCTGCCATTTAACATGTATACGTTTAACAAGATGTGGAATGTGATTACGCCACAGGAAGCAGCTGCAAAGATTGAGGAGCAGCGGAAAGAAGCCGGTATCACAGAGCCACAGAATCTGGAGGAACAGGCAATTTCTCTGGTTGGCAAAGATATCTATGAAAAACTGATCAAGGGATATACCGAGAAACAGTGGGGACGTGATTGCAAAGATCTTCCTTCCTTTATCATCAAGCGGCTTCCGGTTCGGCTGACATTTGATAACAATTATTTTAATGCACTGTATCAGGGAATTCCGGTTGGCGGATATACAAAGATGGTTGCAAATATGCTTGATGGGATTGAAGTTCGCCTCAATACAGATTATCTTGAAAATAAGGATGAGCTGGATAAGCTGGCAGAGAAAGTGGTATATACGGGCGCCATTGATGCATATTTTGATTATAAACTTGGTGCACTGGAGTACCGTTCCGTCCGTTTTGATACCGAAGTGCTGGATACTCCGAATTTTCAGGGAAATGCTGCGGTCAATTATACGGATCGTGAAACCCCGTGGACCAGAATTATTGAGCACAAGTGGTTTGAGTTTGGTAAGGATGATGAAGGAAATGACATTCCTAAGACTGTCATTAGCCGGGAGTACAGTTCCGAATGGAAAGTAGGGGATGAGCCATATTATCCGGTCAATGATGAGAAAAATGGCAAGCTGTATCAGGAATATAAGAAACTTGCAGAAGACGAGAAGAACGTGATTTTTGGCGGACGTCTGGGTGAGTACAAGTATTATGATATGGATGCTGTTATTGCATCGGCACTGGGATTGTGTGAGAAGGAATTGGGGTAATTTTTATGAAGAAAACAGCATTAGTGATTATGGCTGCTGGAATCGGGTCAAGGTTCGGAGAAGGAATTAAGCAGTTGACTCCGGTGGATGATTATGGGCATGTGATTATGGATTACTCGGTCTATGATGCAATTGAAGCAGGATTTAATGAGATTATTTTTATTATTCGAAAAGATATTGAGACGGATTTTAGAGAGATAATTGGGGACAGAATTGAAAAAATTTGTGCCTCTAAGGGTGTTGATGTAAAGTATTGTTTTCAGGATATCAACAATATTCCGGGAGAGATGCCGGTTGGACGGACGAAACCATGGGGAACAGGACAGGCAGTGCTGGCAGCGGAGCCTTTGATTGATTCTGCTTTTGCTGTGATTAATGCAGATGATTATTATGGAAAAGAAGCGTTTGTAAAATTGCATGACTGGCTGATACATTCACATTCACACAATGAATTAGCAATGGCTGGTTTTATTCTAAAAAATACTTTATCGGACAATGGTGGAGTTACCAGAGGAATTTGTCAGGTAAATGTGCAGACGATGACATTATCGGAAATCGTTGAGACGCATAATATTGTGAAAACCGGAAATAGCGCGGAGGCGGATGGAAAGGTATTGAATCCGGATTCCTATGTTTCTATGAATATGTGGGGATTTCCGACAGAAGATGAAACTTCAAAACCTGCATTTTTACAGGTCTTGAAGGATGGTTTTGTAAAATTCTTTGAGACAGATGTTTTGGATAATCCAATGAAAGCAGAATATCTTCTTCCTGTTCTGATTGGAGATTTACTGAAAACAGGAACTCATACAGTTGAGGTATTGCCGACACAGGATAAATGGTTTGGTGTGACTTATGCCGAGGACAGGCAGTCGGTTTATGAGAATTTTAAAGAATTGATTTCCAAGGGTGTCTATGGAAAGGGTTTCTTAAAATAAAATGAAAGAGCGCATTGGATATTACGATATTGCAAAGGGATTAGGGATCTTTTTAGTAGTTTATACACATATATGTTTTAATACGAGTTTTCACATTAACGAAATAATATATACATTTTATATGCCATTATTTTTTGTTGTTTCAGGTATGACGTTTAAGCTTGGAGAAACTTTAAAAGGATATGTTGTGAGAAATTTCTATTCTATAATGATTCCGTATTTTGTATGGAGTATTTTATCCTTTATTTATTGGGCTGGTTTTGAAAATAAATTTAGATCAGAAGCTGCAAAGTTAGCTGTGGATAAAGCTTTTTGTGGAATATTTGTGGGCAGTTACTATTGGCTGCCTTTTAATTATGTTTTATGGTTTTTGCCTGTGCTTTTTATAGTTAAAGTCCTATATGGAATATTGGAAAGGTATTTGCCGAAGCCGGGAATTGTAGTTGCTATCATAGTATGTTCAGTCTTAGGTATTAAGTTAATGAATGTAGAATTGGTATGGGGAATAAATCGCGCATTACGTTATGTTGTATTTTTTGCTTTTGGAGTACTTATAAAAAGGATTGATTTTAGAAAATTGAAGTATAAAACCGTGATGTGGTTATTGCTGTTTTCTTTCCTGACTATCGCATGTCTACGCGGATATTCGATGGGAATATTTTATTATATTTTAGGTGTTATCGGAAGTGTTGCAACGATTATTATAGCTGCTGATTTGGAAGTACATACTCAGTATATAGCTGGCATTATGAGCAAATTAGGGACTATAACATTAGGAATTTTGGTGATGCATGGACCCTTGTATCGTGCGTTGATAGGCATAATATCGAAGATGTTTTGTATAGATACAGGGTGCTTGAGGAGAAATATACCATTTTCTATGAGTTTATCGGTGATTACTATTTTGCTTATTGTGTATCCGACCAGATTAATATATAAATATATACCAATTTGTCTTGGTAAAAGAAAGTGAAGAGAATACATAAAGTCTGGCTCATGGTGTTTATGATTCCTTATCTTGTCTATCACCTGACCTCCTGATTGTCCAGCCATAGACCATTATACTGTCCTTATTAAGATAAAAGGAAAGGCAGTCTTATCTTCCGTGATTACTGCAGCCGTATCATAAGTACCCCAAGCGATAAAGGGCATGGTGGGAAAAATAATGTGAGAAATACTATAAAAAAGCGTTTTAACAATATAATAGATTTGGGTGGAAGTTTAATTACGATGGATTAGACGGGAGGGGGGGATTGTTCCAGGGGTGGGTGCGAAAGCGTATATGGCTGCAGGTGATTGTTGGGATTGGAGCGATTGCTCTTAATATGTTGCCTGTGTCATCTGATATTTTCAAGGTGGATTCTCTGTGCAAATATTTTATCTTTTTCTATGCTGGTTTTTTGATTCAAATCTATTTTGAAATTTTTCCTGAATGGAAGAAGATTTTGGATAATACAGGCGTTCTTATAATAGGATGCTTGGCTTGGGGGATGGTATTTGTGGCAGGGAATACTTTATTTGACTTGGCGGGAGCTTTTGGGACGGCTAGGTATGTGTTGATGAAGGCGAAGGTGCTTCGGGTTTTATGTGGGGAAAAATAATATAATTTTTTGCAGGGAGGATTATGTATGGATTTTCAAATTGTAATGGAGTTATCAGCAGTTGCTACAATAATTGGTGTAATTGTTTCATATTTCACATTTCATAAGACATCTAAGTTGAGTTACATTACGCAAGAAAGAAAAGAATGGAGAGCTGATATACGAAAAATTGTGGATGAGTTGGAGGTATGCCCTTTTTCAAAAAAGAAGCGGGTTTTAACAAAACTCAAAACCCGGATTAATACATATGGAAAATTAACAGAAGATGTTGGAAAAGATTCGCATATTTGGAAACAGATCGAAATAATTGAAAATTGCCGATCGAAAGAATATGAGAAACAGAAAGATAAATTAATTCTGTTTTTATCTCTTTTACTGAAAGATGACTGGGAGAGAGCAAAAAAAGAAGTGATTGGGGAGCCGGCAAAGGGAATAATTACGGTATGCTTGTCATTTGCAATTATTTTTTCCTGGATTGGTATATTTCAAGCAAATGGAATAAACATAAGAGATGTCAAGGAAGTACAAAAAGGTATTATTTATACGAGCCCTGGGATGATCTTAATTATTATGGGGTTGATAGTTTGTTTCCTGATTATAAATGTGTTGAAACAACATACTGAAGGAGAAAGTTGGATAGAGATAATAGTGTTTGATGCAATTTGGATAATGGTAATTGTATTTGGAACATTGGAATTGGTTGCCGAAAAAGAGTCATCCATTTTTATACAGGCAGCTATAGGAATGATAATTTTTTCAGGAGCATTGAGTTTGTTTCTCGATATTGGAAAATATGTTCAAAGAAAAAGGTATAAATCATATGTAGATAAAATTAAAGGGGATGAAAAAGCGGTTCAAAATAGCTAACGGTTCAAGAAAATGGTATTGATGAAAAGCGGCTCTGCTTATTTGCAACTATTCACAAATCTTATATCAGTTTTTGACGTTTACACAAAACTTGAAACGGTCTCGGAGAGAACAGAGATTTCCGCTGGAAGTCGCATCTCCAGCAGAAACTCTCTATATTTTTATTGCGCTTCCATCTTGCAGAGGCTCTCACTACTCACATAGCATGCGACACTATGTTCTTGAGGTGGTTCGTTACTTAAGCGGTTATAGTTCCGCCGTACCCATTAGCTAACGAATTATATGTCTGTTATATAGAGTTTATACATTCTCAATGAAAACTCTTAACAATGGATCAAACGAAAAAAGGAACATATTAAAGCGCGCGGGAAATTTTCATGAGTGCTTTGAAGAATTTCTTCATTTAGCATCATCCCCTTTCCTATATTGGGATGATTTAATTATAGCATATAGGATTCTTTTGTAAAGCGTAAATGTAATGTAATAAAAGGGGTCTGACCCCATTAAATAAATATAAACTTTTTAAATGGGGTACTGTTTGCCAATATTACGGCATCCGGAGCAGATGCATTTTTGCTACATATTACCACTACGCCAAGTGTGGCATATGTAGTCCGTGATTTCTCTGGCTATCAGATCTTACGATGGGATTCTCGTATGGGGTTGGACTGTTCCAACGGAAGTACGTTTAACATTGTGTAAAAGTGGGCAGACCCCCTTTGCAAATAGTGAATAAAAAACAGACAAAGTGTGAACAGTGTTTGCAGAATTTGGTTTTACACGATAGGATATGCGAGAAAAGAGAACAACAATGGGAAAATATTTCGGAACAGACGGCTTTCGCGGTGAAGCCAACAAAGTATTAACCGCGGATCATGCATATAAAATTGGACGTTATCTGGGCTGGTATTACAACCAGA
>OGYC01000276.1_pt1 | contig 58973 bp, 40 predicted proteins | sample 1576461 | NCBI WGS metagenome assembly OGYC01 (sample SAMEA3541569, study PRJEB24748) | human gut metagenome | biome: human gut; feature: human-associated habitat; material: faeces | place: China | collected 2012 | reverse complement strand
CGCTACACGTCCGCAGGTTAGTACATATATCTTAGGTTAGTGGCGTTTTTTTGAAAGGTAAATGTCAGTGCAGTTGCACAGATACACTCACGAAATTATTAACGCCTTGCCAGTACGCAAAGTGTTTTCGGCGGTGTTGGTGCGAAGAATCCTCAATAGTTGGCTGAGCGAAGCTCAGCAATAGAAGCTCACCTTTGGCAAGGGGGGTAAGAATGTGGTGCAAGGCGGGGGATAGTGCGGGTTTGGGAGGGTTGGTGCAAGCGAGGGATGGTGGTGAGGCAATCCCTCCGTCTTGGCGGCAGAAAAGTTTAGTGAATAAAAAAGGCGGACGTGTTGCAAGTAAAACGCAACAGAGCAACAGTTTGTGCCTTGCCGTCAAGCCACCTCCCTTTGACAAGGGAGGCAAGGGCATGGTGCGGGGCGAAACGGTTGATGTGATTTTGAGAAGGTTGTGGGAATAGAGAGGTTCGGTGGGTGTAAAGTAATCCCTCCGGTAGTCGCCCGAATTTTTTTCGGGTGACAGCACCTCACCTTTGACAAGGGAGGCAAGGATATAGTGCTTTTTGATGGATAGTGCTTGGTGATATATTTCACCTGACCGGTGGGTGTAGGGTGCAGGTTTTTTGTATTTTGTGCCGCATTTATGACCGTTTGCGCCGTTATAACAACCGTTCGTGCCAAAAAGTTGAAATCGCAAAGCAAATGAGTTATGATATAATTATAAAATTATAAGGGGGAGAGGTATGCTCATCTGCGTTTACGATACCGCAAACGAGGCGGAGATACTGAAAGCGAAAATAACACAAATCGCAACGGCGGCATATCGAAGAATTGCCTACAGGGTATGTCAGAGGTATGAGAGCTTTGTGACGGAGTGTAAGACGGCTGACCTTATAATCGTGCTTGCCGACGGAGCGGACGGTATGGAGGGCGTTATTGCGGCGAAGAATGCCGACAGGGATACGCCTGTAATATGGCTGTCGGACGATGAGGGATTCGGGGCGCAGTCATACAGGCTTGGCTGTACCTATTTCCACAAGAAGCCGATACCGCTTGAAAAGCTCAAGGAGGCACTGCATAAGTGCAGGTGCATGGCGTAAGCACGGGTAAATCTACAGGAGGAAAAACATGAAGAAAAAATTTGTACGGCTCATAAGTGCGGTGCTGTCTGCGGCAATGACGTTGACGGCTGTACCGTTATCGGCATTTGCCGAGGGCGAGGCACATACGCATGACGGTGAGAGCAATGTCATCACGACACCGCTTGATTTCAGAGAAAAGACGGCGGACGAAAACGGTAACGGCTGGAGCTGGGATTATGACACAAAGACGCTGACACTTGACGGAGTGAACATTCAGGCGACAACCGACAGTAAGAGCGTCGTAACAGTCCCCGACGGCACGGAGATAGTGCTGAACGGTAACAATACTATCGTACAGACGAACACCGACGACAGCGATACATACGTTCTCAGTGCCGTAAATACGGATACTACTAACTGTGACGGTACAATGACGATCAGCGGCGACGGTGTGCTGAATGCAGAGAACCGCTCTACAGACAGTATGGCACGCTCTCTCGGCGGATCAATAATCCTGAACGGCGGTACAGTAAACGCAACAGGTACTGTAAAGACAAATTCGCTTGAAATACATAATGACGGTGTGCTGAACGCAAATGCGACAACTGCATCTTTTGAGGGTGTGGCTGTCAATGTCAGCCGTGGCATTACTGTTGACGGCAACGGCAGTCTTACTGCAGTAGGTTGTGCTAATGAATCTACGTTAAACAGTGCAATATTGCTTACCAGTAATTTCGACAAAATTTCCGTCAGCGAAAACGGCAGTATTACTGTGCCTGAAGGCAATGCAGCAAGAGTCGGAATATACTACAGCGGAAACAACGGCGACGGAATGGATGCCGAAATAAGCGGCGGTAAGGTCACTGCTTACGGTACTAAGTGTGGCATTTACAAAGTAAACCTTATAATGAGCGGAACAGGCTCGGTTTACACTACGGGCGGTTCATACGCTATCGGTCAAACTGTACCGACAATAGACGAGGACGAATTTGTAGTAAAGGGTTCGACCGAGTCCAAGGCTTCAGAAAGCGCTGTAACAGGCGAGGTCAAGCTTAACGGCGGCTATTATGAGATTGACGGAGCGGACGCTAAGACGGTAGTTATAAAGCCTGATACTTCTCCCCGTATAATACTCGGAAAGCAGACAGGAATATTCAAGACGGAAGAGTTTGAAATAATTGAAGGCATGACTGATACCAAGCTCAAGGGTACGGTTTACTTTGATATTACTCTGAAGAATATGAGCGATGAAGAGTTTGCAGACGCAAGAGGCTATTTCGGCGGCGATGAACTCGATTTATCAGCAAGCATAATCAAGACCGATTACGGCTGGGTGTGCATGGTCTGCGATACCGAGTTTTCGCTTACATACGACACTGATAATACTCTTACAATAAAGTGCGGAGATATTGTATCCAATACCGTTCAGGTAAAGTCGAATGCAAACCGTTTCAACAAGGTTACACAGGGTGACAACACAAACAGAACGGTTTTCTATACAAACACTTCGCAGGAAGAGAAGGACAATTACAAGCTTGTAAGCACCTATACGGTTGACAGTGAAAGCATAAGCTATAACTGGTACAGTACGAACAGTGCATACAGTGCAGATGAGCTCGGTGCGGCAGTATCCGGAAGCAACGGCGAATTCAAGCTTGCGGATAATATTCCTGCCGGAAATTATGTTCTGTATTGTGATATAACCTATTCAGACGGTGACAGCACAGAAACTGTTACAGAAAAATTTACATTTACATATAAAGAATGTGCACATGAAAACGGTTATTCCGACGGTAAATGCACAAACTGCGGAGCGTTATGTGATCACAGCGATATTGATATTGACACGGGTAAGTGTAACGAGTGTGCGCATCAGCTTGTTGCTACAATCAGCACAGACGGCAGTGCGCCGATAGGCTATGACACGCTCGCAGACTGCCTTAACAGCATTACTGCCGATACCGGAAACTATGTTAAGATCTATCAGGATATCGGCGATGCATCGGCAACTGCAGCTTTAGATACTATAGATGTAAATCACAATGTTATGATCGACCTTAACGGTCACAAGCTGAACAATATCAAGCTTGGGGTCAACAAAGACGTCACACTTACATTAACCGGCACAGCGGGCAGTTATGTTAAGCAGGTGTATGTTCGCAAAGGCGGATCATTTATAATTGACAGCGTTGCAAATGTAGAATTTGATACAATTTTTGTTGAGGCAGGTGCAGGGCTTGCTGTAAACGATGGTGCAAAAGTAACTACAGCGTCTTTGACTGTGAAGGCATCCGTGAATGATGACGGAACTACAACGACATCTGTAAAGCTCGCTACGGGAATGAAGTTAGGTGGGCTGACATATCATCGCCAAAACAATTCCGGAGTTCTGAAATTAGGCAATCTTCTTGATGTTACCCGGCAGGCACTGCGACGTGAAGATAACGGCAATTATCTTGATCTTTATAAAGAATATGGAAGTATGGGTTATTCCGTTGCGCTTACTGTTGTTGAGCATACTGACGCTGACCACAAATACAGCGATGGAACAGGCAAGTGCGAGGAGTGCGGAAAGCCCTGTGAGCATGGCGGCGATATAAACACGGATAACGGCATCTGCTCTGTTTGCGGTGCGGTTGTGTCTGTCGCACACTATACAGACGGGGACGGAAACTTATCATCTTATTTAGATGCCGATGAGCTTCACTCTTTACTGAATGAATACAACGGAAGCGGCACGATAAAGCTTTTCAAGGATTATGATAATTCAAAAGCTCAGTATGACTTATACGGAGAACTTACAATTGACTTAAACGGACGCAGATTAAATATCCGGAGTATTACTCCTTGCAAAAACGGAAAGCTTACGATCAAAAACAGCGGCAATCCGGTTATGCTCGGTTGTAATGTATATCCGACAAACGACGCTTCATACGCCGGCGGTACGCTTATAATAGACGGCGATGTAGTTTTAGACACTTCGATCTATGTATATGATTCGAGTACGGTTATACTGAAAGACGGTGCATATACTGCCGGACTTTACGCAAGGGACAGCAAGACATTATATGATATGCTCGGCGAGGGTAAGGCTTTCTTCAAGACTGACGGAACTCTTTTCAATGCAAGCGTTAAGGAAATATCAAGCAGTGAAACGCTGACAATCAAAGACCACAGCCATACCTATGTTGACGGCGAGTGCGGCTGCGGATATGTATGCCCCCACAGCGATGTTGACAGCAAAACGGGCAAGTGTAACGAGTGTGAATATCAGTATGCGGCTGTTATCGTAAAGGACGGGGCTGTAGCTTCTGTTTATAAGGAAACTGAGATGGAAGCGGCTTTTGAAGCGGCTGACAGAGAAGCAAACACAGGCTGTACATTAAAAGTATACAAGAATTATACAGGCAGCTATACAACACTCAGCGGTAAGTTCACGCTGTGGATCGCTGAGAAAGCCAATGTAGGTACGTTAACTGTTTCGGGAGATATAACCGTTACGGGATCGAAAAAAAATAATCGTATTTATGGCGATTTCAATGTAGCGGCCGGCGGTAAGCTGACATTTGACGAAAACTGCGGCGCTATGGGAACTGTGTCGGTAGGTGCAGGTACATTTGACTGCTATAGTACATTTGCTATAACACTCAATATAAACGATGCAAGCAGTAACGTAATTCTTCACGGCGGAGCTTTCAAAACAATATGCTATAACGGCGGCGGGGACAGAGCAAACGCAGAAATACTGACTTTGTTGGCTGAGAACCGTATGTTTATGAAGTCTCCCAATCCTGAGCCGATAGACGGCTCAAAAACACTGTTGAAAGACGGTTTTGCAACAACTGTTATTGTAATACCGCATGAAGATCACATTTACGACAGCACAACGGGCAAGTGTACGATTTGCGGTAAGCGGTGCGGTCATACGGATGTTGACAGCAAAACGGGTGTATGCTCTATCTGCAAATATCAGCTTACTGCGGGCGTTTCGGGCGTGGGAACAGCGAAGTATTTCGATAATATAGACAACGCTTTTACTGCGGCATTATCGGCGGAAAACAACGGCTGTACGCTGACATTGTATAAGGACTGTGAGCTTTCGCAGAACATAGTGATCGGCAATGCAACGTTAACTGTTGATGTGAACGGACATTCTATATCACCGGAAATCAGAGGAATTGACGTAAACGACGGGGGCGTGCTGTATCTTAAAAACAGTGGTGAAAACGGCAGTATAGGCCTGGAAATGGCCGTGAATAAGGGCGGTACGCTTATAAACGGTACTGCGGATGACAGCAGTTCAGCCGTTTCCTTGTTCGCTGTAACTGCCGATGCGGCTGAATGTGTGGAGTTCTACGGCGGCAGTTGTACATACTTAACAATAAAAAACGGCACAAGCGGTATAGCTTTATACGGCGGAAGCTACGAGTTAATTCACACAAATGATTTAACTGATAGCACGCCTGTAAGCGCCCTGCTTGCAAAGGGCTATGCATTTGCGACCGTACAAGAATTCACAACTATCCCCGAAAGTATAGTTGACGGCAGTGCGAAGACGATCGGCGACGGACTTACAAATGTCATGGTTGTAGCGCATGAGCATAGATACAACGTGGAAACGGGCAAGTGTCCGTGCGGCGTTTGTGCGCTTGCTATATTTACCGAGACAACACAAAGCTCTGAAACTTATACATTTATTGAAAGCGAAACACAGTTTAAAAATATTGCGGAAAATGAGGCTGACGGTGTATTAAAGCTGACCGGCGATGTAGATTGTATTGTTAAGGGCATAATAATAAACGGCAATAAAACGATCGACATGAACGGTCATACGCTGAATGTTTCGGTCGGTACCGAGGAAATAAGCGCAGTAGCGGTTTACGGAAATGTAACCTTTGAAAACAGCGGAAGCAGCCGTGCAGTTATAAACGCCACCGGCGTTTATTCCTATGGAATGGTAACTGTAAACGGAGATATTGAATTCGATACTTTTGCAATATTTGAAGACGGCGACGCTTTGATCAATGCCGGAGTATTCAAGAGCATTTATGTTCAGGGAAGAAGTGTAATTGAAATACTGGGTAGCGGTAAGGCGCTTGCAAGTGAAAGCGGAGAAATACTGAATGCAAGCGTACAACAAATATACAGAGCAGGCGATAATATATTTGTTACGGCTCACCCGAAGCATACATACGATGATCACGGCAACTGCGCTTGCGGATATAAGTGTCTGCATGACGGCGAGGGTCAGGTAGATGAAGACAGCGCCAACAAGGTGTGCAGTGAGTGCGGTGCGAAAATTTACGCAAAGGTAACTACTGCCGACGGAAAGGTAAAGTATTTCGACGACATAACCGAGGGCTTACGGTATGCGGATAAGGCTGAAAACAAGGGCTGTGTTTTCACTCTTGTAACAAGCGGTAAGATTGATAGTGAGGTTACACTGTCAAGCGGTCAGTTTACAATTACTGCTGATAATTACGGTACTATCGGTAAAAATTCCGGCGGGCGAATAAATATTGACGGTGCAGATGTTATTGCCGAAGGTCATATGTTAATCAATTGCGGTATAGATATATATGTGAACAGCGGCTCTCTTACTTTGCCTGAAGGCTCAAGCACTCGATTTGATACTATTCTTATATTAGGCGGTACTGTAAACATCAGCGAAGGCGTAAATACCGACAATAATGCCGGTGCTGATAAATTGTTTATAGTCGATTACGCAACCGACGCAAAGGTGACTATAGGCGGCGGCACTTACGGCAATGTCAGTCTCGGACAGCTTAAGCTGAAGGACGTGCTTGCAAGCGGTGTGCGTGTGATAAGGTATGATAACTCGTCAGATTCGACCGCGGAGAAAACAGCAACGGCTTTATTATACAGTGATATAGCCGAAGAAAGCTATTTAGCCCCCGGTGACGATGACGGAAGGTATTATCTGTTTACAAAGTGCGAGCATAAGAATGAGGACGGCAGTTATGCCTTTAATGACGGCGTATGCAAATACTGTGGCTCTGAGTTTGCTGCAAGCGTAAGCTATACGGTTGACGGAAGTGCAAAGACAGAGCTGTTCGGTGATATTTATGACGCTTTTGACAAGGCTAATGAGATAGGTACGGCTACAATAACGCTGTATAAGGATATTACAGACAGCGAACGTACACAGGACGTTACCGTTACGGGCAATGTAACGATTGCACTGAACGGTAAAACACTGGGTGGTCGTTATGGCATAGTGCGTATATCGGTATCTGACGGTGGCACGCTTACTGTAAACGGCGATGGCGATATGGATACACCTATTTACGTTAATGAAAACTCAAAATTAGTCATTAACGGCGGTGGATACTTCAATTCTGTGTCAGTTAAAAAAGGAGGCAACGCAGAAATAGGCGGCGGCACTATACGAGGTCTGTCCGTTCGCGGTAACGTAAAACTCAGCGGCGGTAAATTCAACGACATCGAGATACTTAACGGCAATCTTGAATCTGTTCTGGCTGACGGTTATGCTTATAAAGTGGACGGCGGTGCATGGCTTTCAATTGCAGAACGTGCAGAGAGCGTTTATAGCAGTTTGAATAAAAACGATAAACCGTTGAGTGTAGAAGAAGCGCCGATAAAGAGCGCAAGTATTGCGTGGCACGGCGGAGGAACTCCTGTTGTATACCGTAACGGAGCGAAAAATTTAGACGTCAATGTTACATACGAATTGGCGGACGCTTCAAAGCAGATAACCTATTCGGACTATGTAAACGGCAATAATCGCAGTAAAGATTCTGAGTTTTCTGATAACTGGTATAGGGTATTGGGTTATGAAATCGGTGATATTATAACGGAAGACGGTGAGGTTGAATATTACACTGTACTGAAGTGTGACGGATACGAATATAAGTCGAATGTGCTTAAGCTTACACTTGCGACCTGCTCACACCCGGAGGAAAGATTTTTATACAATAACAACGGATGGGTAACCTGCGGTATATGCGATCTCGGAATAGACGCTCAGGTAATAAAGGCTGACGGTGAGCCGTTAGGCTATGCGGATATGAATACTGCCTTAAAGCTGGCGCAGGAGAACGAGGGCAGCACTGTAAAGCTGATGTCCCTCACATCTGCTTCTACGTTAACCGTGACGGGCGGCAAGTTTACTGTTGACTTTAACGGTAAAAAGGTACGTCATTCGTTCGATGTCAACGGCGGTGACGTGACTTTCACTTCTTCAGCAGAAAAAGCCGATGCAGAAAATCTGCAAAGCACAATCAAAGTAAACGGAGCTGACGCTAAGGTTACAATTGACGGTAAAATCAAGCTGAAAAGAGTAAGAACATTAAGCGGTACGCTTACAGTAAACAGTACCGATGGCTATATTGATGAACTGTCAACAGAAGGCGGAAAGACTGTTATAGACGGTGCAAGAATCGGTGCACTGAGAACTTTCGGCGGTGAAGCGGTCATCAATGATGTTAATGCCGATTCTTTAACTATGTGTGACAACCGCTCCGGTGGAAGCAAATATAACATCTCTATCGTAAGCGGTAGGTTCGGCAGTTTCACTTGCAATGCAGACAGCGGTTATACCATAGGCAAGGTGATGGCGAGCGGAAGCAGCGTATTTGAAGAGGGAGAACCTTGTTATTATGACAGTGTTAAAAATCGGACCGAAGGTACTGATTTAGTCTTTGGTGTATGCGACCATAAAAACAATATGGGTCGTCCTAATTTAAACGATGCAAATGTTTGCAATTACTGCAATGAGGAAATCGTTGCAACTGTAAGCTATACGGCAAACGGAAGCGAAGAGACAGATCTGTTCAGCGATATATGCGACGCTTTTGACAAGGCTAATGAGATAGGTACGGCTACTGTAACGCTGTATAAGGATATTACAGACAGCGAACTTACACGGGGCGTTACCGTTACAGGCGATATTACACTTATTTCAAAAGCCAATAACAAGTTGAATAATACAGTAAATGTCGCCGATGGCGGTAAGCTGACGATTAGAGGCGACGGCATTGTTTCGGGCGTAACTGCCGAGGCAGGCTCAACGGTAACTGTCGAAGAAAATGTAGAGATTACGAATCTCACCGTATCCGGCGGAGATGTTCAGCTCAGCGGCGGACGATATACAAGCATTACGGTAAACGGCGGTAAGATAGTGGATCTGCTTGCAAGCGGATACGCATATAAGTTTTTACTGACCGGACTCTGGCTTAATATCGAACAGCGTGAACAGCAGGTTGCAGAGTATGTGACAGTAACCAAGGCACCGATCTTAAGTGCGGAACTGACTGCCAATAAGACAAAGGCATACCGTTACGGGGAAAACAACGTTAGGTTCTCGGCGACTGCCAATATGGCGAGCGGCTTTGAAGTGAACTACAACAACTCATTAACGTTCAAGCTGTATATCGGAGGCAATTTAGAAGACGAATATACCGAGCGAAGTGATAATTATCGGAATACATCTGTTGATGAGTGCGAAATATGGGACTATGTCGGCAAGGACGGCAAGATAAAGGTATACACCGTAGTAAAATATAACGGCTATGAGGTGCGCACAAACGAGGTCGAGATTGAAACTGTTACCTGCAAAAACTCTGCAGAAAAGGTTATAAATACCGGTAACGGCAAGTACATGTGCAGTGAGTGCGGAAACTATGTATACTTTGAAATTGCAAAAACGAACGGTGACGTAGAGTACACCTACAACATAAAGAACGCACTGGAAAGAACACAGCAGGATACTAACTATAAAGGATGCGTTATAAAGGCTGTTTGCGCTACTAATGAGGTCTTCTCGTTTGCAGATGTAAATGGCGCTGACTTCACGTTTGACTTAAACGGTTGCTCTATTCTAATTTCTTCGGATATGACGATAACCGACAGTACGGTAGTATTTAAGGATTCCCAAAACGGCGGTGGACTCAGCTATGTCGGAGGAGCAAGCGGAAATATAAGTATTGCGTTCAAGAACAGCAACGTAACTGTTGAGAGCGGCGTTTATGATTTGATATTCAATATAGGCGAGGGCTGTACGGTTAATTTAAACGGCGGCGAATTCCACCATATTGAGGTACATGACGGCAACAAGACACTGTACGATCTGCTCGGCGAGAACAAGGCGTTTACGACAAGCGACGGAAAGCTGTTTGACGCAAGCAAGGTTTCGGAAAGCGATAATTCACTTACGGTAATCGACCACAGCAAGCATGTGTTTGACGAGTACGGCTATTGCACATGCGGTTATCAGTGCGCACACGATGACGTTGATACCGAAGCAGGCGTGTGCAGAGAGTGTAACACAAAGATATACGCTGCAATCACTGTAAAGAGTGAGACCGAAACAACGGTAAAATACTTTACAAAACTTACGGAAGCGTTTGAGTTTGCGGCAAAGAACGAAAACAAGGGCTGTACGCTGAAAATGCTCAGAGATTTCTTCGATAGAAATACTGACATTAACGTAAACGGCGGAGTACTTACTGTCGATATGAACGGCTTTGGTGTCAATATCCATAGCTTTAACGGATCCGGAACCAAAATCACTATACGCAGTGACAGTAAGTGTACTTTTGGGGTTGAAAATGGATTTAGCATGGACGGCGGCACTGTTACTTTCTCGGGAGAGGTCAGCGTAGTTTGCCAGAATGTGAAATTAAATGCCACATACTTCTCCTCCTATGTTGAAATGCTGGATATTGACACGCTGATTTTAGAAGACGGTGTTCCGCTTAAACAGTTGGCAAGAATCACGAATGCTAATATCGCTAATATAAACTGCTCAAGTGAAATTTATCTTTATCAAATTTTAGCGAGCGGCAGCTGTGTCGATTCTCAGCTGTACAGCGCTCTGAAAGCAAACGCTTCGTCAAACTTCGATAACGTAAGAATAATAAGATGCGACCACCCGGACGGTGTGGGCAGAGATAACCGTTGCATATACTGCAATTCATTGATCGCTGCAAGCGTAAGCTATACCGAGAACGGAGCGGAAAAGACAGAATATTTTGTTAAGGAAGATCTGGGAAAGGCGTTTGCCAAGGCAAACAGCGTTGCAAGTGCAACAATAACAATGCTGATGTCTTCCGCTTATGATACAGACTACCTCCCTGTTACAGGTGATGTTACACTTATTGCAAATGGCGATAACGCCATCTTGTATAATACAGTAAAGGTCGCCGATGGCGGTAAGCTGACACTTAGAGGCAACGCCAATATTTTCGCTGCAATTGCCGAGCCGGGCTCCAGGTTGACTGCCGAAGAAGCCACAAGAATCGCATATCTCACCGTAAACGGCGGAGATGTTAAGCTCAGCGGCGGACAATATGATAACATTACGGTAAAAGATGGAAAGATAACAGATATTCTCGGCAACGGCTATGCGTATAAGAAAACAGATGGCGGTGCATGGCTGACGCTTAAAGAACGTGAGGTGTCGGAAGCAAGCGGTGTTACCGTTGCTAAGGCACCGATAGTACAAGCAACGCTTAGCACAGAAATAAACAAGCTGTATCGCAACAGCAACGCAAACCCCACGCTGAAGTTCAACCTTGCTCTTGCTCACGGCTCGAACCTGAACGACTCGTATGTAAGTAAGAGATACGGTATAAACTCCTATGTAAGCGGAGATATAATTTATAGCAGCTTAAGCGCACTTGTAAAGGACGCTAAATTGTCGGCAGACGAAATAATTGATAAGGCAGGCGACAGCGATGCTGCCGAGATATACTTCGTAGTTACTACCGGTGACGGCTATGAAATAAAGTCGAACACTGTAAGCATAGACCTTGTTGACTGTGATCATTCTCAGGTGGTCGATCCTACAGCGGACAAGGAAACCGCAGGTAATATTACTACGCCGACATATTGCGAGATATGCGAGAGCAAGTTCAATGCAAAGATAACAAAGGGCGACGATGTCAGATATTATAACGATCTTGACGAGGCTGCGAAAGACGCTCAGAAGAGCGAAAACGAGGGCTGTACCTTATATCCGCTTTATAACAAGAACGGATACGGCGGTCAGTTAGTCATAACCGAAGGTAACTTCACGCTCAAGTACGCAGTTCGTACAGCGTTCTCACGTCCGATCATCATAAACGGCAAGGCAAAGCTGACGGTTACGGGACGTTGTGCGGTGACAGCGTTTGAGAATCAAGACGCATTCATAGTGAGGGGCGGTGATGTCACATTTGACGGGCTTGCAACAGGCAGCAATGTGACCATAAACGGCGGAAATGTTACAATGGCCGCAAACAATATAAATTGCCTTACTATAAACGGCGGTAATGTATCCATTTCGTCAGGTGGGTTTGCCGAAATCGTAACTACGGTCAGTGATAAGGTGATAGCCGATTATATCGATCACGGCTTCTGGGTACAGGACAGAGGAACAAAAGAGTGGATAGATATATACAGTCTTAATAAGGCAACGGCATCATCGACAAGCGGTCTTACGGTACGGGTGTGTCCGATGCAGATAATTCAGCCGAGGAATAATGTATATTACACCAACGGCTATTATCCCGGCGACATACCGTCACTTCAAATAAGTGCAGTGCCGTGGTATTCAGGCGAGGTCAACGCAGATGTTGCTTATCAGTGGATCGGCATTGATGAAAACGGCAACGAAACAGAGATAGAGGGCGCTACAGACAGAAAGCTGTCGCTCGAAAATCTCACAACGGGCAGGTACTACTGCCGTCTTACCTACAGCAATGCTACAACGGCGGGAGTTTCGATGAAGTCGGACGTTGTAACGGCTACGATAACCGAATGTGAGCATTCGGGAGGAGAGGCTACCTGCACCAAAAAGGCAAAGTGTGAAATATGCGGTGCGGAGTATGGCGAACCTCTCGGTCACGACTATGTTGTAATTAAAGTAGTTGAGCCTGACTATCGCAACGAAGGCTACAGCGTATTTGAATGCACAAGATGTAAGGATTCATATATCGGAAACCGTGTTCCCGTAAAGCCTATTCCCGATGTGGAAGAAATAGCGGTTGAAAAGACGACATACAATGAAGTCGATATAAGCTGGAAGAATATAAGCGGCGTTGAGGGATATTATGTCGAATGCTATGTCGGCGATCAGTGGAAGCAGATCGGCTTCAGCACGGACGGCGACAGAGTAGCGGCAAAGCTGAGCGGTCTTTCTGCAGGCCTTAAATATAAGGTAAGGATAGCGGCTTATGCAGGAAGCTTCACCGGCAAGTTCAGATGTTTCTATGTTGATACCGTTCCTTCTCCCGTATGGAATATAAATACGGTGAAGGCTACCGATGAAACGGTAAGAATAAGCTGGAACAGAAACACCAGAGCGGACGGCTACAAGGTAGAGTGGTACATTGATAATCAGTGGTCTGCAAAGACTGTTACCGGCAGCAATAATATAGCGGCGGTTATAGACGGACTTTGTGCGGGAACACGATATAAAGTAAGGGTAAGCGCATATAAGGGCGACCTTTACAGCCCGTATACATACGGCTATATTGATACGCTCCCGTCAAAAGTTACTGGTATTACGCAGACAGTAACATCTTCTTCGTTTACGCTTACATGGGATAAGAACGAAAGTGCAGACGGTTATACTGTTCAGTACTATGCAGACGGTAAGTGGAATGAAAAGACGCTGACCGGCAATAACAAAACTACCGTTACAATAGGCTCGCTTAAGGGCTACAAAACCTACAAGGTCAGAATAAAGGCTTATAAGGGTGAGCTTAAGAGTGCATTCGACGACATCTATATCACTACCGCTCCGACAAAGGTCAGCGGTCTTAAGGTAAAGAGCGCAGTTGACTCAAAGGCAGTAGTTATATGGAATGCGGATGCAAACGCTGACGGATATAATGTAGGATACTATATCGGCGGTAAGTGGGTCGAAAAGACCATAACCGATAATAAGACAGCAATGGCTGAACTTGACGGACTTACACCTTACAGCACATATAAGGTAAGGGTAAGAGCATATAAGGGCAAGCTGTACGGCGATTACAGCTATACTACTGTTACTGCAGTGCTTTCACCGGTAACCGATATCAAGGTTGTATCGGCAAAAAGAAACTCGATAACCGTTAAGTGGGGTAAAAACGCCAGTGCAGACGGATATAAGGTTGAAATTTACAAAGGCGGCAAGTGGGTCAAAAAGACGTTAAAGGGCAGTGCGAATGCTACTGTCACTATTGGCGGACTCAGGGCCGGAAGCGTGTATAAGGTAAGGATTGCGTCTTATAAGGGTGCAAATACAAGCACTTATACTTATGCGAATGTGAATACAGCCAAATAAGCTGAAAGTAAAAAAAGAGAACACCGGGCGACCGGTGTTCTTTTTTGTGCATCAGATGCGTTTTTACTATAAGAACAAACTGAGCCGTAAGCAAGAGTGCTTACGGCTCGATTTGTATAATTATAACGTTAATATCCGCCGGTAACGTAACCTTAGCCGAACTGAAACAGCCGGAACGGCGAATCTGGTGCGGCTCACAGCCGCAGCTTACTTGAAGTATCTGTTCAGCAGACCCTCGAAAGCCTTGCCGTGACGGGCTTCGTCCTTAGCCATCTCGTGAACTGTGTCGTGGATAGCGTCAAGATTTAACTGCTTTGCTCTCTTTGCGAGGTCAAGCTTGCCCTGTGTAGCGCCGTGCTCTGCGGCAACTCTCTTTTCGAGGTTTTCCTTAGTCGATGCGCTTACAACATCGCCTAAAAGCTCTGCAAACTTTGCTGCGTGTTCAGCCTCTTCCCAAGCTGCCTTTTCGTAGTAAAGGCCTACCTCGGGGTAACCTTCTCTGTGAGCGGCTCTTGCCATAGCGAGATACATACCTACCTCTGTGCATTCGCCCTCGAAGTTTGCCTTTAAGCCTGCAAGAATCTCTTCATCCTCAACTGCCTTTGCAACGCCTACCTTGTGCTCGTCTGCAAACACAAGCTTATCGTTTTCCTTAAGCTCTGTGAACTTGCTGCCGGGAACCTTGCACTGAGGGCAGAACTCGGGAGGTGTATCTCCCTCATGAACGTAACCGCATACCGGACATACCCACTTTTTCATAGTAAATTACCAATCCTTTCATAGTGATAAAATCTTTATTTTCTTATTGTTGTTAGCGAAATCAGTAACGTTTACTGATTTGTTGATTTTATTATAACCGATACTTCGGCGTTTGTCAAGAGGTTTTTTAAAAATTTTTGTAAAAAATAGGTTAGTTAGGGCTTACTCTGGGCGGCTTGGGAGGGAAATTACCGTTTTCAGCCGATTAAATACCGTTTGTGCCTTTTCGTTGCAATTGCCGAGAAAAACGATTATAATTAATATGTGAGAATATGGTTATAATTACGGCTAAGAGAAAAGGAGAGCTTATGAGAAAAACAAGCGAAAAGATATTACGGGCACTGCTTGCGGTATCGGTATTTGCAACGGCGGTGCTTTCAAGCGGCTGCCTTGACGATGAGGAGGAGATTTCCGACAGCACGGCAAGCGACAACAGGCAGACGAGTGACGGCGGTAATTTGGAAAGCAGTGAAGGCAGTGATAATAAATATGACGGAAGTGTTACGGGCAGTCGTGCGTCAAAGCTGACGTTCAGCGGTTCGGACGGGATAAGCATTGCAAGAAAACAGCGTGAAGCCGAAAAGCCTATGGGCGAGGACGGCACACAGACGGTATTCGTTTATATGTGCGGAAGCGACCTTGAAAGCGAGAACGGGCTTGCAAGCGGCGACATTGAGGAAATGATCGCAGGGTCACAAAGCGAGAACGTGAAATTCGTCATTCAGACGGGCGGTGCCGGAGCGTGGGCGGATACATACGGCATCTCTGCCGAAAAGACACAGCGTTATGTTGTAACGGGCGGAGAAATAAGCCTTATCGAAGAAAAAGAATCTGTCAATATGGGCAAGGAGGATGTGCTTGTCGATTTTTTAAGCTGGGGTATAGAAAACTATGCGGCGGCTAAAATGGGGCTTATCTTCTGGAATCACGGCGGAGGAAGTATAAGCGGCGTGTGCTTCGACGAACTTAACGAGAACGATTCGCTGTCGCTTGAGGAAATAGACACTGCGCTTACCTCGATATATGATAAGATGACGGATAAGTTTGCGTTCATCGGCTTTGACGCTTGCCTTATGGCAACGGTCGAAACGGCGAATATGCTTGTTCCGCACGCAGACTATATGTTTGCATCGGAAGAAACAGAACCCGGCTACGGCTGGGATTATACCGAGATAGCAGGCTTTATGGAAAGTAATCCGACAGCGGATACAGCCGAACTCGGAAAGACGGTCGCTGACAGCTTTATGGCATCGTGCGAGGCTATCGGTGCAGGCGGCGAGGCTACGCTTTCGATAACGGATCTCAGCCGTATAGACGAGCTTGTAAAGGCAGTGAATGATGCCGCCGAGGAAATGAACGATATTTCTTCCGACCCTGCGCTGCTTGCAAATGCGGTAAGAAGCATCTATAACGTAAGAGCATACGGCAGTAACAACGATACAGAGGGATATACCAATATGGTGGATCTCGGCTCTATGATAGCGGCTACGGTATCGGGCGACAAGGCGGACAAGGTTATATCGGCGCTTGAAAAGGCGGTAGTGTATAACATCTACGGCGAGGACAAGGACGGCTCAACGGGGCTTTCGACCTACTATCCGTTCGGCGTTTCAGGCTCTAACGAGCTTGCCACATTCGGCAAGGTGTGCGTAAGCCCGTACTATATGACGTTTGTTGACAGAATCGCATACGGCGCACAAAATGGCAGTACGGACGGGTACGGCGGTGAAAAAACATGGCTTGCGGACGGTGCGGTGTACTGGAGCGACGGGGATTATTCCGACTACGAGAGCAACTGGGAGCATTACAACAACAAGACCGACAATATGGGCTTCTGTGGTGATAAGAGCAGTGTACAGATAGATGTCGGACCTGTGCTTGACGACGAGGGAACGTTCTACTTCAATGTTACGGACGACACTATAAACAACCTTGCGAGCGTAAACTGCTCGGTTTACCGTGTTGACGAGGAAACGGGCGAGCTTATCGAATTCGGCGTTGACCAAAGCACAAAGGTCGATTTCTCATCGGGACTGGTCGAGGATAATTTCAGCGGTCAGTGGTATATGATCGAGAATAATCTTATCCCTATGTTCATAGTGGAGAAGAACGGAAACAGCTCGGTTTACACATCTCCTATAAAGCTCAACGGCAAGGAAACAAATCTGCGTATAGCTATGACGCAGGACGGCAATGCGTATGACATAACGGCGCTTGGAACATGGGACGGCGTAAACGAAAACGGCGAGTCGGCAAGGAGTGTTGTTCCGCTTAAAGAGGGAGATGTCATAGTGCCGATATTCAATACTTACGACAGCGAGGGTAACTTTGCAGGCAAGGCGGAGGGCGATGAATGTACCTACAGCGGCGACAATATGATAGAGTTTGTCAATCTGCCTGCAGGCGACTACAGATACAGCTTTGTTATAAACGATATTTACGGAAATGTGTGCTATACCGGCTTCACGGTGTTTACGACCGACGATGACGGGAATGTGTTCTTTACGCCGGAGGAATAAGCAGGACGGCAAGCCGTATCAAGCGGACGCTTCTCTTTTATGGTAAAATAAATTCAGTCGGAAAGGCGGAAGAAAGCTGTACGGGAGAAAAACAGATGAGTGAGATAAACGAATGGTATATGAATATTCAGAATATTGTTGACGACATAGACAGGTGTATAAAAAGCGGCGAGGACGAAAGGCTGACACTCGGCAGGCTGTCGCAGACGCTTGGCTATTCGGAATACTATGTTTCAAGGAAATTCAGCAAAATATCGGGAATGAAGCTCAGGGATTATATGAGATACCGCAGGCTTGCTTTTGCACTGAGGGAACTGAGAGATACTGACAAGGGCATACTTGACATAGCACTTGACTACGGCTTTACATTTCACGAGGCGTTCACAAGGGCATTCAAAGCGGCATATGGCATTACTCCGAGCGCTTACCGCTTACACCCTGTACCTGTAGTTCTCCGCACGGCTATAAGACCTTTCGACTGCTATCTTTTAGGCACAGGAGGAACAGGTATGGCACAGACAAACAGTGATATTAAGGCGTATTTCGTAACTATCCCGGCTCATAAATTCCTGCATATCAGAAACTACGAGAGTATAGGGTATTTCGACTTCTGGGAAAAGCAGAGTCACATTCCCGGACAGGATTGTGCAACTATATGCGGACTGCTTGACAGTATCAAGGGCAAGCTCGACGATATGGGCGGTGATGAGGCGAACAGCGGAAGCGGTCAGGTGATGGCATACATAAACGAGCCTGAGGGAAGAATATGCAGCTGGGGCATTCCGCTGGCTGAGGCTTACGGTGTAAGGCTTCCTGCCGACTACAGCGGAGAGATACCAAGGCAGATGCAGATCATGGACGTGCCTGAGGGCGAGTATATCGTATTTGAACACGGCCCGTTCGACTTTCAGACCGAAAACAGTGCGGTTGAAGCAAAGATAGAACAGGCTATGAAGGACTTTGACTATGAAAAGTCTGGCTACGAGCTTGACAAAACGCAGGGCAGGGTGTTCTACTTCTATCACGACTGCAGGAGATACTGGAAGTATATAAGGCCTGTGAGGAAAACCGCCTTTTAATCGGGGCGGTTCTTCGGATTATGCCGGGCGATGCACTTGACACCGACTTGATTTTATGTTATATTATAGATACAAAAAGAGGGAAACGACAGACGGTCGCTCCCAAAATTAAGGTATGAAATAACCGTTAAGTTGGTAGCTTGGGCGGTTATTTCTTTTTATTTGTAAAATTTATAACAAAAGAAATGATACTGAATATCATAACGGTAAATCCCGTAAGGAAAATACCAATCTGAATTAAGTTGTCCAGAGTTATGTACACAGCTTCACCTCCTTTCAAAGTGCAACGCACTTACGGGAGATGAATTGACCGCCTGACGTCCAAGGTTTCCCTCGTGAATATTTTAGCATATTATCGGGGGAAATGCAACTTGTCCGGACTTGACACCGACTTGATTTTATGTTATATTATAGATACAAAAAGAGGGAAACGACAGACGGTCGCTCCCATTTAAGTCAGTTAAGAAATAACCGCTTTAGTTTGGTCGCTATGGGCGGTTATTTCTTTTTATTAAAAGAAATGATTGTGAAAATCATAACTGTGAAAGCAGTGAGAAATATTCCTATCTGTGTTAAATCACTTAGCGTTATGTACACAGCTTCACCTCCTTTCAAAGTGCAACGCACTTTCGGGAGATGAATTGACCGCCTGACGTCCAAGGTTTCCCTCGTGAATATTTTAGCATATTATCGGGGGGAATGCAACTTGGCTGAACTTGACAATGGGAGAAAATGTGTTATAATATAAATAAAGAGGGAAACGACAGACGGTCGCTCCCAATGGTAGTTAAAGAATAACCGCCTCAGGTTAGCAGCGAGGGCGGTTATTTCTTTTTATTAAAAGAAATGATTGTGAAAATCATAACTGTGAAAGCAGTGAGAAATATTCCTATCTGTGTTAAATCACTTAGCGTTATGTACACAGCTTCACCTCCTTTCAAAGTGCAACGCACTTACGGGAGATGAATTGACCGCCTGACGTCCAAGGTTTCCCTCGTGGATATTTTAGCATATTATCGGGGGAAATGCAACTTGTCCGGACTTGACAACAGCTTGATTTTATGTTATATTATAGATACAAAAAGAGGGAAACGACAGACGGTCGCTCCCTAAGTTGGTAAAAAATAACCGCCTTCAGTTTGCGACATAGGGGCGGTTATTTCTTTTTGTTAAAAGAAAAGATTGTGAATATCATAACTGTGAAAGCAGTAAGAAATATTCCTATCTGTGTTAAATCACTTAGCGTTATGTACACAGCTTCACCTCCTTTCAAAGTGCAACGCACTTACGGGAGATGAATTGACCGCCTGACGTCCAAGGTTTCCCTCGTGGATATTTTAGCATATTATCGTGGGAAATGCAACTTGTCCGGACTTGACAACAGCTGAAAATATGGTATAATGTAAATATAAAAAGAGGGAAACGACAGACGGTCGCTCCCTGAATTAGGTTTAAGAATAGCCGCCTTCAGCTTGCAACATAGGGCGGTTATTTCTTTTTGTTAAAAGAAAAGATTGTGAATATCATAACTGTGAAAGCAGTAAGAAATATTCCTATCTGTGTTAAATCACTTAGCGTTATGTACACAGCTTCACCTCCTTTCAAAGTGCAACGCACTTACGGGAGATGAATTGACCGCCTGACGTCCAAGGTTTCCCTCGTGGATATTTTAGCATATTGTCGGGGGAAATGCAACTTGTCCGGACTTGACACCGACTTGATTTTGTGTTATATTATAGATACAAAAAGAGGGAAACGACAGACGGTCGCTCCCTGATTACGATGAATAACCGCACACAGTTTGGAGAGACATGGGCGGTTATTTCTTTTTATTAAAAGAAATGATTGTGAATATCATAACTGTGAAAGCAGTAAGAAATATTCCTATCTGTGTTAGATCACTTAGCGTTATGTACACAGCTTCACCTCCTTTCAAAGTGCTTTCGCACTTTCGGGAGATGAATTGACCGCCTGACGTCCAAGGTTTCCCTCGTGAATATTTTAGCATATTATCGGGGGAAATGCAACTTGTCCGGACTTGACACCGACTGAGAACGTTTTAACATAAAAACTTTTGCCAGTAGGCAAAAGACGGCATACCGCCGTGTCGGTTGACACCGACTTGATTTTATGTTATAATACAAATACAAGAACAACCTCTTTATAGACGGTTGCTCCCGAAGCGTAAACAGATTTAACCGCTCACGTCTGGAAGTTGTGGGGCGGTTATTTCTTTTTGCTTAAAAAAGCGAGTACAGCAAATACAGCAATAACAAAATCGGCTAAAAATGAGCCGAACAGAAGTAAGTCCTCTAATGTTATGTAGTTCATTGCACTTCACCTCCCTTGCAGACATTAATTCTGCTTCGGGAGTAGGATTAACCGCCTATCGTCCAAGGTTGTTCTTGCGGATATATAATATCATACTTAGATTGTATTTGTCAACAATAGGATAAACTAATAGAAAATCGCCTATTGACAAAGAACTTGTAAAAATATCGGCAAGCAGTCGTATTTTTCGCCAAAGCACTTGATTTTTCGGGCGGTTTGGTTTAAAATAATAATGATATTGCGTTCAGCAAAAATAAATTCAGAAAGGTATCTTATTTAAATGAAAATTCTGGTAGTAAATGCCGGCAGTTCATCACTGAAGTATCAGCTTATAGATATGAAGGATGAGTCGGTCATAGCAAAGGGAAATTGCGAGCGTATCGGTATAGACGGTAAGATCACTCACAAGACAGCCGAAGGCAGAGAATATGTAGAGGAATGTTCGTTCCCCACTCACACAGAGGCTTTTGAAAAGCTGGTTGAGGTAATGACAAAGGGCGATTACGCCGTTATCAAGGATATGAGCGAGATAGGCGCTGTAGGTCACAGAATAGTGCAGGGCGCTGAGGTATTCACAAAGACAACGATCGTAACGGACGAGGTTATAGATCAGATAGACGGTCTTGCAGACCTTGCTCCCGTACATAACCACGCACACGCACTTGCGCTGAGAGCCTGCAAGAAGGTTATCCCCGAAACAACTCCTCAGGTAGTAGTATTCGATACGGCGTTCCACCAGACAATGCCTCCCAAGGCTTATATGTTCGGTATGCCTTATGAGTGCTATGAGCAGTTCCACGTAAGAAAGTACGGCTTCCACGGAACATCACACCGCTTTGTATCAATGAAGTACGGCGAGGTCACAGGCAAGAGCCTTGAAGGCCTGAACATCGTATCTTGCCACCTCGGCAACGGTTCATCCATAACAGCTATCAAGGACGGAAAGTCTGTAGATACATCAATGGGCTTTACTCCTCTTGACGGTATCATCATGGGTACACGCTCGGGTAGTGTTGACCCCTCGGCTGTTGAATTCGTACAGAACAAGCTGGGCTTCACTCCCGCACAGATGAGCGACTATCTCAACAAGAAGTCGGGCTTCCTCGGACTTTCGGGTCAGTTCAGCGACAACAGAGATATTACAAGCGCCGCACAGCAGGGCGACAAGCGTTCACAGCTTGTTACAGATATGCTGACATACGAGATAAAGAAGTACATCGGTTCTTACACAGCCGCTATGAACGGTCTTGACGTTGTTATCTTCACAGGCGGTATCGGCGAGAACGCTCCGGAAGTAAGAAAGGGCGTATGCGAGAATATGGAATATCTCGGCATCAAGCTCGACAGTTCTGTAAACGACGGCTTAAAGGGCAAGCTCACAAAGATCTCTGCTCCCGACAGCAAGGTTGAGGTATGGGTAATTCCTACAAACGAGGAGCTTCTTATTGCTCGTGATACACTTGAAATCACAGGTCTTGACAAGAATGCGTAAGCGATAGATATAGGCGATTTCCCCGCTCCCGAGGTTTCGGGGGCGGGGTTTTTGTGTGCAAAAATGGGGATGGGTATTGCAAAAAGTGCGGGAAAGTGGTAATATTGAAGTATAAAAATTGCGATAACGGATAAAATACCGGAAATAAAAATTGCGGTAAAGTATAAAAACGCTTTTATAAAAAATGCGATTATTCTTGAAATCAGCAAAATAAAAAATGCGAAAAGGAGAAAGCCTATGTTCAAGCGGAAGATATACGACAAAATGTTACAGTGGCAAAATGAATCGGGCGGCAATACTGCTCTGCTTGTAGAGGGTGCAAGGCGTATCGGAAAATCTACAGTCGTTGAGGAGTTTGCGAAGAACGAATATGAAAGCTATATACTTGTTGATTTTGCTACAGCGTCGAAAGAGGTCAGAGAGCTTTTTGACGATGTTTCCGATCTGAATTATCTTTTTTTGCAGCTTCAGCTTCAGTACAGGAAGGATCTGCACGAACGAAGGTCGGTTATCATATTTGACGAAGTTCAGCTATGTCCTATGGCACGGCAGGCTATAAAAACGCTTGTCAAAGATCACAGATACGACTATATAGAAACGGGTTCGCTGATTTCTATAAAGAAAAATGTCAGAGATATAGTAATCCCGAGCGAAGAAAGAAAAGTCAGTATGTACCCTATGGACTATGAGGAATTTCTGTGGGCACTCGGTGATGAAACGACTTTTTCTTTACTAAGACAATGCTTTGAAAAAAATATTCCGCTCGGGGACGCAGTACACCGTAAACAGCTAAGGCAGTTCAGACTATATATGCTTGTCGGTGGAATGCCGCAGGCGGTGAGTGCTTATATTGAAAGCAATAATTTCAGAAAAGTTGATGAAATTAAGCGTGATATACTAAATCTTTATGAGGCGGATTTTGCAAAAATAGATCAGACGGGCAGGCTCTCGATGCTGTTTGATGCAATACCGGCACAGCTTAATAAGAATGTAGCCAGATTTCAGCCGGGCACAGTAATCGGTAAAGAGCAATCGGACAAAATTCTGGAGCTTATAGCCGAGCTTAAGGATTCAAAGACTGTCCTTGTTTCTTATAATGTAAATGACCCGAACACAGGAATGTCAAGCACTAAGGATTTATCCCGTTTTAAACTGTTCCTTAGTGACACGGGGTTGTTTGTAACGCTTATGTTCAAGGATAAGGATTTCACGGAAAATGATATATATCAGAAAGTTCTCAGTGATAAGCTGAGCGTCAATCTCGGATATTTATATGAAAATGCTGTCGCACAGTGTATTGCAAGTAACGGTGACGAATTATTTTATCATACGATTATGAATGAAGAAACAAGGCATAATTATGAGGTTGATTTCCTGCTTGCAAGGAAAAACAAGATAGTGCCGATAGAGGTAAAATCATCGGGTTATAAAACGCATAGATCGCTTGATGTGTTTACCGAAAAATATTCCGGGCGGATACTGAACAGATACATTGTGTATACAAAGGATATGTGCAAGGAACAGGATATTTTATGTGTTCCGGTTTATATGGCAATGTTTATATAATCGAATATGCGAAAGGCTGTAATTATGGAAGTCAGAAAAGCGGAGATAAAAGACCTTGACATTGTGGTTCAAATGAAAATGAATATGTTCAAAGAGGTAGGTTCGGTAACACTGCTTCAGGAGAACGCCGAGAGTAAAATATACGCAAAATACAAAGAACTGTACTCACAGGAAAAATGCTGTCACTATCTCGTATATGAAAACAGCAAGGCGGTTGCGTGCGGCGGAGCTGTGATAAAGGAAGATGTGCCGTTCTGCTTTTTCAAAACTCCGATGTACGGATATGTCATTGATGTATATTGCGTTCCCGAAAAGAGAAGAAACGGATATGCTTCTCTTATAATGAAAGAGCTTATCGAATGGCTTAAAGGCAAGGGAGTTCACAATGTACGGCTGAAACCGTCGGCTGTCGGACGGCGGCTGTATGAAAAAATAGGATTCAGCGACAGCGGAGAAATGGAAATGTGGATTTAAAATATTACGGAGTGTAATATGCGGCACAAAGATAAAACGCTGTTTTTGATATAAAGCGGTCTTCTTTGGAAATTGCAGAATTTTTGGTTGACTACCGGGCTGAAATCGGTTATAATATAATTAGCGATAACTAACTTTAAAACAGGAGCGGAAAAACCATGCAGAAAGTAAACAGTATGACAAAGGAAGAGCTGGCGCATTACGGAACGCTTATCGGCGAAGCCTTCGCCGCAGAGGGCGACGGTATTGCCACAACTGCGCCTCGTGAGGATATTATAAAGGCGTTTGAGATAATGACGGAGTATTTCTACAATTCGGGGGTTTTGTACACTACGTCCGACAATCACGAGGGGTTTCTTGCGTATTGGCGCAAAAGCACTAAAATAAAGCTGAAGCCTGCGTTACATATGGTCGGGAGAATGCTAAGGGAGATGTCATTTCGCAGTGTGAGAATAGTGGCAGGTTCAAGCGAGGAGCTTTATGCCAAAGTCTACAAAAAGGAAAAGGATTATGTAGCGGTGTCGATGGTGGTAGTTCTGCGTGAATACCAGGGAAAAGGATATATGAAAAAGATACTTGAACATCCGTTTTCCGAAGCGGAAAGGGAGGGTATACCCTGCGTGCTTGATACCGACACTGAGCTTAAGGTAGCTAAATACACTAAGTGCGGAATGAAGAATACCGCTAAAAAGCAACTGAAATCCGGTCAGTATCTGTATACTATGGAGTACAGGAAAGATTGACGGGTTCGGATAGCATATTGAATACAGATTTTTCCGTTCCGTATCATCGGGGCGGAATTTTTGGTTGACCGAAGAAGTTAAATCGAGTATAATAAATTCATATAAGAATAAACGGCAAGGAGAAAACAGATGTCTCGGCTGACAATAACTTTTGTGCGATAGATACGCATCAGGATAACAAGAAACGAGGCATCTTATTGAGAAAAACGGATTTGCAAAATGCGGTATCATTTATGTTGCTGACGGTTCACCCCGTATTGCGTATGAAAAAAACAGATCATATAATGAACGAAGATAATGCAGAGATGTACTCATAAGAGGGAACAATGAAATATAAATCAAAAAATAAAATAGATTACAGGACGGTAATAAACAGCAGAGAGATAGCGGTTATCGGGCTTGTATGCGCACTTTTTTTCGGCATTGTGACGGTAGCTGCGGCAATAAGCGGTGCAGGTGTGGCTGCCTGTATCGTATTCGGCGTATTTGTCGTGCTTGGCGTTATACTTGTCCTTACTGTAAATCAGAGGGTAGATTACACCGATAAGGACTTTACTTATCGTGATATGCTGAGGATAACACACAGGTATGAATATTCACAAGTGAAGAAAATACGTTACGGCGAAAATCTGATTATCACTGTCGGCAAAAGGCTTATATTGATAGATGAAAATGCTTTCAATATTGACGGCTTTGCAAAGAAACTGATACAGCGTTCGGAAAATGCCGAGGTCATAAGCTCTGAAAAATCAAAGCTGTTCCGTGGTAATATCCGCAAACCTGAGGGGTTTATTCTTGTTGATATTATTGTTATGGCGTTATCTGTATTTTCGCTCGTTGTTGCGCTCTTTGCAAACCCCGATATAACGCCCGATGAAATAACAATATATACGGGCAGAATTACGGAATATCACTTTGACAAAAGCGATAACAGCGGCAGATTTATAATTATGGTATCGGATAGAGCCGGTGAGAAGCGGACGTTTGCGACCGGATTTATAGAAGATAATTCGCAGGAATATAAAGATATTGAGATAAACATATCAAAGAACAGGGAATTTGAGATAGGTTACATTGATAAAGAAAACGACGAAGAAACCGATATATGCCTGTTTTCCTGCGGCAATACTTGTTATGTATCGCTTGATGATGTAAACAGTGTAAACGACGAAAACCGCAAGACCTCATTCGTTTTATCGGGAATTTTCTTTGCTTTTGCGATATTGTATGTTGTTGCATCGACTTATATAATGAGTAATGCGGACAGATACCCCCGACTTATAAAGCTGTTTGTGCAAGAGGATTATATCATAAGAAAAGACGACAACAAGAGAAAACGGTGACAGAAAGAATTTACTGTTGAAATATTTTTTAAAAATTTTTCGGAAAAGTATTGACTCTGACGCTGCGTAATAGTTTATAATGTGCCTTGCGGGAGGAAAATCAGATGATGACGGTAAATGAAGTAAGTAAAATGACCGGAGTGAGTATACGCACTCTTCAGTACTATGATAACATCGGGCTTTTGAAACCGAGCGGACGTACTGATACGGGATACAGGCTGTATGACGATACGGCACTTGAAAGATTACAACAGATTTTACTGTTCAGGGAACTGGAATTTTCGTTGAAAGACATAAGCAGGATAATCAGCGCCGATAATTTTGACAGGGACAAGGCACTTGAACAGCAGATAGAACTTCTGACAATGAAAAGAGAACGTATCGACAATCTGATAGAATTTGCCCGTAAAATACGAACAACAGGAGTTGATATAATGGATTTTTCTGTATTTGACACGAAAAAGATGAAAGAATACGAAGCAAAAGCGAAAGAGCAGTGGGGAAACACCGCACAGTACGAACAGTACGAAGAAAAAACGAGCAGTATGTCCGATGATGAAAAAAGCAACGTCAACAAGAGATTTATGATGATATTCGCTGAGTTCGGCAAACTGAAAGACAAGTTGCCCGACAGCAAAGAGGTACAGCAACAGGTTGAAACCTTGCGCCGGTTTATAACGGATAATTATTATGACTGCAATACGGATATACTGTCCTCTCTCGGCACTATGTATGCGGCAGGCGGTGAATTTACCGATAATATCGACAGGTACGGAGGAACAGGCACGGCGGTATTCACCGCAAAGGCAATTGAGATTTATTGCAGAGCACATTCGTGACGCACCGATACAGAATTATTCCGTCCCGTATCATCGGGGCGGAATTTTTTGTTGCAAGTGCAGGAAATACGCTTTTTTACAGTGGTTTTATGCTGTAAACGCTTGACAACAGAGCCGAAATAATGTACCATTAAAGTATCTTAAAACGTAAATCCGCCCGAGTGAACGGCTTACGGGCGAAAAGGAAGTAACAATGGAAAAGAAGAAAAAATCTTATCTTAGCAAAGCGGTGTTCGGATTGCTTATCGTGGCTTTTACGGTATGCTGTATTATTGCCGCACCGATAACCGAAGCCAAGGGTACGCTGTGGTCGTTGTTTCCGCCGGTCATAGCGATAGGGCTTGCGCTTATCACAAAGGAAGTGTATTCCTCGCTGTTTGTCGGAATATTGTCGGGAGGAATAATTTATGCGGCGGCATCGGGAACGGGATTTGAGGGAACGTTCAAGGCGGTCGTGCAGGACGGCCTTATAACAAATCTTTCAAACGCATACAATGTCGGAATACTGGTGTTCCTTGTTGTACTGGGAATAATCGTTGTACTGATGAACAAGGCGGGCGGCAGCCGTGCCTACGGTGAATGGGCGGCGGCTCATATCAAGGGCAGACGGGGAGCTGCACTGTCAACGTTTTTCCTCGGTGTACTGATATTCGTAGACGATTATTTCAACTGTCTGACTGTAGGCTCGGTAATGAGGCCGATAACCGACAAGCACAACATATCACGTTCAAAGCTTGCTTATCTTATAGATTCGACAGCCGCACCTATCTGCATTATCGCACCTATCTCATCGTGGGCGGCGGCGGTAAGCGGTACGGTCGAGGGCGTAAACGGAATATCGCTGTTTATAAACACTATCCCATATAATCTGTACGCATTTTTAACGATACTTATGGTAATATTCATATCGGTGAGCGATACGGATTACGGACCGATGAAAATACACGAGGATAACGCAAAGAACGGCGACATCTACACAACAAGGAACAATATATACGAGCAGGACGCACAGCCTGTGACCGAGCGTGGCAGGGTTATTGACCTTATACTTCCTGTTGCCGTGCTTATCGTGTTCTGCGTTGTGGGTATGATCTATACGGGCGGATTTTTCTCCGGTACGGATTTTGTGACGGCATTTGCAAACTGCGATGCGGCTTACGGTCTGTCGCTCGGCTCTATCTCGGCGCTGATAGTTATAATCGCATATTATATGTTCCGCCGTGTGCTGAAGTTCAACGAATGTATGGATTCTATCGCCGCAGGATTCAAGCAGATGGTGCCTGCGATACTCATACTGACTTTTGCGTGGACGCTTAAAACGATGACAAACCACCTTGAAGCAGGTGCTTTTGTTTCGGGAGTGGTACAGAGTGCAACGGCGCTGAGCGTACTTCTGCCTGTAATACTGTTCGTGGTGGCTATCGGGCTTGCTTTTGCAACGGGTACATCGTGGGGAACGTTCGGCATACTTATCCCTATCGTTACGAGCGTGTTTGATGCGGAGCTTGCGAATGTTTCGCAGACGGGAGAAATTCCGTCAATGGTAATCATCTGCATTTCAGCCTGCCTTGCGGGTGCGGTGTGCGGCGACCACTGCTCGCCTATCTCGGATACCACCATTATGGCATCGACAGGTGCACAGTGCGACCACGTCAATCACGTTTCGACACAGCTGCCTTATGCGCTGACAGTTGCGGCGGTGTGCGTTGTCGGCTATCTGCTGTCGGGCTTTGTGCATAACGTATTCATAGTGCTTGGCTTCTCGGCAGTGCTTATGCTGGCAGTGCTGTTTGCAATAAGATTTTTTGTAAAGAGAAAAGAAAGCAGGAGCTGAGAAATGGCAACATCGCAGGAATATATGGCAATACCGCACAATTAACGGCTATCGCCTTTGCCGCACGCTAAGCTTGCATATTTCCCGTCATCTTGCACAAATTTCGCTTGACAGGCGCAAGCCTGCCTGCACTCAATTTATACAATCTGACGAAAAATCTGACTGCGCAATCGCACGACAATAATTATGTGGAATTGCCATAGAATTTGTCTGTGAACAGCTTGTCGGCATCGAAAACGTGCGGTATAAAAAGATGTTCGGCGAATATATGGTTTATGTTAACGATAAGCCTGTCCTGCTTGTCTGCGACAACACGGTATATGTTAAAAAGCTCCCCGAAATCGAAGAGCTTATGTCGGGCGCTGAGTGCGGTGTGCCGTATGACAGTGCAAAGGAGCATTATATACTTGACATAGAGGACAGGGAGCTTACGGCAAAGGCGGTCGAAATTCTCGAACGGATAACTCCTGTGCCGAAAAAGAAAGCCAAGAAGAAATAATGTATAAATGGGGTGTCGAGCGTTGCTTGCTTTGTTGGTTTTGCATCGTGCAAAACTTTTGGCAAGCAACCAAAGCGTCCTTGCTTTGGGGCGAAGCCCCCGTACAGGTCGTCAGCCATTTGTGCCACCGCATCGTGCAGTGGCTTTGTGCGGCTGACTGCAAGCATCCTTGCTTGGTCTAGGGGCGGTAGCCCCAGCAATATAGCCCCGGCACGGATGCCGGGCGTGTATGCCGCAAGGCTTTGCAGGACGCAAAGCCAACCAAGCATACACAGCCCTTCACTGAGGGGAAGGGGTTTGGGGATAGGGATAGAGAATTTACACTGCTTTATAAAAATCATACTTTTTTACAAGCTGATCCGCCTGCAAACACAGGCGGATTTGTTTATTTCCTATATTGACACAAATGAGTTAGTCATGTATAATCAAATTTGGAATAAATAAAAAGGAGGAGAAAATATGCTGATACTTAAACTGGTTATAGAAATTCTTATCCTGTGGGTATGGTTTGCGCTTTTTATGCTTGCGCTTGTCGGCAGAAAAGGGCCTGTAGGCGGAATTATATTCTATCCGAAGGTAATGCAGGACAGAGTTATAGAAATGGGGCTTACGACCGCAAAGAGAATAAAGCAACGTACTGTCATTTCAATGACCCTGCTTCTGATAGGAGATCTGATATTCCCGATAGTCATGATACTCTTTATAAACGGCGCAAGAGGCTTTTTCGAATGTGCGTGGCAGTATTACATCCTGTTCTACGGAATGGAATTTTTCGACTGGTTCTTCGTTGACTACCTTTGGGTAGCAAAGTCGAAATGGTGGATAATCCCCGGCACAGAAGATCTGCTTGACACCTGGCACGATCCTAAGTATAAGGCTACAAAGATGCTGAAGCTGCTTATTATGACAGTACCCGTTGCGGCTCTTGCGGGACTTATCGCATGGGCAATAGGATTGGCTCTCTGATTTGAAAAAGCGTTAAATTAACGCTACAGGGTTAGTTAGAAATAACCGATTAGGCAAAATCGTCCCCCAATGTACCAAAGTACACTGAGGGACGGCTTTTATTCAATGCGTTACACGAACAACTCACGGCTGAATTTCAGCCGCCTGTCTTTTCCGCATTGCGCTCCAGCTTACAAAGCCGTATATGTCATTTACAAAGAAAATCACAAAGCAGATAACGACCGAGATATAGCTTATATCGGTCAAGGCGGCGAGCGACCACAGGATTATAAGCACTATATCATTTGCGGCATAGGCGACAGCGAAGAAACGGTTGCGGCGGAATGTGAGATATACGGCGAGGAAGCTCGTTGTGACGGAAACGGTACTCGGAATCAGATTTGCCGTGTTGAAAAAGTCGAGTACGAAGTAGAAAACTACGGTGACAACGGCGGCGAGTATGAACATAAAGAGAACCTCGCCCCTGTGGATATGATTTACCTTTACCTCAGCCTTGCCCTTTGCAAACGGATTTCTTATCCAGCTTATAAAAGCGGCAAGCGCCATAGGTCCTGTTAGTCCGAGATAGGTTATCATCTCGCCGTAATAGGCAAAGGAGAAGGAGATTATCGCATAGAGTATGCTGAAAATCACGCCGAGAGCCTGTCCTATGGGGTTGCCCTTGGCATTGAGCAAAAGCGAGGTAGCGCCTATAAGTGACGCTATGACGGACAGTATCCCGTCCTTGCCGAACATAACGGCAGAGCCTGTTATCAGCACTATCGAGCCTATCCATAGTATTTTTTCAAAGGTTGTGAAGTAGTTGTTCAGTTTTCTGAGCATTGTATCCTCCGTAAATTCACCGAAAAAGCACCGTGAGTACATCTTCAAAGACCTAACGATGTACTACGGTGCTTTCGCATCTCTACCCGGTGGCAGAATTATTGTATTGTTTGTATTGTTATTTTAGCATAACGGTCGGGGGTTGTCAAGGAGGATCCCGATTTATTTATGTCTGTGTAACAAACGTTGCATTTCCGATTTTTTCGGGTACACTGAAGGTTGCGGTAGTAGGGATCTTATATGTTCCGCTGAAATTGCCTTTTTCAGCTTGTAAAGCAACATATTTGAGCATTTTGTTCTGAAGTGCGGTCATCTGTTCATCAGTGAGTGAGAAGCTGCCGTATATTTCGGTTCTTGCGGCAATTTCTTCTGCGGTTATGCCCGCTTCTTCAAGTTTATCCATGGTGTTGTTGTATATATATGCAGGTGTGTATATCAGGTCATTCTTCAAAATCGCAGTATTGTATGTGAATAAATTGAAGCATTTTTCCACATCACCTGAGGCGATAGCTTCTATTTCTTCATCGGTGTATATCATATCTGCATATTTGGCATTCTCGCTTTCAGATGAAAGCTCAGTATAATATTTTTGAAGATCTTTCAATATTTCTGCTACTTTATCGTGATTCAATGAGTATTTTTTTACCACGTTCGGAAGATTCGGCATTTCGTTGATATTATAAGGTCTGTCTTTATTATCAACGGGATTGTCATTTTCTTCGCTCCATGTCATATACTCCTGAAATTCTTTTTCAGTGCATGATTCCTTAACGAGATTTTCAAATTTCTGCGAAAACAATCCCAGTTTGGATATTTCCTGAGCACCGTAAAATGCAGATTGCTCATCACCGCCGCCGCTTTGCTTGATATCAAGTGCGGGCATTTTTTCTTCATGTATATCCAATTTAGTTTCGCTTTTGCCTGAGTTCGAGGTTGCTTCAACCTCAGAGGATCGAATAATATCAGAAGAGCTTTGCGATGTCTGTGCTGTTGATTGGCAACCGCACATGGTTCCGAAAACAGTGAGCAACAGACCTGTGATAATGAGAGCTTGTAATGATTTTTTCATAAAATTACCTCCTTAATATGAATAGGTGAAATTGATGTTTTTGAAGAAAGTAAGCGGTTGAATGTAGTCCAAAGAGTTTAAGGATTTTTTAACATCATAGTGCAGATGCGAACCGTAAGCCTCTCCGGTACAACCAACTTTTCCGATATAGTCGCCGGATTTTACTTTATCACCTTCTGCGAGATTGACAGAACCGTTTTTCATATGCAGATATCTGACAACATAACCGTTGTCCTGTTTGATTCTGACAAAGACTCCTCTGCCGTTAGTTCTGTCATAGAAAGAATCTAACACTGTACCGCTATAGCTTGCGTAAACAGGATAGCCATCTACGTTGCCGTTTGCATCAATTATATCTACGCCATGATGTTCTGTGCCATCATCATACTTTGGAAATCTCTGCGATATATGAGTTGCCATATAGGGTGACTTAAACATATAAGACCAGTTTGTGGTCGGCTTTTTATATCCGCATTTTGCGCAGATATTTTCATTTACACTGTTATATATATGACCATGTGCAGGTATCGGCATATATGTTACAAACGAACATCTTGTACAGTATATTTTTCTTTTCCCCTGAGTAGTACAATCAGGTGGTGTAACACAAGTGTCTTTGGTATTGTGCCCCAAAGCATCGGTATAATTATACTTTACAGTATAATCACAGCCTGATACTGTGCAGTAAGCAAGGGTATAACCTTTTACAGTACACTTTGGCGATACGACCTTAGATTTAGTATTGTGTCCTCTCGGATATATCATCACAGTGGATTTGTATCCTCACTTTTTGCATACTCTGTATTTAGAGCCTGTGGTGGTACACCCGGCGTTCTGAGTAATAACATACCCGCCAAATACGTGAGAGCATTCGGCATATACAGGATAGTTGGCGAAAGTTGCACAATTGAACATTATTGTGAAAATTAAAATAGCTTTTAAAATATTTTCATAATAAACCTCCTTTATCTATATTATATTAAACAAATTACAATAAGTCAATACAATTCAGAAAATTCAGTTAAACTTACAAAATATATGTCAAATTTTTAGATGAAATGTCAAAAACAGCCTGACGGATACCGATATCCGTCAGGCTGTTACATATGATTGATTTTTAATGTTCCATAATCTTTCCGTACAGCTCGGGGCGGCGGTCACGGAACACGCCCCAGCTCTGACGCAGGTCACGGTTCTGCTCGTGGTCTATTACCGCTGTTATAACCGCCTCGTCCGTTCTGTCAGCCTCGGCAACTATCGCTCCCGTAGCATCGGTTATGAATGACGAGCCGTAGAAGGTCAGCGATGAGCTCTGATTCTGATTTTCGGGGGTGGGGTGAACGTACTCTGTACCTATCCTGTTTGCGGCGATAACGGGAACAAGGTTTGCCGCCGAATGACCCTGCATTGCTCTTCTCCAATGGGGCATCGAGTCGCACTCCAGTATAGGCTCACTGCCGATAGCGGTGGGGTAAAGGAGCATATCTGCGCCCATAAGAGCCATACAGCGTGCCGCCTCCGGAAACCACTGATCCCAGCATATACCGACGCCGATACAGCCGAACTTTGTATTCCACACCTTGAAGCCTGTGTCGCCCGGTGTGAAGTAGAACTTCTCCTGATAGAAATGGTCATCGGGAATGTGGCTCTTGCGGTATATTCCCATAAGCGAGCCGTCACAGTCTATCATAGCTATCGTATTGAAAAATGCGTTTCCGTGCTTTTCGTAGAAGCTGACGGGGATAACCGTACCGGTTTCCTTTGCGACCTGCATAAAACGCTTTACGGCAGGGTTTTCTTCGGTTTTGTCGGCAAGATAATAGTAATCGTAATTCTTCTCCTGACAAAAGTACGGAAGCTCGAACAGCTCGGGGAGAAGTATCACATTCGCTCCGTCCGATGCCGCCTGTCTTACCATACGCTCTGCCTTTGCTATATTTTCTTCACGGTCGTCACTGCAGCTCATCTGTACTGCCGCAACCTTGACATTACTTATCATAGGGAGTTTCCTTTCTGACAAATGACGGTATCTGGTGGGTTATGCAATGGATATTGCCGCCGCCGATAAGTATATCACGGGCGTATATCTGTATTATCTCACGGTCGGGGAATACCTTCTGTACTTCACTCTTTGCTCTGAGGTCATATTCTGTATTCTCACCGCCGAAAGCAGGCATTACCACTGTCTTATTGCCTATATAAAGATTTACATAGCTTGCGCTGAGCGGGCTTACGGTATCTCTTGTAGGCTCGCCGTCAAACAGGTCAAGACCTGCGACTTCTTCCTCGGTCATATATATCGGCCTTGGCATAGCGAGCTTTACAACGTCTATCTTTCTGCCGAGTGCGTCTGTGCTGTTTTCAAGCACGTCAAGGCAGGCCCGGCACATCTTGTACTGCTCGCTCGTTTCGTCCTCGCACCACGATAAAAGCACGGTGTGGGGAGCGGCGAACACGCAGATGTTGTCAACGTGTTCGTTTGTTTCATCGCCCAGTATACCGCCCGGAAGCCATATTACTTTTTTTGCGCCGAGACCCTCGCAGAGATTTTCTTCGATTTCCGCTTTGGATAGCTGAGGATTTCTTCCTGCGCTGAGCAGACACGCTTCAGTGGTAAGGATCGTACCCTCGCCGTCAGCACTTATACTTCCGCCCTCAAGAACGAAGTCGCTGAAGTCATACACATCGACATCGAGCATATCGCAGACCTTGCGTGCTATCTTGTTATCCTTGTCCCACGGGAAATAAAGCCCGTCAACAAGACCGCCCCACGCATTGAAATACCAGTCCACACCACGCATATCACCCTTATCGTTCACGACAAACTCGGGGGAAACATCTCTCGCCCACGCATCGTCAGAGGACATCTCGACAACACGGATATGAGGGGGGAGCATTCTGCGTGCGTTCTCATACTGTTCAAATGAGGCAAGAACGGTGACCTTTTCGCTTTTTGCAATGGCGCAGGCAACCTCGCAGAACGCTTTTTTTGCCTTTACTCCGCCGTACTGCCACGAATCCGGCCGCTCGGGGAATATTATTATGCAGCCGCTGTGCGAGGAAAACTCCGCAGGCATACGGTAGCCGTCAATGAGCGGCGTTGAGTCGGAAATAATCTTCAAGAAAAACTCCTTTTTGAACGCTTACATATCTCTGCCGAGATCGAAAGCCTTTTCGTTTATCTCTATAACCTTTGCAGGTACGCACTTTTCAACTGCCTTTTTCCAAGCGTCAAGCTCGATGCCGGGAAGTACCTTTGAAAGAACGCCCATAAGCACAACGTTAACGGCTCTTGCACTGCCGGCTTTTTCTGCGGCTGAGAGAGCGTCAACTGCGATAATGTTTATACCCATAGCCTTTATCTTGTCGATAATGCCGTCGGGATATTCAGCCGCACCTGTGATAACGGGCATAGGGCTTATCTTCTGTGTGTTTGTGATTATTGTACCGTCTTTTTTGAGATATGATACATAACGTGCGGCTTCAAGCTGTTCAAAGCTTACTATCATATCAGCCTGACCCTTTTCGATAACGGGGCTGTATACCTTTTCACCGTATCTTATATATGTTACGACAGAACCGCCACGCTGTGACATTCCGTGTACTTCGCTTACCTTAACCTCATAGCCTGCCGTGCCGAGAACACTGCCGAGTATACGGCTTGCAAGAAGTGTACCCTGTCCGCCAACGCCGACTATCATTATTGATTTTGTTTCCATAGCTATATTCCTTTCAGAGCTTATTCCTTGATAGCGTCAAACTTACAGAGCTGTTCGCACAGTCCGCAGCCTACGCACAGGGTATTGTCGATAGTGATGCACTTGTCGCCTGAAACCAGTGCGGGACAGCCTATTCTCATACAGGACTTGCAGTTCTTGCACTTGTCGGCATCTATATGGAACGGAGGCTTGTGCTTTACGGTCTTGAGCAATGCGCAGGGCTTGCGTGCGATTATGAGCGAAGGCTCAGCCTTTGCAAGCTCCTCCTTTATAACTCTTTCGGTTTCGGCAAGGTCGCCGGGGTCTACAACTGTAACGCTGTTTATGCCGATAGCGTGAGCGAGTGCTTCAAGGTTAACGGCAGACGCAGGGTCGCCGTATATGTTCTTGCCGTTTGCAGGGTTGTTCTGGTGACCTGTCATACCTGTAATGCTGTTATCAAGGACGATAACGGTAGAATTACTGCGGTTGTATGCAATGTCAACAAGGCTCGTGATACCGCTGTGCATAAATGTGCTGTCACCGATAACGGCTACCGCCTTGCCCTCGTATTCGCCCTTTCTGCCCTTGTTGAAGCCGTGCAGACCGCTTATGCTTGCGCCCATACATACTGTCGTGTCGATTGCACTGAGAGGAGCGGCGGCGCCGAGCGTGTAACAGCCTATATCGCCGCTTACCATAACGCCGAGCTTTTTGAGTATGTAGAATACGCCTCTGTGGGGACATCCTGCGCAGAGTACGGGAGGACGAACGGGTATCTCGGCATCGAGAGTCTGCCATTCGTCATTTTCACCGAGAATGACCTGTCTTACCTTGCTCTGGAAGTATTCGCCCTGAAGGGTGAACAGCTCCTTGCCCTTTACGTCAATGCCGTTCTTGCGGCAGTGTGTTTCGATAACATCGTCAAGCTCTTCGATAACATAGAGCGTCTTTACCTTAGCGGCAAAGTCCTTTATCAGCTTTACGGGCAGAGGGTTTACCATACCGAGCTTTAAGTAGCTTGCCTTGTCGCCCAGCGCTTCCTTTGCGTACTGGTAGCAGATACCCGATGTGATAACGCCTATCTCGTCACCGTTCATCTCGACTGTGTTTATGCCCGATGTTTCGGCATAGTCGATAAGGTCGAGCGTACGCTGTTCAACTACAACGTGTTTCTTTATAGCGTTTGCGGGAACCATTACGTTCTTTGCGATATTCTTCTTGTATTCGGGGATAGTGTGTGGGATTCTGTCCGCTGTTGTTACAGCTGACTGAGAGTGGCTTACTCTTGTTGTAAGTCTAAGAATCACGGGAGTATCGAACTTTTCCGAAATCTCATAAGCGAGCTTTGCGTAGTCCTTGCACTCCTGCGAGTCGGACGGTTCAAGCATAGGAACCTTAGCGCCGATGGCATAGTGGCGTGAGTCCTGCTCGTTCTGTGAGCTGTGCATGCCGGGGTCATCGGCTACGGCAAGCACCATACCGCCGTTTACGCCTGTGTAGCTTGCTGTGAAAAGAGGGTCAGCCGCTACGTTAAGACCAACGTGCTTCATAGCGCAGAAGCTTCTTGCACCTGCAATGCTTGCGCCTATTGCGACCTCGCAGGCTACCTTCTCGTTGGGCGCCCATTCACAGTACATTTCGTCTTCGGGATATTTTGACGAAAATTCGGTTATCTCGGTGCTGGGTGTGCCGGGGTAGCTCGATATAACGCTGACTCCTGCCTCGTAAAGACCTCTTGCGACCGCCTGATTACCTAACATTAATTCAGACATAAGATGTTTCCTTTCAAAAATGCAGGGACGGCAGATGCTGTCCCGTGTGATGATACTGCCTCCGTTATAAATTCCGTGTCGGACGGGGCTGTCGATTTGTATTTGCCCTTATATTATACTACATTTTTGACGGAATGTAAAGAATTTGTTGAAAATGTGCCGTAACTGCCGGATAAAATCGTTCCTGTACTGGAAATGGTACAGCAAATATGTTATTATATTAACGATAGCAAAAAGCGTATCTCGTTTTACGGAATATATTTTACGGAGGGAAATAAAAAGTATGACACATATCATCACAGGTCCTGCCGGAAGCGGCAAAACAGCCGCACTCTATGAGCTTCTTAAGAACGACAGCAAAAGCAGGATACTTCTTGTTCCGGATCAGTTTGTTTTTGAAAGTGAAAGACGTGTTGCAAAGGAAACCGATGAAAAGACTTCGGATATAAAGGTAATGGGCTTTATGTCGCTGTCCGAAAGCATATTGAAAAAGCATTGCCCTCAGAAAACCTATGCGGATACCACTGCAAAGACAGCCATAATGAGCGGTGCTGTCAGAGGGCTGTGCGGCGATCTTAAGTTTTACGGCAATGCCGCAAGGAAAAACGGCTTTGTAGAGATGTGCCTTTCGGCAGTTAACGAACTCAAGGCGGCAGGCATATCCGCAGATGAACTGACGAACACACTGTATTCTCCCGAAAAAAACACGGCTGAACGGCTGCCTGTCCATCTTGCCGAGAAGATGGGCGATATTGCGGCGGTATACAGCGTTTACGATAAAAAGCTGACCGAGAAATATGCCGACAGACAGGACAATCTTACGCTTGCCGCACAGGTGATAAGAAACGGCGACAGCTTTGACGAAAACACAACGATATATATTGACGGTTTTGACAGCTTCAGCGGAGCACAGCAGAATTTTTTAAGGGCGCTTGCGGATAAGGGTGTGAACTTTGTGGTTGCGCTCTGTACGGACGAAAACAAGGCGGAGGTCTTTGCAACGTGCGACAGGACAGAGCGGTTGTTTGAAAGAGGCAACAGGGAGGATATAAAATATACCCGTCTTTGCGGCAAGGCTCCCCGTTACACTAACGGCAATCTCAAGGCACTGCGTGACTTTTTACAGACGGGGGTAAAGGATAGCACGGCGGACAGTGACGGCATAACAATGGCTTATTCGTCCTCTGTCAGCGGCGAGGCTGATTTTGTGTGTGCAAATATCAGGAAGCTGGTACGCAGTGAGGGCTACAGATACTCGGATATTGCGGTGATATGCGCATCTCCCGCAAAATACAAGGACGCAGTAAATTCGGCGGCGGCAAGGTATGATGTGCCTGTATTCGCCGACCTTCCCGTACCGATCTCAGAGAAGCCGATGCTGAGATTCTTTGAGGCACTTCTCAAAGCGGCGGATAATCCTACAGGTACAAATATACTGCGGTATATAAGAAGCGGTTTTGTGCGTCTGCCGTCCGAAAAGAATAACGGCAAGACAGTCCCTATGACGTTAAAGGAAAGACACCTTGTAGAACAGCATCTTATGGAGGAATATGCGGAGTGCTGGGATCTTAAACGCAAGAAGTGGGATAAGCCCATGCCGCATATAACAAACGCATCGGAGCAGAGGGTAGAGGAGATAAGAATCGCAACGGTTACACCTCTTGTGGAATTTGCAAAGTCGGTGCGTGGCATCGGCGGCAGGGAGCTTGTAAAGAAGTTTACCGCTTTCCTTTTCGACAAGGTGGATATAAGCGCCGCTATACAGGGCAAGTGTCAGGACAACTCTACAAGACAGCTCCGTTATGTAAAAGAGCTTACCGAGGAATATAACCAGCTGTGGCGTACCGTGTCGGAAATGCTGACATCGCTGTACGAAACGCTTGACGATACTCCTCTTACGCTTGCGGAGTTCTCCGCACTTATCCATAGCTGTGCCTCCCGTATCAGCATATCACGCACTCCGAATGTTCTTGACAGCGTGCTGTTCGGAGATCCTGCAAGAACAAGGAGCAGGGAGGTTAAGGCGGTATTTGTGATGGGAGCCGCAGACGGCGCATTCCCCGACATTTATCCCGAGGGTAACAGCGTGTTCACATCTGATGATGTACAGCGTCTTGCCGAAAACGATATTGAGCTTGAGGATGACGAGGCGAGATATTCGTCGGCGGTGCTTGACGCATATAAGGCTATGACGCTTGCAGGCGAGAAGCTGTTTATCACGTTTACCGGTGAAAAGGAAAACGCATCGGAATATATTGCCGATATAGCAAAGCACTTCGGTGCAGAGCTTATAAACGTGGATAATCTTGATGCACTTTATATGACCGAAAGCGTGAAGTCGGCTGAAAAGCAGTATGTAATAAATTCGGCACAGCTTACGGACGGACAGAAGAAAGCCGTTGAATCCGTGCTTTCGGAAAACGAAAAGGAACCAAGCTCAATCGACAGGATAAAGGCGGTCATGAGCAATAACAGCGGAAACTCCGACATACACAGGATAAGCGATATTGCGCCGATAGTTTTTCCGCAGACAGCCCTTTCGCCTACGGCAATAGAAAAGCTGAACGGCTGTAAGTTTGCGTATTTCCTGCGTTACGGTATGAACCTTTCATCGTCCGCAGGCATTGCGATGAATGCGAGCAACTACGGAAATATAATGCACTACATAATGAAATACTGTTTTGAAAATATGTATGACGGTGCAAGAGAAAACGGAAATCCTCACGTTTCCGATGACAGAATAAAGGACCTTATCGAACAGGCGCTTGCGGAGTACAGAAAAAAGTATCTGCTTACCGAGGAGAATATGAGCGCAAGGTTCAACACGCTTTATAATGCACTTTCGGTAACTGCGTTCTATCTTATAAAATATATGGCGCAGGAGCTTGAAAAGAGCAGGTTTGTGCCGTCATATTTCGAACTTAAGCTGGAAAGCGGAAAGAGCGAGAACGGCTTTGACATTTCGCCGTACAGCTTCGATATAGAGCTTGCAGACAAAAGCCGCCAGACGATAACGGTCGGCGGAACGGTAGACCGTGTAGATATAGCGTATAACGATGACAAAAGCGGCGGTCAGATAAGAGTAATAGACTACAAGACCGGAAACAAGGACGCAAAGCTGAGCCGTATCTACTACGGGCTTGACCTGCAGCTTTTACTGTATCTTTTCACACTTGCAAAAAACAACGGGGCAAACGGCTTTACGCCGTCAGCCGCACTGTACCATCCGTCCGGAAAAACTTCTCTCAAGGATATAAAAGCACCGTCCGATGAACTTAAGCGTGGTATCTGGCTTGACGAGCATAAGGAGAAGGGCTTTGCCGTTGAGGGTACTCAGCAGGAGGCGGAACGCCTTTTATACAGCGGTGTGAAGTTTGAAAGGGACAAGGAGGTCAGCACCAATTTCTATTCCGCTGTGACTATAGCGGGCGATAAGCTGAAAAAGCTCGAAAGCAGGATAGAAAAGGTTGTAAAAGAAAACACTGAACAGGTAAAAAGCGGTATTGTCGATGCAAGACCGCTTGTCGATGACGGAAAGGCATTATCCTGCGAATACTGCGATTTCAAGGATATATGCGGAATGAAACAGAGTTCGTGCGTTGATGTCGGGTCCGCAGAGGCTGTTGGATTCGGTGAGGATATAGTTGTTGCAAAGGCGAAGAAAGGCAAGGGTGACAAGTGATGAAATATACCGACGCTCAGATAAAGGCAATAAATCAGGACAGAAGCCCGGCAATAGTATCGGCAGGCGCAGGAAGCGGCAAGACTGCCGTTCTGACTCAGCGTGTCGTAAGGCTGATATGCGACAAAAACGAAAATATAGATCCCTCGAAAATTGTCGTGGTAACATTCACTGAAAAAGCCGCAAACGAACTCAAGGCAAGACTTGATGCTCTTATGAGGCAGAGGATAAACGAGGCTGTAAGCTCCGCCGATGTGAGATTTCTGCGTAACCAGAGAATGAAACTCAGAAAAGCCCGTATCTCTACCATAAGCTCGTTCTGCTTTTCACTGCTCAGGGAAAATATAGACCTTGTTACAGACATTTCGGCAGGCTTTTCGCTGATAGACGAAACCAGAAGCAAGGCGCTGAAAGAAGATATACTGTCGGATGTGCTTGAGGACTTTTACGCAAACGGCGACAAAGCCGACAGGGACGTGATTGTCGAAAACTATGTAGCAAAGGATGACCGCCGTCTGCGTGATATTATACTTACTGTTCACGAAAAGGCAATCAACCATACTGAGCCGGAAAAGTGGCTCGACCGCTCGGACGATCCTCAGATAATGCTGGACATAAAGAAAAAGCTCATCGGCATTGCAGGAATGTATGCGGAGCGTTTTGAGAGCGAAGAGGACAGCCTTGACAGTGCAATAGCGGAATATGACGGCGGAACAAAGGATAACAACAGCGCGATAACGAAGCACGGCGATTATGCACAGGGTATAAAGGACAGCTACGGCAAGGCGGTGACCGCTCTTGTCAATAACGGTTTCTGCATAGACAATACCGTAAAGGGCTATATCGCATCGTTCCCGAAGGAACGTGCGCCGCAGGACAGAAGTGCGGAAAAGCAGGTAAAAGCCCACAGGGAAGGCGTAAAGAGTATATTTGAGAAATATTTTATAAAGACCTGCGACAAGATAACCTCATTTGGAAGCGACATGGCGAAAAGCCTGCCTGCCGTAACTGCGCTTAAAAATCTTGTACTGTGCTTTGACAAGGCATACAGCGCCGAAAAGCAGAGGCGTAACTGCGCCGACTTTTCCGATGCGGAAAGGGGAGTATATCGTATGCTCTGCGAAAACGGCGAAAAGGTCCGTGAAAGAGCGGACTTCAGCCTTATCATTGTTGACGAGTTTCAGGACAGCAACAAGTTGCAGTACGAAATATTCAAAATGCTGACCGAGAACAAGCAGGGGCTGTATTTTGTCGGAGATATAAAGCAGTCGATATACGGCTTCAGAGGGGCACAGCCTTCTGTATTCTCGGCTATCTGCAAATCGGACGATTTCGACAAGCTGCCGCTGAACGAAAATTTCCGCAGTAACAGGTGCGTTATTGACGGAATAAACACGCTGTTTGACAGAATGATGACAGAGGAGAACGGCGGTGTTGATTATGCGGAAAACGGCAGACTTATCTGCGGACTTGAAAAGGACAGCGACAGCCCGATTTCCGATGAGGAGAAGACGGAGGTCTGCATTGTTTCGGAGAAAGACAGAAAGAACGCAGTCGTTACCGAGGCGGCATATATTGCGGCAAGAATAAACCAGATGATAGCACAGGGCTATAAGGTCGGCAGTGACAAGCGACCCTGTACCGAGGATGATTTTGCGATCATCATGCGTTCACCTAAAAACCGCATTGCCGACTATGTCAATGTTCTTACAGCCAACGGACTGAACGTAACGTATAATCAGAGGGCGGTTCTGCTTGACCGACCTGAAATAAGACTTATGCTGTCGCTTCTTAAGGTCATAAACGATCCGTATAACGACACCGAACTTGCAAAGGTGCTTATGTCACCGCTTTATTGCTTTACAGCCGATGATATGGCACGGCTCAGGACAGGAACATTCGGCTTTGACATAAGCAAAATCAAGGCGGAGTGTGCCGATGAACTTGAAAAATATTGTCTTGGTACAAAGGAAATTGTCGGAATGAAGAGAAAACCTCTTTACAGCTGTGTTATGCAGGCGGTGAGAGGCTACGATACATCGGAATACGAAAAACTCCACGAGCTTACAAAGGATATAAAGCCCGATGCTAAATGTGCCGGATTTGTAAACGACCTTGACAGCTTCAGAAATGCCGCAACCGCTTCTTCACCTCAGGAGCTTATCCGCAATATATATGACCGTATTTCAGCCGATGAGCTGCTCAGTGTCGGTGATGATCCGGCAACACGTCAGGCAAACCTTGAACTGCTCGTTTCATACGCCCGTGAGTATTCGGACTATAAGGACGGCGGAACGCTCGGTGACCTTATTTTCAACCTCGAAAATATGAGCAGTCTTACTGCGGCACAGACGGCAGGCGGACACGGAGTAAAGATAATGTCAACGCATATGTCAAAGGGACTTCAGTTCCCCGTTGTATTTGTAGCAAACTGTGCATCGTCATTCAACGATGACGACTACACGGGCGATGTTGTGATAAGCGAGGAATATGCGGTAGCGTCAAAGAGTGTTGATATTTCCACTATGAGCAAAATCCAGTCGCCTGCATATCATGCGGCGGCGCAGGAGGTAAAAAAACAGCTTGAGAGCGAGGAAATGCGACTGCTGTACGTTGCGGCGACCAGAGCCGAAAACAAGCTGATAATCACCGCCAATATTTCAAAGGCGTGTGATGAATATATGTCTTTGCTTGACGTAAACAGGGCAGGAAAAAAGGTCGGGAAGTGTAACGGAAGCAGTTATCTTTCGTGGCTTATCGAGGCGCTGTCAGCCGAGTGCGATAAGGTAAACGATATGCAAAGCGGTATAATCGACTACGGCGATGTAAGATATATCTTTTATCCGCTTGCATACGAAGGCGATGAACACAGCCTCACAATTCCTGCACTTAATACGGGGGCGGAAAATGCCGATGAATATACAGATGATAAAAATAACGACAGCACTGACATTGCCGTTGACGAACAGTTCAGAAGCGAACTTGAGAAAAAACTCAATGCGGCATACACCTATGAGCCGCTGACGAAAATTTCCGCAAAATTTACAGCTACCGAGCTTGCGGCTAATCTCAGAGAAAAAAACGGCGAGGAAAACTACGGCCTGTTTATAGGAAAGCCTTTATTCCTCACTGAAAACAATACGGGCAAACTCAGCGGAAAGCGCCGTGGCGACGCATATCATAAGCTGATGGAGCATATACCTTTTGAGAAAATACTCAGCGAGGACGAAATCAGTGACTATATCAAAAACAGTACCGCAGGTTTTCTTGACAAGGCGGAGCAAAACAGCATAGACGCAGGCGATATAGCGGGATTCTACAAAAATGACGTTGCGAAGCGTATTGTGAAGGCGGATAAGAACGGAAAGCTGTACAGGGAGTATCCTATTTTCCACAGGCTTGACACGCAGTGCTACGATCCTGCAATATTCGGGGCGGACAGCCGTGAAATGCTTGAGGGCGCAGAGCCTTATGTACAGGGTATAGCCGATATGTTCTTTATCGAAGATGACGGTATAGTGCTGGTCGATTACAAGACTGACAAAACGGACGATGAGCAGAAATACAAGGACGATTATAAGTTACAGCTTGATATATATAAAGAGGCACTGGAGAAGGAATTTTCCGTGCCGGTAAAGCAGATGATAATATACTCGTTTACGCTCGGACGTTTCATTGATCTTGAAAAACCGGAGGAAAACAAATAATGCAGTTCAACAAAACGCCTGCTACCATAAAACAGCAGATCGAGATACTGAGGCAGAGAGGCTGTATAATAGATGATGAGGAGTATGCAAGAAAGTGCCTTACAAATATCAACTATTACCGGCTTGCCTATTACTTTGCGCCGTTTCTGGAGCGAAAGGGCAAGTACAGGGACGGTACGACCTTTGAGCAGATAATGAAGGTCTATGATTTTGACAGGGTACTGCGCCGTATGCTGATGACCTATCTTGAGGAAATCGAGATCTCTATGAGGGCGATAATCTCAAATTATCACGCTATGAAGTATGGGGCGCTGGGCTATCTCAATGCTTCGGGATTTGATCCGCATCATAACCATCAGGCGTTTTTGTCGAAGATAGAGCGGCTTATCGAGGCAAACGAGAACGAGGAATTCGTAAAGCACCACAAGAGAAAGTACGGCGGTATAATGCCGGTGTGGGCGGCTGTAGAACTGTTCAGCTTCGGAACGCTGACATATTTTCTGATAGATATGAAATCGGCGGATAAGAAGGATATGGTTTCACAGCATTTCGATCTTAACTACAGAACGGTAGAGGACAGGATGCTGTGCCTGTCGGATCTCAGGAACGTGTGCGCTCATTATACGAGATTATATGAGAATCCGTTCCCGAATGCGCCGAAAAGCTCGGATGGGCTTGGCTTTGAGCCTGACAATACGCTTAAATCCTATATGGCGGTGGCAAGGTCGCTATATCCCGATAAATACAAGTGGGAGAATGAGTTTATACCTGCTGTTGCCAATCTTATTGACGAGTACGGGATGATAGATTATATGAGCGGATACGGGTTTAAAAAGAAAACAACGTAATGATAAAAAGAAGCGGAGCGCGGTTTCACGCTCCGCTTTTGTTGTTATATTTATATATCCAGCGTCTTAAGATATGCTCTGAAATCCTCGCCTATCTCGGGGTGCTTCAGTGCGACCTCAACACATGCCTTCATTATGCCGAGCTTATTGCCCATATCATAACGTGTGCCGGTAAAGTCAACGCCTACCATACCCTCGCTCTTTGCAAGCTGTTTCATAGCGTCTGTAAGCTGATATTCGCCGCCTGCGCCTGTCGGGAGGGTTTCGAGAATATCGAATATCTTAGCAGGAAGAACGCATCTGCCGAGTATGGCGAAGTTTGAGATCACTTCCTCGGGCTTGGGCTTTTCAATCATATCCGAAATGCTGTAGAGGTTGTCTTCAAGCGGTTTTACGTCAAGTGTGCAGTATTTCAGCACAAGCTCAAACGGAACTTCCTTCATACTTACGACAGCCTTGCCGTACTTCTCGTACGCTCTGCAGCACTGTGCCGTGCAGGGATCGTCACCGATTATAACATCATCGCCGTAGATAACTACGAAGGGATCGTTTCCGACAAACTGCCTTGCATACATAACAGCGCCGCCTGTGCCGTTCTGCATCTGCTGACGGACGTAGGTGATGTTCTTGCCCATTTCGGCAATGTCGCATACTACCTTGTAGAATTCTGTCTTTCCGCCTGCAAGGAGCTGAGCCTCAAGATCGGGCTTGCGGTCGAAGTGATCCTCGACCTCCTGCTTGCCACGGGAAAGAACTATCAGTATCTCGGTTATGCCTGAGTTAATGACTTCCTCAACGATATACTGTATAGCGGGCTTGTCGACAATATTCAGCATTTCCTTCGGAATAGCCTTGCTTGCGGGGAGAACTCGTGTTCCGAAGCCTGCTGCGAGTATTACTGCCTTTTTAACTTTTTCCATTATTGGTACCTGTCCTTGTTCTGATGTATTCCCTACCGTTTTTTCTTCATATCCACATATAATATAATATGCAGACGCAATAAAAATTACGCCTGCAATTATTATTTTAAGCGTCAACGCTTATATTCTGTTTTGCAAAATTACTTGATAAGTGCTTCGTAAGCCTTGAGCAGCTTTGTAACGCAACCGATAGCGTAGAAGTCGCCGCTTATAGCCTTTGCAACGAAATCGTACTTGCCGTTTACAACAGCAACAACGTCAGCGATGGGCATATCTATATGTACATCGTTGTCGATGTAGCCCCAGGGCTCTACTGTTACCTTACCGTCATCGATAAGAATATAAATATAGAATTCCTTCTCGCCGTAAGCCTTGATCTCTATAGCAATCTTTTCGTTTACCTTTGAAACGTCCTTCTTTGCGAACTTTTCTCTTACCATATCTGCAAGAGCGAACTTGTCGGGTTCTGCGGGAGCAGCCTTCTTAGCTTCTTTCTTAGCGGGCTTAGCGGGAGCTTCCTTCTTAGCAGCGGGAGCAGGCTTCTTAGCAGCGGGAGCGGCCTTCTTAGCGGCGGGCTTCTTTGCAGGTGCCTTTTCAGCAACCTTTTCAACTGCCTTTTCAGCAACCTTCTCAACTGCCTTTACAGCCTTTACGGCATCTGCCTTTACCTCAGCGGCAGCCTTTACAGCTTCAGTCTTTACAGCTTCAGCTACGGGTGTCTTAGTTCCTGTCGTATTTGTCTTCTTAGTAGCCATTTCACTTAGATCCTTTCTGTATTTGCTGCCTGTCGGCAACAAGTGTGCGGGGATTGTTTCCCTCTATTGCATATAATACCATATACATTTGGAAAAAACAAGGGCTTTAATCGTCTTTTCGCTTTTCTTCACAAAAAACAGTGCAAAATCATACAATATGATAGCAAAAATGTAGCGGATAACAGCGTAATATGCGCTTTAAGGTGATTTATCGGTGTTTTCTAAAGGTTATACACGATATTCATAAAGCATACATACGGCACAGATATAAATTTCCGAAGAAAGCGTGGTAAACGAATATGAAACTTATTATACTCGGCGGAGATGTCCGCTTACGTTACACAGCCGACAGGCTGAGCAGAAAGCACGAGGTGTATACCTATGGGCAAAGCGATCGTGATATGCTTCCCGATGGGAAGTGCGATGCCGCTGTGCTTGGCATCCCTGCAAGCCGTGACGGCATAAACATAAACGCTCCGCTATGCGATGAGCCGATACCGCTTTCACTGCTGACGGCATTACTAAAGCCGCACGGAATAGTTATCGGCGGTATGATAACTCCTGCGGTGAAAAATTTCTGTGCAAAAAACGAGTTTTTCTGCGAGGATCATTATGCCGATGAGGCGGTGATGCTGAGAAATGCGGTGCCGTCGGCTGAGGGTGCGCTCGCTGTCGGGATAAACGCAACACCTATACAGATGCTCGGTCAGAAGGTGCTTATACTGGGCTTTGGCAGAATCGCTTCACAGCTTGCACTTTATCTTACGGCGATGGGGTGTGAGGTTACAGTAGCGGCAAGAAGCCGTGAAAAACGTGCAAAAGCCAGAATGTCGGGCTGTCACGCTGTCGGCTTTGACGCACTGTGCAACACTCTGCCTGAGGTAACGCTGATATATAATACAGTGCCGTGCGCCGTGATAGGTGAAAGCGAGCTTTCGGCATTTGACAGCGAGGCAGTTTACATCGAGCTTGCGTCAGAGTGGGGCATTGATAAGACGGCAATGAAAAACTATGACGGCAAGGCAAGGATAATAAGGGCAGGCGGTCTGCCGTCACGGACAGCGCCTGTGAGTGCAGGAGAGATAATAGCCGACTGCGTGGAGGAAATACTTGAAACTTATATTGACAAGATAAGCAACTGCGATAAAGAAAGGGGCGGTAACCGTGAGCCGTGAGCTTGACAGTTTACTTTGCGGAGTAAAGGTCGGATTCTGTATGACGGGTTCGTTCTGCACATTCTCTAAGGCATTTTCGGCGATGGAGGCATTGCGTGACGCAGGCTGTGATATTCTTCCGATAATGTCGCTGAGTGCAGGAACTGTCGATACACGTTTCGGCACTGCACAGGAGCATATAAAAAGGGCGGAGAATATCTGCGGAAAGCGTGTCATAATGTCCGTTGCGGACGCAGAGCCGATAGGCCCTAAAAAGCTGACGGATATAATGATTGTCGCTCCGTGTACGGGAAATACGATGGCAAAGCTCGCAAGAAGCATAACCGATACTCCTGTCACTATGGCGGTAAAAAGCCACCTCAGAGGAGCAAGACCTGTGCTTATAGCCTGTGCGACAAATGATGCGCTTGCAGGGTCGTTTAAGAATATCGGATTTCTTATGAACTGCAGGAACTATTACTTCGTTCCGCTCGGACAGGACGATCCGCTGAAGAAGCCTTGCTCACTGGTTGCGGATTTTTCGCTGATACCGCAGGCGGCAGGTGCGGCACTGGAGAATAAACAGCTTCAGCCTGTGCTTATATAGCGGTTGACACGCTTCTTTTCTTGTCGTATAATTGTTTTAATAAAAGCGGAGGTTTAATGACAGGAAAACCGAAGCTGTTGACAAAAGGCGGACAACGTAAATGAGCAACATAACCTTTGATATGCCTATAGACCGCACTGTAACGGTGATAACGGACGGCAGGAATATAACGAATATCGTTTTCGATATGAATATACCCGACCGCCCCGACCCTATATGCGAAAAGGCTAAGGAACAGTTCCTTGCGTATTTTGACGGAAGGCTGAGGAAATTCTCCTTGCCGTATGACATAAGCGGCATCGGCACGCCGTTTTTCAGGAGCATACTCACTGCCGTGCAGAAGATACCCTACGGCGAGCGTGTAACATATATGCAGGCGGCTGAAATGGCAGGGAGCAAGGCTGTCCGTGCGTGCGGTTCGGCACTGAAAAGAAATCCGCTCCCGATACTGATACCGTGTCACAGGATAGTCCCTGCAAGCGGCGGCATAGGCTGTTATATGGGTACGCAGGGGATAGATATTAAGAAGTTTTTACTTGAAACAGAGGAGAAGTATAAATGATCGAGCGTGAAAAACTGCTTGTTGAGCTTGAAAGCCTTTCGGAAGAAAAGTTCCGTATATTCAACGAAAAAATAGTGCATACGAGCAAATACAGAGTGATAGGTGTGCGTATGCCTGATCTTAAGGCTATCGCAAAGGAGCATAGGGCGGATTATAAGGAGATTTTCGAACTGCCGTATGACAGCTTTGAAGAAATAATCATAAAGGGTGCGGCTGTCGGTTTTGCCGACGCTCCGCTGTGCGAAAAAGAGCCGTATATTATACGCTATGCCGAGATGATAGACAACTGGGCCGAGTGCGATTGCTTCTGCTCCTGCATCAAGGTGAAAAAGAGCGAAGCGGACGATCTGCTCCGTATTGCCGAAAGGCTGATGTACAGGAAAGAAGAATTCGTTTCCCGTGTCGGAACAGTTCTTATGTTCTCGAAATTTTCCGATGAGCCGACCGTAAGAAAAGCACTCGCAATATACGACAGGCTTCCGAGCGGAGAATATTATCGGGATATGGCGGTGGCATGGGGTATATCGGTGTACTGCGTAAGGTATCCTCAGCTTATTGCAGAATATCTTGAACACAGCCCGATAAGCATTGCTGTCAAGCTGGCGGCGGCGCAGAAGATAAGGGACAGCAGAAGAATAAGCGATGAAGTAAAGCGCAGAGTGACAGATACGGTAAACCTTCAGAGATGAATAACTCCCCGTGCAGTCGGTGATGCTCCATATAGAAGTATCTCCTAACCAAGACAAAAAGCAAGCTATGATAGAGGAACAGTCACTGTGGCTGTTCCTTTTTTTCGATCAGTATGAAGATTTCTCAAAAATAGTGCAACTGTATCTTGGAAAGTCGCTGAAAAAGTGGTATAATATATTTTATATACAGTTTTATGATCGGAGACTCTAATTATGAATATTAACGATGTTTCATTTAATGACAACGGTGAAATTATTGATATACTTTCGGGACAGATTCTTCAAGATACTCCCGAAGAAAGGGTGCGTCAAAAGTTCATCGGGATACTTATTTCAGACTATGGTTATCCAAAGAATCAGATTTTAAGGGAGATTCCTATTCAGCAGGGTTCAAAGCTCCTTACTGATAAAGCAGACGGCTCTTTGATAAGAGCTGATATAGTTGTATACACAAGCAAAAAAGCCGCTTTAGAAAAAGATCAAGGCAATATGCTCTTTGTTGTAGAATGTAAAAAGCCAAATGCTACCGAGGGGTACTCTCAACTTGTTTCTTATATTTACAATACATCGGCAATAGGCGGAGTATGGACTAATGGAGATAGCATTACCGTTTATAAGAAAAGAACATCCGGTGAGATTGGCTTAGATGAATTACTATCCTTACCACGTTTCAAGGAATCTTGGAGCGGAAATGATAAAATCCCGTCAAAGTCCAATCTTCCACGTCCTCACAATGTTCGATTCCTCTTGTCATCTTGTCATAATAAACTCTATGGTAGAGGAATGGAAAATGAAGATTTCGACTTAGCAATGGATATGGTGCGTATATTATTGGCTAAAATTCAAGATGAAACGACACCAGGCGAATTTCCGAGGTTTTGGATTACTGAAAATGATTTTCATTCTTCTGATGGTAGACATCAGGTGGCAATTCAAATACAGACCTTATTCAGAGAGTATGCTGACCAATTTCCAGATGTATTCGACGCACACGAAAAGATTCAGGTTGGTGATGATTGTATTGCGGAAGCTGTTGGTATTCTGAAGAACTGGAGCTTAGCCGCAAGAACTGATGATGCTGACGATTGGGATTTAATGGGAGAGACGTATGAGCAGTTCACTCACATTAACTTAAAGAGACAGCAGGGACAATTCTTTACCAATCGTTTGGTTATTGATATGATGATTAAAATGCTCGATCCAAAAGTTGGCGAACATTTTCTCGATCCTGCTGGTGGTAGTGGTGGCTTTGCAACAGGAGCTTTCAGATATTTAAGAAGAAAAGTCATTACAAGCACAAAATCCAATACTCCTGTAAGAGAGCGCCAGCTATCAACAATTAAAGATAGTGTATATTTGGTTGAAATTGCTGCAAGATTGGTTAAGATTGCAAAATGTGCAATGCTTCTTACCGGAGATGGTCAATCAGGTATGACACGAGGAAACTCCTTAGATGCCTATGATCGCTTTGATCCGTGGATTCAATCAAGATGTGCCAAAGGAAAAAGCAATGCTCCATTGGTAATAGCTACTAATCCTCCGTTCTCGGGGCAAAAAGTGGAATCGCAGATTTCAGATAAGAGCATTCTTTCAAACTACCTATTCGGACATAGTGCTAAAAAAGATGATAATGGTAATTTCATCTTTAGCAATAAGGATTCCGATGTTTTAGCTCACCAGGCTCCAGAGTTGCTATTCCTTGAAAGATGCTTAGACTGGTTGAAGCCAGGCGGCAGAATAGGAATCGTGTTACCTAAAGGAATACTGGACAATGTAAGCTATGAATCATATCGGCAGTGGTTGCTTGCACATTATATTTTGAATGGCGTTGTAACCCTTCACAAAGATACATTTCAACCTGATACGGGTGTGCGTACCTGTATTTTATTCATTACTAAGCCCGAAAAAATTGAAGATATACCCGAAAATTATAAAATATTCATGGCTATATCTCAAAGAATTGGTCAAGATTCAAAGGGTAATTCAGTATTTATTCTTGACGGAAATGGTAATAGTACAGGTAAATTAAATCACGATCTTGATGACATTGCTTTGGCTTATCAAGAGTTTACTGAAGGTAAGCATAAAGACTCTGAGTGTATCTTCTCCATAAATAAGAGCGATATAAAGGATCACTTAAATATAAATCCTCAACACTATTCTCCTAAACTCAATAGGGCTCTTAATAGCGTGTTGGAGTATGATAGTAAGGAAAACTGGGCTACAACAACTATAGGACAACTTGAGGCAGGCATAAAAATTTACATCGGTCCTCGTTGGAACTCCGCAAGTATAAAGGTTGACAATCCGACTGATTGCTCAAAATTAACTCCTTATTTGACTGCTAATGCAGCCTTAGAGCTTAGAAGGTTTACAATAAAGTGGCTTGACGAATCGAATGCAAATGCCCAGCAGAAGGCTTGTATCGAAATGCTTAGGGTTAAAGAGGGAGATATACTTATAACAAGATCTGGTACTATTGGTAAAGTGACGTATGCAACTAAAGATCTCGCTGAAAATTATCTAATAAGCGATGATTTAGTTAGAATAAGGGTTTCTGATCCTCAGCTTAGAGCATATCTTGTTGCATATTTTACTTCTTCAACTGCTTTGTCACTTATGCTTTTAGATGAGTATGGATCTGTTCAGCAACATTTACAGCCAAGACATATTCAGGAAATGCTCATTCCTGTTCCCGATGATTGGTCGTTAGCCCAGAATATGATTGATGCAGGAAACAAGTATATTCAGGCAATGGAGCAAATGTCTGTTGCAGACAAGTTCATTCGTGAGAATGGATTTGATGCAATGGTATAAGATAATATTTCACAAACCATAGCCTAATGGCGCACTTGCTTTCCGTTCCGCATAAGTTGATATTATGATTATGGCGCGCGCCGGAATCAGCAAATACCATATTGGAACTGAATAACAGGCAAGCCCTGAGATTTGCAATACAAGCATTTCTCAGAGCTGTTCTTTTCAGGCGGTATCTTTTTTGCTACGCAGGCTCGAACGGTTGTGAGTGGCATTTCCGTTCGCCGCAGGGCATAGCAAAGGCGAGCTGCCGTAACAACTCGCCCTGCTGATTATTCGTCCTCATCGCTGCACTCGTCAAGTCCGTGCGTGAGCTGAATGTATACGCACTCTGCTCGGTCACGCTCCTCACCCTCGGTGGACATCATCATTTCAAGGAAATATGGCTGTGGCGTGGGGAATATCTGTGTACTGTGCAAGATACCCCAGGCTTATAACGCAGTATCTCAAAGAAAGCCCGATAAGCCTTACCGTAAAGCTTATGGCGGCACAGAAGATAAGGGACAGCAGAAGAATAAGCGATGAAGTAAAACGCAGAGTGACCGATACGGTAAACCTTCAGAGATAAATAACTCCCCGTGCAGTTATGCCAAAGCGTAAAAATGCACGGGGATTTTTGCTGTCCGGAGATAATACGGCATACCGCAGGGCTGTATCTTCCTGTGAATTTTTGTTGTAAATCTGTCAATTTTATGCTATTATTAATATGGGTCAAAATATGGGAGGATGTGTTTTTATGAGGCTTGCGGTAGTTGACAATGATGCGTCTGAAGCAGAAAGGCTGACAGACGGCATACGCAAAAACGTAGGGGATATAGAGATATACCGCTATAATAGCGGCGATGAGTTTATCGGTGTATGGGAAAAGGACAAGTTCGACATAGTGATACTTGATATACCGGGCGGAGATAAAAACGGTATGGATATTGCAAGGGCCGTAAGGCAAAGCGACAAGGACGTGCGTATCGTGCTTGCTTCGCACAGCAGTGAATTCGCCTGTGAAAGCTATGAGGTGGACGCAAGCTATTATCTTCGCAAGCCCTACTGCGAGGAGCAGATAAATATTATGCTCGAAAGGCTGGAGCTTGACCGTTACCGCAGCAGGCTTATCACATTGCCACAGGGTGAGGAGATTAAGCTCAGCAATATTCTTTATGCAAAAAACTGCGGTCAGACGGTCAGGTTTCATCTTAAGGGTAATGCTGTCAGGGAGGCTCAGATAGGATTTGACAAAGTGAACGGGATTCTTGGCGGCAAGTTCGGGTTCTGCAGTCTTTCGGACAATATAACGGTAAATTTTGCCGGGGTCGCTTCCTGCAAGGACGATATTATAGCATTTACGGACAAAACAACGCTTGCCGTGCCTAAACGCAGAGCAAAGGAAATCTCTGCGGCATATACGGCGTACTGCTTTGAAAGGCTGAGGAAGGACGGTAGCGGTTTATGATCCCTTTATACAGAATTATCGAGATATGCGTTTATTCACTGCTGAATTTCCTGCCGTTTATGGCGCTTGCGCTTTATCCTTTCCGTTCAAGGCTTCGCTTTTCTGTGAAAATCACGGTCTGCATTATTGTTGTTATATCGTTTATCCAGATGGGGCTTGGGCTGTGGGCGGCCTTCTTTTCGGGAGGAAAGGCGGCGCTTGCGAGTGTGGTAAGCACTGCGGTGTATGTGGTTTTCTATTTTATTGCGGTTAAAGTAAATTTCGGCAAGGCACTGTTCACCTTGCTTATGATCTCAAACACGGCGAATTTTGTTGTGGCGGCATCAAAGTGCATAGAAGGAAAGATTTTTCCTGAGATGGCAGTACAGCCGTACCGCTGGTCGTTCTCGCTTATAATGCTGGTTGTGCTGGCGGTGGTGTGGATACCGCTTTTCATCTACACAAAAAAGGTGTATACTCCCGCAGTCGAAAAAGAGCCTACAGGTATCGAGTGGCGGTATCTGTGGCTGATACCTGCGACATTCTATCTGATATGGTACTATATGCTCTATAACAACAACGGCAAGTCCAGCCTTGAAACTGCGCTTGACACAGGCAACACTGTGTTCCTGCTGTTTATAAACGTGGGAGCCGGAATAGTGTACTATGTTATAGCGATGCTTATAAACGAGCAGGAGAAGAACATAAGGCTCAGCGACAACAACCACCGCCTTGCGATGCAGAACCTGCAGTATGAAAATCTGCAGGAGAAGATAGCGGACGCAAGACGAGCAAAGCATGATGTGCGTCACCGCATCTCGCTTATGCAGGAATACGTCAGAAATAAGCAATACGGGGAGCTTGAAAAATATCTTAACAGCTATCAGCAGAGCCTGCCCGATGATACGCTTATCAGCTTCTGCGAGAACAAGACGGTGAATGCCGTAATGCTGTATTTTGCGCAGGTGGCGAAAAACGAGGATATTGATTATGATGTAAAGGCGGTCATCCCCGAAAATATCTCTGTTGACGAAACGGATCTGTCGGTGCTGTTCGGAAATCTTATCGAAAATGCAACAGATGCCTGCAGGGAGGAAAGCGGCGATAACAGAAGAATAGTAATAAGGGCAATGACGGACGAGTATACTCTTTGCCTCGGCATAGACAATACTTTTACGGGTACGCTTAAAAAAGACCTTGGCGGAGTGCTGTTTTCATCAAAGCACAAGGGCTTCGGCATAGGTGTGGAATCGGTAAAGAGCATTGCGGAAAAGTACGGCGGTACATATTGCGCAGAGGTAAAGGACGAGATGTTCATGTCATCGGTACTGCTTAATCTGAGGACATAAAAATACGGCTGTGATGAAACGTGAAGTCCATCACAGCCGTTGTTTTATGCTTATTTATCAGCTAAGCTCGATCTCGGCAAGCTCTACATTGATAGTCTTTGTAGTGTATCTGCCTGTTGCACCTGCTCTGTAAACCGTAAGCTCAACAGTGTCGCCTATGTTAAGCTCCGCAATGATATTCTGTATATCTGTTACGGTGGTGACCGCTGTGCCGTTTACCTTTGAAATGATATCGCCGACTTTAAGACCGCTCTTTGCTACCGGCATATCTTCCGAGATATATGTTACATATACGCCGCCGCTTTCAAGTCCCTGCATATATGCGCTGTATTCGCTTATCTCTTCGCCGTTGATGCCAAGACCGGGACGGTTCGTAACATAGCCCTTTGTCATAAGGTCGTTTATTACCGGCTTAGCCTCGTTTATTGTAATGGCGAAGCCGATGTTATCTATAGACGCTGATGTGTTGGATACCAGCTTGTAGTCGATTATACCGATAACGTTGCCGTACATATCGAAAAGTCCGCCGCCGCTGTTACCGCTGTTGATAGCCGCATCTATCTGTATTGTGCTTGTGCCGTATGCGCTGTTTGAAGCGGAGGCTCTGCCAAGACCGGATACGATACCCTTAGTAAGAGAGTTGAGTAACTGCTTGGGGTTGCCGAGTACGCATACATCCTGACCTACTCTTACAGTGTCCGAGTCACCGAGCGTTGCATATTCAAACGGATCGTCACGGCTGATCTTCAGCACTGCAAGGTCTGAATAGGTATCACTGCCGACTACTGTAGCCTCATATTCCTTTGTGGTATCGGGGTCCTTGTAATCGGGAGCGACTACTGTCATTTTATCCGCACCCTCTACAACGTGTGCGTTTGTGATGACATAGCCGTCAGAAGTAAATACAACGCCGCTGCCGCTGCCGTATTTTACAGGCTCGGCATAGCCTGTCTGGCGCTGATAGTTATATACCAGCACAACAGTGTTCTTTACCTTTTCGTAAAGTTCTTCGGCATTCAGCAGAGTGCTGTTTGAGCTGTCGTTTATCTTGCTTTCGTCAAGGGGAGCGGCTGTTGTCGTGTTTGAGGTGTTGAGCGTTGTTGACGGTGCGGCGATGGTGCTTTCTGAGCCGCTGTCAGTCGATTCTCCCTGAGATGTACCATCAGACGAGCTTGCAAAGGGAATGGTGGCATTTATACTGTTGCCGAGTACCGTTCCTGCAAATCCTGCGCCGCCGCCGACTACCAGAGCCGCAGCTATGATACCTGCGACCAGTGCGCCCTTGCCGTTCTTCTTAGGCGGCTTGTTTGCGCCTGGGGCAACGTGTATGTTGTTTGCGCCCGTATTGTTTGCACCGTTTGCATAGTTGTAATATGAGTTGTACGCATTCTGCTGTGCGTCATAGGAGCTTGTGTAGGAAGAGCCTGCGTTATAACCGTTTGCATTTGCAGATGTGCCCGTCTGCGAATTATCGGCGGTCGAGAAGCTGTTCTGTACCTGCTCGTTTTCGCTGTTCATATTGTTCATGTTGTTCATATCATTGCGTTCAAATCCGTCTGTCATATCTATCGTCCTTTCACGCCCGTAGGCTTTATTGTTTTTTGACTATGGCTAAAGTATACTGTTAATATGTGAAAAAGTTGTGATACAGCCTTGAAGTTTGACAGATAATTGCTTTAATTGTATTTTTATTTCAAGTGAAAAAATGCACAGTTATATGGACAAAGTGTTTAAAGTGTGATAGAATAGCATCGGAATGCAAATTATATTGCTTATAAAAAGGGGGAGCATATATGTTTTTCTTCAAAAAGAAAACCGCCGGCAAGGACACCGCAGACACGCCGCTTAAGAGAAAAGCGAAAGCTATGCCTATGACAAAGAAGGTGCAGTTCTGCTATATAAAGCCCGATGAGCTGAATATGCTTTTAAACGGGGATATAAACTCGGTGCTGACGCTTGAACCAGTGAATTATTATGCAGAGAAAAACCGCTACTGGCTGTGCGTTTTTTATTACACGGAGGACTACAGCGAGATAATTATGCGTTTTGAGCTTTATGAAAACGACAGAAAGACAACGGCTACCGATTATTATGAGATAAATAAGGAGCTGTATTCAAGGATATTGCTTAAGTTCGGGCAGAGGGTATAGGTAACGGGTGCGGATTATCATAATACGTACAGGTCAGTTTGCAGGAAAACCTATATAATTTTAAAAAAGGGGTTTGGGGCGTAGCCCCAAGCGGGGTGAGGGCGGCAGCCCCACATTCAGCCC
>OGYC01000260.1_pt1 | contig 61406 bp, 69 predicted proteins | sample 1576461 | NCBI WGS metagenome assembly OGYC01 (sample SAMEA3541569, study PRJEB24748) | human gut metagenome | biome: human gut; feature: human-associated habitat; material: faeces | place: China | collected 2012 | reverse complement strand
TAACCCGGTATATTATCAGTTCTCATTTCTTCTGTTTTAAAAGTTTCTTCTTATATGCTTTACGTTGAGAGTAAGAGATTACATTCTCGGGATATTCGATATCTTCATATTCAAGAAGTAATTCCTTTGCTTTCATAGATTTATATGTTTCCTTATATAAATCTGGTCGAAGCACTTTAAAACTTCTAAAGAATACCTTAAAACTAGAGAAATCTTTCTCTTTACCGTTTTGAAATTTATCAAATACCTCATTCAACCTCTTTATCCAAGAATTTTCCTTATCAGTTCCCTTTAATACCTTCTTCAAAGGTTTATGAGTATGATACATCAGAAGTGTTTCTACATTCCCATACATTTGAGTGGCAAATAAATTGATTTGTACTGATTGTTCTAGTCCGTACACATATTCCGCCATTCGTTGTATTAGTAAGAAGTCGAAGATTAACCTTTTTGTTATCTCGGATGCCCTGATTACCATTGTAATAACAGGTATGTCTTCCCCAAATCGTTTGGAGAATGTAGCAGCAATTAAACATTGTTTACCGTTATCGTGATGATTATTAAACATATAAGTAACGTTGTAATTCTGATTATACTTGGTTTTTAGTACTCTCAGCTTACTACGCAATAAATCAAGCTTATTGAAATCAATGTAATTGTTCAGTAAGCTTGTCCACTTAGTCTCTTTATAATTGAAACATCTACCATAATCAAAGTCTGGGTCTACCCAAGCTTTACGTATTTTTATAAATACGTTATATACCACAGCTACTCCACTGTTTGCGGTAGCACCTTTTGCAAATAAAGATGGTTCTAGTCTTAGAAATCCTTCATTTAACTTTTCCCATGCTTCTTGTGAAGTAGCAAATTCTAATGAATGGATTTGCTCTTCTGTATTAAGCTCTAAGCCATTTAATTGTTTATTCCAACCTGACACAAATACCTCCTTTCATTAATATTGTGTAGTGATTCTCCATTCATTCAACCGTTCTTTCTTGAAATACAGCTCGTATATACCCAATGGAGTAAATCCCATTATTGATAGGAATCCCATATAATAATAGAATGCCTCTACCAGCCTATCCTGGAATTCTAGTTCTTTAGTTATTACTGGTGACTGTTTCCATGTACGATTCTTAAGAGTATTTCTAGCAAGATTCAAAACATACACTATCTGAAACAAAATATTTTTCTCATCAGTATGCAAATTTGGACTCATTTCCTTGAATCCCTTTATATACTCGGAAGTTTTATCCTCAATTGTTTCGGATATTAGCTTGAAATTTTTGAATATACTACTAATGGCATCTATCTCTAAAATCATATGAATGCCGAATGCCATTACATCTTCTAAGTTTTCTACTGCCTTTTGCCCTTTAGTCAGTTCTTTGTTTGCCCAACTATAGATATCCTCTGGCAATATATTAGCATATATCAGAGCTGATAAGAAGAATCCTATTGCATCTGCTTGTTCTTCATTAGCATTCTGTAGATTGTTGATTATCTGAATCTCTTCTATGTCGGTATATAAATTGGTATTCCATCCCTTGTTTTCTAGAATATCATTTATATTAGAAGTAGATTCATAACCCTCCATTAACTCCTCTACTACTTGAGATATAATGGTTTTCATAAGAGATTGATTTTTAGTACTGTTAATATCCATGGGATATTCTGGTAACCTTTCTAAGGGTTTATAACAGTCTAATTGACGATAGCCAATCTCATACATATTCTCAAGTTCAAGCCCCTGTTTGATTTCAGGGGCTTTTTCTTTCAGATTAGAAATATCCATAGTAACTATTCTTTTTCTGGTACTGTATGATAAGAGAATAAATGTAATACTTGAACTAATACACTTCCAGCTTCGATTCCAATAATCTCAGAAGTTGGGTTGAATACACTTACCACTACTTCATCTCCTGGAACTTGACCAAGTACTTCTATACCGTATACTAACCCACTGTTGATGGAATTAGTTTCTTCATTTGCAGCTTTCAGTACGGATTTAACTGGAGTGAATTCTTCAATATGAATACCAGTTGGTATTAATAACCTTGTGTTCTGACCAAGAACGATGGTTTTAATGTGTCCTTCACTGTTTCTATCTAAGTCGAAAGATACTTTACCAAATCCCTGAGGATTAAAGATTCTATTCAACCAGTTCCATTTCTGTTTGATTACTCCGTTATTGTATTCCATGAGAATATCAATCGTAAGGTCTTCAGGAAGATACAAATAGAATCCCTGATCTGCTTTCTTGGGATATTTTACCTTTCTTGATACTGTATACTTTATATGAGAATTCTCTATCAGTTGTAGTCTTCTTTCGTGATCTTCTACTTTAACTTCTAGAGTTTTAAGCCGTTCCTCATGATTATTCAATTTAGATTCTGCAGTATCTAATCTAGTATCAAGATTATGTATCTCGGTAGTATGTCCGTTCACTACACTGTTTAAAGTTGAGTATCGATTCTCTAATACCGATATCCTATTCGCTAGTTCATCTAAAGTTGCCATATATTATGATTATTAATTGGTTGATCCGAATCCGTTATTACCTCTTGTTCCCCAATACTGAGCATCTTCATCAAATTCTTCCTTGATTACTTCTTCTGGTTCTGTAAGATAAATGGGTACATGAATAAACTGTACTAACTTGGTTCCAGCTTCTATTATTTGAAACTCATGAGAAGTATTATATATACCGATATGAATCTCTCCAGTATAGGGAGAATCTACTATCTCGGCAGTATAGATAAGCCCTTTCTTAGTTGATATACCAGATTTGTTTGCTGCCATCAGCATAGAAGACCTTGGTTCTAATAAACCTTTGATACCCGATGGGATAAGTATTCTGGTAAATGGAGAAATGTAAATTACTTGTACCTGGTTATTTGAATTATATTCAAGTGTTACTTTACCAGGTTCAGGTATTTCACAATGGAATATTAACTGTGGATTAGCTTTTACTAAATCCTGTAGAGTTAAATCTTCAGGGATATAGAAATCCAATCCTGCATCTCCTTCGTTTCCTCTTGAGGGAGATTTTACGTCTCTTACTTTGATAAATCTTAATCTGTTCATATTATATTGCATTGTTTTAAAAGTTGGCCATAAGTTAATGTTGAGGGATTTCCCTTGTGAATACCAAGAGAGTTCATCATCTTCCTTACATCCCTGCTTCCATTGCCGCATACATTAGCAAGTATATCCTCTTGTTTCACATAGTAATTTGGGTTGTTAAGGTATACCTTGAACATAGCCCATATCATTTCTATTTTTTGCATTCTTTATAAAGTTCTCTAATACGTTTTCTTGGTACTTCGAATTTCTCAACGGTTTTGGTAATAACTTCTTTTCTTTCTTTCCCTTTCCGAATTAAGCCTCGGATGTATTTCTTGATTCCAACCGTGTCTTCTAATACATCCAAATCCTTGTATTGATTCTTCTGTTCTAGCTCTTTCCTTGTGATATTCATATTCTGTGACATTTTGAATGCACATAATTCTGAGTCTCCGCATAGTTTACATTCTTTAGTTGATAAGTCATAACCAATACCAAAACAAGGATCTGAATTAGAACCCAGTTCTGCAATATTAATAGGTTCTAAGGGATCCTGATTCTTGATATCAGGTAAAGTTTGTTTCTTCTTTGCCATAATCCTAGTTTAAAATTCTTTATGATAATCTCTTATGATCTGAACATCCGATAGTTCATCTGAATACAGAGTGATATATGAATGTCCTATACCATTTATAAATAGTTCCCTGATAGACAGAAGAATGGGTGGTATATTTATCCGATGAGTATACGTTTGAACAGTGATTACTAATCCAGATTGGAAATGAATCATGAAATAATATTTAAACTCATCGATCTTATCTCTGGATTTTTTGATAGGAGATATATATTCTATTCCTATGCCATTGAATATATGTTCTGGAGGTATTACAGAACAATTGAATAATGATTTGATTTTTTGTAGAATCTTCATTGTTTATGATTATTAATGGTTAATGCCTCTTAACGTAACATGTAATATACCTTTCCTCCTACGGAGAAAAAGTATATACTCATAGTCAGAAATTATTATCCTTGAAAAGGCTTATGTCTAGGGTACTTATCCCAGAGCTTACTTAACCGGATAACTTTAAGTCCTTGATCTTGATAATACTTTCTTCTATGATTCCCATGCCTACTTAAATAATTCCCAGGATAATGTAAATCATCTAGGTAAACTTTGGATTTGGATTTATCCTTTCTTACCAATCGTCCTAAGAACTGAATTGATTTTTCTTGAGAATCCATACTGGCAGTATTCAACAGATATCTTAGCTTAGGAAAGTTTTTACCTCGAGCAATAATTGTAGTTGATACAAGGATATCTATTTTACCCTCCCTAAAATCCTTCATTATCTGTTGTCTTAATTTAGTAGGAGTATTAACATGCACATAAGCAATATTATGGGTATTATCTAGTCTTTCTTTAAAGAATTTATATAGATTTTCACAATGTGCAATATGCTTACATACTACGAGAGCAGGATATCTACCTTGATTAAGGTTCCATTTCAACCTATCTAATGCCATGGTCCAGGCAATCTTATTATGGGTAATGGAATCATCATATATTTCATTATAGGCCATACAATCCGATTCCCAATTACCAAACCAAGGTTTACCTTCTACTGTTTTTACAATTGTCTTTGTTGAATACCCTTTCTTAATCGAGTCCTTAAGTTTAAACTCTGCTATTACATCGCCAAAGAAACAACGTAAATTCATATTCTTAACTTTATCCTTGGCAAGCTTACTCATATAAATGGTACCAGATAATCCGATTCTAACTCGGGTATTAAATAACCTAGTGATCACATTCTGATATTGCTTACTACCTCCTTGGTCAGCTTCATCGATTAATACCATATCAATCTTAGCAAGTTCATTCTGATAATATTTCATATTCCGAGAAATAGATTGAACCATACCAATAGTAAAATTACTCCAGTTTAAAACTTTACCCTGAACAAAGGTAATATCTTCTCCCGGTAGATATTGCTTAAATTCATCTCTAGCTTGATTTAACCAATCGGAGTCATTAGTTATAAGCAAAGTCTTTAACTGTTTCTTATATGATAAATATAAGGCAGACATAATCAGAGTTTTACCTGCATTTACTGTATAATCTAATACCCCAATCTGAAAAGGTGTTTCACCTAGTTTATTAGATAAGATTGCCTTAACAGCTTTCTCTTGTTCGGGTCTTAATTTATACTTACCTATCTGAGTTACAACTTTACTGACTTTAGGTAAAGGTTGTCTCATATCTACTATGATAGGCTTAATTCCAAGTTCAATACATCTTTTATATACTGAAGGAAGTAAGCCTATCTTAAATTGACCAGTCTTGGTTATATACTTTATTTTGCCATCCCAGTTTTGCATACCCCGTTGCCTAGTACGGAGGTAAAAGGCATTGGGGTGTCTGATAGCAAATTCGTTATATAACTTAGTTGCATATTTTAGAGGTATATCTAATTCTGCAACGTTACAATTACGAATTATGATTTTCATATGATTACTGTTACTGATTTACATTTCTTAGGTTCGTCATCGGAATCCTCGTATTCTTTCAGAGCTTTCTTTAAAAGAGAAATGTGATATTCTTCATCAGCAATGAATTTCTGGATAAGATAGGTAACTGGAATATAATCACTTCTCTTTATATACTCTTCTTTTTTATTCAGAGAATCGAATACTTTATAATATTCTTCTAGAGTTTCTTTTTCTGCTTGTAATGATAATCTTAAAGCAGATTCTGCTGAAGTATCAAGATCTATTATTGGATGTACAGTTAACTGATTATTTCCTGGTATATCGGTGTCCATTACATCAGAAGCTTTTAATAAGAAGTCTCCCAGTTTATCATAATGTACCATTTCTACTAATCCAATACCAAGCATCAATTCTCCTATTTCTTCAAACCTAGCCTGATGCTGAGTATACATAAGAATTGAAGTTAGTTCTGAATACCTAGTATTCTTGTATAAATCATACAAGGGTAATATTATTTCCTTAGGCCATTTCTGAACTATAGAAATATCGGGGTATTCTACTTTGCTATCGGAATAATCCAAAGCATTTACAGTGGCTTCTGCCATCTCCTCTAAACGATTTTTAAAAGCTTTCATAATTTATTAATTTTTGACCAGAGGCTTCCCTCTACTTTAGGTTCCTCTGATTGTGAATGATTCTTATGTTTAAATAGGTATTTATTATATCTTTCGATAGCCTTGTCATTATACATCTGACTAGGTTCAGGTAAACCATTACACCAAGCAAGAGATTCGAATTGAGCATCTATAAATTGGGTGGGATCCCATCCTTTCTCAGATAAGAATTTATCTAGCCTTACAAAGTGTATATACTTATCTGGTTGATTAACAAATGATTCGTATATACCAGTAACATCTGCTACCCTTTTTATGAAGTAATCATGGATAGCTTTAGCATTACCAGAATCATCTTCCATTTCCAATGTAGCAGAATATAAATCTGAAATCTTTTCTGACATAGAAGATAATCTGTTTAGGAGGTTATTATAATTACCGTCCATCTTCTTGATACCTAGTTCGATATATTTAATAAAACCTTCCCGGGTATCCAATTGAAAATCTTCACAGAATTGATTACAGAGCTCAGCTATCTTTTTACATACCGCCCAATTTCTTGGTTCTGTTTCTCTTATTTTTCTAACTCCTCTATGCTTTAGTTTTATACGAGTTGCATATATAATATCAGCAACTAAAGCAGCATCTCCCTTAGATGCTAGTAAAATGTTAGAAACTTTCTTAGTTGTCTTATTGTTTGTAACAACTACAACTCTAGTATTTATTGCTTCCTTACGGGCAATAACAAAGAAAGCATCAATCGGAAAATTATATACCTCTAACTGAGATAGTATTTTTTCGAATTGATGCTTAGTTATATGAATAGAGGGGTCTCTCATACTATTCTCTTTCTAAGTTTACCGCACTTCTTACATTTTAATAAGATTTTCCAACAATCAGTGTATTCAGTTTTACTTACCACCTCCCAATCATGAAGGCATAAATATTTGGCTCTTATAGCTTCTAATAATTGTTTCATACTTTCTAATTTTAAGTTATATATTATAATAGGAAATCCTTATTTCAATAGGCTACGGTTTTTAAGTATTCTTCTAATTGAGGTAGAAGACTTTAACCTTAGCCTTAATTGTATATCCTTTATATTAAGACCTTTATAATATAAATGTAATACTCTACGTTCTTTTCTTAGCGATAATTTATTATGGGGAGGCTTATTGTAGTTTGGATGATTAGGTCCACTTGGGTGTTCTAAGAAATGGAAGGAATTATTCTTTATAGAATCCTTAACATTGTCTTTTTGTGTACCCCAAGCTAAATTTGCTAATCTATTATCTAAGGGGTTATCATTTAGATGTCTAACTATTGGGTAATTATTAGGATTAGGTATATAAGCCATAGCTACTAACCTATGTAAATACCCATAAACATATTTGCCTTCATCGTTCAAAAGTGATTGAGTATACTTCTTCCTCTTCTTACTCTCTAAAAGTCTGAAGGATTTCTTTACCCAACCCTTGTTTAAAGTTTTAAAATACAGTATACCTTCTTTGGTAATGTAATATCGGGATAAACCCCACCTTGATAAATTACTTTTCATTCCGTAACTTAATTAAATCTTGATAACTCTGATATCTAGTTTTGTAAATCATTTTTAGTACTGCTTTCTTACCTAAGTCATTTACATCTCTGTTGTCTTTAAATAATATCACCTTAACTTTTTTATAAGCTACTAACTTAAGAGCTAGATTAATAGCATAATCCCTCGCATCAAAATCCAATAAAAGTATAAATCTATTGACTGGAGATTTGATAAGCTGGTTAACTTGGTAAGCACTGATTGCCTTACCCATGGTGGCAATAGCCCTGTCTCCCATAGTAAGTGCATTGATTGCTCCTTCACAGATAAATATCGAACTATACATGTCGAGGGCATCTTGATTGAAGATAATAAATTCCTTTCCAAGTCCTGTAATATCTTTATTTGGATTATTGTATCTTGGGCCCTGTCCAATAACATTTCTCGCATTGTAATACCTGAGCGTGCCCTTATAATAATAGGGTATGATGAGGTACCCAAAAAAAGGTCCCTCAGTGGCAACATATCCGATACCATGTTTTGATAATTCTTCGATAGTGAACCCACGGCTCGACATGTAACTTCTAATGCTTCTTGCAACTTGTGATGTTCCTTGATTAATGAGTTTAAACCCATCTGGAAGATAGACGGGCTTAGCATCGGATAATTCAATCTTCTCTTCTGAGAAAGCTTTGTCTGTAAAGTTTCCATTATCTAGAAATTTTAAAAGTTCTGCATAAGTATCAAATCCTTCAACATCCATTACTAGTTGAGCAGGATTCATATGATAATTGCATCTAAAACAATTGGTACGGTACATAGAAAGATTAATTCCCATCTTATGTTCCCTATGACAGAATGGGCATACGGGTAATTTCATCCAACCGTGTTTATATTTGTAAGCGCCCAAGCTCTTAATAAAATAATTGTAGAGCTTGGTTTTAAATTCATTAGTGATTTTACTCATGGTTAAAAGGGTAATGGGTCATCATATTGGGCATATCTTTTCTTTAGCCTACGTAATTTATCTAGGTCTTCGCATTTCAGTATCATTTGCTCAAATAAAGTAACTACCTGTGACCTAAGTGAAAGTAATTCTTTGTGTTCTTCATAGGATTCCTTTGAAAGGAAAAGTTCCCATCCTCCCCATTTAGCAGATCTTCCATCTTCAGAGAAGAATTCCCTTAAACTTATATTAACTCCAGTTAACTTGATATACTTGGGACCCACTGAATATACTTCTGCATATTGTGGAGTACATCTTGAATCTGAGGGTACTAAGTAAACCTTCTGTCCTTTTTGAATTCCTTCTAATCTCTTAATCATAATCTTATATTTTAGGTTTATATATCTCCACTGGTTTTAGCTCGCTTCTCTTCATTAGCATCGGGATTCCCTTTCTTCTTAAGAGATTCCTCGAGCTTCTCACCATATATCTCATCGTACTGTTTACGTTGTTCTTTAGTAAACTCTACACATCTTTGCCTTTCAACATCACATTTGAATAATGCCCTACCACTAGGTAAACCATCTCTTTGTACTACTAATTCACAACGAAGTATATCGTCCTTTTCTTCTTGTTCAGTAGAATTAAGACCAACTATTGTATGGGCATTACGAACAATTGCAATAGAACCGGAAATATCATTCTCATCATATCTAGTAGTTCTATGTTTCTTACCCTCTCTGGTAATATGATGAGCAGTCCATACAATATCTAAGTCCATCTCTTCTGCTAGGTTCTGAATATCGATATATACATTCGATATACGGTCGAAATCCTCTTTATCTCTGGCAATTGAAGCAAGCTTTCCTGCATAATCCACCATTAGTACTTTAATATTAATACCCTGGTTTCTTAACTTGATTATAAGTTCCCTTATATAATTGCAATCTGTAATCATTGCAGGAACTCTTTCAACTACTAGTTCAACTCCAAACCTTGCAAGTTTACGAAGATGTTTAGCTTCGAGTTTATCATATTCACCCGAGTATAATTCCTTCTTAGTTTTATTGATAGAGGATTGAAGAAATCGGTCCATGATTTGTTCTTTACCATTTTCTGTATCTACATATAAAACCGATTTCTTCATTCTTAAATAACCTCTTGCCAAGTTTACCATGAAGAAAGTTTTCTTAGCTTTGGGTTTATCGAGAATAACATTTACCGAATGTTCTGGATAACCTCCAGCATTGGTAATATCATTAAGTTGTCTAAACGGGCAGGGTATTACTGAGGGTTCTGCTTGACGTTTGAATTGTCTCTCTGTAATATCCCTTATCATAAAGATAGGTTCATCATCTTTCTTGGGTTTCGAGTTTTGAAGTATCTTTTCTATTTTCCTTGAATAGGTTTCGTATTGTTCGAAGTTATCCAAATCAAAAGAATCATTCAAGTTCTTCATCTCTACATAGGTAGAGAATTGATATATCTTTTCTCGAATGTATTCGGAATCATTCAAGGGATTTGAATATAGGTCATCGATTATTTTATGGATATTGGGTATATCATCCTTAGTAACCAGGTCAACGTAATTTTTAGATTCAAGTAATTCTTTTATAACTTCTTTAAGGATATTCTTAGAAGGCATCTTGTTTTTCTTTTTGAAGAACTTAAATATGCCCTCGGCAATTAAAGAATGCTCAATCAAAACTAGGTAACTTGGTTTAATCTTTTTGATTATTAAGCCTCCCTCTTTATCCTTTAAGAGATACCTTAGGATTTCTAATTGAAAGCTGGTGTCAAATTCAAACTTGGTATTATCTTTTTTCATATTGCAATATAATTAAGTATAATCATATAGATTTCTATAGTCTCGGTTAGAGTTGTACATATAGACTCTCATCCTAGTACTCACTAATCCTCAGCTTCTAGGTGAACTTTATTAATATATTATTGCATAATTAATTTATTATACTTATATTTGCATATCATTTTAAACATAGACTTATGAAGATAAAGGAAAATGGCAACAACGGATCAGAGATACATAGGTTGAAGCCTATGCAAGAAAATTATGATAAGGAAACTTTTGATAGGATGTATAAAATCTGTAAACCAGTTATCAGACGTCTTACTAAGCAAATTGATAATAGGAGGTTTAATGTTACACCCGATATCATAAGTTCTTATTTCTGGGATAAGATGTTATTTGTCTTTAATAAATATTACGGTACTTGTGAAGAAGAACATTTAAAAGCAAGGATACTAGCTTCTCTCAGTACCTTTAAGAATCATTTATTAAGAACTGCTTATGGAGAGGGAGCAGAATATCATCAGAATCTTTACCAATTAGAAGATTTATTCGATAATGATAAAGAACTAGAAGATGATACAGAAGAAGAGAAAGCTAAAGGAGAAATGCTTGATATGTTATATAAATATATGAAGAAGAACCTATCTCCCGATGCTTATTTGATCTTCGAGATATTGCTTAGTCCTCCTCCCTATATTAAAGAGAGAATCAAGGATGGTTCTCGTATCACTAACATTTTATTAGTAGAGTTTTTTGATATGCCTAGAACTAAATCTTCGATAAGATATATCTCAGAACTTAAAGAAGATATAAGATATTGGGAAGAGAAAGCTAAAGAAGACTTACATTACTAACATAAAAAAAAGGGAACCCAGTGCATGAGGTTCCCTTTCCAGTGTAACTTATTTCCCAATAAGAATTCCACTTGTGTGTTGGACGAAAGCGATTAGCTGTTCTATAAAATAAAGCCCTAATAATTTTAAAAGTTTATATAGGTTTATAGTTTAATGATATAAGCTAGTACGAAATAAGGAGGTCTATTCTCATGAGGACTACCTCCTCCGATTACTTGAGTATCAGCAGAATAACCTGAGTCAGGCCTAGTATGATTAGGGAATGGTCGATTATTAGCATTGTCCCCCCATCTCTCCTCTTTAAACGTAATCTTATGACTATGAGGAGGTATTTGGTCTAAAGTAAGAGTTACTAGGGCTTCTCCTCCCATGTTACCAATGGTATTATAATCCTGATTACTTGGATCATACCCTACTACAAATCTACCCAATAGATTAGGTCTACCAGACATACCATCACAGAATGCCCAACCATCTGGAGGAATAGTACCTGAAAACATAGCGATTAATCCAGTGGGAACTGAAGAAGCCGAGTTTTTAATCATTTCTATAAGCTCATTCTTCAGATTAGTAAGATATTCTTGTAGATTAGTTATACCATTAGTCTGGTCATCTTTACCTCCGAATCCTTCCAGTACATGTTCTACTCTTTGAATAGAATGGGTCATGATCCCATTGTAGGCTGAGTTAAAGGGTAGTGGTTGAGGGAAACAACCTCCATAAGGGATGATTGCATAGTTTTCTGACTCCTTCGTATTAGCATCAGTACCAGAACCATATACTCCAATCAGTACCATGGTATTCTTACTATTTCTGTAGGGTTCACAAGCACCCTCTACCTGAGAATTAAGATAGGTATAATTTAATTTCTCATGTGAAGCAGGATTATTCTTTACTATATCCCAAGAGATTTTGTCTTCTGCTAAGGGATAGTAAGGATTCTGTGATTGTTTATACAGAGTATATAAGCTTTCATAAGATGAAGACCAATATGCTACGAAAGTAATAGGGTTTTCAATTGGTTCTGATACTTCTTGATGAACTGCGAATAAGAAGATATCTGAATTAGCCCCTTGAGCACCTTGGATATTATCTACTACTATCTCCTCATCATCAGAGATGAATATATAACCATCCCTAGAAATACATCCGAAGTTTATCTGAGGTGATTCTCCATCTTCAGAATTCTTTACCATATATCTAGCAGTAATTCTATCTGCTACATCATTCTTGAATACCTTACCATTTTCTGCTTTAGCTTGAACTGATAGCTTATTACCAGATACCTTAACTGAGCCGAATCCACAGAATGGGCCAAGAGCAACAGGGGCAGCAATTGCTTCTGCTGCCTCCTTAGATTTAATCAAACCCTCATATTTAAAGTACGTTTTCATTGTTACTATTGTTTTTTAGATTGTTTATAATTCCTAGATTGTTCTGACATATCCTTGAAAGCTTCAGATAAGTTATTGAACTTCAAGGTTACTATAGACCAAAGTATCTTCCAGATACTGTATCTCTTTTCTACTCCGTGTAATGTACATATATGACCGTAAATAGAATCCACTTCGAATCCATAACATACTACCAATACGGTTATAGATACTACTAGGGGATCTAACCCATAGGGTTCTCCAATAGCCTTACCAAGAACTGCTCCCATTAATAAGTAACATATATAATCTATTATCTTATTAAAAGTTCTTCTTCCAGCTCTGGATTTTCTAATGGGTATGCCCTTTAACTTACTAGCATTCATTCCAAACCAGAAGTCGGCAATTATCAATATGAATGCTAATAGGATCATCCATCGAAGGTCATATAACAATTGAAGACACTCTGTAGCAAAAGCTACCGTAAATCCTTTAGATACTATAGATGTAGTGGATGTTTCAGTATACATGTCGTAATGTTGATTTATTCCTGAGGTTTCGGGGTTATTCTCCATGCTGTATTTTCGGGTATATCTATTTCGAAAGTTTTACTGCTAATATCATCAGAGTTCCAAACCAATTCATTTGGTTTTACATCAAAAGCTAAAATAACTTCAAATGTACACCTTACATCGGTTTTGTTAACAGATTCAAATATATAAGTACCAGGATTAGAAGTTCTAAATTCATAAGGTACTGGATGTGAATCAGCTTGACCCACTAATCTTACATCAGTTATAAAATCCTTATGATTAGAAGAACATACCACAGTGGTATATACTTCTCCTTCTCCTTGCCCACTTAGAGTAGCTCTTTCAGGACTACAACTTATCTTAACTTCAAGATTATAGCCTTTGATTACTAATGTAGCCTTCTTGTCTTTATTACCCTTACCAACAAAGGTATAGGTACCCGCTTTATCTAAAGTAATAACTTCTTCGAATTTATACTCTGCTCCGGTTTCCATAAGTAATACTGAATCATATTCCTCTATTTCGAAAGGCATTACTCGGATAGTAACCGACTTACCTTCAGCAAGTTGATATGATACATTTACCTTCTGGTTATTTGGAGTATTAGCCCAATCCTTTGGAGATATCCAATTAGGATCTGAAGGATTTACTGCTTCGATATAAATATAGGGATCTTCTGGTTTGGTATAACTATATACTGACCAAGTAGTATAAACTGAAGGATCTCCCTTACATACAGCTTTATAACTTCCCGGTTTATTGCATGAATAAGTAGCACTAGCTTTACCATTACCCGATTTATTCAAGGTAATATCGGTTAACTTAGTATTATCACAATAAATACTAACTCCATAATCTATAAGATTATCGGGATCATCAGGGGGAGTTACTGATAAGTAAAGTTCTTGATTTACAGATCCACTTCCCATCTCTAAAGATAAAGTTTGATATTCTTTAGATAAATGATAAGTGAATTTAGAGATACTGGTATATACGGTAAATATTCCTATACCATCAAAGTTCTCTAAATTATCCTTAGTACAAGCAAACTTATAAACTCCAGTACCAAATGTTTGGAAAGTATCCCCAGATTTATACCTAGTATCATCTTTACCAATCAAGTAACATTCCAAACCTTCCTCATCATAATCATCTTCTATAGTTAGTATGGTTTTAGCTAAACTAGTTACATTACTTGGTAGCTTGAATTCTTCTGGAGTACATTTAACCTTGTATTTATTAGGTTCTCTAGTAACAACCAGTGAAACTCTTTTTACTGGGTATTCTACAATCTGGAATTCATAAGTACCTGGCTCTTTAAATTTATAAGTTGAACCAGAAGGCTTAACTTCAGTTTCCCCAACCAATTGTATATTAACTGGAGTCTGTTTACCTTCTTGATAAAGAGTAGCTGTAACTGTAGCCGATACCTCCTTATTAGTTGGTGTAATATGCAGTGTAGTTGGATTAACCGATATATTATAGGATTTGACTACTTCCTTTAATTTTACATGAACTTGGGTAACTTTAGTCGGGTCTCCCACACTTCTAAAATAATAAGTCTGATTACCTATAGTGGCATTAAAAATAGTGCCATTTTCATATTTCTTGTAACCCCAAGTATTACCATCTCCAGATACCTGATACCTTAAGTCGGCATTTTGATAATTACTAGAGACTGTAACCTTAATAGGTACAGAGGTTATATACCCAGGCTGAATAGTGTTTATATTTGGGTCTACAAAATCGGCTGTTATCAGATAATTATCATTTATATTAAAACCATAATCAATAGTAGCTCCTACATGATAAGGCTTAAATCTATCGATTATATTTTCTATAGCTTTTCTGAACTCTATAAATTCTCCCGAGTTATTTGAATAGCCATGTCCAGTTATATGGAAGGTTACATTGATACATTGACTACAACCGTAAATGTTATCAAAGTTAGATTTATCATAATACTGATCTTGGTCAAAGTAAGGATGTGTTTTTAACCAACCATCATAACCTGATTTAGCGGGGTCATCAATGGTACAGTTTAACCCATACATTCGGAATAATATTTCAAAGAACTGAGAAGTACCTCGTATCTTTATCAGAGATATAGAATACTTGAGTAAATCTCTTATCTGTTTAGTAGTTAAAGCTAAAGCCCCTTTCTTAGGTAAAACCCATTTAGACTTAAGGCTATTTAATTCAGCTTCACTTAACAGACCATTATAATAAGTTTTAAAAGCTCCTTCATCAATATTATTCCACCTTGCAAAAGGTAATTGCCCAAAGCTTTCCCAAAGGTAATTCAAATAAATCTCTGGGCAGGTATCAAAGTCAGTTATTCCTAGTAAACTCTCAATATCTGCGGATATATTATCTTGAAAATAACTTCCACAAATTTCTAGGAACCTTTCTAAGATACCCTTTCCATCTACCTTATAAGTGTCTTGGTCTTTATATTCAAAAGGTAGGAAATCTATAAGTTTCTTAAGGTCTATCATATTAAACAGTTTCGTGAACAGTTAAAGTTAATTGAGAAGATTTCTGGAATACAGGTAAGTTATATCCAGGATCTTCATAATCCATATTAGGTTCTGAGATAGTAATAGAATAACGATATCCCTGTTGATAGCCATTTGCTTGTATGTCCAAAGAGAAAGTGATACCATTATTTTTATCAGTGATGTTTATAGTATTACCTACAGAGCCAGTAGTTTGGAATCCTCCACTTGAAGCTTTTACAGTGTATGAATTGCTTCCAGTAAAGTTTATAAAATAGGTCATGGACCCATTAGCTTTCTCTAATTTAAACTGACCAAGAAGTAATTCCTTGTTACCATATATGGTAACAGGCCAAGGTTTAATATAGAACTTCTTGATATGTAAGTAATCTACCGTAGATAGGTTATCAATCAAAGCATAAATATCTGAGATTCTTACTTTGCCCCCAATCTCGGAGTTCTCAATAGAATAAGCATTGTATAAGGCATTCAGAACTTGAGCTTGGATTTCGTTGGTCTTATAAGATTTCTTACCGGTTACTTCTATCTCTAAGGTTATATCTACTAATCCTGCAGATTTAACTTGAAGCCAAGTAGTTAAGGGGGCTCTCTGTGATAGTTGGGTATAAACCTTGTTTATCATAGCAGAATCAGCTACTCCACCATTATCAGCACTGATATATACTGTAAGCTTTCTTCCACATTCATAATCTACGGCAGCTTTATTTACTCCATCTATTAGCATAGCTAAATCTACGAAGTCCTGTTTGCTTACAGCTACTCCAAGAGTTTTAACACTCAAGGGTATATGTTCTTTTAACATACCAAAGTTCTCATAACTAGAACCTCCTCCTGCAGCATATTGATTACTAGTGGTAGCCTCAGATATAGAAGCTTTTACTATGGCTGGAGTTTGTACAATAGAACCTGCTGGTACATTGCCTTGAATACCAGTAGTGATATAGAAACTTGCCGATGTTATCTTTTGACCTGCAGAAGGTATAGAACCAAAGGTACCATCTCCAAATACTATTACGGCAACTTGGCTAGCATTGACAGTTACCCTAAAATGTTTATCTGAAGGTTTAGAATAAGCAAAGGTATCTACTAAAGTCCAAGTAGTTCCATCAATAGATAATTGCATTGTACCATGCTCATAATATTTACCATCAGGTAATTTACCTATTGTAATTTCTGGCCTACCTTCTGAAGGTATTACTAATCCTGACAACCCAGACTGATTATATTTCTCATGTTGAATCAGAGGTATTTTACAAGTAGTAACATTAGCATACCAAGTTACATCTCTAGCAGAAAGCCAGGAGTTACCGTTAACATCTGTAAAGAGGGTTTCTTTTGGGATAGTTAACCTAGAAGCACTATTACTACCTGTAAGATCACGAGTTAGGATTACATCTACTGAAGCAGCTACTGCTCCTCTCGGATGATAGTCTACCAATAAGCCATGCTTTACTACACTATCATAACGCCGAGCCGTGGATAAGAAAGATTCCCTACCCACGTTATCAATGTAATAATGAAGTACTTCAGCAATAGCTGCAAACAAAGACAGGATAATTATCAGAATATTACCCTCGGAATAATCCGTGATAAGAGTCTGACCATTCTTATCCTTGATAGTAGTAAGAGATTCGATCAGCTTAGCTTTAATCTGTTGAAAGGATCTCTGATAAGGGTTTAGCCATTTATTCGTTATCATATTAGTAAGGTTTTAAAATATTTTCAGACCTATCATAACTAATACCCAATACCTGTTGGCTACCAGTTTGATTAATTACATAATTCATTTCGATGAAAAGCTTGGTACCCTCTAACCTCATATTCAGGCTTTTAAAAGTAATCCTAGTTTCATAGGTAGAGATAGCTTTCTTTAAGAAGTCTTTTACCAAGAAAGCTAAAGCCTGGGTATTAGGTTCTTCTATACATTCCCATAGCCTAGTACCAAAATCTTCTTGCCTGAATCTTTGACCTATATCATACCAAAGGAGAGCAGATAGGTTATTATGAACAAGTTCAATATCTCCATTTACTGGATACCAACCTTTCTCTCCCTTTTCATTCTCAGTAATCCGTATTGGAAACAAAGGGCCAATACCGATAATATTAGTGTATAAGTTATTTGCCATTAGTGTACAAATTTAGAATCCTCATAATCTGTTTTATTAAAAGTAGAAAATGGTTTCGTGACTGGAGTAATAACAGGTCCACTAACTGCAGGTCCCGATTGAATACCAGAGTGGGTATGAGAATTATATTGAGCTTTTAATGATTCTATCTCTGAAACTAATTGGTTTAGTTTCTGGGTTAATTCATTGATATTGATTATACCATCATTATTACCTTGGTTCACTATAACCTTTGAGGCATTCACATAGGCTTGAGCTTTAGAATTTATACTTACTGGGCCTTCGGCGTAAATAGTAGCAGACCCATATAAGTACATCTTGAGTGATCCATCTTTATCATTTAACCAGATTCTATTCCCATTGGGTGTAACTATACCCATAGTATCGGGATCATCCAGGATATCAGGTATTTGGTTTTGAGCCCAACCATGATATTCCCATAGAGGTTTACTAGGATCTCCATATTCAAAGGTAATATATACTATATCACCATTCTTAGGAGCCATCATTTTAAAACCAGACCCAGTAGATCCATGTTGACCCTTTGAATAAGCCCAGAGTACTATTCCTCCCATTACCTCTGGTATAGCCACTTTTATACGATTCATATGATCGGGGTCTGTGTTATTAACTACCATGGCCCTGTACACTGAATAGTATCTTCCCAAGGATTCTAATCCTTGTTCAGTTATTGTTTTTGCTGATTCATAAGCCATATCATTCGGTTTTAGAAAAGTCTTGGTTCATCTGTTTAATAATGTAATCTATATTGAAATTATACTTTCGATATACATCTTTGGTAGCTTCTACCTTTTTACGTTTAACATTAGTAATGGTAACTACGTCTTCTCCATCTTTACCTGTAGATTGGTATACAGTTCTTTCTACTTCTATGATGCCATCATTACCTTTGGTAGGAGTATTAGCATTCTGTTCCCTATAGATAACCATATCTTGAACAAACTTTCTTTGTTCTTCGGTATTACCATCCAAGGCTTTGAAGGCTTCATATTCTGCCTTAGTAGCATTTATGGTAAAATCAGAAGAATGAGCATCTCCAGCTTTATTTTTACCTACATCAGTAGTTCCTTGACTTCTGGCATTATTAGATACTACATCTTGAGTATTAATATTACCTGCAGCCACTTGAAAACCAGCAGTTCCATTATTCCTAACTAATTCTAAGTCAGTAATATATCCTGTACCAGCATCCATTCTATGAGTACATTTCTTTATATACCAATACCCTGACCACCTTTTACCAACGTTCAAAAGCTGAAGTACCATGGAGGTTTTTAATGAAGGTCTTCCTACTACTTGCATTTGGCAGACCAGCTTTTTCTCGGTTATCTTTAAACCTCCATTAGCATTTATCCTCATTGCTCTTTCTCTATTGCCTACTCCTCCAGTTCTATCATATAAGTTAGTAAGAGTTTTCCAAGCGGGTACTTTCAAAAGCTGTTTTACCTTTTTGAATACCTTTACTCGGCTTCGATAGTACCCATGATTATCTCCAGGACCTCTACCAGCTTGGACTGGATTATAAGTTTGAGGATAATAGGATTCTTCATGAAGAGTTAAAGGATAGACAATGATATTGGGATCTTCTTGCATTTTAGCTAGCCCCTCCTGAGTTTTCCTTTTCTCGGCATTTAGTTCAGTCATACTATTCACACGACTAGAAGACTTTAATTCTCCAGAAGAATACGAACGAGGGTCTTCCCAAACTTCAGTCCATACCTCAGTGTATTTATTTTTGAATACGAAATTTAAACCCTGGTATACTTGTTTCATTGCAGAAGTAAGGTCCATTCCTCCCGCTACTAGTGCATCAATAGAAGATTTTATATTAGTTAGTTCTCCTTTAGTATAAGCTTCCTCTAGCATTTGAGAAGTAGCATCCCTTAATTCTGTATCGGACATAGACTCTAATCCACCACCTGCATCTAAATAACCAGTACCCTTAGCATCATATTCTTTCTTAGCAGATTCAGTCTTTAGTCTTTGAGCTTGTTTTTTAGAAGCCAATTCTTCATCTAAGGATTTCAATCTATCTTCTTTCCATTTCTCTACCTTACTATCAACATGGGGTTTTAAAACTTCGGGGGATCTATGAAATAATCCTGGGCTTTGCACATCTACTGTAGATAGGGCATCTAACTGTAGTGGGTCATGTAGAATCTCATTCTGTTGGTCATCGATGTAACTTACCTGGATTTGTATTTGCTTATCCTCAGGTTTTATAGTATTACCCACTTGCATCATCTTCTGCTTAGTAGATCTTTGAGTAGTAAAAGATACTCTTAATACTTCTCCGTTTTCAGCTTGGAATATGTAGGTATGATGAGGAGGTTGTTGAAACTTACGGTTATGTATGTAAATTACCCCATCTCTACTATCCACATACCAAGGCCCATTACCATAGGCAGCCATCTTAGCTTCTAGTTGAACTAGAACATTGTTACCTATTGTACCTAAGTTAGAATTAAGTACTTCAGCTAAATCGTCTGGCATACCAACTTGACCTATGCCACTAAATTGATTAGCATATAGAATGGTACCCTGTACTTCGGGAGTAACTTCTGTTGGTACCTGTATAGCTTCATAAGCTTGATTACTTATTATATTTGCCATTACTCAAACCTTTCTATTATTACTCCAACATTTAATCCGCATCCTGAATCCAAGAATTTAACCATGCTATCATCGGTATCCTCGGTGGGTTTATGAGGTGGCATAAACCTAAGATGATTTATACCATCGATACATTTGATAGTTATATGGGTACCTGTAGAATCAAATATACAATCGAAATCTCTTACTTTGATATTTATAGCTGGACTTGATACAAAGGTGCCATCACTAAAAATATATCCCCACTGTAAAAAGATATCTCGATTTTCCTGTAAAGCTTCTACATCTACAGTATCTGGATTACCAGTATCAATAGTTATTGTAGCTAAGTTTTCTTTTTCTTCATCATATACATATGACCAGCTACTTATATACGCTCCTAAAGGTATACCAGTAAGAGGGTTCATAACTGGTATACCTTGATTATCAAAAATGGCTAGGTAAGGAGTACCTGTGCCTTTATATAATATGGGATTATTTGCTTTAACTTCCATAAGCCGGTATCATTAATACCATTCCACCTTTTAATTCAGTGAACGGATTTATTATGTTATTATACTCAGCAATAATATACCATTTACCAGAATCTCCATAATACCTATAAGCGATATTCTGTAGAGTTTCACCCTCTTTCAAGGTATGCTGAAAGTCATTGGGAGAAGAGGGTATAAGTAATGGGTAGGATTCTAAAGAATAATCTCCATCTCCATAATTCAGAGTAAATCCATTATCGTATGGACTTGCTCCAACTAAATAAGAAGTTATATCCATGGTTACTTGATTTTATCGGTTGTAAAAATACCCACAGTCTTTTCTGCAGCTTTACTTTTAACAATATCCTCATAAGATAAACTATATGAGCTTACTCGTTTGAATATTAATTCTTGAGTAGCAGTAGCAGGATACAGGTTTAAGTCTTCTCTTATATCTACTGAGCCTTTCATACGTTGTCTAGAAGCATTTCTAAAATTAGAAAGAGAATATGTAGCAGAAGTAAGTATATAATAATGACCTTCAAAAGTATCAGAATTTCCCCACTGAATCTGTAAGATTGGAGGAGCTGCTTGATAGGCATTGGATTTACTCCATGATTCTAATAATCTGCATTTGGTTAATACTTCAGCAGGGTTATCTGGGTCATCACAGTACCAAGATACATTGAATTGTACAATATCCTCTGAACCCGTATAATGATACATAGGAGTATTTCTACCCATAGACTTAATGGTGGCCCAAGTTGTTTCTCCTCTAAAGTCAAAGCTCAAAGGTCTATTCTGTAAAACAATATATTGGTATGGGCTAACATTAGTATTATAAATGATTACCTGGTTTAGTTTTCTTATATCTTGGCTTACTCCATAAAGTTTATTGTTTTCTACTACAGTCCTACCTTGAGCAGGATCATCTCTGTCAATCTTAATATTCCCATGCTGAAGTTGTAATCTCCTAATGCTTTGAAGAGAACTGTTAAGTACTGAGTTCTTGGAAGATCTTTCTTTTTCTCCCAAAGCCCCATTAGGATTAAACAGTTTACCTCTTGGAGCAGTATCCTTAGGTAAACCCGAAGTTAATCGGTTAAGGTGTATCTTAGCTCTCCATAATTTATTTATGGGACCGGTAAGTACTCCAGCAGTATCTTGGGTAAGATTATTATATTTCTTAACAACCTTACCTGCTAGTTTTCCTAATATTCTTGCCATAATTTAAGGTATTAATCCAATTTGAGTAGCATAATTAACTCCTAAAGTTTCACCTGGAGCTACAGAACCAACAGGAGCTCCATCAATAGTAATGTTAACAGTACCATTGGGTTTATCATTCAGTAAAGCTGCCCTGATAGCTCTTGCCATTTTCTCGGTCAAATATTCATCGCTAGTTAGAGTTTCCTTTGATAGATTAGAATCGGTGTTCTTATTTAAGGAATCTATTAACCTGGGTAAGTAATCTGCTACAAGAGGTAATGCTATACCAATAGCCATCCCCCAAGGACCTCCCAAGAATCCAGCCAATCTACCGAATAAACCTTTCATACCTAACCTAGCTACTGCAGGTCCGGCAGTAGGAGTAGGCGGTTTAGTAGTACCTCCCCCAAGTCCTCCCAATGTTGGCCCGGGTATTCCAAACTTCCTAATACGTTTACCATCTGGCCCATACCAACCTCCTCTAGGCCCAGCAGTCCAACCGAAAGCCATTGCCTTTTGAAGGTAATATTGTTCCCTCATAATCTGAGTGATATGTATTAATCGGGTCTCCAATACTGCAGCTGCAGCTGCAGACTTACTAACTCCACTTGCTGTAGCCTGAGATTGGGTATTAGTTTGTTGCATATAAGTAGAAAGCATTCTACCAGTAGCAGCTAAGTACCTATAGCCATTTACTACTAAAGCTGTAATTGATCCCCAAGCTAATGCTTTAACTACTATCTGACCTCCTATAGTACCAGCTATTCCTTGTACCCATTGAGATATCTTAGTGAATACAGTTAATATAGGGTTAAAGACGTCGGCTAAAGTTGACCCTATATTCACTACCAAGTTTTCAAAGTTAGATTTGAAAGTTTCAATGATACCTTGAGGAGTCTTTAATCTTTCCTCAGTAACCTGTTCTACTATGCCGGAGTTCTTATCATATTGTTCTAAGATCTTAGTCATCTTATCAGAACCCGACATCATATTTCGAATCTGATTAGAGATATCACGAGTACCTCGAACTCCGAAGATATTATAGAAAGCTTTAGTTCTTTCCAGAAGGGGTTTATTCATAAGAGCTTCTCCAAACTTACGATATACCTTATCTAATCGAATAAGATTACCCTCGGCATCAAAGAAATCTTGTGGACTTAAACCTAAGCTAGTTAATGCACTAAACCCTTTCTTTTTCTGGTCGGCTAAAGAAAGTTGCAAATAACGAATCATATTTGCTAATGCAGTACCAGCTGATGAACCCTGAATACCCATATCTCCCAATACACCAATAGCTGCAGCAGTCTGTCTTAAGTCATATCCTGCATTAGCCATATCAGCTCCAGCATAAGTAATAGCTTGAGCCAAATCGGTAAGAGACATATTAGCATTAGTTACAGCAGTATATAAATCATCGGTAACCTTAGTAGCTTGTTGAGAAGGTATAACATACATTGACATGATATTAGTCATCAAGTCAGCTACACCTCCTTTACCTCCAAATGGTTGACCAAGGATAGATGCTAACTTAGCAGCAGGCCCAGTCATATCATTTATCTGTTCTACTGTATTACCTGCCATTGCTAAATATCTTTGACCGGAAGCAATATCTGCAGCAGTCAAGGGAGTAACTGCATTGACTGCTTGAGCTAATTGCATCATTTCTGTTTGTTGCTCAGCTGTAGCTCCTGCAATCTTTGAGGCCATGAATATAGTATCTTGAACCTTAGCAGAATACTGATAAGCTTCTGCCATGCCTCCAAGGAATCTCATACTGTTTTGTACAGCATTACCTGCACTCATCTGAATAGCCCTGTTCCAGTCATTCATATCATTCATCATATTGTTGAATGATTGTGAAATTTTACCGGTTTCAGAGCTAAACTTATCTCGGAGTACCATTGATACCCCGACTTCTACTAAACTTTTTGTATCTCCTATCATGTTGACATTTTCTTCTTCATTTGTTTATAATAATTCTCAGCTATGAGTAGGAATTTCTTTCTTTTACGAACGGGTAGACACAAAAAGGTGAGATAGTCTAAGACTATCTCAGCCCGAGTAATGTATATGTAATCTTCCTCTAAATTATATCTCCCGTCAAGTAGAAAAAATCAGGAGCAGCCATGATTGGGTAATCCATCATGTTCCCAGTTTCTGGATTTTCGATTTGAGTATATCCATGGAAGATTGGGTCTACTGTATTTACCAACCGATGAATTTCTGCCATATCCCTTGATGAGAATAGAGAGAAGTTTTCTACTTTCTCAAATTTATCATCTACCTTTAACTTAAGGTTACGAAGAAGAAGAGTAGAGTGTCGAGTAAGTTTACTTGGTGAAAGCTGAACCATCTGAGACTCTTTTTCTCCATCCATCAATTCGAATTGGATTACCTTACCTGAGTTCAATTCCTCTGTATATTGCATAAGAGTAAATCCATCTTCTCCTTTTCTTCCCGGGTAGTAAGGAATGGCATTGGGTTTTTCTTCCATTTCTTGTTCTGTAGGAAGTACTGCATAATCGAAAAGAAATTCTCTCAAGTCCTGAGAGTAAGTTACAGAATCCTTGTTATCCCATTTATAAGTAAACTCTACTTCCTCTCCCAAAGAGAAGATTCGAGAATTAAATAGGATACAGTATCTATCCAGCAAAGGTAACTTAAGAGCATCCTCTATGGTTAATCTACCTGACTTAGTAGCATTCGTTTTAACTACTATTGCTGAAATATACTTGGTAAGATTCATAAGATTCTTTGAATCTACCGGGTTGGTGATAATTTCTTCATCTTCACCATTCTGCTCTCTGATTTCAAAAAGTCTACCAGAAGGAGCAGTGAATACTAAGGTTCTTAGTGTCATATCCATTTTATCTAATTTTTAAAAGTTCATAATTTCATAGTAGCGGTAAGTATCAACAAGAAAGGGGTGAAACTCCTTATCTAGGAATCCCACCCCTCCACCTAAAACTCTAGTAAGAAAATGACTAAGAGAGTTAATACTTATCGCAAGTACCGACAGAAAATTCTATATTTTCTATTGTGTTTTCTGAAGCCATACGATCTAAGTCAAGGCCAGTTACTTTACAAGGCCAAACTTCTTCAAGCAGCCAAGTATTTAGGACAGATACTCCATCTTCTGCAAGTTCATTTACAATGGCAGTTTCCCAATATTCACTAGGAACTAACCCACCTCCAGCTATCATATCCTGGCAGGAATATAGCCAATCTTGAAGCCAGGTATCTGAACCAGCAGTAGTTAAAAGTTTCTCTACTACCAGATTACCTACGGTAACTCTACCGGCAGTTTTTACATCTCTGTTTACATCACCATGAGCAACCTGGTCAATCTCTATATCCGGAAGTTGGCAAGTCTGGAATAGATATGTATTGATAGGGTGTTTTGGGAAAGAGATGCTCCATAGGAATTTCTTTCTAGGATTCTTTACTTTTGCTCCCATGTTTTATGATTTTAATGTTATTCGTTTTCTGAAATGTTAACTGATTTAGAAGCTGCATCGATTACAATGTTAATTGTAATTTCTTGCATAGGAACAATATCTTTGTACTTCAGGATTACTTTATATTTACCCTGACGGACATCAGCTTCATTATTTACAGAGAGTTCTGAATAAGAACCAGCATCCTGGTCACCCATCCATGTATACTCTGACATAGCATTTTCATCTACCAGATTATCTAGGATTGGTTTTACCTCAAGATAAATATTCTTCCAAGTACCCCAGATATTGGGTTCTTCCAAATACTTATTCAATATAGGACGAAGAGTCTTCTTCAAGTACAGATTCAATCTTACGATTGAAAGGAATCTTTCTGAATCCTGTTTTACTTGAGAAGAGAAGCAATGCCATAACATGGTTTGTTTACCAGAAGACGGAGTATCTTTGATTACAATCATGTTGGCATACATCTGAGCCAATTCGTTTAGTTCATTATAACGAGAATCACTACCATAGTTAGGACTTACTGGGCCCTGACCATCATAGATTACTCCACGGTTCATACCGGCAAATGACTTCCAAGGTCCATAGTTAGAAGCAGAAGTATCACCCAAACCGAAGATAGTACCCAATACATCGGAATTAGTAAGCAATCCGAATTCATTGTAGTACTTGATACCACCTGCAAAATAGGCCGCATACCTAGAGTTACCGATACTACCCAAACAGTTATTAATCCAAGTGATAATGCTCTGCTTATTTCTAGGCTGAGTTCCCTCAGAATAATGGGTAGTATATTTAGGTACTTCGATGTAATAGGTATATTCTTGCAATTCAGCACACATATCTTTAGCAGCCTTATGTACTTTTAAAACATCTTGATCTGTTTTCAGATGTTGATGAATATGAGAACAAGCTAACTGATAAACATCTGTATAATCCTTTACCAAATCCAAAGAAGCAATCCATTCACCTGCAGTAGGGTTAGCACCAGCAGTACCCAGTGTACCATTGAACATAGTCTCAGTACTAATGGCTTCTTCACCTCCAACTTGGATAGTTAGGGGATTCTCGGTTTGGTCAATTGAAGTCTGAAGCCAAGCTACCAGGTTTTCGAAAGACTTAATCTTATCGGTAGTGGTTACCATCTTAGGTTCCAGGTATGCAGAATTACTAGCAAAGTTGCTTAAAGCCAGGTAATCTACAGAAGTTTTATTCTGAGCATCCTTAGTTTTATAAGTAATTACCGGACCTGATTCCAGGATAGAACCATTGGCATCATATATGTTATAAAAGATGGTATTCACTGATTTAGAAAAACCTACTTTAAAGGTTTTTCCAGAACCAATAGGATCACCATAACCTTTAGTTACCAAACCAAAGCTTACATTAGTATCTCCAGAAGTAAATTTCATTACTTCAGAAGCTTGAACTTCTCCAGGTATAGCAGAAGCTAATTCAATCTCATCTTCTTCTAATACTCTAGAGTCTTCTGCTTTAGTAATGGTACCCTTTTTAGCACCTGCTCCCAATACACGAATAATTCTTAGCTTAGAACCTCCTACTAAAGCTTTCTCTATGTTAGATACAGAACCATCAGGTACAATCTCTTTACCAAATATTCTTTGGAATTGAGAGAAAGAAGTGATTAATTCTGAAGGATCATCATAGGGACCTTTTTCAGTTCTAGCCAAGAAACATGATACTCCTAAAAGAGGAGTAGTCTGTTGAACATGGTTGTTCTCGAATTTAAAAACAACGCTTGGTGATTTTGACATATCCTTGTGTTTTATAGGTTATACATTAATTTAATTAATACCAGTAAGTATCGTTACCTTACTGGTATTATTAGAAAATTAATCTTCTTTATTCTTAAATAAACCTCCGATAGCCTTAATCACATCATAGAAACCACATCCTGATAAACCAGCAGCTAATCCATAAATTAATACCTGGTAGAAAGGATAGTTTTCCAATAATGGTGTAAGTTGTAATCCCCAAGCTATAAGACATACAAGAATACCTACTAAGGCAGATATACCAATCTTAGCAAGTTTGTTGTCTTTGATAGCTGGGATTACCTTTAGTATCTGAGTAACCAAAGATGATACCAAAGTTACTATACCCGTAAAGGTACCCAGATTGATTACGAACTCTGAACCAGTTGAAGGTTCTACTTCTGCAGCAAACAATGACACTGGTAAAATGAGTGCCATCAGCATAAACACTAACTTTTTCATTTTAGTAAATTTTTGAGTTAAACATGTATATTGAGATTGAGCATCTCCTCATCCTTTTGGTATTCTGGTCCTAGTAAAAGACTTATATCTTTTATAGGTATTAGATCCCCCATTTCTACCAGTTTTTCTGGTATAATACCATCCTTACATACATATTGGTATACCTTTTCCAATAATCCATGGGATTCATCTGGATGGTCATAGAAATTACCAATCTCTATAAACAGATTCCCAGTAGGAGCTATCCTACCTTTATCCCATTCTTCTAAATCATTGAAGTAAGGTCTTATATATCCCCTAGTGGGTAATGCTTCATGAAGAATAGAGTGAAGTAATCTCATATCATTCTGAGTAGTTGCTACCAGATGAATATCGATAGTGATATCCTTGGTTTCATATGGGAACTCTGACATCTGATAATTGCCTGCCTCTAATTTATCTCCAATGATATATTTCTCTACTCCAATATCTCCAGGATAATAAGCAGTGCTTTCTATAGTTATCCTTGGACAAGTTTTAGGACCTCTTACCTGGTTATTACCTATACCAAATAAGTAAATGAACTTATCTATTGCTTCCTTATCTTCTTGGAATCTCTTTTCATTCTCTTGTGATAAAGGTAAATAATCCTCAGGATTAAGTCCCATCTTCTTTTCTAAGAGAACATTCAATAAGCATATATAAAAGGTTCTCTCTACTATCTCTTGTGAATTTACCATAATTACCTCCTATCTTATTTTCATTACATAAGCCAATACATAATATGGTGGCCTATTCTCATGAGGACTACCTCCTCCGGTTACTTGAGTATCAGCAGAATAATCCGAATCTGGTATTTTATGATTAGGGAATGGTCGATTCTTAGCATTGTCCCCCCATCTCTCCTCTTTAAACGTAATCTTATGACTATGAGGAGGTATCTGATCTAGAGTAAGAGTTACTAGGGCCTGCCCACCAGTATTACCAATACGTTCGTATTCATAATTTCTTGGATCATATCCTACTACAAATCTACCTCTTAAGTCTGGAACACTTATATAACCAGCTTTAGTAGAAGCAGTATTATACTTATCTCCAATAGCTTTATATAATTCTGGGTATTCTGCTATACTTACTTGACTTCCATCACAAAGTACATAACCTTCAGGAACTCCAGAACCAGACCATAATTGGATAAGACCAATATCCCCTTTCTCTTTTTTATCCTGTCTACAAGTTACAACTACAGTTTTACCTGATTCATCCTGTATGAAAATTACTTGGCCAAGTTTATCATTATGAGTATTATCGTTTAAGCTCATGATAAGAGTAGTACCAGAGCCAGATACATCTCCCGAGTTTTCCCTAGTATAATTTACATTAACTGGATCACCAACTTTCTTTCCATTGATTACCATTTGTTTAGTAGATACAATAGTAACCTCTTTACTTTCTCCTGTAGGCTCAAAGTATAATTCAGTGGGTGAAACTCTGAAAGTGTATTCATAATTGCCTTCTCCTTTCTTGTGGATAAGCTTTACTTCTTTAGTTGACCCATCTACAGCTTCTACTGTTAAGATCTGAACTATATCTTTGTCCGTAGCATTCTTTTCTTCTGGTATTACCGTTATAACAGTCCTACCTGAACCTTGATTCTTGCTTATAGTGAATCCCATTATCTTCTATATTTCCTTATTTCTTTACGAAGTTCTCTTACTATAGTTTCCTTCAGAACCTTCTTACCACCAACTTGTTCGAAAGCTGGTGCCCATAGAGGTCTTGGAGGTAAATTACCACCTCTAGAACCATACTCTAACATGATAGCTACTTGGTTCAATGTTCTTTTACTAGTCCTATCACCCTTTCTGGTTTTCTTAAGGTTAGTAGGTATACCTACGTAAGTTCGATTCTTCTGTTTTACTATTTGTACTGATCTCAAATACTGACCCGTATAATTCAAAAGGGTATGCTCTCCATATCGTTTAATGGTATTAGCCGAGTGAGGATCCCAATGAGTTCCTCTTGGAGGAGTACCCGTTCTTAGGCATTTTTTCACAAGTCTGAGAAGTTGATTGCCGAATTTCTCAGTAGCTCTATCATAGGCATTTCTCATGATAGATGGAGTTTCGGCAATCAACTTCTCAGCTCTAGCCTGTTCTTTTGGGTCAGTATATATCTGTAAGTCTCCCAAAGGAGTACTTATAGTTATGTTTACTGACTTACTTGCCATCTGGATTTTCCTTCGGTTTATTCAAGCCAAGTGAATCCATCATAAGGTTTATGGCTTGCTGTTGTGATTGTAATACTGATACTACATCTTTCCTGAATGAAGCGAATTCTTCATTGAATTGACTACCATTAGTGGGCTCCTTGTTTTCAAACATAGCAAGGATATTATCGCATTCCTTTATTATGTTCTCGTATTTACCTACATTATTAATAATACCAAGAGCCTGTGACCTTTGCAATGATACTTCGTTTACAATATTACTTCCAATTAGAGTGTAGTACACATTGTTATAAATACCCTCATTCCCATCCGAAGGTAAATATACGGTTACTGTACCAATGGAATCTTGAAGAACAATTTCTATAAGATTAGAAAAGCCATCACCATTTTCATTAGCTCTGGGTTTACTTTCTCCTACCTTTACTACTTTAGCTCGGTCAAAGATTGGGTACATTGATCTTCTGTCTCTTTCTAGAGTAAAGACTGAATCTCCTCTTTGTAATGATTTAAATTTCATTTCTTCCATACTGCATTATTTTTATTGATTAGACTTAATCCCATTTGAACCATACTGGGATTCTGTTTCATAAATTCTACTAGATTCAAGAAATTATAGTATCCATAGATATCTATCAGTCTTTGTGCTTCATCGGCTACTCTCTTTGCTACCTCTAAATTAGGAGCCGGTAGTTGCATTTGGAGAGTAAAGGTTTGTAGTTTATTATCTTCTTCCATGTTTCTTACTAGATTAAAACGAAAAAAGGGAAATACCCACTACAGGTACCTCCCTTTTCCCTAATCTTTAATAGAAATTATGCAGTTTTATTACCCAAAGCCTGTACTACCGAGTTAATAATGTTCTGATCTCTTTGAGCATCAACTACTCGATTCAGTCTAGCAATTTCTTGGTCTTTTGCAGTGTTCTCAATCAGACACTTAATCTCTTGCTGGCCTTTCATTACCTCGCAATGATTACGTTCTGCCTGAAGAGCTAATCTGTTTTCGGATTCTCTAACTAAGCTCTTAATTTCACAGCAGCAATTTGACTGTTGATGTTCCATCTGGCAAAGACGATCCATAACCCGATCGAATCCTGCTCCCATTTGATCACGAGAATCCCGGATTTCAGAATTAGTCTTATAACCAAGATCACAAAGGCCACGTTCAGTAGCAAAGCGATTGTTAAATACTTCTTTACCTACACCCTCTACTTGTCTAGAAACTCCTGCAACTTCAGAAGTAACTCCACGAGCAGCATCAGATATGTCTTTGTAAATACCAACTTTTGCTTCCTGAACAGTAGATTCCACTTTTTGGATATCAGCTTTTGTGTCATTGATTTTGTCCCACACAGAAACTGCAGCAGCACCAAAACCACCACCTACTAAAGCTCCACCGACAGCACCCCAACCGGAGCCCCATCCTCGATTATTACAACATTCATCACTATAACGATTACGATCCGCAACCACTACAGTGCCTTCTCCAGATTTCACTTCCATAATGATTTTAAATTTAATTATTAAATTTATCTATCAATAAATGTACTAGTGTTGTGTTTATTACCAGGATACTGCCTGATCACCTTGTATCAAGGTAAAACTAGTAACAAATCTCCACGTACCATCATGTTTATATATATTTATTCTATCCCCAATTCCTACTGAAACTCCTAATCCACCATACGCCGATGTATTTACATTCAGCTGTCCCTGATGTTTTACTATAATAGGACAGTTAGTTGCATATTTAGTAGTTGGAGAAATAGCATCAGTGGGTTTTAGACCATTATCCCATAAATAAACTCCTCCTGAGCCAAGTAATTTTAAGTTATAGAACCTACCAGCTTGTGATACTTCAATGGTTAAAGTTTTACCACTATTAGATTGTACCAGAGTAATAGTAGCTGATCTGTTTTTATGAGTTGGGTTCTCATCCAATCTAACTCCAATTTCAGCTGGTACTGATACACCGTTTTCATGTATTTCACAAGTTATCCACGAAGGTACAACACCCGAGATACTAAAACTTATAGCTCTTCCTACGGAATCCCTAGAATAGATATTTACAAAAGGAAAATCATTTGCTGCAGCATCTGTACTAAGGGATTTTTCAGTAGGACCCTCATTACTATCAAAAGTAAAGAAGTAATCTAATCTGGCTTCCTGAGAGAAATTAGTGTATACCGTAGTAGCACCACCATTAGATCCTGTAATCCTAGTACTTCGTTCAGTATTACGGTTATTAGCTTGATAACGAACCTCAACGGTATATACGTTATCACTATTGGGTCTTGGGTCTATAAAGGTATTTAACCAAGAATCTCCCGGTGCAATATTAGGAGTTACTGGTTCTAAACCTGCCTGGCTTCCATTTACATATTTAGTACGATAGGATTTATAGTATACAGTAAAAGAACCTCCATCCCTATCCCCATTAGTAACATTCAAATCTGAAGTGGTAAATCCACTAGAAGATCTAGATTGACCTAAGTAATATCCATCACTAGGATAACTAACTACTGCTTCATTCTGAGTAATAGTTAATCGAACTGGAGTAGCTGAATCATAAGTAAATTCTACTATATAAGTCCTAGAACTGTTCTCATTGGGATTCGGTGCTACCCTAATACTACACCCAGTACTGGTTTTAGTAATAGTAATATCCGATGATGAACCTTCTACTACCCTAGCATTAGTATATTCGGATTTTATATTTTCTTGGTATACTCCATTCAAGTACTTATCATAGTTGGCATTTACTATCACATCAAATGTTTGACCACTTCCAGATACGTTCTTAGTAGTAGGATCTATAGATAGGTGATCTACATAAGTTACTTGTCCTCCTTCTTGAGAAATTGAAAGAGTCCAGTCTGTAGCAGTTGGGAAATAGAAAGTAACCGTAAAATTTCTAGCAGAACCACTATTACTTGGGATAGAAATACTATTACCACTAATAGAAGCCGGACTAGAAACTCTTACGGTAGCAGTTTCTGATTCTGTATAACTACTACCTTGACCATTCCAAGTATAAGTTCTACTTGCACTCTTAGCAGTTACATTAGATTGACCTCCACTGTAACTGAAAGAAGTTTTATCTACTCTACAGTTATAACTCCATGAAGAATAAACTTTTCTACCTGCTGCCTGGGTAAAAGTTGCCTGTATAGTTTTACCCGAATACGGCTGAGTCCAAGTAGTAGTAGTCGATCTACTATTGGTAGATGTATTGTTAGGTACGATTCTATTTTTACTATTATTATCCCTAGTGTACCAAGAACCCTCTGAAGATTGAGGAATACTTCCCAAATCTTGGGAGATGGTATTAACCCCGTTTACTTGCTTAACCCGACCAGAATCATATGAACCCAGAGGATAAGTACCTCCAGTAGCTGGAGCATCAAAAGAGGGATCCTTAATCCATTCTAAGTGATAAATCCATTGCTCGGCATTGATATCCTCTAACTTGACACATTCATTGTTACCGTAGCTAGCAGCATTACTAATTACAATAACCTTGTCAACATTGGAGTTCTTACCCTTATTGAGTGCTAACAACTCAGCCTTGGTAGGGCACTCATTAGAGGTCTTACCAAGGCCGGTCTTATTCCGAATAGCACTCCAAGTTGCTATTTCTGACATATTACTTATTGTTTAATTGTTTTTTAAAGTCTTCGAATTCTTTTCTCAATAACTTAACTCCTTCAAGAGCCATGACACTGAGCATTTCATATTCTACTACTTTTACTTTTACATATTCCTGACCATCTTCTCCGGTGAATGTTTCGAATCTAGATTGGTTAGGTACTTGAGAAGCAGGTATAGAATTTTCTGATACCAACAGAGGTTCGATTTCCTCTAAGCTCTGAGCAATAGTTCCTACTTGGTATTTACCGTTCATCTTGAAGTGAACTGTGGGTATATTGCAGATTTGGTCCAGAGTATGATTCAGATTCTCTACCTGAGATTTTAATCTACCATCGGATTCCTTCCAGAAACCAGAAGCTGCAGTAGTTTTAGCAAATACTACTTGGTCTGTAGTAGCCAATCCTAATTGAGCTCTAGTTACATTGTGAGGGTTATCTTTTCTGTTTGCATGGGTACTTAAATCGGTTTGAGCTTTTGTACCTGCTGCCTTAGCATCTGCAATAGCAGTAGCTTGAGCAGTAGATACTGGCATATCTGCAGGAGCTAAGTTCTGTACATTACCCAATCCTACCTGAGCTTTAGTAACCTTGTGAGGGTTACTCTTATTACCAATATGAGCATCTAAGCTTTCCTTGATTACTTTGTCAGAATCCTGGATTAATTTCTCTAATGCAGTTTTAGCAGCATCAGTATAAGCCTTAGCTTCATTCAGGGCATTGGTAATGTCTCCATTCAGGCCAGAGTTAAGTTTGTTGAACATATCTGCGGATATAGTACCGGCTTGTTCTGCACTTGCTGAAGGAAGAGTAATGGTCCAAGATATCTTCTTATACTCGGGTAATACCTCTTCTCCCACAGGAGTACGATTGTAGTTCTCTATTTTTAGTTTAACTACATTCTTATCTTTTAATGAGGGCTCTTCTTCAAAACCCTGAACATTAGATATAATCCCCCAGGGTATACTATCAAACAGTTTCTTATCTGCTGCAGTTTGTACACCGGCTTTCTCAGCAGTAGAAGCGGGGATATCTACCTGTTTATGAGATTGTGCCGTATAATGATCATCTTGATCAGTTACAAATTGTTTACGATAATAATGGTATTTTAATTGTACATAATCGGTATACGCTTGACCAAATTCTAGGGTATCTAGAATAGTATTTGGAATACTGTTGGTTATAGCAGTAGCTTTTCTACCTTTAGCACCATCATAAGCAGTACCAGTAACTTCTCCCAAAATCAGAGAAGAAGTATTACTATCTACAAATTGAGTACCTGACCAACGGAATTGATAGGGAGGTTCATCCGGAGTAATATTCAGATATATCTTACCTGATTCTCCAATGATAGGGTTAGCATGGTCTGGGTCAGAGTATAACTTAATATTGCTCAATTTTCCAGTTTCACTGATCTCATAAGTAGCATAACCCTCGATAACATCATCAACATAAGAAGGCAATTGACTAGAGGGTACTAATCCATTACCATCCAAAGAAGCCAATCCATTAGCTTGGCCCTTAGTTGCTACAAAATCATCATGTTTCTTTTCTAAGTTATTGATGTTGGTTTGTAACTTATTTTCAAGTGCGGTATCTGCAGCAGCTCTGGCTTCTTCTTCTTCCTGAATCTTTTGCATCTGAACCTGGTCGTATTCAGCACGGGCATCTGCCTCTTCTTTGATAGCCTGAGTAAATTTAGTGTCCAATGCCTGGTCAGCTGCTTTTCTATCCTCGATTTCTTGAGCAAGGGAAGCTTCGGAAGAATTCTTCAAGGCTTCAATGGCATCTTTTCTGTCTTGGATTTCCTTAGCAATCTGCTGGGGTAAAGTTTCATCCAACTTAACCTTATCAGCAGCAGTCATAGTACCAGCTTTAGTAATTGAAGCTACTGGTAAATCAAAAGTAGTATTATCATCTTTATATATTCCTTCGTTTACAGTTTTTCTGTTTACTGATATGGTAACCTTTTTATCATTTGAAGTTGCACCTTCTCCCACAACTATAGTCTGAGGAACAGAATCGAATAACTTCTTATCGGCTGCAGTTTGTACACCGGCTTTCTCTGATGTAGAAGCAGGTATATCTATAGTGAAATCATTAGATTTCTGTATACCTTCATCGGAGTTATATGTACTTCTACTTATGTTAGTAGTAACCACACTAGCCTTAGGTGTATAACTAGCTCCCGTGATATAATCATTAGGCATAGAATTCCATCTCTTCTTATCGGCTGCTGACTGAAGACCTGCTTTAGCATCTGTAGCAGAAGGTATAGCAAACTTACGAGGCATAGGTTCTCCATAGAGATTGCCCTCTTCTTTTACAGAACTCTTAAAGTTTACTTCAGCAGAAGTACCGTTGATAACCAAGTTCGGATCAATTTCCGTAACCACAGTTAAAGGTAGGGCATCAGAAGTAGCTTCTTCTTTTTGGAGACGTTCATCTAATCCATTGGTAATGCCATTGAATTTATTCTCAAGTGCTGTATCAGCTGCTTTTCTATCCTCGATTTCTTTATCGATACGTTTACCCAGAGCATTATCAGCAGCAATTCTTGCAGCTTCTTCAGCATCAATATTATCCTGGAGAACTTTATCTGCAGCAATACGCTCATTACGTTCTGTAGTAAGGTCCTGAGTATTCTTATCTACTTTAGCTTCAATACGAATATCCTCAGCCTTTCTAGCCTCAATTTCCGTATTCAATAGTTCCTTGATTTCAAGATAACCAGTATTCTGATTACTTTGTAATCCCTGAATTAATTCTAGGTTACGTTGAATATTAGCAGTATTCTTAGCAATTAATTCATCCTGAGCCTGAGCCTTTGTTAATAATTCAGAACGAGTTTCTGTTACGAAAGTTCTCAATTCACTTACTGTAGCATTAAGTGTAGTACTTAATTCAGTAAACTTCTGAGTAACTTGTTCATCAGCTGCAGTTCTATCGGAGATTTCCTTATCTATAATACCTTTAAGTTCAGTCAGCTTATTAGTAATTGTAGTTGCAAAGTTAGGATCATCTCCTAATGCTTTTGCAATCTCTTCTAGAGTATCTAATACTCCAGGAGCAGAACCAATAACCTTTTGGATTGCAGCTTCTACTTGTTCGGCATTCTGATAGTTAGAATCGTTTTCCAACTGAGATACCTTAGTAATGTAGTTAGCAAATTCCTGGATATTATCTAACTTAGCTTTTAATAAGTCGGTAAAGTCATTTGAAGAAAGCTCTTTGCCATCTACTTTATCAACCTTTCGGTCATTCAAGTTTTCAACAGCCTGAACTCTATCTGATACTTCCTGAGTAATCTTATTCTCTAACAGAGTGTCTGCCTGAGTACGATTAAGGGTTTCGGTATCAATATTATTCTGAAGCTTGGTATCTTCTTGTAGTCTACTTTGAGCCTCATCATTGATATCTTTAGATATAGCTACCAAATCATCTTTGTGATTTTCCATAGCTGTAGTCAGAGAATCCTTAAGAGCTTGTTCAGCAGCCTTAGCTCTTTCTACTTCGGTTTGAATAGCAGTAGTGTTATTAGTTACTTTCTCCCTGAGCTCATCTAAAGAACCGGTTACTCCACTATTGAGGCTATCTATTCTGGTGCTTAAAGCATCATCACCTGCCTTACGATCTTTAATCTCCTGGTCGATTCGAGCATTGATTTTCTCATCTTCATTTGCCCGGGCAGTAGATTCAGTATTTATCAAGCCAGTGAACTTATTATCTAATAAAGTATCTGCTGAAGTTCTATCAGAGATCTCCTTATTGATATTCTGCTGTAAAACAGTATCACCAGCTTCTCTCTTTGAAACCTCAGTGTTCAAGTCGATATTTACCTTATCTACCTGAGACTTAAGATTAGTATCAGCATTGGCTCTTGCTTCAGCTTCTGCATTAACCATGCCTTTTAATTCAGCATAATCTTCAGCTTCCTTAGTAATCTGGTCATTTAATCTGTCAGTATTACGTTGAATATTTGCCTTGTTAGCATTTACTTCTGTTTGCAAAGCATCTATCTTAGCCTGAAGTTCATTTTTAACGGTATTTACCGCATCCTGAATAGATAAAGCCAATTCTTGTATCTTGGTAGCATTAGCAGTTACTCGAGTATCTAATGCAGCATCAGCAGCCTTACGATCCGTTTCTTCCTTAGTGATAGCAGCTTGTAATGCAGCATCGGCATCTTTTCTATCTTGGATTTCCTTATTCAGACTAGCTTGAATACCGTCAGTGTTACCAGTAATTTTATCTACTTCGTTATCAACGTATTCTTTCAACTTAGCCTCAAGAGCAGTATCAGCTTCCTTACGGTCAGAAACTTCCTTATCTACATTAGCCTGTACCTGGGCATCAGCTTCTGTACGATTAGTAATTTCTTGATTCAACTGTTCGGTAATAGCAGCCAATTTCTTGGTAATTGTAGTTGCAAAGTTTGGGTCATTACCCAAAGCATCTGCAATCTCCTTCAAAGTATCAAGAACCTCTGGAGCTTCCCCAATAATCTTTTCAATAGCTGCCTGAAGATCTGCTTCAGTTTGATAACCAGCATCATTGATAAGCTGAGATACTTTTGTGATATAATTAGCATGTTCTTCAATGCCATCCAATTTAGCCTTGAGAATATCGGTAAAGTCGTTTTTAGTAAGAGAATAGCCTTCTCTTTTATCTACCTTACGATTATCTAAGTCTTTATCGGCAGCAATACGTTCTTGTTTTTCTTGCTCTAGTTTTTCAAGCAATTCGGTTTTATCTGTACCGGCCTGAGTTTTCAAATCCTCAATCTTATGGTCAAGGATTTCATCTTGAGCAATTCGAGTTTCTTTCTCGTTATCAATATTGTTCTGAAGTACAGTATCTGCATTCTGACGGTTCTGAGCTTCTTGAGTAATGTTCTGCTGTAAACCATTATCTGCATTCTGACGGTCAGAAGTTTCCTTTACAATCTGTTGGTGTAACACTTCATCCTGAGCAGTACGAGCTGCAGCTTCAGCATTAATCTTGGATTCAAGTTCTTGGTCTGCAGTTTTACGATCACTGATTTCGGTGTTCAGTTTAGATTCTAATGCTACATCTGCATTTGCTCTTTCTGAAGCCTCGGTTAGAATCTTATTATTTAAGTCGGCAATATCCCTAGTATGGTCTAACTGTACTTGATGAACAGCCTCGGTCAGTTTCTCATCAGCAGCTCTACGTTCAGCAGCTTCCTTATCTACCAATTCCTTAGCATATTCTTTAGCTTCAGTTAAGTTATTGTCAGTTTCTACTTCCAAATCACCAACCCGGTCTTCTACCTTTTGAATACGAGCATTGATTGCTTCTATCATCCTAGTAATATCTTGTACTACTTTAAGGATAGTTGCATTCAACGTATTAACCGAGTTAACCAAGTTATCGTTCACAATCTTAATCTGAGAAGCTAATTCGTTTTCACGGTTCTTAGCTCTAGTTACCTCAGCTTCTAATTGAGTACGTAATTCAGTTAATCGGTTAGTGATATTGGTAGCAAAGTTCGGGTCATTGTTTAATGCTTCAGCTAATTCCTTTAATGTATCCAAAGCATCATCAGCACCATCTACTAAGTCATGTATATATTTCTCAACTTGTTCTTGAGTCTGATATTTCAAATCGTTTTCTAGTTGAGAAACTTTAGTAACGTAGTTAGCATGTTCCTCAATTCCATTCAGTTTTTCTAGCAATTCATCAGAGAAGTTATTTTCTGACAAATCCCAACCTTCTTTCTTATCTACCTTGTTTGCAATTGATAAGAAGAATGCCCAGAACTCTTTAAGAGTTCCAACAAAACCATGAGCCAAAGAGTCATCATAATAACCCTGTAATAGCCGTTGGTCAATCTCTTCGCAAGTGTAGTATTTACTAACGTACATATGTATATATTTTAAGGTGTTACTTTATTCTTTCCCAATAACAGTTCTGAGTTATTACCACAGAAGTATTCTTTTTCTTTACCAGCAAAAGCATTTGGGATATCATCTGGATTATCTGGGTCAACATCTCCTCCATCCTCTATATCCCCAACTACTACGGCATAATCAGGTAATTTCCTAACTCTGAACTTAATAACTTGGCCAAAGCCTATATGAGGTATATCTTTATCCCATACCTCTCCAAAGTAATCTTGGTAATTTGATACGAACTTCATACCAGTCATAGATTGCATGGTAGTAGCCGAATTACCAGTACCAGGCATTTCTATGTGAACTCCAGAAGGTCCATTCAAGATTATAAGATTACTGTCCCACCAATCTCCCTCTACATTGTTAAGCTTGGTGAAACGTAACATTAACATTTTCATATCTTTATGGATTTTGTTCTACGAATTTGATTTTAGTATCTCTATCCCTTTTGAGGATTACCAAGAATACCAAAGCTTCATCTTTAGCCTGAGATACTTGAGTATCTCCAGAAGGTTTATATACTATCCCATTGATAACAAATCTATCCTCAGACCAGTTAAAGTTCCAATAACCTTCCTGATTGAGATATCCGATTTGTTCTATGTAATTCTTTGAAATAAGTATAGAAAGGTTCTCATCATCTAATTCTCCAGAAACAGTAGCCTTATTAATAGGCCAATTCCTAAAAGCATTGTAATAGCATAAAGCTTCTATGGGAATATTATAATATCTTGGGCTATCATCCTCAGCATGATTTAGATATTGATTAACATGTTTAGCCCAAGTAATTGTTTGTCTTCCAGCATCCCAGTCTAAGAAATCAGTGATAATCTTTTTATACCTATTCCAAGAATGGTTCTTAACCATTCTCCAAGGTTCTTTTGTCATGATTTCTTATCTATTATGGTTAACGAAGGTTTACTTGCTTTATTGAGAGGAGCTGTTGGATTAGGTCCTCCCAAAGGAGTTGGTTTTCGATGATTTACTACTTTTGGTACTACTAACCGTTCAATTTGATCACAGAATGGTAAGTATATCTCTAACCTAGATGCCAGCATACATAGATTCTTTCTTAGTTCATCCATATACCCTCCAGGTTGAATCATCTTTGAATAAGTACTCCATAAGCTAGATATACTTTCAGATATCTTATCATAATACTGTACCTCGGTAGGACCCGTAGTAATTTGTTTTATCCTATCTCCTCTAGCATGTTCTCCAGGTGAATCACCATCTTGGTCTGGTCCAGTAGATTCAGTGGAGATAATTTCTCTAAAACTGTTTCCTGCAACCAACAGGATATTTTGTATTTGTATATTGAGATAATCCCATACTGCCAATTCCATAATTAATTGGTTTTCTAGTCCCTCATACCATAATTCATCATTATATTTATCTGGTGGTATAGTATGATTTACTAGTGGGAAGATATATAATTGCCATTTAGTGATGTATGCAGTTTTATCTTCTATGGTCATACTCTCATGCAATTCTTTGGGAATATACCTATCTATTAAATTGTAGATGGTATCCTGAAGAGTAGTATGCCCATAATTACATACAACTACGGTTCGAGTACAAGTCAAATCTAATCCATCAGAATTAGTGACATGTAGTGTTACATCATAAAATCCAGACTTCTCATAAGAGTAAGATTGATGTCTTCCACCATTGAAAACCTCTCCCTTATCATCGCCAAAGTCCCAGTCAAAAATGGATTTGGCCGGGACTTTGGTTAATACTCTAAATGAAACTTCCAGACCTGATGTTACATATGTGAAGTCTAGATTCTTTTTCATTTATATTCGTTTGTTTATTCTTTGTTTTCTTCGAAATCTTCAAGTAAAACTTCAAGGATATCTTTTACGGTATCTTTCGGATCAGCTTCGATTTCATGTTTCTTAGCAATCAGCTTAGCTTCTTCAAGTGAATAAGCTTTGGCAATCTTACTGATTTCCATACCCTTTGCAAACTGAGCAGCTAGCTTCTTGTCAAGCTTTTCGATATCCTCAGCAGTATACTTGGCAGTTTTGTTCTTATCCGGAACTAAAACCAAGTGGCCAGAAACTAAAGCTTTCTGAATACGTTTTGTTCTATACTGACGAGCAGTAAGTTCTCTCTCTTCGCCTTTTGCAATTGAAATACCAGTTACCTGGTCGTTAAAACTGTAGGCATTAGATCCAACAGTTACAATATAAGTAGTAGCCATAATCTTTTATTTTAGAATCTTTTATTTTAGGTTATAATATAAAACCCCGAACAGAATGGATTGAAACTGTTCGGGGAGAAATTAGACAAAAATACAATGAAGAAATCCCGGATATTATTCTAAGTTAACCAATAAATATGGGTCAATGTTCATGAAGCTCGGGAATCCAGCTTCAGAGAATTTCTTGTTAGCTGCCAACAGAAGAACAGCATCCTGGTACATCTTAGAGAAACCAGTAGTCAGAGAAGCATATACTGCTTCAGTCTGATTAGATACGATTCTTTCTGATTCAAGCATCAACTGTTTAGCAGTAAGCTTAATCAAGGCAGCACTGGTATCTACCATCAACAACTGCTGGTCAGGAGTTCCCGGGTGAATATAGAAATCAGCCTTGTTGGGAACCGGAGACTTGATATTCAGTGTAGCTTCTGTAGTTCCTGAGTGACGTTCTTTAAATTCAGGCAAGTTCAACATCTCGATAGCCTGGTCTTCACCACCAATCATAGTAGTAAAGTTACGGCCCATACGAGCAGCACGAACCCAGATATGCAACAAGTCTTTATAAGTAATACCGTTGGTTGTTTCATATACACCAATAACCGGAGCAGATTCAGAACCATCAGCTTTGTTACCGTTCATCAAAACATCCATTGCCAAAGTATCCATAGCATAACCCAACTGAATACCAAAGTCACGGAGATAGATTCCCAATACATCGATTGAAACGTAGTTTTTAACTTCGTCAGTAAGTTTAAATCCTTTACCGATTTTGAACAGAGAAACTGATTTCTGTCCGAAGCTTACATCTCCCAAAGGAATTGTTTCTGCTTCATTTACCTTAGCGGGAGCAGCATCCGACATATTTACCATCGGCATAGTTACCTGCAAACCATTAATGGATTGGTCTGAAGCAATGATGTTCGGGTAGAAAGGTGCCTGGCGCATACCAGTTGTAATAGCAGCACGGATGATTTCCGGTACAATCCAACGGATATTCTGTTGCGGCATAGTGAAGATGTTCTGCATTGTATCAATCTTAGGATTAATACCCAACTTTTCGAAGAAGGCATCCTGTGATACACCATATTTACCCTGTACCAGTTCTTCCAGAGTAACTTCAATAGGCAATGTGTTGTTGGAACCCTGACGGTATGCTTCCAAACTTCTTACCATTTCCGGAAGTTCCTTTCTAAGGTCTTCCATTTTCAATTGTGCAAATTCTGTATTCATTGTTCTTTTAATGTTCAGTTAATGATTAGCGTACCAATACTTGAATAATATCATTAGCTTCATCAGCCGGTACGATGCTAATGAATTTTGTTTCATCGTCTGAAGTTTCAGCAGTGATGAAACGGTCAATCAACAGGTCATCTGTGGGTTTTACATAACCACATTCCATAGCCTCTTTAGCTACCCAGTTTACAACCATGAAAGCTTCTACAGCTACAGTTACTTCTACGGGGAAATTTCTTTGAGCCTGATAAGCAGGGTTAATGTTGTCAGTTACAGCTATACCCAGATAAACCTGGCTGCCATTTCCACCCGGGATATAAGGTTCGATATTACCATCGGTATCCAAAGCTACCGGCATACCCTGATGAATAACTTTGTTTTCTTTTACACAGAAAGCCTGATGTAACTTGTTAGATTCGCTCTTATAGATCACCGCTCTGGGAGTTTTTTCACCAAACAGAGTCATCGGTTGATCCTGATTTACCAGCTTAGTAGTAGGATGTGTATTCATATTCTTCTTATTTTTAGAGATTATTTTAATTTGTTTGAATAGATACCTTTCAGAATCTCTTCAGTACTCTTTTCGGAATTCTGAGCAGTAGCTTTGTTATCGGATTTATCCTCTGCCTCAGTTGCAGAAGAAGCACGGCTTACATCGTGAGAACCGCATTTAGCACAGGTCATTGGGAATTTTTCTTCCAATCGAGCTTGGTAATCTTTAGTAAGAGAGATCAAAGTTACCATGCCGGTAGTTTCGGCATTCAACATTGTAACGATAGTTTCATCAGCTTTGTCACCCATAAGCTTTTTATAGGTTGCAACGGCATTTTCACGGAGAGATGCAATGTGGTTTTTACCTACCTGAGCCATTTCTTTCAGATTTGCAACTTCTGCATTCAGATTAGTAACCTGTTCTGTAAGAGAAGTTTTTTCTGTAGTTAAGTTATCCACAGTAGTCTGAAGAGTGTTACGAGAATTAACCAATTCCTGAATGGCTGCAAATGCAGTTTCCTCGTTCATCTCTGTACCTTCGGCAAGAGTAAGGCAATCTTTACCAAAGATTCTTTCTAAGAATTTTTGTAGTTCATTCATATCTTTATTATTAGGATTTTGATTTCCTTGATTATCATCATAAGATTGGGAAGTATCGTTATTTTCACTGAACAAAGCTAGATCAGTTTTCATATCATAGAAGAAATACTGTTTAGACTTATCATCCATATATTCTTCGTATGAAGCCCAAGTTCTCTTGGCAAAATTGGGATTAATGATTTTACCATCATCCCCAATCTTCTGAGCAAAAGCATCAGCTCCATGAGATACCAAAGAAGTTTCTAAGTATCTTACTACTTCAGTAACGATTCTTCGTACCATAACTCCCTTAGAATCATAGGTACCCAGTTTCTGGTAGAATTCGTTATCTTCCATATTTGGGTGAGACTTATCCCACTTAAACTGTACTGTTACTGAATTAGAATGGATAGATGGAGGATCCATAAGAATGCCTCTAGCAATTCTCGGATTTGCTTTACCATCAATCTTTAATATACCATTGATACCTGCAGGAATAACAAAAGAACCCTCCTTGTATTCATCTTGCCAGATAACTTGTGATACAGCTCCAATAGCATTACCAATATTAGTCTCATGGTCACAGTTTACTGTTTGTCCCAAGAGCATTCTCATAGAAGCTTTTAATACTCCGTTTTGACTAAAATCGGTGGGGTTCCAGTTCTTAGACACAATAGTTGCAGATAATAATCTGAACATTGGTTCTATAAACTCCTCATCTTTGGGAGTAAGTTCTTCTGGCTTCAAGTCAGGATAATAGGTATTATAATCTATTTCTCCTCCCCAAAAACCAAATTGACTGACTGACTCCTTAGAAGTTTGAGCCCATTTATAAAAATTCTCCGAGAAGGTTTGTGGTTCTATGGATGTTGGGATATACCCAGCCATTATAGTATGACCACTACCTATCACTAAAGAATCTAAATGTTCTCTGTTCTTTTTAATAATCGGTTTACTCATCTTAATTTAGTATTTTGATCTCCTCGTGAAGGAGCCGGGTTATTTTTATCTCTTGATCTACGAGCGGATTGATTCTTATCGTCCTGTCTCTGTTTCTTCTTAGTACCCTCTTGTGGGTCTGAATTACCTCCCTTAGCAAATTGGTCTTCCAATGAAACTCTTGGTTCTTCTTCTGAAGGGGAATCATAACCCATTTCCCAAGCATATTGATATTGAGAAATGATACCTGCCTTGTAAAGTAAGTCAAGGTTCTGAATCTTATACTGTCTACCTTGTTGGATTTTAACCTCATCAGAGATAGTGGATGATCCCCAAGTAATGGATATTCCCTTGCAATCAAAGCCAGCCAGACGTAGTTCTAGTTCATAAATAAACTTAAGAACATAAGAAACTATCATTTGGATATTCTTTAGCTGACTTATAAGCTTAGAAAGCATAATACCAGTTGCTCCTTCTCCAATGGAAGCTTGTACTCCAATTAGGTTGCCATTTACTCCCAAACCATTAGCAACTGATTGCTGGTTCATATTCCAGGGTTTATCAATATTGCTCATCTCTTTTGAAGTAGAGTTAAGTTTAAACTGGTGGTCATCAATGTAACCAGTTACTACTCCATCCTTCATACCTTCCCTTACATTCTGTTTCAAACGTATTAGCTCCCTATTTAATCTTCTAGTATAAGCTTCTACATTTTCATTAGGTTTCTGTTGTGGTTTTTCCATCAAAGCCTCTAGAAAACCAACCATACCACAGATTTCCATGATATGTTTAAAATTGGTTTTCATATCATGCTGACCCTTTAATGAATCCAAAGATGCCATAAAAGGAGGTATTCCGTAAGGTTCATCGGTATCATTATACATACCCACATAACAATAGGTCTCTGTATTAAGTTTGATATAATCTTGCTTATTTGAGCCATTCCAAAGAGTGTTCCTCTGATATGGGCTATAAACTCCGTTATTCTCCCTTTTGAATACTATTCTGTCTGGTTTGAGGAATAATACAGTAGCTAAACCCTCAAGCTTTTCATTTGGTACGGCTTCTACTGAGATAGCTCCACTAATCATCAATTGGACTATCATTTTGTTTACCAAGCCATCCATACCAGCAGTATAGTTAGACCATTTGGGAGATACCTTAGAAAGATGATCTCTCATCTTATCAGCCTCTTTATCGGTATTATTAGGGAAGGTTATGTTGTGACCAGTATTAGCAAGCTTAAACATATCCTGTAAAGCTATGTTAACATCTGGATTCACTTTATATAAATCCCTTAAAAGCTGAATCACTTCAACACGAAAAGAAGGCGTAACCATCTGAGTTAAGCCTTTCAATGAATGAATGAAGTTACCTGGGTCATCATCCGGTTCCGATACTCTACCGGGTGAAATAGGTACCTCCTCTTTTTTACTTGGAGGATTAGCCTTGTTTTCTTGTATTGGAGATCGATTCCTTCTATCGAATCCAAAAAACTTAAGAATTTTCATTTCGGTTGTATTATTACATTAGTTTTTCCTTTTCGTATGTGATTACAAATTGCTTTACCAAATATATCATCATCAGAATAAACATCTCCTTCCAAATCCACATCTACAGCAGAAGTATTATTTCTGTGTTTACCCATGGCTACAGGTCTACCCAAACCATCATATATAAAGGTAGGAGCTTCTTGAACAAAGAAAGGATCCTTCACAATGATATTCTCTTCTCGAATATCTTGTTCTAGACCCTCTATAATTACTGAACGATTCTTTTGGGTAGTTAACCAACCTGGAGATTTATCAACCTCGGGTCTGGACTTACCTTTCTTTTTCAGAAGCTTTTGATAGTAGTATAGATTAGGGTAACCTTCTGACTGAAGAGCAGAAGTTACTGCTAACCCAACGTCGTTAGATTCTGGAGCTACAACAGCAGAATTAAATAATTGCCCAGTATCTCCCAGTAACCTAGCATATTTATCTACTGCCATTCTTCCCTTATACACAACTTGTTCTTCTCCCAGCTTGTCCATACAAGTGAAAGAAGAATAGTCTGAGCCTCTACCTGTTGCAACGTCTGCACCGATAAAGTACTGTTTATTTGGATCTGGTTCGTTGAATTGTCTATACTGACGATTGAAACGATATTTTAAAACTGGATAATCACTTAAGCAATCTTCGATAGCCTTGATATCTGCCATATCAAATACTGTATTACCTGAAGAAAGAAAGTCTCCATCGATTTCTTGTGCAGTTCTTTTTGGACCCAATGCAGAAGCCATCTGGTCATACCAAGATTGATCCCGTTCTGGGTGCATCTGCCAATATAATCGAATAGCATTGAAAGGATTACCTCCAGCTATAGCATCTACCCATGTTGAATGGTAAAAATTACCCATACCGTATGGAGTAGAATTGATGATGGCTGAACCTCCGGTGGAAAGCGTAGGGAAGGCAGCTGCCCAAATAGCTGATGCCCACCGAACGATTGCAGCCTCATCAATGACCAGAAGAGAAAGAGATTCTGAACGACCTGCTTCGGAAGATGTTGGAATGGATTCTATGAATGAACCATTATCAAATTCAATCATAGAGGCAGAACCAAATTCCCCAGTTCTTCCGTTGATGATAGGTGTTTGCATATACCATGGAAGATTCTTATACATGAACTTAATCTTCTTAAGTACCTTTTTAGCTGTAGTATCCTTAATGGAGATAATGTTTATCTTCTTATTAGGATGATATGATGCCAGCCATAAGCAGTACATAGATATAAGTTCTGTAATACCCGCTTGCCTAAACTTTAACAAGATATTGAATCTCTGGAGTATAAATTGGTATAGTACGGCTTTTTGATACGGATATAATTCAAATCGAACCTTTCCTCTCACTGGATGTATCACATAACAAAAAAGACTGAAAAAGAAAACATCCGTTGTAACCCTAGATAGATTAGATAATTCTTCTCTTGTAAGGTTAGTTGGTGTTTCCTGTATCTTCTTTGCCATAAAATCTAAAATTTATAAGTTACTACCAGTTCTAAATCAGTTTTGATACCTGAGAAATATCTTGGGTAATAAAAACTGTTTATCCCCAGTTTGTAATTAAATCTCTTAGTCTCGATTGAAATTCCTGTTCCCAAATCCCATAGATTGTTAAAGGGTCGGTACTTACTATAAACATAAGGAACTAATCTTATTCTAAATTTAATTTCTTGTGTGGTAAGTTTTCCGTTATACCAAGAATACTTGTAGTTATTAGTGTCGATATTGAATAACCTACTAGAATAAATTCCTGAGTTTTGATTAAGGAAACTCAATGTAAGTTGATTCTTATCGATTACTAATTGAACAAGAGAATCCTTCTCTGATATCTCTGCTGAATCGGTACTACATAAACCCTGGCTAACCGAAGAGTGCGGAGAATTGTAGAGAAGGATTCTACTTGGGTTAAGTAAATTATCGTAGGAAATTGGCAGGAAATCTTTCCTCAAATAAATTGTATCAGTATATTGAATGATCTCTTTATCAGGTAACATACTGAGTTGTTGATTCAGTTTGTAATTCCTGAAGCAAAGGTAAATAGTAAATCCTAGTAAAAGGACTATCATGGCAACTTTAAGTTTCTTCATAATTTAGACTTTTGAATGATTTCTTTGAGTTCATTAACATTGTTCTTCAGTTCTTCAAATAAATCCAGGTCTAAGTTCTCGGATTTTGGTAGAGTAATTCCAATGAAATAACATTTTTCAGATTCTCTCATTGAAATTCTACTTCCTAACTTGAAAGCTAATCGGATAACTTTAGACTTAACTAGCTTAGCAATAGATTGTGGAAGAATCCCATTCAACTTAAGTATTCTTCGTTCTTCATGAGTCAATTTCAAATTTTCCATATTTCTTGAGTTTTAGGTTTGTTTATGTTCCATAGTAAACTTGGTACCTCGAAGAGTATGGCTTCTTTTATAATATAATTTAACGCGTCGTGCACAGTAGCTTTAGCTTTAGCTAAAGATACCTTCCTTCCGAAGGAAGGAATATCCTAATGGGTAAGTTAAGATGGGAATTGGGAAGGTATTAGGCCACTTAAATATATACAAGTATATTATATACAGGCCTTAAACCATAATCCTACTTCATATACGGAACCCTTAGCAAGTGTATACCTAGCTTTATTTAACCAGTAATGATAAGTCTTAGGGTCCCAAGTAGCAAATCCCCGAATAAATACTCGGTAGTTTTCAGGAAATCCCATAATTGCCTTGAAATCCTTTATTCCCAAAGGATAACCATCGGGTCTGAATTGCCTATCTGATGGTCTCAAAGTTAAAGGAGGTTTATCATTTTCTAATCGATATACTCCTGGTAAAGTACTCATCTTAGCAGTTTTGATTGGCCATTTCTTTTCATCTTTGAAATCCTTAATCCAAAGCTGTCTAACCTGTCTAACTGTAAGATTTTTCTTTTCAGGTAATTTCCGATAATCATACATGGCTAAAACTTTATCAGTGAAAGGGATAAAAGCTTCCTCTGGAGCTGGTACTAGTAAATCTCTAGTAAGTTTTGGAGTATTTACTTGAAACACTTCATTAAATGAATTCAAATACTTCTTACCCTTGTCTAAATGAACCCCGACAATAACTAATCTCTTTCTTGATACTTGGGAGTTTCCGAAGTCAGAAACGCTTCTTTCGTGAAAAATAAGTTTATAGTTCTTAAAGAAGTCCATTAACATTTCTTTAGAAATGAGAGATAGTAGTCTTGGTAGGTTTTCTATAAGAAAGAGAGCAGGTTCGTAATATTGAATTGACTGAAATACTAGTTGTATACTTTTATTACTTTTAGGGTCACCAAGAGTCTTTGATTTAGATAACCTCATAACTGAGCAACTACCACAATCTGGGCTAGATAATATAATATCTGGATGCCAATCTTTGGGTAATTCATAACCTTTTAAGAAAGATATACCCTTGAAATTAGCTTTCCACTGGCTTTCAGATTTTGTGTGAAAAACCGATCTTGGTTCAATATTTCCAAGTAGATTAAATTTTTTAGATCTCAGGAAAGGGAATAATAAAGCTCCCTGACCTGCACAAATACCAAGTAGATTAAATTTTTCCATTGTGACTATATAAGTGTGAAATTTAAAATGTGAGTAAATAAATGAAAGAAAATATTCCTAGTTTACCTTGTCATTTTGTAAGTGAACAAGGTCAAGTATTTAGAAAAGATGAATATATAGATGGTCGTAGTGGTAAGATATTCCAAAAACGAAAGGGGTCTTGGAAAAAATTACATATATCTATACATACTAATCGTAAAGGTAAATACCCATGCCCAAAGGTTCATGTATGTGTTAAAGGTATAACCCGTTCTTTAAAGGTATCTAGATTGGTAGCAGAAGCTTATATACCAAACCCTTTAAATAAACCCTGTGTATGTCATAAGGATAATAATCCTTTAAATAATCGGGTAAGTAATCTATATTGGGGTACTTATTCTGAGAATATGCAACAATGTATTAGAGATGGTAGATTCTCACATAATAGTACTCTTGGTAAAATAGGCCAAGATTCACCTACTTCTAAATACTCTAATAGGTTAAAATTAAGAGTATTTAGATATAAACGTAGGCATCCCGAAATATTACTGAGAGAACTCAGCACTAAATTCAAGATGCCACTATCTGTAATATCTAAAATAATTAAAGGTATAGACCCTATAACTAAACCTTATTTGTAACTTCTCAATTTTATGTACTTGAACCAAGCAAATGGCTTACGGTCTTCTAAATAACTCAGATTTTTATCATTGTTGTGAGCTTCTTCTTCGAAACTTACATCATGATACCTTTCATTCTGCTTATCCCATTTAGCAAAACAAAGAATGATTAAGTACTCAATTCCATACCAAAGATAGAAGAAACCCAAAGTCGGGACTAGTACCCACCAAAGGGATATATCAAATGATAACCAGAGTATTATACCCAGTATTAAACCGATTATACTACATTCAATCTGCTGTATTTGATGAATACATTCGTGATTGATATCATCTGGTTTACACTCTTCTACTTTGTGTTTGAAGAATGAATTGTACAACAGAGTAATGGCTTTGTAACTGGGGAAAAGGAATACTTTTGCTACCCAGCTGTTAAAATGACATCTTTTCATAGCTTATCCTTGAAGTTTTCGTAGGTATTTCTTAGCTTTTGATCGTAGTTATTTTCTTTGTAACCAGGACCATTATATCCTTTAGCAAAGGCATCCCAGTTGTGATTCTTTAAATGTTTCACTAAACCAGAGTTATATAGAAAGTGATACATCATTTCGAGTTGCATTTCATGAGATTCGGATATCTTTGATATCATTTCATCTACACTTTTACATCCACACATGGAGTAATTGAAACCCATTATCTGCCCTAATCCCCAAGAAGTAGATAAATTAGCACATTCCTCATCAATTTTACGGGCTGATGAGAGTCTTTTCCACTCTCCTTCACCTCCAAGGTAGAATTGTTTGGTCCATTTTTGATAAATAAGAGATGGATGCCGATGAGACATATCATAAAGATCAAGATTAGGGAACTTTTCTTTGAGTTTTTTCCACATCACATGACCTTCATAGAGTATTTGTGGCTTACCTGAGGGTAAAAATCCATCTCGATTACCACATTCTACTACGGTAACGGTCTTTAAAAGAGCGGGTTCTAGATCTAACCTCTTTGCTACCGAAGCAATTAATTCGTTCGTAAGTTTATCCATAGCTTTAAATATTAATAAATTCATTAAAGACTGGAAAGTATTGCTTATAACACAATCTAGGTAGGTCTAGGGAGTTCTATTATAATTATGATTAATATTAAATATAAAATGAACATGGATAAAGAAGAATTTATGGTTAAATGGTTCGATGAATCAATACAAACTCTACAGAAAGAGTACAATAAAGTAATCTTAATTACGGATAGATACCATGTATATTTTGCTTGTAGAGATATAATGTTAACCGGATCTGGCTTTAATAAAATGATAGTGGCTTCAAGTATGAAGTATTTTTTAGTTGATAATGTTCCTAGATGTTATAACAACCTACAGTTCATTGGTTACTTACCATTATCACTCAGAGATAAGTATAAACCTAATGCTAGGATGATAAACATCTGGGAATATCACTACTACCAGAGATATCCTCAGCAATTAGAAAAAGATAATATATAATTCAATTTTTATTCTTATATTTGTATAACAAAAATAAATACATTATTTATATGAAAAAAGAAATAGTAAAACTCAAAGAGGGTAACTCGGTAATCTACCAAGATAAAACCCTAATGGAAAAGGCAAACGTAGTATCCATCGATAAAAAGAAGGGTACTGCAATATTATCTAATAAGGTAATAATCACTAGAACAACAAATCTAGAGGGTCAATTTACTCGATTAGATGGAAAAGGTAATGCAATAATCCTACCCTGTACTCCAGAGAATGAACAGAAGTACAATTCCTTTGTTGCATATCACCAATCCAAGAAATCCTTGGAGGCAATCAAAAAATGGTTGGATGATAATGGGAAACATAAGGATGATGAAACCCTTGAGAAAGTGATAACCTTAGATAAAAAATTTAAGAAACTAATCGAAAAGCTCAATGAATAGTACTTGGATAATATTAGGCATAATCTATGGGATATGCCTAATCCCTTCTATATTTCTAACCAAGATGTTATGTCAAGAAATTAGGATGATCAGACCCAACCTATTATTTCTTACCATCTGGTTAGTATTACCTTTATTCCCTATTTACCTAATATTCTTTAAAAAGAAAAACAATGCCAAAGATTAAGGATTACGACGAAGATTTATCTGCTCCCAAGATATTAAGGAGAAGAGATAATAAAGGTAGGTTCATTAAAAAGGACCTACCACCATACCTAGGATCTGAGCAAGTATTAAAACCTAAGAACTACTATCATTTCGATAGTCACGGTAATTATAAGGGTAGCTCAATGAATTTTGATGCTATGGTATGCCTTGGCTTTACTTGGTTTAAGTTACTGGGAGTAGCATTAATGATGTTGCTATGGCCAATAGTATTTATATATGCCCTCAATGATGGGATAGAGAGATACCCATTTAAGAAGTATGCAATCCCTTATACCTTTATATTGGTTGCTTGGTTTATAGTATTTTTAGCTGAAGTATTATAAAGATGAATGCCAGGGATATTAAGTCTCTGGCTTCTTTGTGTGTTGTGTCTTGGTATGCCCTTAACATGTGTGTATGGAAATTTTTGTGTAGAAATTTTTGGTGTGTGTTCAAGGCTTTCTGGGTATGCCCTTTAATACGAGGAGGTAAAAAGTTGTGGCAGTAAATTCGTGGTTTGTGTTCAAGGTACCTCTTAATACGAAAGCTTAAAAATACCATGTACTAAATGCGGGGTACGGTAGCCCTTATTTAGAATGAAGCAAAAAAAAAGTAAGGGACAAACATCTTCTTACTTTTTAAAAAATTTTATTTTCTTTTATTTTCTTGTTTATCCCACGCATAAGCAAGAAAACTTAATATAATGAAAATAAAAATCCAACATAAGATTTCTAAAACAAAATTCATAAACCATATTTTATGAGTAAGGAGTTAACTCCTTACTCTGATTAAACAATTTATTTTTTTACAATCTGTAAAGCTTTTTTCAAAATATCTTTGTTTGTTTCTTTCATATTTTCAGAACAAACAGAAGAAAGTGAAAAATCATTTACTTTGTAAACTTGCTTATAAAAGTCTAAAAACGCTTTTTTTAGCTTCTCTAACCGTGTTTTATCTTTTTCTTGAACTAATGATTCAGATAAAGAAAGAATGGTATTTCTGAATTTTTTTCGAGCTACTTTCTTCTCTTTGTCCGAAAGTTCTGAAAAAATTTCTTCTTTATAAATATCTGATTTTTTGACTCCAAAAGAAGTTTTTAAAAGTCCTTCCGTTGATTTATTTAGATTAGCTATAATATCCTTATAAAGAATATTATTAGCTTTAGATTGTGCTTTAGCTTTTTTAGCACTAACTTTGTTTACTTTTTCTTTTGTAGAATTTTCAACTACATTTACATTCTCAACTGAAATTAATTTTTTTTCTTCCATAATAAAAATGCTTGAACTTTTAAATTTATTTTATTATAACCTTTTCGATAAAAATTCAAGTCTTATTATAAACTCGAAAAGGTTTTTTGTTTTATTTCTCTATGCAAATATAAGAACTATTTTTTAATCTACAAAATTTTCAAAGATTTTTTTTGAAAATTTTTCTCATTAAATTTTAAACCTCTTATCCCTTTCGGACATTACAAAGATAAGGATTTTATTTTAATCTACAAAATAATTCGAGAAAATTTTTTGTTAAAAATGAATTTTATTATTTTAAGAATAATTTTCAGAAAATATTTGCATATCTAAAAAATTTTATTATTTGCGTGTACATTATTTATTACAAAAATTTTTATCAAATTTCCACCCATTAACCCCGCGGGGTCCTAAATTGCCCGCACGTTGTCCGCTATATAATACCTGTATGATAACAGATTAAAGGCCATCTATGGTTCCATTACTATAACCTCTTGGTAATCCTTCGTAACAAATCCACAAGGCCAGAGGATTCTAGGGAATTTTCAGAGGGCCTTTTAAGTGGCTATAGAATATCTGTATATTATATGCCTATTACCTGAAGGCCATATATGGTCGATAGTTAGCGTACTTGGGTAAGCCTTATAAGATCTATAGATAGGCCTAGTGGGTTCTTATATAAGGCTAGTAAGTATATGTGTAGTAAAGCTCTAGTACCTCTTAGATGATTATATGAAGTCTATAGATGGCCTCTTAGGTATGTACATAGAAAAGCCCAGGTACCTTAGTTAGGCCTGGGCAATTAGGTTTAATCGAAGTATATTGTGAAGGTTATACCATCTGTAGTAAGGGAAAGGTCTTCGCAAAGGTTATCTGAAGAATCTGGTTGCTCGGTAGAGAATTCCATTGAGCAATCGTCTGTATTAATGTAAATACTGAGAAGGTGATTGCCAGCATTTATTAGCTCTGGTAAGTTTTCATCGAATTGGTCATTTGAATTATATATGTATTCGTACCAGGGATAGTCTGGTAGGTAATTAATAAGATTAGTGATAAGCTTATTGGTTATCTGGTTTACTGGTACTGAAGGATAATCTGGATAAACCTCTGGTTCAGATACTAAGGGTTTGGTACTGAGGTTAAATTTAATGTTTTGGATAGTTATTTCTTTTGTTTTCATAATTGACTAATATTAAAATGTTATTAATTATTTTCTCTATGCAAATATAATACTAATATTTTAATTATGCAATATCCTTGATTGCCTTTCGAAGGCCCCTAGTGTCCTAGAATTATCTAAAATAACCATAATATAAATACTTATGCAATTAACAAACATATTACTAGGATGGCAATTAAAATTGGCTCCTTGATTGCCTAGAAATTTATTAAATCCGAGGCCATTTATGGCATAAATTGTGTACCCAGTTTTATAAAATCCGAGCCTAAAATGGCCCCTCTAGGTACACAATTTTAATATAAATCCTAGCCTCTTGGCAATTAAAATCCGAGTCTAGGTACACAAAATCACAACCTAAATCCTAGATTACACAAACTAGCCAAACAGAACACTTTTCAATTACACGTGTGAAGCTAAAATACATACGTATCTAAATCTCACCCATATTAGTATATTATATATAGGCGTTACTAAAATAGCTACGTGTCAAAAAGGCTCATATACGTATCTCAAAAACTATTGCCAGAGTGTACTTTTTGCTTTTCTGTGATTTGAGGGGCCATGTATGGTGATTTTATTGCCTAAAATGGCCTTTGGGGCCTCAAGGATTTAGTACTTTAAATTTTGAGAGCTATAGTGTTTGGTATAGTAGAGGGGCAGCCAAATGGGTATGTTCCTGACATTTTCGAAAAACCCCCGTTGATACACAGAAAAGGAATAAACCAAGAGCCTAAGAAAGGTATATTAGTATTAGTTATATGTATTATATATTGATTGTGATATAGGAGATTTGTATCTTAGTTAGTGATATCTCAGATTAGGTGTATATGAGGTTAATTGTGTACCTTGTTATTTGTATATTTCTTTGTTGGGAGTGGGGTAGGTATATTGGTTGTGTACCTAGTATCTGTATACTTGGTTTTATTTTGAATTGATTATTACTTGGTTTGTGTACACAGAAATACCTAGAGTGTTCAAGGCTCTAGGTATTCTTTTTATTTATCTTTTGTGGTGTTGGGAGAGGGATACTAGATCTTCTGGGTTCTGAAGTATATCCTGTAGGTATGGGTTTATCTCTTGGATGTTATACTGGGCTTGGAACCTAGAGATGGTATCCTTTAGTTCATCTATTAGAGTATCATAGAGGTTATTGTATATTATCTCTTTGATTTTGGTTTGGACTTCTTTGTTTTGTTCTAAGGGTATTTGTCGGGTGGTTGAGACTTGGATTTCTATTGGTTTCCCTAGGTCTGGTACCGTTGGTAGGTTACCTATATAGTCTAGTCCAGAGATGAGTTCTAATATTTCTTCGTTGGACATAGATAATATATAGTTGGGCTCTTTGTATACTTTGCAGGATAATATTTGATTACCATTCTGACTGATTGTGATTCTTGATGAAGGATTTGTTGTTTTCATTGTTTTAGTTATTTTTTAATTGTTCGAGTAGGTTTGATATCTCAAGTTGATGAAGGATTTCTGTTTCCTTGTGATTGGATTCCCATCTCTTGATGGCATTGTAATAACAGGTATATTGGGTTATCATCTCTTCCGCTTGGTCTTTGTCTTGAATAAAGGATTTTAGGTGTTTTTTGAGATCAATTACGATTATATCTTGGTGTTTTGGAGTTAATTGAAGAATTCCGAATAGGATAGCCTCTACCTGAGAAGGAGAATAATCATAGTATTGGTCATCAGCACCTTTGGTTAAATCCATGCGAATAAGATTTTCTCTCAAGTTTTCGAATAAGTCCTTCTCTGAAGCATAGGTAATAATATTACCAAGGAACTCGTCAAAGGGTTCGTCTTCTATCTCGATTTCGTAAATCTCGATGTAGTCGATAGTGTCATTAATAATGAATCCACCAGCATAGTCATAAGTATAAATGGTATAGGGATTAAGAAGTAATTTCTTAAGGTCTTGGATATTTTCTAATGTTTTCATAAGTCTAAAGTTTTTAAAGTAAATACTTAAATTAATTATCTGACGTAAATATAATACTTTTATTTTATATATGCAAACCATGGTTATCATGGCTGAGGAATGGGTATGATATCTGTTATGATGACTTTTTCTGAAGTAAGATTCCAATAATTTCGAATTTCTTTCAAGGCATTAATCATATGTAGATGTTCTGGTATCAGTTCCTCTCCAGGATATCTGAGGTAATCTCTTATTTGTTCTGTCCGATAATTGATGGTAAAGGCTTGAGTATCATTTAGTATTTCACGTACATGCGTTTGTCCGTTATTATTTACCGGTATATTATCGAATACCTGATATGAAATTAGAAATCTACCTTGGGTTAGCATATATCTCCATTATTTGTTCATATTTATCCGTGCTAGTAAAAGTATCAAGGAAATAGTTATATTCCTTCTCATTAGTATGGAATGGATGCTTGTGCAATTCATATTTGCAATAATGTTCCCATGGGTTACCTGGTATGAAGGTATCTAAGTTAGGCCCTGAGGAATTAAGGAATAGGACTAAAATAAGCCCTATTCCTATGTAGTATAATGCTGTTCTCATAATTCGTTACAGATTAGTTTTATGTCCGTTAATTGATTCATGTATTCCTCTTCTGAAGATATATCTAGGGATTTACATGCTATGTAATGACCGTACATTGATATACCTGGTTCATAGCCTTGATCATCGTTCATGAAGTAGGCTAATCCTTTTCTATCGATTTCGATTACTGTTATGATTGGTTCCATATTATTCATTTTTAAAGATTGCTGTTTTAAATCCAGTTGATGTAAGTTCTTGAGTCTCTATGTGTACAAGTTCAAAGTAATTCTCTATGTCTTGGATAGTTTTGAAATGTAATGGTACATGATCTTTATCGGCATCATAACCATATTCGTTTTCTACTTGGTCTACCAGTTCTTGGTAAGCTTTACCTGGATGCTCTTCCAAGGAATGGATCCTTGGATATAAGAGCCTTCTACGATTACTAGGGTTGTTATTGTTAGTTTCATGACATTAGAATTCTAAGTTAAATAATTGAATGGTAAGCATACTTGGGAATTTCCCTCCTTCGTAATGAATGTTAGAAGTATTGGAGTAATTATAGAAATCATCCCTTAGTGATATCTCAAGAATATCCAATAACAATGGATATAACTTGTACTGGTTAGCCCTTAACCATTCGTTGTATTCTTGAATATCGGATTCTGAAGTAAAAGTAGCAGAGAGTTGGATAAAGGGTTTATCCAAAGAATCTGGGTTATGGATATTTGTCTTAAGCCAAACCTTGGAAAGCATGTGGGATTCCTTTTGCATTAGGTTGACTGAACCAGTATTTTGCCATTGTTCATATTGGTAAATTGTGATACCGGTTTTGAGTGCTGTTGTGATGTTGTTCAAGTTCATAGCTGTCTATTTTTAAAATGAATAAATAATATTTCTTTTCTCTGATGCAAATCTAATCATTAATTTTTAAATATGCAATATCCCAGAATACTTAGCTGAGGCTTCTATTGGGTATCTGATAGAGCCTTTTCTGAATAAGGAAAAGGCCATTAATGGATTTTACATATTTCGCATCTTTACGGAAGGCATCTGGATTCTTTTTCTTAAACTGATGCCACCAATCATCATATTCTTCAAGGGTTTTGAATACCTTGTTTAAATCCTTAGTGGGACCTGTTAATTGAATGGTCTTAGGCCATACTTTAACATCTATTTTCTTACCTTCATCGAAATATATACGAGATGGTATAATTACTTCATCTGGACCTGGATATGGAGTTGTGCTCATAATTTCGTTATTGTAAAAGTTATGTAATTGTCTTTAGTTATCACAAATGTAATGATAGCATTACCTTGTATTGAAATAGATAGAGATTCAGGAGTATCTGCTAATATGTAGTAACTTAAGAAGTTAGCTCTAAGCAAATTAGTAAGTACTTCCCTTAGTCTGAACAAGGTACAATTATTAGGATTACCGTAGATTACTGATTGAAGGTATTGGTCCTGATGATTAAGATGGTACCATCTTAATCTAGCCAAGTTTAGTTTCTCGGCTAGATCAAATTGTACGATATTTAAAAGTCTTCTTATGGGTGTCATACTGTAAATGTGATTTGCATTATGTTTGAAGATATTCTGTTGATAGATTTGATATTAGCTTCTCCATCAGTAAAGTTCATGGCAAAGTTTACCAGAGCATCTGCAGCACCATTAGAAGTATCGGGAGTTTGAAATAAGAAAGAGTATATTGCAAATCCGTCCTGTTTAGATATCATTGCAGATAATGCTAAGCATTGGTTTTCAACGTAGGCATTAACTAATAGATTCATTAGATTGTTGCTGTAATCTAGGATTTCCTCTAAGTCTAAGGAAAATAATTCTTGGATTTGAAGACCTAGGTTAGTAACTAACTTGTCTAGATGTTGTGTGGTTTGGAAGGTTTCATTATTTTTCATAATTGACTAATTTAAAATGTTATTAATTATTTTCTCTATGCAAATATAAGCACTTTAAATTATATATGCAAATTCTGGAATACTAAGCTGAGGATATGTGTAAACGCTAAGAAAGGCAGATAGTTAGTCTGCCTTTCGAATTTATACTTTGTATCGGATTAAATTCCATTTATCGTTTACTAGCCTGAATATCCAGAGATAATGGTTAGTGAACTCTAATAGCTTACTGTATTCAGAGGTTTCAAATACCAAGAGATCTGAGTTCTTTTCTAGGATATTGAAATGGATAGTTTTATTAGTACCCTTTCGAAGGATTTCTCTAAGATCATTCTTTAGAGTATCATCCGAAATGAACATATTATATCGTTCTCCCATATAATCCAGATATTTATCCCTGATATCTGGATATATTCTAGACTGACTTACGTTAAACTGTTTCGTTTTCATCTTGATTTTCTTGATTTATGTTACGTTCGATAATGTTTTGAATACATATTCTTCGGCCCTCTTCTTCTGTCTGGTCCAAAATATAGGTAAGAGAATGATTAAGGAATAACATATCTGTATCGTAATTCCTCTTGAATACCAGCAATTCGAATTCCTTTAACCAATTATGCTGCATCAGCTCTAGTATCTCCTCTAAACTGACATGGTCCGTATCCATATATCCTTGGCATTTATACCAGATATCTGTAAAGACTCCAGTAATATATTCTGGTATCTTGAATCTATCAGATACTTCATGGGCTGGAACTAAATCCTTAGCAGCTTGGTATTTTTCTTTGGTTATTACCATGTCTGATTTACCTGATAGCTTTCTACTGAGGTTAACTATAAGTGGTACCTTGTAATATAGTAGGTAAGGTTCTTTGTCATATACCCAATATCTGTTTTTGTATTCCTGATAGATTAGTACATAAGGCTTATCTGAATACATGCCAAATAGTCTCATATAGGCAGATAGGTAATTCTCTAGGTCTTTAGCACATTGTATATTCTGGTTGAATACTACCTTAGTATCTTCTAGGTAGATTAGATTCAGGGAATAACTTAACTCTGGTTCCCATTTACGAAATCTGTTGAATAGGTTTTTGATGTTCATAATGTCTAATATGTAAAATTAATGAATACTGTTCTGGTTCCTTTGAAGAAAGCTTCATGATTGTAGTCTTCGTATTTATGGCAAGCATAAGTTTTAGAAGACCTATCATAATGATCTCTTACCCATACTGGACTGGATTCAGAATCTTTTAATCTGAATAGTGTACCTGGTTTAAGCTGTTTTAATGTGGTTTCATCTATAATCTTATTATTTATTTTGATGCAAATTTAAGAATAATAAATTAATTATGCAATAAACCTCGATTACCTGTTGAGGAATTGTTCGGCTATTGAGGTAGGCTCTTTTTCTTCATATTGCTCCTCATCTAAATAGATATCCATTTCTGGGTCTGGATCCTCGGGATCTATGTTAGCCTCTATCTCTCTTCTCAATTCATGATGTTCTCTTGAAGTCACATGATTAAAGGTATTCCGGTAGACGATGGGGATGCGTTCCATTAGATAGTA
>OGYC01000249.1_pt1 | contig 62175 bp, 49 predicted proteins | sample 1576461 | NCBI WGS metagenome assembly OGYC01 (sample SAMEA3541569, study PRJEB24748) | human gut metagenome | biome: human gut; feature: human-associated habitat; material: faeces | place: China | collected 2012 | reverse complement strand
CAGTATTATGGATTTATTTTCCAGAAAAATCATAGCCTGGACACTTTCAGAAACATTGGAAGTATCCTGCGTGATTGATACGATAAACAAAGCCAAAGCTCGCCGAAATATCGACCAGCCATTAATCATTCACTCAGATCGCGGCAGTCAGTATGTTGCAACGGAATATAAAAAAGCAACAGAAAATATGCAGCGTAGTTACTCAAAGAAAGCGTTTCCGTGGGATAATGCATGCATTGAATCCTTCCATTCAATTATCAAACGTGAATGGCTCAACCGCTTTAAAATTCGCGATTACAAGCAGGCATACCGTTTGATTTTCGAATATCTGGAAGCTTTCTACAATACGAAACGAATTCATAGCCATTGTAACTATATGTCACCAAATGAATTCGAACGAGTATATGAAAGAACACACACTGAGGCTGAGCTTCTGGCGGGTTAAAATGGGGAAAAATTTCTCGTTTTAACTTGTACTAAATCTTGACATAGGATCAAAATTCCTTCCATGAAAATACTAATCCCATATTAGTATAACAATCCAAAATATAATACCATAGAGAGAATGCCACTAATGGAATCAGTATTTTAGGAATTTTTTTCGTCTAGATTCTATATATGGATTCATTTTCTCTTCCCAACATCAGAGCTCCCGATATTGCAAGAAACATTGGAACTGAAAACTTACAAAATATAGATACAAACAAATATACCCAATATAGTATCTCTGTACTCTTATATGCAGAGAAAAGGAAAAATCCATTTGCGCCGGTATGATTGAAAATGACAAAAAATATTGATAAAATTCGTAATACTTCCAAATATAGAATTTTGCTTTTCTCAGCTTTCATTTGTAACCTTTATCCTTTATTTTACACAAAAACTTTATTTGAACATTTATACAATAAAATACAAAACTCAGAATAACAATAAGCAGCCACTAATTGGTAAAAACTATACCTTTTTCTGTATTCTATTAATCCAATCATCTTTTATCAGTTTCAAACACTTCCTGCACAAATCCAAACAAACTGTCTGTCATATAATCCTGCCCACAATCTTCTTCTCCGATCAGAACCGTCTTACAGCCTGCCGCCTTGCCAGCCAGGATATCGCTTTCACTGTCCCCGACCATATAAGAATTCTGCAGATCAATATTGAAGTCCTTCGCAGCGCGTAAAAGCATGCCCGGTTTGGGCTTTCTGCAGTCACAATCAATTTTCAGTTCTGGAATTTCTCCCTCATACCCTTTATGCGGATGATGCGGGCAGATATAAATACCATCCAGATATGCTCCTTCCAGCCCGAGCAGTGTCTCCATTTTATTATGAATTTCATCCAGTTGCTCGTAAGTAACCTCTCCTCTTGCTATTACCGGCTGGTTGGTTACAACAATACACAGATATCCTGATTCATTTATTTTTTTAATTGCATCTGTGACACCGTCCAGCAGCTCAAACTGTTCAATATCTCGCAGAAAACCGACATATTTGTTTATTGTCCCGTCTCGATCCAAAAAGATTGCCTTCTGCTTATTTTTCAAATTCTTAGCAGTCACCCGTCCTGCCATATAGTCCTTTTCCACTGCATAAAAACGCTCAGGGGTTCCCATATCTTTCACGTATTCAGGCGAGTCATAACAAAACATCCTACCACTGCCAGCCAACGGTTTTAAAAGCATTCTGTCCAGATCAACTTTACAGATTTTTCCGGTATCAGGATCCTCTGTTCCAATCCGTTCTGCGTCAACAGACACCGTATCCAGTATCTGAGGACTGATCACATGCAGCCCTGCATTTACTCTGTTTTTATAATACGCCGGTCGTTTATCTTCTTTTGTCAGCCAAGCCTGCACTGCCAGATTCTGATCAGCAATAAGCAATCCGCTGTCATAAGGATGTGAGTTCGGATGTGTAAACAATGTAACAAGTGCATTTTTTTCTTTATGGAATGAAACCATTCTGTTAAAATCGACATCAAATATCGCATCAGCATTTAAAAGCAAAAAATCATCTGTCAAACGATCCCTTAACTTAAATAATGCACCGGCATTACCCAGTGGTGTCTCCTCCGTATAATATTCAATATTGACACCCCATTTGTCACCATTTCCAAAGTAGTTTTTGATCACATCTCCCAGATGGCTTACCGTAATGATAATATCCGTAAATCCCTGTTCTTTTAAAGAGCATAATTCTCTCTCAAGTACAGGAACTCCGTCAATTGGAATCATCGGCTTTGGTATATCTGATGCAATTGACTGGATTCTTGTTCCTTTTCCGCCCGCCATAATCACTGTTTTCATTGTCTGTTCTCTCCTCCTATTTATCAACGGTTCTATCATCAAACCAGCTTTTTCAATCCCCATAACTTACTCATAACCATTGTTATAAAGTATGAAATGCACAATACCAGAAAACACATAAGTATAACAGCCACCATTGCATTCATTCCATTGCCTCTCATATACATGAACAATTTCGTATAGATATTAGTTCGCATCAATAGAACATGGATTAAATATATACCAAATGTACTCTTACCAACGGAAAGGACAACCGACTGTACTCTCTGTCCCCAGTTTACTTTTTCTGAGCAATATCTCACTGTCATCCAGATTGCTATTGCATTAACAATGGCAAATCTATTATGGAATATTTCGCCCTTCCATTCATTCGTCTGTATGCCCCAACGAATCGTTAATATCTCTTCAGCTATTAATGCAAGCAAATTTATAATCCAGATTATCGGCATTACCTTTTTAATCCTGGCATGATCCCACATGGTATATAAATAATAACCAACGCAAGGACACAACACAATATTGGTTCCAATCCATGTTACTTTCATATTTCCATTTAAAGTATATCCCAATACATACTCAAAACAGGGAATAATACCATTGAATGCAACTGCCAGTATTATCATGTATGCAAACAATTTATCATCTAAATTCTGTGCCAATCTGCGTAAGATTGGTAATGAAATCAAAAACGCCAGATAAAGATATAAATACCATAAATGCGCACTTATATTACCAGCTATAAGCTTTACCACATAATCTCTCCATGAGAATGCACATTCTCCCAGATAAACCGATTGTAAATAATATACGAATGAGTAGACAACCAATACTGTCACTATTCGAAAAATACGCTGTCTATTTTTCTTTACCGGCTCATCTGTTCTCCCCAGAAGAACAGCTCCTGAAATCGCCATAAACAAAGGAACTGCGAATTTACAAAACAATGACAGAAATAAGTATATATAAAAAAACAGTGTATCAGGTGTCCTCTGTGTAAATAACCAGTATCCATTTAATCCTGTATGATTAAAGATTACAAAACAGATCGCAATAATCCTTAATATTTCCAAATATACTTCTTTTTTTGTATTCACCTCAAAACAATCCACTCTATAAATTCTCTTACAGCACCGTCTCCACCATTTTTACGGCTCACAAAGTCTGCTATTGCCGTTACCTCTTTAGCAGCATCTGCCGGGCAACCTATCAGTCCTCCTGCATTATGTACCGGCTTCATACATGGCAGATCATTCAGATCGTCCCCTATATAGGCAACCGTATCATATCCTTCCCCATCTAATATTTCATCCAGCTTTTCTATTTTATTTGCTACACCTTGATACAGTTCCTTAATACCAATCTCTTTACATCTGTTTTCCAGAATTCTTGATTTTCTTCCCGTAATAATGATCGGCCTGATACCTGCCGGGATTAAGATATCATGGATACCACAGCCATCTTTAATGCAAAACGCCTTGCACAGTTCCCCGTCATTCCCCATATATATCTTCCCATCAGTTAATGTTCCATCAACATCCATAATAAAAAACTTTATTTTAGTATGCATATTTATATCCCTTCCTTCTTTTAAAAATTCAGGCATCTTGACCTGAATCAAGCTGCCTGAGTTCATTTCTGTTTTTAATTAATTATTTCTCACTATATTTTTTTCAAACATACTCGGCGTTATCATATGGATTTCGCACTTTCCCTCCAGCGTTTCTGAAATTCCGGTAAGCATTTCACCGATTTCCGCGTTTAACTGCACAAATTCATCGATATGTCTGTCATTCTGATAAGATCCGTCAATATAGTTGTTCTTTTTCTCTGTATCAAATCCATCAAATCCGGCAATAGCAATACTGTTCACTTCTATTCTCTTTAACAGGTTCAATAGCATAATTGTAGAATTTTCAAAATATTTATACCCACGGTTGATCAGGCTGTGATAATTGACAACAATATCTTCCCCATCGCTGTGCACATTGGAACTTACAATAACCTTTCTTCCCTGTCTCTGTTCCTTCAGCATGGCATATCTCTTCTGATTTCCGAAGAACGCATAGGAATCCTTGTTCTTGTCTACAAAATTAACACTTATAACAAAAGGATCATGCTCTGTTATATAATCAGAAATCTCTTTCGCATATTCATTTAAGGAATTACCCGGAACAAGTACAAGAACTTCTCTGTCACCTATTAATTTTCTAAGATATTGTATTGTTTCATAATCATCAGTCTTGTCAGCAATATATTCAATATATAACTTTTGAATATTATCGTAGTCATAACGCTGTCTTTTATCCGGATCGATCATGGAAAGAATTTTTCCAATGTCCTTTGTATCCAAGCGGAATTTCTGTGTCAGATAGATGATATTATTTGGATGAGACTTATATATTCCTGCCATAAGTGCGGCTGTCGAGAATCCCCACTTATGCTTTAGCGAATATTGATAAATAAAATCATCTATCATATCAAACAGGTCATCTACTTCATAATCATATTGCAATTTTCTCACAAGATAGTCTACCAGTAATTCAGTATTTAAATTGCCTGCTACCTTTCCCATGCCATTTAACGTACCATCAATAATAATCTGTCTGGATCCTCTGCTAAGCTTTATGACTTCCTGTGCAAATGCAAACGATAACTGATAATTATTATGAGAATGGAAGTTAATGCAAATATCCTTTTTCATATTATTATCGATCAGGCCGTAAATCCGGTCAACATCATCCATATACATTGCACCATACGTATCTACAATACCAAAGCTATATGGATGCACATCATTCACCATGCTCACAAGTTCCAGAATCTCCAGATCAGAATAATTCAAAGAGTTAACGCCTTGAATAAACAGCTTATAACCTTTCTCTTTGATAATACTCATGCACCTTAAGATATCGTCTTTGTGCTCAGCATAATTTTTCTTTGTAAATCCAAAACGAATACCGTCTATAGATCGTCCATCATATGCTTTCAATGATGAGAAATCAAACATTCCATAATCAATAAAAGCAACATACATTGTATTTTTCTTATCCTTATCGATAAATGGGATCATTTGATCTACATCTGTAAAGAATGTGCTGTCTCCGGTATATGTCACATCATGATAATCTCTCAGGAAACCAATCTCTACAATATCTATTTTCGCATTTGCCAACCGATGAGATAGTTGTCTGATCTCCTGATCCGGAAAAGCACAATTTATAATTCTGCCACCATCTCTCAACGTACAATCCAAAACACGTACATTCTTCACCTGATTACCTCCTTAAGCATTCTACTTCTGCGCCTTTTTATACATAGCAACTGCTTTTGCAAATTCAAAATCTTCCGCAGTATCTATATCTACAGCTTCAAATTGATCAATTTCATAAATATACGGCTTATTACCGATTCTTTGTCCCAGCTCAGTAAATACTTCTTTTCTGAATATAAAGAAAGCACCGGTCTCCATATAGATTGGTTCCAGATCCTGTGTCCTTACGATATTTTTCATATCATAATTAAACGGTTTTCCGTTCATCCACATATAATCCTGTAACACCACTGCTGAAAAGGCTGAGTCATATTCTCCAGATATTACCTTATCCAGTGCATTTTTGATTGATTCCGGTTTTGTAAATGGCTGCGTTACATGAGTCAGCACATAGATATCTGCATCTACATCTTTTACAAAACGATCGATAATTTCAAGTCCTTTAACTTGAAAGCCATCCAGATAAGGATCTCTTTTCAGGAAACGCAGCCCCTTATCTTCATAAGGTGCTATATAAGGCTTGATGGCTTCATCGCTGCAATATACATATTTTTCATCAATCGTATCTACCTGACTGATGGTTTCAAAAATATAATCGCACGTTGGTCTGCCTGCCAGTTCCATCGTATTCTTTCCTGGCAATCTCTGGTTATTTAATTTAATTGGAATAAATGATACAACTTTCATTTTCTATCTCTCCTTCTTTTTTGTTGTTACCAAAAACGGTAAATATTTGTCTATAAAATATGCTAAGGCATATGATATGCCAAAGCTTATTACCATGAATAGTATCCAATAGTTTATATGGAAATGATTTAAAACCATGTTTAAAATTTGATATACATAAATATGTACAATCATTAACAACAGACTTAATTTTCCTGTCCTTGCCAAGAATTCACATGCAAATTTTTCTGTCACACACTCTATCATAATAAAAATACCAACAGACATGAAAAGCGCACTGATAATAAACACAAGGTACAAGCCATAATTCATATTTAACATATCCACTCTAAGCATGGCAAATCCCTGCTTCTTCATAAATAAATAATTTGTAATTCCCAATATTGTGCCAACACCAAATAGAGCCAGCCCCTTCTCCACCGAAGCTCGTTGCTGTAATTGCTCTTTTTTCCTCCATACATAACCTTCTATATAAAAAACAGCACCTACAAAAGCAACATCCAAACACCATGGCAACCTGATCTTGCTGTGCCCAACAAGGAATGTACTGATGGCACCACATATAAGCAGGATGACTTCTGCAACCAATAATCTCTTTCTGTTTTCTTTTGCAATCATTATGGCTGCATTGCTCAGAACGGACACACAAAAAAGTGCCACTAAAAACCATAGTGTTCCAATATAATCGCTATTATTTTCCCATATATAATTGCCATACAGCAATGCTATCAGTCTTTTTCCTAATTTTTCTACTCCTCTGATGCCCCGCATCCATTCAAAGCATGTGTTATAAAGAATAATCAATATACCAAAAGTTACATAGGGATATAATAGACGCTTTGCCTTCTTCTTTAATACCGTCTTCATCTCTATTTCATTCATACGATCCAAATATCCGCTGATGAAAAAGAAAAGCGGCATATGAAACATATAAATAAAAACAGTTACATATTCGTTAACACTTCTGTGCCCTATAAGTACTAAAATAATCGCTATTCCCTTTAATACATCTATATATTGAAGTCTACTGTTGCCTTTTACATCCATTTTCTCTTTACTCCTATTTCCCCTGACTATGCTTTGTAAACAACATCAGATATACAGAATGTATAAATTTATGAATTATAGCATAGTTCAACACGATTATGATAAAGAATATAATCAATTCTGCCGGCCAAAGCTTCGTGTATATTTCAAGCAGGGATTGTATACACAAAAGGATCCACATCAACATTATTTTATATTCCTTTTCAATCTTTATTCCGGCTCCTACCGCCCTTTTGCGCACATAATAAATAACAAATGCAGAAACTGCAGTTGCAATTGTTGCTCCCTGTACACCAATCCATATGATCAGGACAATATTCAGAATAATATTTATAACCGCACCATATATAGCAGATCTTGCCATTGCCTTGGAATCTTTTTTAGCAGAAAGAATTGGTCCCAAAAGACCGGAAGCAGTATTAAACACAGCACTTACAATCAGAAAAGGAGCATATTGCCATGCCACGTAAAAATCCTTGGCATACAGTATACTTGCCAGTGGTTTTGATAAAAATACAAGTGCAGAACATCCTAAACACATTATCATATTAATAAAGGTAAATGATTCTGCATAGAATTCTCCCGATTGTTTTTCTCCATATTCCTTGATAGCAGAAATCTGCCACGCCTGACCAAACATACCTACAAAAACGTTCAAAATACTCGGTATTTTATATGCAACAGATAATATACCATTTGCCCCTATTCCCACTAAATAAGAAACCGCATAACGATCGGAAGCACTGTTAATCCACCATCCTATAGTCGAAAATATAAGAGGGAAACAATATTGCAGCATTTCCTTCCCGAGTTCCTTATCCAGTTTCATATCCTTAATAAACCGCAAAAAATGCAATTTTATAAAGAAATACAAAGCAGGAATTGCCTGTGCCAAAATATTAGCAAGCATAAATCCCTTTAACTGCCAATGGAAAACCAGCAAAAACAGTATGTTTCCTCCCAGCATCACAACCGTTCCTATAATTCCGGCAACTGCCATGCTGCTAACCTTTTCCAGTCCTTTAGCCAGTTGGATAAAATATTGATTCATTACGTAGGATACATAATACAAAAGTATCATGATTTCCAACCCATGAATACTTTCAAAAATACGTAGGAAGTGACATGGAATCAGTCCCATTGCAATAACCAGAACACTAATTCCTACATAGCGAATGCCAATATATGCCACTTGTTTTTTATCAACATCTTTATCCATTGTAAAACGCATTACCGCGTCCACAATATTTAACGTAAGCAATGGATAAAGCAGTGAAACCGTAGATACAATCAAATCATAAATACCGTATTCTTCTGTACTTAAAACACTTGTATAGAGCGGAACCAGTAAAAACACCAATACTTTAGATGCAAAATTGCTGATTGTTAATAAGCCCGTGTTTTTTAATAAATATTTATAACGTTGATTCACAAAGCTACACTCTCTTTCTTGTAAGCACTTACTTAATTTCCAGCATTTCATCAAACGACTTGACAATCGTAACTTGCCGCATCTGACCCTTTTTTTGAAAAGCTGCTACAACATCACCAACATGCTGGGTAAAAGCGCACAATTCCGGTATATTCTGATATGCAGTGAGCGGATAAAACAAAATAACCTTTGACGGCTTGTCAACTATTGAATTAACCGATAATACGCTTCCTGATGTTGCTGCCACAAAAATACAGTCGCTCATATCATTGTTTAGCTGAATTGCCTCAAATGGTGCAGATGAATTGGTATCTACAGCAATCCCTTTTTCTTCAAAAATGTGTATCGTACTTCTGGGATGCTTTTTAACCAGGATATTATCTTTACCAACCTTCTCGGCCAGTTGCATTAATATTTCTGTTTCTCCAATGCCTCTGCCCTCTGTTTCATAAATAGATTCAAAAAATATATATTTATATTTTTTATAATCCACATCTCTATTGATCCGGAATATATCTGCCAGAATTGTCTGCATACGATTATCCGATGTAGAAATTTGTGGTATTTGAACCGTATTTAATCTTCCTGCATACATTTCCGGATATACACAGTAAAATTTATGATAGTTGTCTAAAATGGCACTCTTTCCAATACATCTTCTCAGAAATCTGATCCATTTAAATTTCAAGGAATCATAAAAAATATTTTCATAGGATAATATGCCCTCCTCATAAGAGGAAAACACAAGTTTATGATTATATTCTGCCAAAATAGAATAAATTCCGTAAGTATCTATTTCCAGATTATAAAACAACATTTCATCAAAATATTTATTTTCTATATCTTTTAAATAAAATGAATATCTGTTCTTTTTTCCATATATTATTTGAAAAAATTCTTTCAGCTTTTCTTGTTGGGAACGATTATGTATCATTCCCTTTGATTCAACGAATACACAATTTTGAAAAACAGCTCTTCTCTGTAATCTCTCACAAACAGTGTCTGCATGCCCTGAATGGTTTGAAATTGCCAAAGTAACATCATCTTCGCTGAAAATTGTCAACTTCATTTGAATAGCCAAAATAATCTGATAATGAGTATTCGCAAATATTAAAATTCGACGCATCTGATTCTCCCACAAATTCACTGAAATAAATATTCTTTTTTATCCCTTAGCCTTTTATCCTTAAAAGCTTCTGAAAAGCAGACCAAATACTCTGCTTCTATCAAAACCAACAATCTGCTCCACATAATTGCAGTAAAAACAAAAATCATTATAATGATCAACAATTTTATATTTTCCATACGAATGCAATATTTAATCAAATAGCTATATACAAACAGAATCACTATCAGTGCTACAATTCCCCATGCAATCAATAAATTAATATAATTATTATCTATCCCGAAATACGTTTCCGGATCAGTACTTGTTTCATATTCCGGATTAGCAAATAATCCTATGCCAAAATCATTAAATCCTATGGCCTGATAAAGGAATCGATAATGTAAAACAGCATTCAATCTGACGAAAAAGCTATTGCCACGCATATATAGGAATGTTGCCATAATACTAAATCCGGCAAGTATCTCCGGAACCCACATAAGCCATTTTAATTTATTCCATTTTTTGATATGAACAAATTGTGTTGCATACAAACAAAGCAGCCCTAAAGCCGTAAGCATACTTGACGATGAAGTATCCGTTACCTCTCCAATTGCAAACGCCATTACTATCATAGCACCTATTTTCCATATATATACCCTTTTTTGCGTCAGGTACAAATACATAAAACACAATGCTAAAAACTGGAATGGGAGAATTGACCAGACATTATATCCCAGACCATATCTGACTCTCGTCTCATTTAAGATAAAAACATCGTTCTTCACAATACCGAGGCAAGTTAGATATCCAGTCAATAGCGTCATTATCAGAACAATACCAAAAATATATTTCATTAAAGCTCTTTTTTCAAGATTTCTACAGCTCCAGATAATGATAAACAGATAAAACAGCTCATGATTTCCTGTCGGGATAGAATCTACTAACAACAGCAATCCAATAATTACTGTTAATATCCATTGTTTCGGGTTCATTTTTCGATCAAAAATAATATTTGCCAATGCAATTAAGGTTCCCAACATCATGGTCTTATTTAAAAGATTTTGATTGATCGGTAAATTTACCCTCTTCAAGAACAATGCTACACTATACAAAAATATTGCAATATAAATCAGAAGTTCTCTTCTTTTCAGCCACAATCTATGGTCCTTCATGATTACCCCTTTGTATTATTCTAATAAAACGGCAGATATGCCCCACTAAATTCATACTTCAAATTCTGATTTCTCGTTCCTATCTTTTTGGCAGGTACTCCTCCATAAACACCATAAGGCTCCAGATTTTTAACAGCCAGTCCCCCGGAAGCCAAAACCGCTCCTTCCCCAACAACCACCTTTGGTAAAACTGTTGTTCTGGAACTTAGCCATGCTCTGTCCGCAACAATTACTTTTCCCCCACTATTTCTGCTTTCAAACCATGGATCATTTATATCATGCTGCTCTGTATATATATATACGGCCGTGCTCATATTCACATTTTTCCCGATCACGATTCCATTGCGTCCATCCAAAGAACAGGCATCTCCTATTACTGTTCCAGCCCCAATTGAAATATTCCATGGTGCCCGGATCATAAAACCTCCGTATATAACAACATTTTTCTCAATGTGCATCTGGTATACATGTTTTAACATAAATATACGATACTTTTGAGACGGAACTCTTCCCAGTCTTGATACACTGTACATGATATATCCGTTTAACAACTGTTTCAATTTCCAGGAAAAACTCTTATTGGTATTACTCAGTATTGTTTCATCCATATTTCCGTCATCATTCTGCTGTTGAACCAGTCTTTTTGCATCTTTTCGCTTCTTCGCTCTGCAATATATAATGCAAATAACGATATGCATGCAATACAAGATAAACAAAAGACATACTAACCCAATTAATAATTTCATATCTCGCCTTCCATTTCTGTTAAAAGGTTTTCACAGATACTATACCATGACAGATGTTCCCTTGCATATGTCGCTATTTCTTCTGCCTCTTGCTCTGCTGTATTTCTTTCAGTTTCACGAATCAGGGCTTCCTTTAAAGATTCCACATCGGCCGCTTTTACCACTTCTCCATATGCCAGATTCCCGGTCAGTTCCTCAATCGGTGGTATAGTGTCTGACAAAATCATCCTGCATCCATTATGCAAAGCCTCCGGCCCCACCAGTGGAAACGCCTCCCACCGGGACGGTAATACAAATACCCTTGCCTTACGATACTCCCTATACAAGGCCTCTCTTTCGTAAATAGGACCGGTAAATATGATCCGTTCCTTGATCTCCGGATATCTGTTATAGAAATCTTCTAACCATGTTTGAAAATCCTGCGCCACAGATCCTACCAGCTTCAATGTCCAATCATGCGAATTTGCAGACTGCGCAAAAGCCTCCAGTAAAATATCTGTAGCTTTTTCAGGCGTTCCCAAACGACCTACCGTAATAAACTGCTTTTCCCTGTTCACCTGTGGTATCGTTTCACCTTCATTGATATAACCATTCGGTACAACTCTGATATTCTGTTTTGTAAATTCTGCTGTAAGCTTCTTAATTTTCTTAGACTCTACAGATACAATGTCCGATACAGCAGCGGTTTTTTCAAATATATTTCGTTCTTTTTCACTGTTTTGGTACATTTCACAACCGGCATAGCTCAGATCCAGCTTTAAGTACACTTTCCCTTTTGGATTCAACAGTTTGTACAATTTTATCCAATAATAACAGTGCCTTCCCCCATGATATACATTCAGCCAGTCAATTTTTCTCGCATGCGTCAGTAAATACAATAATCCTGTAAGAGTCTGATTCCCACATAACATTTTTTTCTGTTCATAGTGTAATTCGGGCATTTTTTTCAGATCAGCCTCTTCTTTCGTTGCATAACAACAGATCATTGTTGCCTCAGCCTTGCCCATTTTGGCAAGAGTATAAGGGATCTGACCCACATCCTTATAAAATTCTACCGCAGACCCTCTGGGATATAATGTACAAAATCTAATCTTTTTCATTTTTCTAATTTCTCTACAATCCTATTTACAAATTTACATAGATATTTATATATTTTATTTTGAACAATCCATGAAACCCCTATAACAATTGCAATCGTTACTGTTACCACCAAACAACAAGCCCCTGCATAAGACATTCCATTTATTTTTAACAGTCCAAGCAGGAAAGCACAGGATACTGATACTACGACCGGCCAGTGTACCGCAAAAATTGCAAATGATACATCTCCCAGCCATAAAAATACACGATTCTCCAAGAATCTTCTTATCCCTGATACACTCTCTATCGCAATAACGATAAAACTCCATCCTATTGCCCAGTATAAATAATGTGTTATCGGCAAAGTCACTATCCAGCTATAAATACCATTGCCGGGCGAACCCTTTGGAACCGAAGCCAAATATACACCAGCTATCATGCATATAATCCCCATCGGTACCGGCAATCGTTTGCCAGATGATAACGGATTATAAAATACATCACATAACAACATCCCCAATAACATAATCCCAACGTAGAAATTTTCATACTGTAGTCTGCCACTCATATAGCTCAAACAGATTAAAATACCATATATGATATAACGGACTTTTAATTTCGAACAGAATTTATTGATGATCAGCAAAACAAAACTGTTTATCCAGATAAATTTAATAGTACCTAATGGTGCATTATAAAGACTTCTGTCCAGGAAACTTCCAATCATCCCATCATATATGGGACCGTTTTTTTCTATTAGCTTTCCTGGTTCAAAATTATTAAACCACTCTGTGTAATTTTTAGCATATGTAATATCAATCGCTTTCAAAGAATACACCAGACCAGCTTTCATAACAAGCCATCCCAGCACACAGCCTATTACCACCATGGGCATGAGTCTCAAATATCTTTTCCACCAATTCACCAGTACATTTCCTTGGTCTGTTTTAAATGCACTAAGAGGAACAAGAAATCCGCTCAATAGCAAAAAGCACATAAGAGCCGACGGCGCATTAAAGAACAAATTAAGAGGTGTCTTAAACAAGGACTCTTCTGTAGCCGTATGCATCGGATAAGTTTCTCCAAAATAAACATACGGCATCAATAATGATATCATATGTCCTGTAAAAACAATCAGACAACATATCCCTTTCAAGCTGTTTATATATTTTAGCTTCAATATCTTATCCTCATCACTCCTGCGCAGTCTTTATAACTCTGGCAGGACTTCCTACCGCTGTTGCATAGTCTGGAATATCTTTTGTCACTACTGTATTTGCTCCAATGACACAATGTTTTCCTATTGTGACTCCGGAAAGAATCATACAGTCCTTCCCTATAAAAGTCCCCTCTCCAATTTGCACCGGTTTTGTACAAATTCCCTGTTCCAGTACCGGCTTTGTCTTATCTGCTGTCATATGATTCAGATCTGTAATAAAAACACCGGCACTGATCAATACATTGTCTTCTATTTTTATAGAATCTGCACATGCCACATGAAAATCCTGTCCGATCATAACACGATTTCCGATTTCCAATTTCGGCTCATACGGAACTCCATTCCATTCATCCAGCACTTCAATTCTGGCATGATGCCAGATTCCTGATTGATCACCTATCGAAATATATCTGGTTCCTGATAAAAAAATAGGTTTTAAAATATATGATTTATGTCCAATTCTGCAAAACTGTTTTCGATGGATAATATAAAACAAATTTCTACATATCGAAAGCTTTCGCTCATATTTATTCATATTTAGAAATTTACTTATCTTACTCATAAATTATCACATCTTCCCATTCTGCCGTGCTTATAATCCATCCATGCTTTATAAATATATTTATCATTTTTCTTGTACACTGGTGATAGAATAAATTTTGCCAGAAGCTTTGTATAGGTGAAAATTCTTGCAGGGAACTGCAATCTTTCTTTATATTTATTCATAAAATAAAATTTATTTCTGAAATTGTAATATACATAAACTTTTGAATCCATTCCTCCGCCTGAACTACTTACTTTATGCCACATAAAAGCAGATGGAACATACAATATTTTATATCCATTTTCATTTAATCGCACACATAAGTCTGTATCATCAAAATACATGAAAACGGTTTCATCAATATATCCTATTTTTTCAAACACATTTCTGTGAAGCAACATACAACATGTCGGAGAATAGCCTACAATTTTTTCTTCATCATATTGCCCCTTATCTGTTTCAAAGTTTCCAATATGACCGGATTCTCCCCGATTCCAATACATTTCTCCGCCTGCATACCATAACATATCATGCGGTTCATAGTAGTAAATTTTAGGAACCGTAATTGTATTTTTATCCGCCTTTTCCATGAGCCGCTGTAATGTGTTTTTGTCAAGTTCAATATCATTATTGATCAGCAGAACATAGTCAACACCCAGCGCATCCAAGGCATAACGTATCCCAATATTGTTTCCCTTTGCTACTCCTACATTTTCACTTTGCAGAAGGAAATGAATCTGCGGATATTCCTTTCTCGCAAGCTCTACAGAATTATCTTTTGATGCGCTATCCACAATAATCACTTCAAAATTTGTATAAGATGACGCATATATAGATCTTAAGGCATCATTTTGATAATTTGCCCCATTATAATTTACTATAACAATTCCCATTTTGCCTTCTGCCATAATGATATCCTCTTACCTCTACTCTATTTATTGTGATATTTGGTCATAATCTGGCTGATTTTATCACTCGATCCCCAAACCGCCTTTGAATCATATGGTCTGTCCGGAAATGCACCGTATTCCAGCTTTATATCATAACCATTTTCCTGAATAAATCTCTCTACCCGGTCGCATAACCGCTCCGGTCTGCCAGAACAAATATTTATAATTCCATCAATTTCATCCTGCTGAACCGCTGCTGCCACCTGTTCACAGAATTGCTCATAATTAATAAAGTCAAACTGATTCTGTCCCATTGTAAATGGAAATGTCTTTTTATGCTCCATTGCTGCTGCTGCCAATTTGGAGAATATAGAACTTCCTCTTGCAACATTTCCAACAATATAATAACCGCGTAACCACTGAAATTGTACATGATTCTGCTTTGCATACAACTGTGTTGCATTTCTTAATGCATCTTTTGCAATACCATAATTACTCTGTGGCCAGCAGGGAGTATGCTCCGTAATACAGCCCTCGAAAAAACCAATCTCATGCATGCTTCCCATAACTGCAATCTTCTTTATACCGCTCTGCAGCATATTCTGTATAAAGTTGATATGCTTTGGCAAGTCCTCAAAATGTCTGCTGGAGTTATGAACAAAACCATCTCTCCATGCCATATGCAATACAACATCCGGTCTGTCAAAATATGTGTATGGATCATCTAACTGAAATAAATCTGCCTGTATAAATCTTGCTTTTTTATTTACATTATCTCCACAGAAGTCAGTTGCAATCACTTCTACACCATCCGCTATTAACCGATCTACAACTCCTGTCCCTAAATACCCATTTGCACCTGTTACTAGAATTTTCATATCTCTACCTCTATCTACTACTTTACATTGATGTGATAATCTGCTAAAAACGTCTTTGCAATTTTATTCCAGTTAAAGTTTTCTGACAGTTTTATATTATCTTCATGAATTTGTTGTCTCTCCTGTAAATTCATGTTGCCATATAAATCAACCGCTTTTAAGAACTCCTCATCTCCAGCATTCATTGATACGCCTGTATGCCCCTGAAACATTTTTCTGGCTTCCTGATCTCCCTGCGATGTAACGATCGGAATTCCATGGGATAAATATGCCAGAAAACTGCCTCTTCTTAAAGTCAATCCATCTTCATACAATAATGTGGCAATAGCTGTGTGCTGAATTTCTTCAGATACACGTTCATCAGAAATATAGCCTGTTACCTCAACAATATTGCGCAGTCCATACTGGTCGATCCAGTCCCATACCTGCTTATGATAATCAGAAAAATGATTGCTTGGTTCCGTACCGATATCTCCTATAATTTTGAAGCGATATCTATCTTTTATATCTGCATCATGAATTGCTTTCCACAAACTTAACATATGCTCTATACCCTTGCCCGGGTATACTGAGCCAAAATATGAAATAACCTTTTTGTCTGAATCCACCAGTTCATCTGAAACAACTTCTATATTGGTTCCAATTATCGTTTCCTTCACATTTCCATGTGCCAGCTTTGAGGTGACTTCTCTGTCTTTCTGTGCCGGTACATATACAGAATCCGCAAACCATAAAATAGGTAAAATTGCCAGTTTGCGTAAAAATCTTGCCCGTGTAAACTCATGTAGCCTGACGTTACAGGATATATTTTTTTGATTCTTTTTATTATATTTTTTTACCAGAAGTGGAATAAAACTTGCTAAAAACGTTTTGCCATACAGATCTCCCGGATATTCCATATGGATCGCATCAATCGGATATTTGTCTAAAAGATGATAAAAACGTTTTTTGTTTGCGGCTGACATTTTCCAGTTATCCATAAGTTCATAATCTACAAGAGAAGATTCCTGTATGTGTTCTGTGATAACAGGTGTATTTGTTGTCAGCAAAACAAATTTTTCTTTTCCCGCAGCTTCTACCATGGCATCTAATAATACCTTGGCTCCTGCTGCTATTCCCTCCGGATTCTCCGGATAACTTCCCGATATATATAAAAGCATTATACTCTCCTGTTCCCACTGCTATACTGACCAAAAAATTTATCTTCCAGCATCAAACACCAACAGTGATAAATCGGCAGATGATATTCCTGAATCCTATAGGTTTCATTATCCGGCACTATAACCGCTACATCTGCAACTGAAGCAAGTTCACCACCATCATTTCCCGTCAGTCCAATCACTTTAATTCCCAATGCCCTGGCAACCACAGTAGCACTCATTATGTTCTTACTGTTTCCTGAAGTAGAAATTCCTAAGAACACATCACCTTCTCTTCCAAAGCCAAACAACTGCTGTGCAAAAACGCCCAATCCATCCACATCATTGATATATGCCGTTGTCAACGCCTCATGTGCCACCAATGGAATTGCCATCAGAGAACATTCCAGGTTTTTTGCAAGTTCTTTTCCTCTGATTGGATCAATTTCTATCAGTTTCTCAGCTAATTTGCTGTCAATTGGCCGTGGTGTTTTAAACCTTTTCATCAGCTCTCCCGCAATATGCTCTGCATCTGCAGCAGACCCGCCATTTCCGGCGATCAAAAGCTTACCATTATGAGAATAACATTCTTCAAGAACCAGATACGCATCTATGATCTGCTGCTCTATTTCTTTGAGCTTCGGATATCTGCTTATCAGGTCATCCACATGTCTTTTCAACTTATCTTCCAATATCATTTTCTCCACCCATATACTATTCCTGCGGTACATAAATTTCAGGTGTATAATGAATCACTCTCGTTCCACCATCTTCAAAAGAAAACGGAATATACATCAGGTCACTCATTGCCTTTTTAACATCTTCCTGCTTTTCTGGTTGTACATAAAACACCAAGAATCCGCCTCCACCAGCGCCTAATAATTTTCCTCCAAGCGCACCTGCTTCTATTCCTTTACTATATAAAATATCAATATGATCGGTCGATACCGCTTTGCCCGTCTGTCTTTTTAATTTCCATGTCACATCCAACAAACGTCCAAATTCGTCCAAACTGGTATTTTGATCCGTTACAATTCTTTCTGCCTCATCAACCAACTCATACATTTCCTTCAGTTGACGTATCTTGTCCTTTTTTGTTCCCCCATTTGCTTTTTGTACGTCTGAAGAAAATCTTGTAAATCCGGTAAAAAACATCATCAGATTTTCATTTAACTGTCTTTTGCGCTCAGGTGAAATAATAACAGGTAATACCTCATAGCCATCTGCATTAAAGTTTATTCTGTTAAAACCACCGAATGACGCTGCAATCTGATCCTGCCATCCTCCTGCTTCATCACACAGAACTCTTTCCAGATAAATAGCATCATCAGCCAGTTTTTTCTTATCTACATATTTCCCCTTTAATGCATAAAATGCATGAAGCATTCCCACTGCAAAAGAAGAACTCGTCCCCAGTCCTGATCTGGCCGGCAGATCAGCCTCATATGTCAAACGAATCTCGTGCATATCAAGCATCTTCATAGCATTTCGTATTGCCGGATGCTGTATATCATCTATCTCTGTTACACGTTCTGTCTTAGAATACGAAAGTTCTGTGCTATACTCAAAGAAACGCGGCAAATGGCGCACGTTCACATAACAGTATTTATCAAATGTAGTAGATAATACTGATCCGTTATACTCCCTGAAAAAATCTTCCATGTCCGTGCCGCCGCCAAAAAAAGACATACGAAACGGTGTTTTCGTAATAATCATATAGTTCCACCTTATACCATTTCATTTATTATTGCTTCGAGTTTCTCACAAAATGCTGCGTTATTACTTTGTAAACTGCCCTTAATTTTCTGTACCAGAGTATCGTATTCTCTGATTGTCTGCTGTAATTTGCTGATATCCTCAACCACAATTATATTCCCCCAGCGTTTTTCCACCGCTTTACAAAAATCTAATTGGTGGTCATTCACATGTTCTCCAAATTCTTTTTGTCTCGGCACTACAATCGGTACTTTACCAATCTGCAGAGGTGCTACAAAACTGGATGGTCCACCATGTGTTATAACAAGTCTTGCTTTCTGAATGTAATCTTGCATTTCATTGTAGGATAACATTTTTTTCCACTGACATGATTTTGGAATATAAGTACTAAATCCGGTCTGGATCATGACCTCTTCTTTTATTAGTCCGTTTTCTTTCATTTCATCAACACATGTAATCAGTCTGTTAAACTGTTGTTCATGCGTACCAACTGTCACAAATATCATTTTAAAATATACTCCCTAAATTGATTGCCTTTGGATACACTTTTTTCATTTCTTCCCACTGTACAATAAATCTGTCTGTAATGGGATAGACCATTTTCCCCGTTATCGTTGACTTATCAATTCTGTCAAACACTTCTATGTATACCAGCTTCTTTCCCATCAACTTTCCCAAATAAAAGAAAGGTACTGCAACTGCTGCTCCAGAGGAGATAATCACATCCGGTTTTTCTTTTCTCAAAACCTTCCATGCAATTCGTGTATTGATTAATAATGCCTTTAAGCTTCTATTGGTAGGATAATAACAAGGATACATTTTTTCATCCTTTAAAACACTTCTTGCATCTTCCTTGTCAAATGTAACCCAAAATCTTTCTTTATTCTCCCAAAACGGTTTTAACATATATAAATGCGTTAAATGTCCTCCCGAAGATCCTACTAAACACACTTTCATTTTTGTCTCCTTATAAATACAGCCTATTCAAGCACTACACATCCCAATATTGCATTTTGGTTCATGTGCGCTTTTTCCAATTCTGTTTTAATATCCTGGTATCTGGATCCATCAATTTCTTCAATAAAAACAACTGCATCACTTGATGCCATCTTTTCCAGAGACTCCGGATCATATATAATGGATGGTCCACTCTCTACACACACTTTTTGTTCCTTCAATCCATCGCCAATCTCCGACATGCATTTTTTAATCACATCATTATTGCTTGCGCTCGTAATATATACCTTTTCATATCCATGCTTCTGAGCAGCAATTCTAACACCAGCACACACCATTCTGATATGTTCTTCATAGGAAAATCCATCTTCTCCATAAAAGATACTCTTAATCCATGCATCTATTTTGGATTTCTTCTCATTTTTCTTGACTTTTCCTATTACCGTTACTCCAAAACATTCTGAAATATCAGCAGACGTTCTTAATTTTCCTGTCAACAGATATCTCATGCCCACACACAGTGCTGCCAAAAAGATTCCTAACAAAAATCCTAACACCATATATTTTTTATGAATCATTTTCACACTCGGTGCTGCCACATCTTGTTCATCTTTTACTTCTTCTTTCAGCAACTCCAACCTGTTATCTTCCAGATTCTTGCTATCCAGCAATGCATTATAATAAGTCTTTTGGTCATCAGACATATAATTAGACAAATTATTAAATGCATTTTTCATATTATTCATATTAACCATCTGCGTTGTCTGATCGTTCATAACATCTGCAGAAGATTTCGTTCCATATGTCTCAGACACCAGTGTAAGATCAAAGTCCCCATATACATTTTTTAATTCACTATCTATATTTTGAATTCCTTCTTTAAGTATTTCTCCCATTGTCTCGCAATCTTTATCGGAAAGCCCCATTGCCTCAACAGAAAAATTACATGCTTTACTATCGGTATTTATAAGTTCCTTAATATAAGAAGTCTGCACATTTTTCCCCAGGCTCTCCGCAATCTGGTCACAGATCTCATCTGACACTATACTGCTGCAAAAGGATTCCAGAATAGCCCCTACATTATCTCTTGCATCAATGATAGGATATTCAACCTGATAATGATTATCCACTGTATAATTTAATGTCACCACCGGAATGTCACTCGGATCAAGCTGCATGTAGATAGATTCATTACTATAAAGCAGTTCTTTATTATACTTATCCTTCAGACTCTCATAGGACTCAACCGCTCTTTCTACTTCTTCACATTCACGTTGACTCAGACTTCCCTTTGCGTCTTCTGTTTTACTCTGCGCACTCTCAATTTTCTTATCTATCTGTTCTTCCCACGTAAGGACATTACTATTTTTTGATGCCTGTACTGCATTATAACTTTTCAATATGCCTACACAATTAAATAAAACGGCCAATACAATTCCCCATGCCAGCATCTGTCTCCATTTCAAGCAGATACGCATTATCATATCTTTAATACTGACCGTAATTTCCAATTCATCATAATTTTTATACCCCATCATGCATCTCCTTATTCTTTGACTACCATTTTGACATTCTTAAACAAGGATATCATACACCATTTATTCTATATTTGCAATTCTATCTCATTATCGCATGGTATCTGTTCCTCTCCACCAGAGACGAGATGCGTTCTCCGAATCTTGCTCTGATTGTTGTCCATTAAATGTACCACACAAATGCATGCTTTTTCCCCGTCGCCATAACAAAAAACAGACCCACCATGTGAGTCTGCTCATTTTATTTCGCACCTTTTCCAAACAACACAACCCCCACTGTCTGCAACATGATCTTAAAATCTAGTGACAGTGACCACTTATCAATATACTCCAGATCCAGCTTTACCACATCTTCAAACTCCGTGACCACTCCACGCCCCTTGACTTGCCACATACCGGTCAGTCCGGGAGTGATGCTCATTCGCCTGCGGTAGTAATTATTATACTGCTCAAATTCGTCCTCTGTCGGTGGTCTGGTACCCACCAGGCTCATGTCGCCCTTCAGGACGTTAAAAAACTGTGGAAATTCATCAATGCTTGTTTTACGAAGGAATTTACCGACCTTCGTGATCCGGGGATCATGCTCCATTTTGAACATGAGGTTGTCCCCCATCTCATTTTGTGCCTGCAGTTCTTTTTTTCGTTCTTCCGCATCGATATACATAGAACGGAATTTATAGATTTTAAAACGTCTTCCGTTTTTACCGATTCTGGTCTGTTCAAAAAAGACCGGCCCTTTGGATTCCAATTTAATGGCAAGTGCCACAAAAGGCGTCAGCACAAGTGTGATCAGGCTGCCCATAAGACCGCCGAGCATGTCGATCGCACGCTTTACGAAAACCCTGCGGTAATCAAGATACTGCAAAGAGAATGTCATAACTGCGAATCCCGCGAATCTTCCCGCAGTCTTTCCTTCCAGATCCAGTTCCTTTACTTCTACATTATAATGGGTTGTCACTCCCATAGTTTCAAAGTCGGTGATGTAGGAGCGGATCTGCTTCGCCGGAATACCGGGCAGATACATGAACACCTGATCAAGTGGCATCTGGCGGGATACATCAAACAGGTTGTACTGATTTGCCACAACCGGAATACCCGCAATTTCTTCTCCGACCATATCACTGTTCATAACAGCAACAGAGGTCACCTCATAGTCCCATGCCTTTGCTTCCTTGATCTTCCCAATGATCTCCTCCGCATATTCTGCTTCTGTTACGATCATGAGTTTATCACTGTTATTGCTCTTAGAATAGTAATCGAGCATGAATACCTTAAAAACACAATGTAGAGCAAAGGTATAAACCGCATTTGCCACAGCAAAATACCCAAAGATCAAGCGGGAATAATCCCCCGCAATATGCGTCAGATACATGATGACCACGATTGCGATCATCATGACCACATCGTATTTCAAGACAGCAATTCCTTCTACAAAAAAACCTCTTCGGAAAAAGCCTCTGTTCCAGTCAGACATAACACCATAAAGCACGCAAAACAGCATCATATAAATACCAACGGTATAATTCAGCTGCATGCTGATCGCCTGATGGACATTTCCAAACCTTAAAAGCAACGCCGTCATGTATGCACCCAGAACGGCGATTAAATCTATCAATATTAAACTATACGTCTCAACAAGTCTGCCTTTTCTGTTGATGGTCTGCATAATTTTCCCCTATTTCTAAGCCCTTACTAATTTTTACATCATTTTATCATATCATCTATTCTGTTTTTTGTCTATTTTCCGGAAAAGAGTTTTTACAAAAAATGCTTTGGGGAAAGTATAGCACTTCTCCAAAGCATTCTCAAGTAAACATATTCGCATGTTGTTACCCCAGATACATTACAGGCATTTGCAGCAAAACTTACCGATTCGCCACTCTTGCATCAATGTACTGGATCAGCATCTGCACGCTCTTGTCCACGCCAAGCTTGCTGCTGTTGATCACGAGCTCGTAATTACGGGAATCGCCCCATTTGCTGTCGCAGTTGATATTGTGGTACATCTTACGTGCTCTGTCCTTCTTCTTCATCAGATCTGCCGCCTGGCTTTCTGACAGCTCATACTTCTTGGATACACGGGCAACCTTCTGGTCCTTGTCGCCGTTTACGAAGATGGCGATCAGCCCTTTGTTGTCCTTCAGCACTGTCTCAGAGCATCTGCCGACTACAACAAAAGATTCTCCAGTAGTTGCTTTTTCCTTTAAATAGTCAAACTGCAGCTGTGCAACATGCTCTGTCATAGAGCTGCTCATACCGCGGACGCGTCTGTGGAATACACCGTCCTGTACTTCATCATATGACTTTAATTCTTCGCTGTTCAGGTTTCTCTCTTCAGCGATTTTGTCTAAAAGATTGTGATCGTAGAGGGGCATGTCATAATGCTTTGCAAGTTTTTCAGCGATCTCATGACCACCACTACCAAATTCACGTCCGATTGAAATAATTAACTGTCCCATACATGATTCCTCCCTTTTCTATATTGAATGAATATTTTCATCCGCTTGTTTTTAATAAACTCGCAAATCATGTGCTTCGCTGTCCATAACTTGCTTCGCAAGTTATTTGACCGCACATTTGCTTCGCTGTCCATTTTTACAGACTCGCAAATCATGTGCTTCGCACATGTTATCTTCTGCTTCGCAGAAGCATTTGCTCGTTAACAAATACAGAAAAACAAATGCCAGCTTCGCTGTCGCTTGTTTTTCTTTGTATTTGTTACATTTTACCACAAAAGGAGCCTTTTTGCTAGGCTCCTTTAGTAAAGATTTATAAATTATTTATTAATGTACGTAGCGTACGCAGATCATAATGGTTGCAATGATCATAACGATAACTGTTGCAGGAACCATTGCTTTGCAGTATCTGCCCCATTTGATGATATGTCCGGATTTTGCTGCTGTCGCCACACCAACTACGTTTGCAGAAGCACCGATTGGTGTTGCGCTGCCTCCGATATCCGTACCCATTGCAAGAGACCATGCAAGGATGGAAAGATCTACGCCCTGCGTTGCTGCAAGACTGTTGATAACCGGGATCATTGTTGCTGCAAACGGGATATTATCAATAAATGCACTTGCTACAGCAGATACCCAGACAATGATAGCGATCATCAGATACAGGTTACCGCCACAGATCTTACCGATCAGGTTAGCTAAAAGCACCAGAACACCTGTCTGCTCCAGACCACCGACAACAACGAATAATCCAATAAAGAATAATAATGTATGATAATCAATTTTCTTGATCAGTGTCAGTGCATTCTTACCGGATGTGATCAGTGTAATTGCTGCAATAAAGGTACCGATGCAGGATACGGTAAGTCCTGTGCTGGCATGTGATACAAGAAGTACAACTGCAAGCAGGAAGATCACTGTACTTACGATGAAGCCCTTTTTGCTGACGATCGCTGATTCCGGTGATGGCAGAGAAGCCGTATCAATGCTGTCTGCGCCATTATCTGAAAGCTCTTTCTTAAAGATCAGATAGAAGTATACAAGGATCACAAACAGACAGACAATGGCAATCACACCTGTATGTCCCAGGAAATCTGAGAAAGAGTAACCCAGTGATGTACCGATGATGATGTTTGGCGGATCTCCGCACATTGTTGCACTACCGCCAAGGTTAGCGCAAAATACTTCTGACAGGATCATAGGTACCGGATTGAATTTTAAAAGCTGTGACAATTCAACCGTAACAGCTGCAAGGAACAGGATAACTGTAATGCTATCAATGAACATTGCAAGCACGAAAGACAGAATCATAAAGGTAAGGAAAATGGAAATTACCTTATATTTAACCAGTTTTGCAATTCTCATGCAAAGCCATCTGAAAAATCCAACATGAGCCATTCCTTCTACCATGATCATCATGCCTGCAAGGAATACGATGGTCTCCCAGTTGATACCGCTTGAAGTCTCGGAAGCCTGACCGCCTGTGTACCAGAACCCCTGTGTAAAAATACTTTTCACATTTAATGTCTCAATAACCGCATCCATACTGTGCATACCCACACCAAACACAAGGATCAGTGTCAGGAGCGCGCAGCCAAGTGTGACATACTGTTTCGGCCATTTATCCATGATGATCAGAATAAACATGGCTAAGAAAATGATGATAGCAAATGCCTGTGCCATTTTTATCTCCTTTCGCTCTTTAGAGCCTGTAATATATGTATTTCTTTTACCAAGCCCTTATTATAACACAATATTTGCCAGTGGCAAGTTAATTTTTCTTTACCGGTTTGAGTTTTTTTCGTACATTTTTACTATATTGCTGGTTTTGGGGAGAAGCATTTCTGACTCTTTCTGACTGTTTTCGTCTTTTTAAGACTGTTTTCTTATTTTAGGACGAACTGCCAGCTTAGCGTCCTAATACCATTCATACTTTTATATCTCTTTTTCTCTCTTTGGGCGAAATTTTAGTACTTCTCTTCCTCTATACCCTGATTTTTTGACTTGTTCGCGGCTCTACGCTCCATATTTTTCATATCTTTTCGCCGCGTCCTGCTTTTTTAGACGAAGTTCTTCATATAGCAGTAAAATATCTTCACCATTTTGGATTTATCTTCCCTCTTTTGGACGAAACTGATCTACATTTCCTTGATCCAATCTATATTTTTACGCACTATCCTCAACTGCAACGGATACTCCGCTGATTCATAGGTAAATATCACATCTCTCCCCTGATACAGACCATTCTCCAGATATAGATTGCTTTTCCATACAAAGTCTGCTCCATAATCAGAATCATCCATAATTCCCGCATGCTCCCAATATGTGATTTTTCCTGTTTTCTTATGAAATACAGTAAAATCAGGATGTATCATAATCCTTCTTCCCTGATGATTCACCTGCAAAGGTCGTTCATACTTATATAGAAACATTTCTTCCCGCGCCAGTGCATTCGCTATGATCAGCTCTGACTTTGATCTGACCATTTCCCCATGGTCGGTTTCAAAGCGCAGTGATTCCGGATATTTTTGATTCACTTCATACGCTTCTTTCTCCCAATCAAGCAATAATAAATCTGCTTCTTTTATGAACGGTGACTCTATATCTTGTATCGTATCCCGCAGATGCATAGAAACAGCATTGATAATATCATATTGATATGTCTGTTGCATTTTTCTCAGAAGTTGCACATTCTTTTCCAGCGTAGGAAGAATCTTTGCAAAATACTTTTTATGCGCCAAAGCCTGTATCTGTTTTAGATTTTTCTTCGGCAAATACTGCAGTATTACCTTCCCATCCTGCTCGGCAGACCTCTTATAATAATATCTTCCACTTTCTTTTTTCTGTACCTTCAAAGACCCTTCCGGACAATTTTGAGCCGCTTTTTGTGCCTGCGCAAGTATACGTTCCTGTTCTTCAATCAGCCCTTCTACCTGTTTTGATAATTTTTCTTCCTGATTAGAATATATGATTTGTTTCATAGATGTGTTCTCCTTTTTGAATTAATTTGATGTGGATTTGGATAGTGGATTTTAGATTTTCAAGAAATTTCCGTCCTGCATATCATGCAGGACGGAAATTCAGTTTTTTAAGAATACATAATCAAAAAATTCAGATTTTGCAAGAATTGTTATATATTTATTGATTTGCGCTCATTTTCCTGCTCCTGCAATCAAGCAGCGCATATCATCTTTCCCTTACGTCTCAGGATTATTGATCGCGGCCTGCGCAGCGGCAAGTCTGGCGATCGGAACACGGTAAGGCGAGCAGGATACATAGGTCAGACCTACCTTATGGCAGAACTCAACGGAAGATGGATCACCGCCATGCTCACCGCAGATGCCAAGCTTGATATCCGGTCGTGTCTTGCGCCCTTTTTCCGCTGCCATCTTTATAAGCTGACCGACACCCTTCTGGTCAAGTCTTGCAAACGGATCCGATTCGTAGATCTTGTTCTTGTAGTAGTCACCGAGGAACTTGCCTGCGTCATCTCTGGAAAAGCCGAAGGTCATCTGTGTCAGATCGTTTGTACCGAAGGAGAAGAACTCTGCTTCTTCTGCGATCTCATCAGCCAAAAGTGCAGCTCTCGGAATTTCGATCATCGTACCGATATGATACTGGATATCGGAATTCTTTTCTTTCTTAACCTGTTCTGCCACTTCTACAACAACATCTTTTACAAATTTCAGCTCTTTCTTTTCACCTACGAGTGGGATCATGATCTCCGGAACAATGTCATAGCCTTTTTCCGCTTTGACCTCGATCGCAGCTTCCATGACGGCTCTTGTCTGCATCTTTGCGATTTCCGGATATGTAACGGCAAGACGACAGCCTCTGTGACCCATCATCGGGTTAAATTCATGCAGGGAATCACAGATTTCCTGTACTTCTTCTGCTGTCATCAGCATCTGTACAGCCAGATCATCGATATCGCCCTGCTCTGTCGGCACAAATTCATGAAGCGGCGGATCCAGGAAACGGATCGTAACCGGTCTTCCTTCCATCACTTCGTATAAAGCTTTGAAATCACCCTTCTGGAATGGGATCAGTGCATTTAATGCTTTCTCTCTCTGTTCCAGTGTACGGGCAAGGATCATCTGACGGATCTTCGGGATACGGTCAGGATCAAAGAACATATGCTCTGTACGGCAAAGACCGATACCTTCTGCACCGAACTTCACTGCATTTGCAGCGTCTTGTGGTGTATCTGCATTGGTACGGACCTGCAGCTTTCTGTACTGATCTGCCCAGTCCATGATACGGCCGAAGTTTCCGGATACGGAAGCTTCCATTGTCTTGATGTCGCCTTTATAGATCTTACCGGTGGAACCATCCAGTGAAATATAATCTCCTTCATGGAAGGTATGTCCGCCCAGTTCAAATACTTTGTCATCCTCATTGATCGCAATATCGCCGCAGCCTGATACACAGCAGGTTCCCATACCACGCGCCACAACTGCTGCATGGCTTGTCATACCGCCGCGGACTGTCAGAATACCTTCGGAAGCATGCATACCTTCGATATCCTCCGGAGAAGTTTCCAGACGTACCAAAACAACTCTCTCGCCCTGCTCATGTGCCTGTTTTGCTTCTTCTGCTGTGAAGTAAACCTTACCTGCTGCTGCGCCCGGTGATGCAGGAAGTGCCTGTCCGATCACTTCGCCTGCCTTCAGTGCTTCCGGATCAAAGGTCGGATGCAGAAGCTGATCAAGTGATTTTGCTTCGATTCTTGTCACTGCCTCCTGTGGTGTGATCATTCCTTCATCTACAAGATCACAGGCGATCTGCAGTGCAGCCTGTGCTGTTCTCTTTCCGTTTCTTGTCTGCAGGAAGAACAGCTTGCCGTTCTCGATCGTAAACTCCATATCCTGCATATCGCGGTAATGTGCTTCCAGCTTCATGGCGATCTCCATGAACTGCTTGTAGCACTCCGGCAGATCCTGCTCCAGCTTCGTGATCGGCTGTGGTGTACGGATACCTGCCACAACATCCTCGCCCTGTGCATTGATCAGATATTCGCCATAAATACCCTTTGCGCCGGTAGACGGGTTTCTTGTGAAGGCTACGCCTGTACCGCTTGTCTCACCCATGTTACCGAATACCATTGCCTGTACGTTAACGGCTGTTCCCCAGTCGCCCGGAATATCATTCATTCTTCTGTAAACGATAGCACGCTCATTATCCCAGGAACGGAATACGGCTTTGACAGCCTCCATCAGCTGTACCTTCGGATCCTGTGGGAAGTCCTCTCCCATCTTGTCCTTATAGATTGCTTTGAAGCGTGCGATCACTTCCTGCAGATCCTCTGCAGTCAGTTCCATATCGAATTTAACCTGTTTTGCTGCTTTGATCTCATCCAGAACGCGCTCAAACAATGACTTTGGTACTTCCATAACAACATCGGAAAACATCTGGATAAAACGACGATAAGAATCGTAAGCGAATCTCGGATTGCCAGTCTTCTTTGCGAAGCCTTCCACTGCAACGTCATTCAGTCCGAGGTTCAGGATCGTGTCCATCATACCCGGCATGGAAGCTCTCGCGCCGGAACGGACAGATACAAGAAGTGGATTTTCGGTATCACCGAATTTTTTGCCCTGCTTCTTTTCCAGATCAGCAAGTGCTGTAAAGATCTGCTGCCGGATGTCTTCTGAGATTGTACGGCCATTGTTGTAATAGTCTGTACAAGCCTCTGTTGTAACCGTGAAACCCTGTGGGATCGGAAGCCCCAGATTTGTCATTTCTGCAAGATTGGCACCCTTTCCACCAAGAAGATTCCGCATATCTGCGTTACCCTCTTCAAATAAATACACCATTTTTGACATAGTTTTCGTCCCCCTTGGTCGACTTTGTTTTTTCAAATCCATTTCTGCTTTGCAGCCATTCTTTCCTGCATCCTATCCGACTTTTCATTTCAGATATTTTTCACACTGACCTCTGCTGTTTTTGTGCAATTATTACAGAAATTTGATTTGAAACTCTCGTATGTTCATTATATCATCTATAGAGAATTGACGCACTGATATCTTCTTGGAAGAATAAACAAAGTTTCAGTCTTTTTTATGTCAATTTTGCTACTTTTTACACGAACAGCCCCCGGCGTGGTGGAAGCACGCCGGGGGCTGTTCATGTATATATCAACTAAGGGATTTAGGTAAAAGCTACTCTACATCCTGCAGGGCTGCAAAGTCCTCTTCGCCGGTACGGACCTTAACAACCTTATCTACATTGTATACAAAGATCTTACCATCACCGATATGACCTGTATAAAGTGCCTTCTTGGCTGCCTCGATTACCTTTTCTACCGGAATCTTGCTGACTACCACTTCTACCTTAACCTTCGGCAGAAGTGTTGCATCCATTTCAACACCACGATACATCTCGCCGGCGCCTTTCTGGACACCACAACCCATAACCTGTGTTACCGTCATACCGGTTACACCAAGGTCGTTCATTGCTTTCTTCAGACCATCGTATCTTGCCAGTTTTGCGATCACAACTACCTTGTAGATGCCTGTTGGCGGTAATGGGGATGCCACCACCTTGACTGCTGCATCCTTCTGTGCCTCTGATGCTGCATCGTAATCATTTACGCCAAGATCTGTATTTTCATTTACATCCATTGTCATTGTGTTGCTGATATCCATGATACTGAAGCCTGCATAAGCACTTGCAAGACCATGCTCACAAGAATCAAGTCCTACGATTTCTTCCTCTTCACTGACGCGAAGACCGATTGTTGCTTTGATGATCAAAAATGCGATCGTGATCGTCACTGCTGTCCATGCTGCTGTACATACCATGCCAAGGAGCTGGATACCAAGCTGTGAGAATCCGCCGCCGTAGAAAAGACCTTTGCCTGCGATCTGGTTTGCACCATATGTAATGCCGTCGCCGATACCTCTTGCAAATGCAGGAGCTGTATCTGTTGCGAATAAACCAACTGCGATCGTACCCCAGATACCGTTCATACAGTGAACTGCAACTGCACCAACCGGATCATCTATATGTAACTTGTAATCCAGAAGCCATACACCGAATACTACCAGTACGCCGGATACTGCACCAATGATGATAGCACCAAAGGCATCACAGACATCACATGGTGCTGTGATAGCAACAAGACCTGCAAGAGATGCATTCAGGCACATGGAAACATCAGGTTTTCCGTATTTTACCCATGTCAGGATCATTGTCACAACTGTTGCAACTGCCGGTGCGATCGTTGTTGTAACAAAGATGGAACCGAGCTCATCAATAGAGGTTGCTGCTGCGCCGTTGAATCCATACCAGCCGAGCCAGAGGATGAACACACCCAGACAGCCGATTGGAAGGTTATGTCCCGGAAAAGCATTGACTTTCGTTACTTTTCCGTCCTTGTCTTTTACAAATTTACCGATACGTGGACCAAGCATTGCAGCACCGATCAGGGCTGAAATACCGCCTACCATATGAATACAGTTGGAACCTGCAAAATCATGAAAACCGATCTGTGCGAGCCAGCCGCCGCCCCATGTCCAATGTGCCTCGATCGGATAGATCACTGCTGAAATAATTGCGGAATATACGCAGTAGGAAAGGAATTTCGTTCTTTCTGCCATGGCTCCGGATACGATCGTTGCGGTCGTTGCACAGAACACAAGGTTGAATACGAAGTTAGACCAGTCAAAATTTGCATAATCCGTAAAAATGTCAAATCCCGGTTTACCGATCAGTCCTACCATATCCTCGCCCAGGAATAAACCAAAACCGATCAGGATAAATACTACTGTACCAATACAAAAGTCCATCAAGTTTTTCATCAGGATGTTACCTGCATTTTTTGCTCTGGTAAAACCTGTCTCCACCATTGCAAATCCTGCCTGCATCCAAAACACCAGTGCAGCGCCGATCAAAAACCAGACGCCATACACTTCACCGTTTATGGCATTTAAAATTTCCTCTGTCATAATAATCTCCTCCTCTTCTAAATAAAAAATACAATGCACTCCTTTTCCACGACTTTGTGGACTGCATTGTATTCTGTGTTGGGGTCTGTCCCCACTTATCCGGATTGCGCATCCCTTATTTGAACCATCGCCCATGAAGGCGAGTTCGCTATAACCTGCTTCGCAGGTTATTTAGTCGCACATTTGCTACGCAAATATGTGACAAGAGCTACATCATATATCCTTCGGATATATAACATAAAAAAGGTGCCTCGATCATCTCGAAGCACCTTTGCTTTACAAGTGTGAGTATATGCCCGCCTCCCCGTAATGTCAAGGCTGGTTTTTATACTTTTTTTAGAATTACGCCATTTTTTGTTATGATAACGCGATATAGTATTCTATCTGTGCGTTATCTGCTTCTTTTGTCTCCGATTGCGCACAAACCGGATGAAATCCCAGTTTTTTCAAAAGCATTACAGATGCCAGGTTTTCTTTCCGTGTTCTGGCAAAAAGCTTTTCAAAGCCAAGTTCTTCTTTTGCGTAGGCTAAAATGGCAGTGCAGACTTCGTAGGCAAGCCCCTGCCCCTGCCTGTTTTTACGGATCATATAGCCAAGCTCCGCATCTTCCCTGTCCGGTCTAAGATCCAGCCCTGCACGTCCAATCACTTCTCCTGTCTGCCTGTCTTCTATGATCCACATTCCAAAATCATAAATACCGTACTGATACCTGATATAATCGCGGGTATAGGCAATTTCTTCTTCCTTTTTTGCATACAAACCTTCCATATATAATGTGATCGATGGGTCCGCATAAATTTCATACAGGTTATCCACATCCGCAAGACAGATCTCCCGCACAATACACCGTTTTGTCTGCAGTATTTCACATGGCAGCCCTAACAGCCTGCACCGGATCTTTTCCAGATAAGCTTCCTCCACCTCTTCTGCCTGCTCCAGCACATAAGGATAGCCTGATAGATCCATTTCTTTTACCATCATATTTTCATTTCCTGCAGTGATCGGGTTCTCTGCATATATGACAGGCAGACATGGAACCACCGGAATTCCTTTTTTCTTTGCTTCCAGCAGTTTCCCGTATTCATTTGTAAGCAATATTTCCTTATAACGTTTTTCCATGGTATTTCCGTTGTCCCATCCTCACCTTTTCATTTTACAGATTCATCCGTATGTCCCCATTATCTGCCTTTGTTATATTTTTCTTTACGATTTTCTTCTTTTATTTTAGAATAAAAGCGTATAGGTGTCAAAAGATGCCATACAAATTCAGACTTTGGGGCTTTTGACCCTGGCATCAATTTATACATCGAAAGGAAAGGAACAAATATTATGGCACAGAATCCAGTTGTTACGATTACAATGGAAAACGGAGATGTGATCACAGCGGAGTTATATCCGGATGTGGCACCGGTCTCTGTCAACAATTTTATCAGCCTGATCAAAAAAGGCTTTTATGATGGTCTGATCTTTCACCGTGTGATCAAGGGCTTTATGATCCAGGGCGGTTGTCCGGACGGAACAGGTATGGGAGGCCCCGGCTACAGCATTAAGGGTGAATTCGCCGCAAACGGTTTTCAGAATGATTTAAAGCATACGGATGGTGTTCTTTCCATGGCAAGATCCATGATGCCAAACTCCGCAGGCAGCCAGTTCTTTATCATGCACAAAACAAGCCCGCATCTTGACGGCTCTTATGCAGCGTTTGGTAAAGTCACAGGCGACAGCATGGCAGTTGTGAACAAAATTGCCGAAACACCGACCGATTACAACGACAGACCGTTAGAAGAACAGAAGATCAAATCCATGACAGTGGACTGTTTTGGTATTGATTATCCGGAACCGGAAAAAATGTAATATTTTTTAGTAAAGATGAACAATTTGTACGTTTACAAATTGTTCATTTTTCATTTAAGGAATTTTCATTTACATAACATTGTTTATCCATTTCTCCCACATATACTAATATCATAAACAACGGATACAACGTATGTTTGAAATAAATAAAAACTTTTTCATAATCAGTGCCAGGTAGCCCCTCTACCTGGCATCCTCCCTTTTTATGGATAATTTTCCTCATAAAATGGATAACAGATATTTCCCATCGCGCAAAAAAGAGGCAGCCAATAGCTGCCTCTTAAAAATTTCCTCTTTATTCCAAATCGCCCGGAAAGAACAATTAAGCCTGTCCAACTGATCCGAATAATTCCATTTTTTCTTTTACTTTAGCTTTGATAGCATCAAAACCAGGAGCAAGAAGTTTACGAGGGTCAAATCCCTTACCTTCAAGATCCTTACCAGCTTCTACATACTTACGTGTAGCATCAGCGAATACTAACTGGCACTCTGTGTTAACGTTGATCTTAGCTACTCCTAAAGAGATTGCTTTCTTGATCATGTCATCCGGAATACCTGTACCACCGTGAAGTACTAATGGAAGGTCTCCTGTCTTCTGCTGGATAGCATCCAGAACGTCGAACTGAAGTCCTTTCCAGTTTGCAGGATATTTACCATGGATGTTACCGATACCTGCTGCAAGGAAGTCAACGCCAAGGTCAGCTACCTGCTTGCACTGTGCTGGATCTGCACATTCGCCCATTCCGATAACGCCGTCTTCTTCACCACCGATAGAACCAACTTCTGCTTCGATAGATACGCCGTTTACATGAGCTGCGTTTACTAAGATCTTTGTCTTTTCGATGTTCTCTTCGATTGAGTAATGAGAACCATCAAACATGATGCTTGGGAAGCCTGCTCTGATGCACTTTAAGCAGTGATCATATGAACCATGATCAAGATGTACTGCTACAGGAACTGTGATGTTCTGATCTTTGATCATTCCGTTTACCATACCCATAATTACATCATATCCGCCCATGTACTTACCAGCACCCTCAGATACACCGAGGATTACAGGTGAGTTGCACTCCTGAGCTGTTAATAAGATTGCTTTTGTCCACTCTAAGTTGTTGATGTTGAACTGACCAACAGCGTAGTGACCAGCTTTTGCTTTCTGAAGCATTTCTGTTGCTGAAACTAATGCCATTTTAAATTACCTCCATTTGTTCTTTATTACGCATTGAAATTCTTTTTCTCTGCGCTTTCGTCCTTATTATACCCCATCTTTTTTTTAAAGGGAATACAAAAAGGACAGTTTTTTTAATTTTAGCGTAAACTTTTACACCAAACTACAGTTTTATATCAATTTGTATATACGTTTACACTTATCATGGTACAAGAATACGAAGTGCCTGCTTTTCATTTGTGATAACGACCTTTTTATGGCTTCCACCATACTCGCCGTCTCTCGTCCATGCAATCTCCTCTTCACTTTCAAAGATGATCTCGGATGTTTTAAAGCAGTACATACAGTCGCTGTCAATATTTCTGCCGATGAGAGCTGCCATGATCTGATTCAGTTCCACGACATTTTTCGGTTTTTTGATCAGTGTTACCTCAAACACCCCATCATCCAGATGAATATGCTTTCCGGTGATATTTTTAAACCCGCCGACCGAAACAGAATTGGTGACCATGCCATACATGAAATCTTCTTCGATCGTCGTTCCGTTGCTCGTTACCCTCAGGTGGTAGGACGGGTATTTATTCAGTCTTCTTGCCCCCTCCAGCACATAGGCCAGATGTCCCAGCACGTTTTTCACCTGTTGGTCTGTTTCATAAGAAACATCTGTAAAGAGACCAAACGCTGCAATATATACAAAGCTGTCCTCATTAAACAAACCGATGTCACAGGCGTATTCCTTTTCCTGTACGATCATTTCCGCCGCCCGGATCATATTGCCCGGAATATGCAGGCTGCGCGCAAAGTCGTTTGTCGTTCCAGCAGGCACATAACCGATAGGGACGCGGTCAGTCCGCTTCATCATGCCTTCCACCACTTCATCCAGCGTTCCGTCTCCGCCGCTGCATACAACAAGATCATATTTTCCGGCTTTTTCAAGTGTGGCACGGACTGCATCGCCTCTCTGCCGGGTCGGATACGCCGTCACCTCGTATTCTGCTTTTGCAAAAATATCAATGATATCCAGTAAATTGCTGCGGATCGCAGCTTTTCCAGCGTGTGGATTATAAATAAAAAGCATTTTTTTATCCATATACTGTCTCCTTTGCTACCAAAAAGGGACACGTATCCGTGTCCCTTGCCTGCAATGTCTGAAAGATTATTCCTGTCCACTCAGATACTTTTCAATGCTGTCGACTGCATCCTGCTCATCTGTGCCGTCTGCAACGACTGTAACCTCTTCGCCCATGTTGAGCCCCAGACTCATCATTCCCATAATACTTTTTGCATTGACTTTTTTACCTTCTGCATGAATGTAAATAGTGCTGTCATGCATGCTTGCCTTCTGTACAAGCACTGCAACAGGTCTTGCCTCAAGCCCGTTTTCAAGCTCGATCTTCATTGTTCTTTCAATCATTTTGAGATTCCTCCTACTTAACTTTCAGTTCCTTTGCAAGCTCCCCCAATTTTCTCAATCTGTGATTTACTCCCGATTTGCCCACCGGTGGATCCAGCAGCTTTCCAAGCTCCCCCAAAGACGCCTGTGGATTTTCAAGGCGGACATATGCCATCTGGCGCAGCGGCTCCGGCAGACCTTCCAGCCCCATTTTTTCCCGGATCAGTCTGATATCTTCTACCTGCCTTGTCGCAGCATTCACCGTCTTTGTGATGTTGGCGGCCTCACAGTTCACCTTACGGTTCACCATGTTGCGCATACCTTTATAAATACGCGTATTCTCAAATTCCATCAATGCTTTGTGCGCTTCCGTGATATTTAGAAAATCCGCAATATTTTCTCCTTCCTTCATGTATACTACATAATATTTCTTACGAACTATCATTTTAGCATCTAATGAAAAATCATGCAATATTTTTAAAAGCTGCTCTGCCTGCGCCTGTAAGCCGCAGACGAGCTCCAGATGATAGGACTTGTACGGATCGCTCATGGATCCCACTGCCATATAGCAGCCTCGCAGATAAGCTCTTTTGCAGCAGCTGTTTTTGATCAGAACAGGATCTGTCAAATGTCTCATCATCAAATGCCCTGCCGTATCGCAGATCTTCAATGCCTCCAATACCCTGAACGCATCCTCTCCTGTCACGAAAAGCCTGTAATTTTGTGTCTGCATCTGACTTTTCGCAACAGCTTCTATCTTAAATGTTTTTTTCAGTAATGTAAAGCATTTTCTGATCACAAGCGGATTTTCCGACTGCACGAGCAGTGACCCATCCTCTTCTATATGCCCGCAAAACTGTACCAGTGCTGCCAGCTCCGCCAGCTGACAATGTCTTGGAGAACTGATAACCTGTGCCAGTTCTTCCTTGATCTGTCCGGAAAATGACATACCGCACCTCTTTATCATTTCAATCTGTCAACGTCTTTATGCACAAGTGTAAGCCCGTAATTTCCATGATCCTTCATGCGCTTATACAATGCATTTGCAAGGGTCACGCTCCGATGCTTGCCGCCTGTACAGCCAATCCCGATCACCAGACGGTATTTCCCCTCTTTCACATAATTCGGAATCAGAAATGCAAGCATATCCGTGAGCTTATCCAAGAAAAGACCTGCCTCCGCAAAAGACATGACATAGTCATATACTTCTTTATCGTTTCCTGTTTTCTTCTTTAGTTCATCAATATAGAATGGATTCGGTAAAAAACGGACATCAAACACCAGATCTGCATCCAGCGGGATCCCATTCTTAAAACCGAAGGACATGATCGTGATCATGAGGCTATTATATGCCTCATTCCGGACAAATATGCGATCCAGTTCTTCCTTCAGTTCTCTTGTCAGAAGGGAAGAGGTGTCGATCACATAATCTGCCTTGTCCCGTATTTCCTTTAATATACTGCGTTCCTTTAAAATGCTTTCTTCGATCGCACCGTTTCCATCGATCGGATGCATCCGGCGGCTCTCTTTATAGCGTTTTAAAAGGGTGGAATCATCTGCATCCATAAACAGAACTTCATATGCGATACCTCGCTCTGTCAGCTGGGACAATGCCTTCATGATATCCCCGAATGCCTGATCGGATCGGATATCAAGTCCGACCGCAGCCTTTTCGATCTCACTGCCCGGCTGTACGATCAGCTCTGCAAACGTTGGTACAAGCGGTACCGGCAGATTATCCACGCAGTAGTATCCGGCGTCTTCCAAAAGCTTCATCGCTGTCTGCTTTCCGCTTCCGCTCATACCCGTTACGATTACAAGCCGCATATTACCTCCTTACAGCAGTTAAAATTCTCCTAAAAATACAACTTCAGGCTCTAATGTAACGCCAAACTGCTGTTTCACACGTTCTCTCACTTCATCAATTACTTCCCTGACATCTGCTGAAGATGCATTTCCGACATTGATCACGAAGCCGCAATGTTTTTCCGATACTTGTGCACCACCGATCCGGAATCCTCGTAGACCCGCATCCATGATCAGTTTTCCGGCAAAATAGCCTTCCGGTCTTTTAAAGGTGCTTCCCGCGCTCGGATATTCCAGCGGCTGTTTTTCTTTTCTGCGGCCGTTAAACTCATCCATTTTTGCCTTGATCTCGGCAGGATCACCTTTTGTAAGCTGCAATTCCACTTCTTCTACAACAAACGGGCGGTTTTTGATGATACTGGTGCGGTATCCGAATTCCATCGTATCGCAGTCCAGAACCATTTCTTCTCCCATCTGATTCAAAACGGTAACACATTTCGTTACCTGCTTCATTTCTCCGTCATATGCGCCCGCATTCATAACGATCGCACCGCCGATACTGCCCGGAATACCTGCTGCAAATTCCAGACCGCTGAGTCCGTGCTGCATGGCCGTAACTGCTACCTGTGGCAGCGAAGCCCCCGCTTCCGCACGGATGATATTGCCCTCTACCTCGATCCGGGCAAATCGTTTTCCAAGGTTCAGCACAATCCCCGGATACCCTTTATCTCCTACAAGCAGATTGCTGCCTTTTCCAAGTACAAAAAACTCCTGTGAGATTTTTGCCATATACTGTACAAGCTGCGTAAGCTGCTGCTTTCCGGGCACTTCCACAAACACTGCTGCCTCACCGCCCGTACGAAATGTTGTATGGGCTGCCATGGGCTCCTGCAGCTTCATATTTTCCGGGGTTACCGTTTCCCTGATAAACTCCAGTAAAGCCTGATTCAAATTATTCACCTACTAAATTAATTATATGATTGTCGAAAGATGTCATACGGATTGTTCCGTGCTTTGCACTCCCACATGGGGTTAGACCTTTTGACCCTGACATCATTATATTTATATTACTAACTTCGCTGCGCCGTAGATACCTGCATCATTGCCGAGTGTTGCAAGTGTGAACTTCACGTCTCTACTTGCATGGAATACGGTCTTTGTATAGTTTTTCTCGATATAGGAAAGGAGTACCTCTCCTGCTTTGGATACGCCGCCACCGATAACGAATGCTTCCGGATTGATAACATCTGCTACGATCGCAAGTCCTTCACCAAGATATTTACCAAACTGCTCTGCTACCTGCAGTGCAACAGGATCGCCCTCTTTTACTGCGTCCCAGACATCCTTTGCTGTTACGGTATCTGCGTTTAAAACAGTCTTTTCCGTTGCTTTTGCAAGCGCACGCTTTGCCAGACGTACCACACCTGTTGCGGATGCGTACTGCTCTAAGCAGCCATGATTGCCACAGCCACATTCATCCGGTTCTGCATCATTCATATGGATATGACCGATCTCACCGCCTGCACCTTTTGCACCTGTCAGCATCTGGCCGTCTAAGATGATACCACCGCCAACGCCGGTACCGAGTGTGACAACAACCAGTGTATGAAAGCCCTGGCCGCCACCCTTCCACATTTCTCCGAGCGCTGCTACATTGGCATCATTTCCGGCTTTTACAAAAATGCCTGTCAGGTCTTCCAGTTTTTCATTTACATTGAAAATACCCCAGCCGAGGTTGACACATTTATATACGACACCCTTGCTGTCTACCGGACCCGGTACACCAACACCGATTCCCGAAACTTCTTCTTTATCAATCTGTTTCTCAGCCAGCTTATCTTTAACTGCCTTTGCAATATCCGGCAGAACATTTTCTCCGCCGTTTTCCGTACGTGTCGGGATCTCCCATTTATCAAGAACATTGCCCTCTGTATCAAAAAATCCCATTTTGATCGTTGTACCGCCGACATCTACTCCAAAACAATATTTTTTCATTCTTCTGTATACTCCTTTTATTTTTACACTTTCCTATTCTTCATCTTCATCACGGCGCTTTGAAAGCGATTCCTGTACACGCTTATAAAGCTCCTGTGCTGCATTATAGCCCATCTTTTTCTGTCTGTGGTTGACTGCTGCAGACTCGCAGATCAGTGCCAGATTACGTCCCGGACGGATCGGAATGGTATGGCTTGCGATCTTATTGCCGAGATAATCCACATATTCCTCTTCCAGACCAAGACGGTCATATTCTTTATCCTTGCTCCAGTCTTCCAGACGGATGACCAGATCGATATTTCCCGTATCCTTTACGCTGGAAACACCGAACAGTGTCTTGACATCGATAATACCGATACCGCGCAGCTCGATGAAATGCTTTGTAATATCCGGAGCGGATCCGATCAGTGTATCATCACTTACCTTGCGGATCTCTACTACGTCATCCGTAACAAGACGATGTCCACGCTTGATCAGCTCCAGTGCCGCCTCTGATTTACCGATTCCGCTCTCACCTGTGATGAGAACGCCTTCACCGTAGACATCCACCAGTACGCCGTGTACGGAAATACACGGTGCCAGCTTTACATTCAGCCAGCGGATCACTTCTGCCGTAAAAGCAGAGGTTGCTTTCTTTGTCATTAACAGCGGGATCTTGTGTTCAACCGCTTTTTTCAGAAACAGCGGATCCGGCTGCAGTTCTCTGCAGAACACGATAACCGGGATCGGATTGGATAACAGTTTTTCAAAAATCTCTTCCTTCCGCTCTTCCGTCAGGCTGTTCATATAGGTATATTCCACAAATCCAATGATCTGCAGACGTGTTGCCTCGTAATGTTCAAAATAACCTGCAAGCTGCAGCGCCGGTCTGTTGATATCCGGCTGAGTAATCTTGATCCCCTTTGTTTCGATCTCGGGTGTCAGATTCTCCAGCTTGAATTTTTCAATAATTCTGCTTAAACTTACACTTGCCATAACCCCGCTCCTTATCTCACTATTATATTTATGCACTTTTCCGTACAAATATCGCGTTTCCCAATATAACGCTACATCTTTACTAGTGTAACATAAATAAAATAGGTCTACAACTTTTTATCCGTTTTCCTTATGAAAAAATCCATAAATCTCCTGTGCGCAGGATTCGTTGATCTCCGGGATCTCCAAAAGCTGCTCCACGGAAGCGTTTTTGATCTCGGAAAGAGAGTCAAAATGACGCATGAGTGCTTTTCTGCGGGCAGGACCGACGCCCTTGATCTCATCCAGAACGGATCGGACATTTGTCTTGCGGCGCAGTGATCTGTGATACTCGATCGCAAACCGGTGCGCTTCATCCTGCACTCTTGTGATCAGCTTAAATCCCTCGGAATGCGGATCGATCGGCTGTTCCACACCTTCATAATACAGCCCCCTGGTCCGGTGATGATCATCCTTTACCATACCACAGACCGGAATGGACAGATGCAGCTCCTCAAGCACTTCCTTTGCGATATTGACCTGACCACGTCCGCCGTCCATCAGAAGCAGATCCGGGAACTTGGTAAAACTGCCATAAACATCATCCTTTTCTTTTTCCTTATTTTCCGCCTTTTCGGTAAGTCCGTGCGTGAAACGCCTGGTCAGCACCTCATGCATGCTGGCATAATCGTTCGGTCCTTCCACTGTTTTGATCTTAAATTTACGATAATCGCTTCTTCTCGGCTTTCCGCCCTCAAATACGATCATGGATCCGACTGATTCAAAGCCGCTGATGTTTGAAATATCGAATGCCTCGATCCTGTTGACCTGCGTAAGGCCGATCAGCTTCGCGATCTCCGCAACTGCGCCCGTCGTCCGTTCTTCCTCACGGCGGATCCGCTCTTTGTCCTGCGAAAGGACAAGCGCGGCATTTCTTGCCGCAAGCTCGACCAGCTTCTCCTTTGTTCCGATCTTCGGTACCACAAAACGCACCTTAGAGCCTTTCCGTCCGCTCAGCCATTCTTCAAGAAGCGGCATATCAGATATTTCGCACTGCAGCATGATCGTTTTCGGCAGATAAGGCGTTCCCGCATAAAACTGTTTTACAAAACTGCCCATGATCTCTTCCTCTGTCTGGTCTGCCACATGCATCATGTAATAATGCTCGCGCCCGATCAGGCGGCCGTCTCTGACAAAGAACACCTGTACAACCGCATCCTTCTCGTCTTTTGCCAGGGCGATCACATCTTTGTCTTCTCCGTTGCTGTCCGTGATCTTCTGCTTCTGCGCCACAGCCAGTACGCTGTTTCGCAGATCCCGGTAACGGATCGCCTCCTCAAACTCCATCTGCCCGGAGGCTTCTTCCATCTTCTGCTCCAGTTCTTTTAAAACGCCCTGATAATCCCCGTTCAGGAAATCCACTGCTTTTTTCACGTTCTGCGCATATTCTTCCCTGCTGATATAACCCATACACGGTGCATCGCACTGCTTCATGTGATAATTCAAGCACGCCCTGTCCTGCACGGCTTTTTTTTCTATATTTGGGTTTGTCTCATTCTGTCCGGCAATTTCTTCCGGCTGTCGGATCTGGCGATTACAGGTACGGATCTTATATAGCTTACAGATCAGTTCGATCGTATCCTTGACGCTGGATGCACTTGTAAAAGGTCCGAAATATCTGGACTTGTCCTTCTTCATCAGACGTGAAAAAAGAACCCTCGGATATTCCTCTCCGAGCGTTACCTTAATATAAGGATACGTCTTATCATCCTTCAGCATCGTATTGTATTTGGGACGGTGTTCTTTGATCAGGTTATTTTCCAGCACCAGAGCTTCCAGCTCCGAATCGGTTAGGATATATTCAAAATGGTCAATGAGACTGACCATTTTCCGGATCTTTGCCGTTTTTTTCGTACTCGTCCTGAAATAGGAATGCACACGTCTGTTCAGATCGATCGCTTTTCCTACATATATAATGGTGTCTGTCTTATCATGCATAATGTAAACACCGGGCGAGTGGGGAAGTTTTTTCAGTTCCTCCTCAATGCAAAACATGATCTGTCTCCTTTCTCCGTTTTCTGTCCTATCCAATATTTTAATCACCTGCGGTGATGAGCCGGAGCTGCATCATGCATCGAAGATGCATGATGCATGACATTATAAAACAAGAGAGGAATCCGCAAAGCGGATTTCTCTCTTCGTCCCTATTTTTATGATTCGGAATTTGTATCTTCTATCCGCTCCTGTTTCTGTTCCGGCTCTTTCGTTTCATTTCCTGTCTCAGATACAGGCTGTGCAGCCTTCTCTGCATCAAGTGCAGGATCTGCATCTTTTTCCGACTCGGATACGGACTCTGCAGTATCCGTTGCTTTGATCACTGTGACATGCTTTTCAACTGTTTTCTTTTCGGCTTCAGCTTCTGCCTCCAGCTTTGCGGCAAATCCTGTTTTTTCCGTATCGTCTTTTTTATCTTTCTTCTCTTCCGGTTCAGGAAGTCCCTTTTCCTTCCGGTAGATCTTCATAAATTCCTTACCGGTGATCGTCTCCTGCTCGATCAGATGTGCAGCGATCTTATCCATAACTGCTCTGTTTTCCGTCAGCATCTTTTTTGCTTCCTTGTAGCAGTTTTTCAGGATCTTCATCACTTCTTCATCCACAGCCGCAGCCGTCACATCGGAACAGTTCATAGCTGTTGTTTGATCCAGATACTGGCTTTCTGTCGTTGCCAGTCCCATCAGACCGAAACGCTTGCTCATACCATACTGGGTTACCATGGCTCTTGCAATGTTGGTTGCCCGTTCAATATCATTGGAAGCACCTGTTGTAACGGTGTCGAATACGATTTCTTCTGCCGCGCGTCCGCCAAGAAATCCGACAATCATATCATGCAGCTCTGCTTTGGAATTCAGATACTTTTCTTCTTCCGGAACCTGCATCACATAACCAAGCGCACCCATGGTACGCGGAACGATCGTGATCTTCTGTACCGGCTCTGCGTTTTTCTGCAGGGCTGCGATCAGTGCATGACCCACTTCGTGGTAAGATACGATCCGTCTTTCTTCCTTGCTCATGATGCGGTCTTTCTTTTCTTTTCCGACCAGTACAACCTCGACTGCGTCAAACAGATCCTTCTGGCAGACAGCCTTACGGCCGTTCTTAACTGCATTGATGGCTGCTTCGTTGATCATATTGGCCAGATCGGAACCGACTGCTCCTGACGTTGCAAGCGCGATCTCCTGCAGATCCACGGATTCATCCATGCTGACATCCTTGGAATGTACCTTTAAGATATCGACACGACCTTTCAGATCCGGCTTATCTACAATGATACGTCTGTCAAACCGGCCCGGTCTGAGCAGCGCCTTATCCAGAATTTCCGGTCTGTTGGTTGCACCCAGGATCAGAATACCCTTGGAGCTGTCGAAACCATCCATTTCGGAAAGCAGCTGGTTCAGTGTCTGCTCACGCTCTTCATTACCGCCGCCGTACTTGCTGTCACGGCTCCGGCCGATCGCATCTATTTCATCGATAAAAATAATACATGGCGCATTCTTTGTTGCTTCCTTAAATAAGTCTCTGACACGGGAAGCACCGACACCGACATACAGCTCGATAAAATCGGAGCCTGCCAGTGAGAAAAACGGTACATGTGCTTCTCCCGCAACTGCCTTAGCCAGCAGTGTTTTACCGGTTCCGGGAGGGCCTACCAGAAGTGCACCCTTCGGGAGCTTTGCACCGATCTTCGTATATTTGCCCGGATTGTGCAGAAAGTCTACCACCTCCTGCAGGGATTCCTTGGCTTCATCTTCACCGGCGACATCTTTAAATGTAACGCCCGTTTCTTTCTGGACGTATACCTTTGCATTTGATTTGCCGACACCGCCCATCATTCCGCCGCCCGACATCTTGCGGAACAGGAAGCTGAGCAGTACCCAAAGGATCACGATCGGCAGAACATAGGTCAGCAGGATCGATAAGATCCAGCTTGAATTGTCCGGGATCTCCTTACTGTAGGTGACATCATACTTATTTAAAAATGCAGGCAGCGAATCATCATTGACAAGACCTGTATAATACTTGACTTCCGGCTGACTGTCATATCCACCGTAAAGTGCAAACGGATTTCTGCTGTTTTCCGTCTTTTCCTGTGCCTTGTCCTGCTTTGGCGTGATCACAAGCTTATCACTCTTGATGAGGACACTGTCTACCTTGCCATCCTCTACCATCTGCAGAAATTCATCATATGTGATTTCCTTGCTGGAGCTGTTTGATACAGAATTCATCAAAAAGCTCATGGAAAGCAGTGTGATCAGCGCTGCCACCAGAAGAAGCATAAAGCTCTGTCTTTTCTGCGGTCCTTTCTGATCATTTCCACCGTTTCCGTTATTATTTCCATTCCCACCATTGTTCTGCGGTCCCTGGTAATTCTGATTATCCATAATGTTCTCCTCGTCCGGCTTATTAAAAGCCTTCTATCATTATATAGATTAAAAATGCCAAAATCAATACGCTTTCTGTGAAATACTTGTGACCAGTTATGAAAGATTTATAAAATCCCCCATTTTTTACCTGATTTTCATATTGATTTTGAAAAGCTTTTTTTGTATCATAGAAAAGTATTGTTCGTGTTATAAAACGCACAACGCATGTATATAGAAACGGTATATTTCAAATAAGAAGGGAAACAGGTTTTTATGACAAAAATCGGATTTGATAATGAAAAATATCTTCGTCTGCAGTCCGAAAAGATCAAGGAACGTATTGCCGCGTTCGGCGGTAAGCTTTATCTCGAATTCGGCGGCAAGCTTTTTGACGATTATCATGCCTCCCGGGTTCTGCCGGGCTTCAAGCCGGACAGCAAGATCAATATGCTCGTACAGCTTAAGGATCAGGCAGAGATCGTTATCGTTATCAACGCAGAGGATATTGAAAAAAACAAGGTCAGAGGTGACCTCGGTATCACCTATGATCTGGACGTATTAAGACTGATCGACGCATTCCGCGGATACGGCCTTTATGTTGGCAGTGTCTGCCTGACTCGTTTTAACGGTCAGCCCAGTGCAATCGCCTATCAGAAAAAGCTTGAATCGCTCGGTTTAAAAGTGTTCCGGCATTATCCGATCGCCGGATATCCGTCCGATATTCCTTATATCGTAAGTGACGAAGGCTACGGAAAAAATGAATATATTGAAACAAGCCGCTCTCTTGTTGTTATCACAGCACCGGGACCGGGCAGCGGAAAAATGGCAACCTGTCTTTCCCAGTTGTATCACGAATACAAGAGAGGCATCAAGGCAGGCTATGCCAAATATGAAACATTCCCGATCTGGAATCTGCCATTAAAGCACCCTGTCAATCTCGCATACGAAGCAGCAACAGCAGATCTGAACGACGTCAACATGATCGATCCGTTCCATCTGGAAGCATATGGTGATACAACGATCAACTACAACCGTGACGTTGAGATCTTCCCGGTTCTGGAAGCCATGTTTGAAAAGATCATGGGAAACTGTCCGTATAAATCCCCGACAGATATGGGTGTCAATATGGCAGGCTATGGCATCATCGACGATGAAGTGACAAAAGAGGCCTCCAAACAGGAGATCATCCGCAGATATTACAACACGCTCTGCCAGATCCGTCAGGGAACGGCAGATAACGAGCAGAAGCTGAAGCTGGAGCTTCTGATGAAGCAGGCCGGCACTTCCATAGAAGACAGACCGGTTGTCAGCGCAGCCAAGATCAAAGCAGAGACAACGGGCGATCCGGCAGCAGCGATCCAGCTTGCGGACGGCCGCATCATTACAGGAAAGACAAGTGAGCTTTTAGGTGCCACAAGTGCAATGCTGTTAAACGCATTAAAATCACTTGCCGGTATTGCAGACGATGTGCAGCTGATCTCTCCGACGATCATCGAACCGATCCAGAATCTGAAAACAGGACATCTGCACAGTAAAAACCCACGCCTCCATACAGACGAAGTGCTGATCGCCCTTTCCATCTGCGCAGCAACGGATGAAACAGCAAAGGAAGCGATCGACCAGCTGCAGAATCTCGCCGGGACAGAGTTCCATTCCAGCGTGATCCTTTCACAGGTAGATATGAATGTTCTCAGAAAACTCGGCATTAATGTAACCTGCGAGCCAAATTATGAATCACAGAAGTTGTATCATCGGTAAATATATGCTATGATGAGATGTGTGCAGGAAATATGGCACCATCAACGAGTAGATATCGTAACATTTTGAGCGAAGGTGCTCCCCTTGGGGGCAGTTTCGCTCTTTTTTATTTATTACAGGAGGAAAAAGAAATGGCAGTAAAATACGTATTTGTAACAGGCGGTGTTGTTTCCGGTCTCGGAAAAGGCATTACCGCTGCATCCCTCGGCCGTCTTTTGAAAGCACGCGGCTACAAAGTAACGATGCAGAAATTTGATCCTTATATCAATATCGATCCGGGCACAATGAATCCGATCCAGCACGGTGAGGTTTTTGTAACGGATGATGGTGTGGAAACAGACCTTGACCTTGGACACTATGAGCGTTTTATCGATGAAAGTCTGGATAAAAACTCCAATGTCACGACCGGAAAGGTATACTGGAGCGTTTTGCAGAAGGAACGCCGCGGTGATTACGGCGGCGGTACCGTACAGGTCATTCCGCATATCACCAATGAGATCAAGAGCCGTTTTTACCGCAACTTCACCGATGAGGAAACACGGATCGCCATTATCGAGGTCGGTGGTACGGTCGGTGATATCGAAAGCCAGCCATTCTTAGAATCCATCCGTCAGTTCCAGCACGAAGTCGGACATGAAAATGCCATTTTGATCCATGTCACACTGATCCCATGGCTCTCCGCTTCCCAGGAAATGAAAACAAAGCCGACACAGGCAAGTGTCAAGGAGCTGCAGGGTATGGGTATCCAGCCTGATATTATTGTCTGCAGAAGCGAGCATCCGCTCGACCAGCAGATCAAGGACAAGATCGCTTTATTCTGTAATGTACCGAACAGTCATGTACTGCAGAATCTGGATGTGGAATATCTGTACGAAGCACCGCTTGCCATGGAAAAAGAACGTCTTGCACAGGTTGCGTGTGACTGCTTAAAGCTTGACTGCCCGGAGCCGGATCTTTCCGACTGGGAACATATGGTAGCGCAGCTCCGCAGTCCGAAGCACGAAGTGAAGATTGCACTTGTCGGCAAATACATCCAACTGCATGATGCTTACCTCAGTGTTGTGGAAGCATTAAAGCACGGCGGTATTTTCATTAACACAACCGTAGATATCAAGTGGGTGGATTCCGAGCTGGTAACGCCTGCCAATGTAAAAGAAACACTCGGTGATGCAGACGGCATTATTGTTCCGGGCGGTTTTGGTGACCGCGGTATCGAAGGCATGATCACCTCGATCGAATTTGCCCGTGAAAACAAGATCCCATTTCTCGGTCTCTGCCTCGGTATGCAGCTGACGATCGTGGAATTTGCAAGAAATGTTGTCGGATACCACGATGCACACAGCATTGAAATGGATCCTGCCACAACCCATCCGGTCATTGCCCTGATGCCTGATCAGAACGGTGTCGAGGATATTGGTGGTACCTTAAGACTTGGTTCTTATCCGTGTGTCCTTAATCCGGATTCTCTGGCTTACCGCTTATACGGTAAGGAAACGATCCACGAAAGACACAGACACCGCTATGAAGTCAACAATGACTACCGCGCAGCCCTGACAGAAAAGGGGCTGAAACTTTCCGGTCTTTCACCGGACGGACGTATCGTGGAAATGTGCGAACTGCCATCCCATCCATTCTTTATCGCTACGCAGGCACATCCCGAATTTAAGTCAAGACCAAACAGACCACATCCGCTTTTTAAAGGATTTGTGGAAGCTGCATTGCAAAAAAAACAGGAAGAGGAATAAAGCATCCTCTGATATGCATAGAAAGCCCTCCGGCAAATGCCGGAGGGCTTTCTTATGTAATGTATAAGTGAAATGGAAGTAGCCTTATTCAGTTTTCTTCATTATTTACTTTCATTAAAGTCACATTATTAAACACAAGTTTTCCTGCAGGAGTATCCTGATCATTTATTTTTCCAAGGTTGATCTTGAAAATGCCGTCTTCGACAGTCTCTTGATCAGCTCCTACTGTAATCTCTCGTACAATTACATTTTCTCCTTCAGTCAGTTCAATATCTGTACCTGCAATATAACCATCTTTGCTTGTATTGAACTGCACATTAATGATTCTTGATACTTGTGCATTTACAGTCATCTTTAAAATATATTTTGTGCCTGCTTCAAATGCAATTTTCTCCTGTTTCAGCTGTGCTGACCACGGATCTTTTCCTACACTCTTGAGGTCTGCGACTGCGGAACCGTTTGCAATATACACTTCTTTTTCATCCGTAGAATATAATTCCCAGTCACCGTTCCAGTTCCCTTTTTCAAATTCTGAATCTCTAAGGATATTATTGCCAGAAACACTTGGTTCTTCCGGTTCTTCCGGTTCTTCAGTGTCTCCGGAATCTTCACCGCTGATCTTAATCATGCTGACATCATCGATCATAATAACAGATGCATCCGGTGTATCTTCAGAAATCTTACCTAAGTTAAATCCAATATATGCACCGTTATCCGTTTTTCCATCACCGACACCGACCTTAAAAGTAACATTAGTCGGCTCATTTGCCTTTAAAGTAATAAGATTCGCATCCTGTACATACCAGTTTGTGTTGCTGCTGTCCATACATGCAAACTCTGCAGTTCTGTCAACATCAGAAGTGAGCGTTGCTTTGACTTCATATACAGCACCTTTTTTCAGGGTTACATTTTTCTGTTTCAGGTTTACATTCCACGCTGCAGTTCCTGCGTTTGTAGTTGTCACCTTTGCATTGTTCTCTGTAAAATCCCATTTTCCCTCTGCAGGACTGCTAACCTCACCTGACCAGCCTTCGTCTCCGTTCGAAAAATCACCGTTCTTTAACAGGTTTGTTCCTTCCGGTTCTTCCTCTTCCTTTGGAGCTTCTGTTTTTACAAGAGAGATATTGTCAATACATACTCTGTGCTGTGTTGTATTGCTACCTCCACCGAGTGCAATATTGAAAATACAGCCTGTATCTGTTCCCTGCATCATCTGGAATGTCTTTGTTACCGTTGTATAATCCTTTGCGGATGCATCCAGCTTAACCGTTTCCTGTACATATGGTGTCCAGTCTTCCTTACCATTTACATCTTTATGTACAGAGCCGTCTCTCTGGATAGCATACTGGATAGAACGTGCCATGCTGGAACGGATGTCAAAGGATAAGGTGTACCACTGATCTTCTTCCAAAGTAACGCTTCCCTGTTTGACCTGGATCTTCCACTCTGCATCACCTGTATTTTTAATGTCCAGATCAAGTGCATTATCTTCCGACTGACTGTCTACTACATATGATGCGGAAGCGGAACCGTCTACATAAACCTCAAATCCTGATGTTCCCGCATTAAATTTACCATTCATGATGAGAGCATCTTCTTCAAAGCGTACATTATCAATATAAATTTCTCCGGCGTTTCCTAAGAGGAAAGCAAAATCCTTATCTACAAAACTGCTTACTTCCTCTTTACTGAATTTCTGTGTATATTTTACCTTTTCTGTTGTAACATCAACAGATTTTGTCATGCCACCGATCGTATACTGAATTGTGGCTGCTTTATCAGCCTGTGCTTCAAAACTGAGAATGTAATCTGTTCCTTCTGCAATCGGAAGTGCATTCTGACGGATCGTAACATCTTCAGGCTGTCCGCCTTTTGCGCCGACCACCTTTAAACGTCTTCCGTCTGCCAGCTTTGTAACAGAAACCTGTGCACCCTCCGTCTTCTTGACATCCCAGTATGCAAGGCGGCCTGTTCCTTCCTGGAATTTTCCATTATAAATACAGTTACCGTCTGTCAGCACCTTCTTTGCAGCATACTGATCCAGTTCTTCCTGTGTCGGTGCTTTTTTCACTTTCACACTCACATTGCTGATATACAGTGTTGCTGTGGAGTCCTTTGCCCCCATATTGAATTCCAGACGACTGTTTGCATCATCTGTATCATCCATTTTGTAGGTAAGTGTATATGTCTGCTTTTCTGTTGTGACATTTACACTATCTTCCAGATAAGCCTTATAACTGCGATTAGGTGCTTTTATTGCAATGCCAACCGCTCTGTCGGCAGATGCATATGCATCAAATGATACTTCATAAGTGTATCCCTGTTTTGCAGGAAGCTTCGGCTGTACCAGCTGTACGGAATAGTCAGCCGTTCCCTGATCCTTTGTCGTGATCACTATTTCTTTATCCTTGATCACAGCTGCTGCATCTCCGCCGAGTGTTGTCAGAAACTGCCAGTTTTCCGTTCCGTCCAGTGCTTCGTCCTTTGCAAAATCACCATTTGTGATATAATTTCCGTTCGCATCAGGTTCTTTGAACACATCCGGCTCTTTTTCAGGTGCCTGTACATCTTCATCATAACTATCTTTCTGGAAGATCTTTACATAATCAATGATGTATGCTGAAGAATTGATCTTCGTATTTTCATCTGGATATCCAACCCATGATCCACCAACTGCCAGATTTAAAATTGCATAAAACGGCTGATCAAACGGAGCCGGATATGCAACCGTTCCCTGTCCTTCTGTTGTAGAATACCAGTCATTTGCTTCATGATATTTCACACCGTCTACATACCATGTGATCTTACCCGGTTCCCAATCGCATGCAAACGTATGGTATTCATCTGTAAAGTTCCCGTTTTCCAGTGTATAAGTGCCCTGTTTTTCACTATGTGGATTACCATAGTGGATTGTTCCGTATAATTTATTATTTTCCTGTCCCATGACCTCCATGGCATCGATTTCACCGCATCTTGGCCACTGTCCATATAAGTTTTCGTCCGTTGGCATCATCCAGAACGCCGGCAGGAAACCTTTACCTGTCGGAACCTTTGCTCTTACTTCAAATAAGCCATATGTAAAATCATGCTTGCCCTGTGTATTGACACGTCCGGATGTGATCGTTTCAGTACCATCCGCATTTTTCTGACGGATCGGTCTTAAGATCAGATTTCCGTCTTCTACATAAATATTCTTTTCATCATCAACATAAGCCTGAGACTCTGCATTTACCCAGCCTGCATCGTGTGTTTCTACATTCCAGTCATTACGGTTAAGCTCTGTACCTTTAAAATTATCTGACCACATCAATGTATATTCATTGTCCGATACTGTTGGAATAGACGGCTTTGCATATGCCTCGGAATCGGAATCCGAATTCTCTAATTGCAGATCCAGTTTCTGGTTTGGATCATATGGATCCGGCTCCTCACTTGGCTGCGGCTTTGGTGTTTCTGAAGGTTTATCGCTTGGTGCCGGTGCAGGTTTATCACTGGGTGCTGCTGTAGGAGCCTGACTCGGTGCTGCTGTCGGTGCTGCGGACGGTGTTTCTCCTGATGTCTGTCCTGCCTTCTTCACAGTGACCTTACAGGTTGCTTTCTTTGCATTGCCATCCTTGGAAGTTACTGTGATCACTGCTGTTCCTTCTGCTACAGCTGTAATTTTTCCCTTACCGTTTACCTTTGCCACAGCTTTATTACTGCTCTTGTAGGAAACCTTCTTAACCGTTGCTTTCTTCGGAGAAACTGTTGCCTTTACTACCGCTGTTTCCCCTTCTGTCAGACTGATCTCCTTCCGATCAAGCTTCACCTTTGTTACAGGTGTTTTTACGACAACCTTGATCGTCGCCTTTTTCTTTGTGTCAGCCTTGCTTGTTACTGTAATGGTTGCTTTGCCGTTTTTCAACGCTTTCAGCTTCCCCTTTTTCGTTACCTTTACAATCTTCTCATTTGAAGATTTGTAGCTGACTGCTTTGGATACTTTTTTTCCGCTCGTTGTGACTTTCGTTTTCAGCGTAAAACTCTGCCCTTTCTTCATCACCAGCGTTTTGGTATCCGGCTTTGTGATTGCTACTGTTTTTACTGCTGCTTTTTTACCTGTCTTCGCTTTCGGTGCTGCCATAATGCCTGTTCCCATAGAGCCCATGACCATGACTAAAACAAGTAAAAATGCAAGTCCCCGTTTTAATTGCTTCATAACTTCCTCCTTATTCATTTTTGCTGTTTCGAGACATTGTGTAATGTCTTTTCTGTATTTATAGCAGTTAACCGAGCTTATATATATCGTTTTATTTACCTCTTTTATGTTTTTATGACATATGCTATACTAGGGATATGTTACCGGATGATACAGCCTGTAAAAGATACACAACCAGTTTTCCGGCAGAAGAAACTGCACCGTGGGAGGCATTATGAAATCCAAAGAAAATTTACAAAAAGAACAGCTTTATCGGGAATTTGTCCAGCGGGAAGAGAATCTGATCCATGCTCCATACAACCCGGAGCTCGAATTTTATTCCTGTATCAGGGAAGGGAATGTTGAAAAGATCAAACAGCTGTGCAATGAACCGCTGACCGATAAAAAAGGATTGGGAAAACTTTCCGAAAACGAGCTGCAGCATTTTAAATACCACTTTGCCATTACAGCAGCACTGGCAGCCCGTTACTGCATGGAAGGCGGTATGTCCCTTTCCAAAGCATACAGTATCAGCGATTTTTATATTCAAAAGGTAGATACATGCAAAAGCAGACAGGATATCTCAGACCTGCATTTTTTAATGTGTGTGGATTATACGATCAGAATGAAAAATCTGCGAAAAAAGAAGATCTGTTCCCAGCCCGTGGCAAAATGCATTGATTACATCTGCGAAAGTCTGCATACACGTATCACACTGGATACACTGGCTGATCATGTCGGCTTAAATCCTTCCTATCTGTCACGTCTTTTCAAAGCAGAAACCGGGCAGACGATCAGTGCCTATATATCGGATAAGAAGGTGGAAACTGCCTGTAATATGCTGATATATTCGGAATATTCCCCGGTAGAAATTGCCACGATACTCTGCTTTCCAAATCAGAGTTATTTTACAAATGTTTTCAGAAAAAAAACAGGCATGACGCCCAAAAAGTATCAGCAGAAGCATTTCAGGAGTACACCGATCGGAGAGAAAACGTCTTATAATGACACCCCCTAAAGATAAGAGCGTATGAAGGTTTTTCCTTCATACGCTCCTGTTTTCGTTTGGATGCTTTATTTTTCTACCCGAGAAGCGCTTTGTCAGATGCAAATTCTTCACCGGATACTTCCTCAAACTTCTGCAGCAGATCTTCTACTGTCAGCTTTTTCTTTTCTTCGCCTGCGATATTTAAGATCACCTTACCGTTATTCATCATGATCAGGCGATTGCCGTGTGCGATCGCATCACGCATATTGTGGGTAACCATCATGGCTGTCAGATGGTTTTCTGTAATGATCTTATCTGTCAGGGCAAGTACCTTTGTAGCAGTCTTCGGATCCAGCGCTGCCGTATGCTCATCCAGAAGCAGTACCTTCGGCTTCTGCAGACTTGCCATCAGAAGGGTAACTGCCTGTCTCTGTCCGCCGGAAAGCAGCCCGACCTTAGAAGTCATACGATCCTCCAGTCCCAGATCCAGTTCCTTTAACAGCTCATGAAACTGTTCTTTTTCTGCCTTTGTGATACCCCAGCGGAGTCCTCTTTTCTGTCCGCGTCTTGCAGCCAGTGCCAGATTTTCATCGATCTGCATGGTTGCGGTCGTTCCTGTCATCGGATCCTGGAATACACGTCCTAAGAAGGTAGCGCGCTTAAATTCAGGAAGCCCCGTCACATCTACGCCGTCGATCAGGATAGAGCCCTCATCTACCGGCCATGTGCCTGCTACTGCATTCAGCATGGTAGACTTACCCGCACCGTTTCCGCCGATCACTGTAACGAAATCGCCCTCGTCCAGTTTGAGATCTACGCCGTTTAACGCATGCTTTTCATTGATGGTGCCAAGGTTGAAGGTTTTATGTACATTACGGATTTCTAACATTTATTTCCCCTCCTTACTGCCTGCTGCCATAGCAGCCGCTTTCTTTCCTGCTTTCTTAAAGGAGCTCTTACTCTGCCCTTTCAGATAGGGAACAGCGAGGAAGATTGCTACGATGATCGCGGTAAACAGCTTCAGATCCTCACTTGGCATCTTCAGCCAGAGAACAATACCGATAACGATATAGTAAATAATACCGCCGATCACCACAAAGGTAAGACGTCCCTTGAAGTCCATACGCTTACCGAGGATCGCATCACCTAATACTTCACCGATGATAACTGCCGCAAGACCGATAACGATACCACCACGTCCCATGTTGACATCGGCAAAACCGGAATACTGGGAAAGCAGTCCGCCGGACATTGCAACGATCGCATTGGAAAGTGCAAGACCGATCAGCTTCATATTGTCGATATTGATACCCTGTGCTTTACTCATCGCCGGATTACAGCCTGTCGCACGAATGGCAGACCCCTGTTCCGTACCGAAATACCAGTATAAAAGCGCGATCAGTACAACCGAAAAGAGCAGACCGACGATAATCGCTTTCGTCAGGTTACGGGAAGACAGGATCAATGTGTATTTATCAATGCTGAGTGCCTGATTGGCATGACGATCCATGATATTCAGATTCACGGAGTACAGTGCGATCTGTGTCAGAATACCTGCAAGGATCGGCGGAATACCGAGCTTTGTATGTAAAAGTCCTGTACAAAGTCCTGCCAAAAGTCCTGCCAGTGATGCACATAAAATTGAGATCCAGATGTTATGTCCTGTGATCGTCATCATAACGGTCACCGCACCGCCTGTTGCAAAAGAACCGTCTACAGTCAGATCCGCAAAATCCAGCAGACGGAATGTGATGTACACGCCGAGTGCCATAATACCCCATATCAGCCCCTGCGCCACATTGCCCGGAAGTGCATTGCCAAATGCCGCCGGGTTAAGTGATGTAAAATATTGAATCATAGTTACCTCCCTGGTTGTTTCTTTCCTCATCAGACTTGAAAATCCTGCCAGCTTCGCTGTCAGACGTGCTTCGCACTCTTTGATTTTCTCTGCTTGAACCTCGGTCCATGCATAATCGCCTGCGGCGATGGACCGAGTCTGCATCATGCATCTTTGATGCATGACATATTACGTTCGGGCGAAACCTTCTGTAACCTACTACGCAGGTTACTTGGCCGTACATTTGCTTCGCAAATATACGACAATGCTTGGTTTCTTTCCTCATCAGACTCGAAAATCCTGCCAGCTTCGCTGTCAGACGTGCTCCGCACTCTTTGATTTTCTCGTTGTACGTTCGGGCGAAACCAAATGTCAGCTTCGCTGCCGCTTGGTTTCTTTCCTCACTACAAAAGCAGAGAAAAGGTCACTATGACCCTTTCTCTGCATATCTTACCAATCAGATATTATTCTGCAGTAATTTCTGTATATCCGTCCGGAACAGTAATGCCGAGTTTGTCAGCACGGTCTTTGATATATTCTTTTGTAAAGTTCGGAGCGGACTGTACTTCCATTGTGGAAATATCAGCACCGTTTACAAGAATATCGTATGCCATCTCACCTGTCTTGTAACCAAGATCATAGTAATTAATGGAAAGTGTTGCAACACCGCAACCCTTAGCGATACCTTCCTCACCCGTGAAGATCGGAACACCTGCAGGATCTGCTACGTTGTTGATCGCTTCCGTACAGGATGCTGCTGTGTTATCTGTCGGGATATAGAGCAGATCTGCGTTATCGCACGCACTCTGTGTAACTGCTGCAACGTCGTTGGAATCAGAGAATGTGTACTCTGTTACTGTATAACCCTTCTCTTCCAGATATCCTTTAATTGTTGTTGACTGATAAATACTGTTTGGCTCAGATGAGCAGTATAAAATACCTACATTTTTTGCATCCGGGAATAATTCAGCGATGCAGTCTGCCTGTCCGTCAAGCGGAGCAAGGTCTGTTGTACCGGAAATGTTCTTTCCTGTTGTACCTGTCCAGTTATCTACGCCAAGTGCTGTACCGTAGTCCGTGATGGATGTACCAAGTACCGGGATTGTATCTGTAGCTGCAACCGCTGCCTGCAGAGCTGCTGTTGCATTACCAAGAATCAGGTCATAGTCGTTTGTAACGAATGTTGTACAGATCGTAGAACAGGTAGGTGCATCACCTGCTGCGTTCTGCTCGTCGAATGTAACCTTGTCACCAAGCTTATCTGTTAAAGCTGTCTTGAAACCTTCTGTAGCTGCATCCAGCGCTTCATGCTGTACAAGCTGGCAGATACCAATTGTATATGTCTTGTCTGAATCTGCGCCTGCATCTGTAGCGTCTGTACTTGCATCAGATGCGTCTGTAGCTTCATCTGTAGCATCTGTTGTTTCTGTTGTTTCTGTAGTGTCTGTTGCTGTATCTGCTGTAGAACCACAACCGATCAGTGACATTGTCATGGCTGCTGCAAGCAGAACAGAAAGCATTTTCTTCTTCATAATATATCTCCTCCTTATTGTACACTTACACTTTAACGCGTCAATGTAATGTACCAGCTAGGTACGATTATAGGCGTATCCGGTAAAAAAGTCAACAAAAAATCCCGATAACAGCCATCGATTATTTCAATCGTTCTTCTGGTTATTATCGGGATTGGAAATATAGGACAAGCTATAATCTGCTGCGCAGATTATTGGGTCGCACATTTACTTCGTAAATGTGTGACAATTGTTCATCTGATCGATGTAGCTCTGCAGCTTTTCATGGGTCATTGTGCCATCCATGAAGCTGATGACAGCTCTGACCGGCAGATAGCCCATCATGGCTTCCTGCATCTCTTCTGCCGCCGCGCCAAGACCTTCTCCTTCTGTCGTATTCACATCATTCATGATACATGCATCCAGAATATCTTTCAGGAACGGCTTTGCAAGCGGATCCTTCATGATATCACCAATCGTTGTATTCAAGTGATATTTCTTAAATACTTCTACCGTAGACTCTACATATACGGTCTTTTGGCAGACGATATTTCTGGAGGACTGTCCGATCAGGATATCAAATTCGCCTGATTCCACATGCCAGTCATGCAGGTCTGTATTAAAGTAAGCAAAAGCTCTCTTGGATAAGCTGAAGGTAACTGTCTTTGTCTCACCCGGCATAAGCTCGATCTTTGTAAAGCCCTTCAGTTCCTTGACAGGGCGGATCACTGTGCTTTCTTTGTCGGCCACATAAAGCTGTACCACTTCTTTGCCTGCCATCTTTCCGGTATTTGTCACGTCAACGGAAACCGTCAGTGTGTCGGTATCGTACATTTTTTCTTTATCCAGCTTCATATTGGAATAAGCAAAGGTCGTGTAGCTCAGTCCGTGTCCAAACGGGAACAGCACATCCATATTCTTCTTGTCATAATAACGATAGCCTACAAAGATTCCTTCCCTGTATTCCACAACATCGCCTTCCCCGATGTAATACAGGTAGGACGGATTGTCGGAAAGCTTCAGCGGGAATGTCTCAGCCAGCTTTGCACTTGGATTGACACGTCCGAACAGGATATCCACGATCGCACCGCCGACTGCCTGTCCGCCGAGATAAGCTTCCAGAATGCCCTTTACGTCATTTACCCATGGCATTTCAACCGGAGAACCGTTGTGCAGTACAACAACTGTGTTCGGCTGTACCTTTGCCACTTCTTCGATCAGTTTATTCTGGCAGTCCGGCATTCTCATATGCGTTCTGTCAAAGCCTTCGGATTCAAATGCATCCGGAAGTCCTGCAAAGATGACTGCTGCCTTTGCTTTTTTCGCAGCTTCCACTGCTTCTGCGATCAGCTTTTCATCGATCACATCTTCTGCATCATCGTAGCCCTGTGCATACGTGATATTTGCCATACCTGCCACCATATCCATGGCACTGTCTATCTTATGGGAATTGATGTGGCTGCTGCCGCCACCCTGGAATCTCGGCTTCTTTGCAAATTTACCGATGAACGCGATCTCGTCTGTTTCGGAAAGCGGAAGGATGCCATCATTTTTCAGAAGCACGATGGACTCCTCTGCTACCTTTCTTGCCATTTCATGATCCTTGTCGCGGTCAAATACAGCCGTTTCATCACGATTTTCCACAAAACGGTATACAATATTCAAAATTCTTTCCACTGCTTTATCCAGCACTGCCTCGTCCAGTCTGCCTTCCCTGACTGCCTTGACGATCAGGGCATCATTGACGCCGTGGGAAGCGGGCATTTCCAGATCCAGTCCAGCCTTGACACCTTCTACTCTGTCGTTGACTGCGCCCCAGTCACTGACTACATAACCGTCAAAGCCCCATTCATCACGCAGGATATCTGTCAGAAGCTGCTTGTTCTCCGCTGCATATGTTCCGTTGATCCGGTTGTAGGAGCACATCACTGTCCATGGCTTTGCATGCTTTACCGCACCTTCAAAAGCTGCCAGATAGATTTCCCGCATGGTGCGCTCATCGATCCGGGAATCGGAGGACATACGTCTTGTTTCCTGATTGTTTGCCATAAAATGCTTGATGGAAGTACCGACATTCTTGCTCTGCACTCCATTGATCTGGCTTGTCGCGATCTCTGTTGCCAGATATGGATCTTCTGAATAATATTCAAAGTTTCTGCCGCAGAGCGGAGAACGCTTGATGTTGACAGCAGGCCCTAAAATAACGCTGACATCCTCTGCCTGACATTCCTGTCCGAGCGTCTGTCCCATGCTGTAAAGAAGATCTCTGTTAAAGCTTGCCGCCGTTCCGCAGGCTGTCGGGAAGCAGACTGCCTTGATACTGTCGTTAATACCAAGATGATCTCCGCTCTGATCCTGCTTTCTGAGTCCGTGAGGGCCATCTGATACCATACTTCTCGGAACGCCGAGTCTCTCCACTGCTTTTGTGTGCCAGAAGTCGTCTCCTGAGCACATAGCTGCTTTTTCTTCCAGTGTCATCTGTGAAATGATTTCTTTTAACTGTTCTGCTGTCATTTATTTTCTCCTTTTCGTTGTTTTATTTACGACTTTTCTATGCTGTTCTCTATCATTATTTTATCACATCAGCAATGTTTATCCTATATTCTTTTTTGACCTGTCATTAAAACGATATTGATACCCCGCTCTGATCAGAGGGCAACGCATGACACGATCCAGTACGATGAACTTATCTGCCTGTACAACGGTACGCATTCTGTGGGCAATGACCATAACGGTCTTACCACCGATCAGGGCAGATAATGCAGCCTGTGCTCTTATGTCCCGGCGGTTGCTGCCTGACGGGGCGGTTCGATTGATAATCCTGCATCATGTGGTTCTTCTCCAGTCCATGCGAAAGGGCGATGACGGAAATGTCCGTCACCGCCCTTTGCTCAAAGGTTCGCAGCTGATTTATTCAGCGTTTTCTTTCTTCTTTTTGCTGTAAACGGTGATGCCGATCACTGCGGTGCCCGTTCTATGCTACTTGATTCTACCCGCTGCAATGCCTGCTTTTTTCAGCAGCTTGCTGTAGGCTTTCTTTTTCTGCTTCGGCACCTTCACCGTCACTTTTTTCGAAATTCCCTTAAATGCACCCTTGCCTACCTTCTTCAGAGCCTTCACCTTTCTCAGGTTCACTGTTTTTAATTTCCTGTCGCCCTTGAACGCATTTTTGCCGATGCTGGTCAGACCCTTTGCAGTTACCGTAACTCGGGTCAGGTTCCTGCAGTTCATAAATGCACCGCTGCCGATCTTTTTCACATTGCTGCCGATCGTCACGGAGGTCATTTTTTTATTTCCCTTAAATGCATTCGCCGCAATGCCGGTGACCTTTAAGGTCCTGCCGTTCACTTTTATGGTTTTGGAGATTTTGACTGCTTTTTTTCTCTTTCCCTTTGCCGTCATATTTTTGACCTCAACCGTATCGGTTCCGGTGATCCGATAATTAAAAATGCCTGCTGCATCCTTTATGATCGTGCCGATCTGCGGGTTGGTTTGCGTAGGATCGGTCGGTTTTGTTGTGGAGCCGGTAGCCGGAATCTCAACTGCCGCCTTCTTGTAGACGCAAACCTTGCACTCCTCATGCTTGGAACCCTTTTGCGTTGCGGTCGCTTCCTTGTCAACAACCCACTTGAAGTCGTGCGCCGCCTTATCGGCCTTATCTCCGCAGGAGCACTCATGCCAGTGGTTGCCGGCGTCGTACTTCCACTCGCTGCCGTAGCTGTGAGTATGCTCACCGCCGCCTGTGCCGCTATTGCGCAGAATCGTCAGCGTGTAGGTTTTAGCACCGATTCCCACGACAATGTCGGTTGTGCCGCTGTTGGGGATGGCAACGGTTGCGCTGCCGCCGGTGGACAGAGCCTGTCCGTTGATGCTCACGGGCTCGCCGTTTCCAGACACCGCTGTGACTAGCGTAGATGTTGCTCCGCTATCATTTTGCAGCGTATAGGTATAGTTCGTTCCGTTGGCGGTAAAATCGCCGAGCTCCACTGCCAGACCTTCAAAGGTCAGAAGGTCATTACCGGGCACTGCGGCTCGCACCACTACGCGGGTGCCAAGCCGGGAGAAGGTGACGGTTTCCGTCTGGAAGGTTTCCCCGGAGATGGCACCGCCAATACTGGTCTTTTTCGTTTCCAGAACGGTCCCGGCAGCATCCAGCAGCGTGGCCACCAGCTCTGCGCTAGTCTGAGACTGCAGGCAGTTGTTGCGCAGAGTAATGGCGGCGGTGCTGTGATCGTTGCCGTCGTTCCCCTGTGTCACATCCATCGTCAGCTGCTCTCCGGTGCGAGCCAGTGCGCCGGTCATATGGACGCTGGCCTCGCTGTCACTGCCGTCATACTCCGGCAGTCGCTGATTGCTTCCCGTTCCACCGATCTGGCCTTCCGCCCACGCCTCGGCGTACAGATAGGTACCCACATTGGGGATCTCGGTTTTGCCAATGGA